>Ga0209006_10000046_pt1 | contig 120738 bp, 123 predicted proteins | sample JacPin_JW_Ref_O2_FD_188567 | JGI IMG/M metagenome (GOLD analysis project Ga0209006, IMG submission 188567) | Forest soil microbial communities from Algoma, Ontario, Canada - Jack Pine, Ontario site 1_JW_Ref_O2 (SPAdes) (version 2) | ecosystem: Environmental > Terrestrial > Soil > Boreal... | reverse complement strand
CCGAAAGAGAATGCTGGGTTCGCGAAAACCCAGTGTTCATCAATCTTTTAGAGCACCTTTTCTTTTTCCGCCAGCAAAATCGTGAATAATCCAGGCTAGCGCCGCGCACTGACCATGCAGACCCGAGCAAAATTGTGGCAAGATAGAAAGGCATGAACACCATCGACAAAACCACCGACGAAGTCCTGCGCCTCGCCGCCGAACATTTCAAAGTTCGGCGTGATCAGCTCACTCCCGACGACGATTTCTTCAAAAAGCTCGGCATCAACAGCCTCCAGGCCCTCGACCTGCTAACCCGCATCGAACAGCATTTCCAAATCGAGCTGCCCGACTACGAACTCCAGGGCGTAAGCGATTTCCGCACGCTCGCGCAACGGATTCAATCACGCCTGTAATGCTGGATCTCCGCCAATACAATTCGCTGGGAGAAGCATTGCGCGCCGCACTCGAGCGTTGGCCGGATGAAATCTGCCTGATCGAAGCCGATCGCGATCGCGAAAATACGCGCCTCACATATCGCCAATTCAAAGAGCAAGCGCTGCCGCTAGCGAGCGCGCTGCAAAACGCAGGACTGAAAGACGGCACGCGAGCCGCTATAATAATGACCAATCAGTCGAAGTGGCTGATCTCGGCGTACGCGATTTTCTTCTGCGGCGGCGTTTTGGTCCCGCTCGATTACAAACTCAGCGCCGCCGAACAGCTTCAGCTTCTCGCCCATTCGCACGCAGAGTTTCTAGTAATCGAGTACCACCTCTGGCGCGCCGTCACCCAAGCCGAGCAATTCAAAAATCTCACGTCGCGTGCAGTGCTCGTCACCGAAGCACCGCCGAACGCCGATCTCGCTGGCGCGCATCGCTGGGAAGATTTTCGCGTCGCAGCCGAACCAACATTCATCCCGCGCAAACGCAGCGACGCAGCTTGCATCGTCTATTCCTCCGGCACGGGCGGACGCCCTAAGGGCTGCGTCCTGACTCACGAAAATTATCTCGAGCAATGCGTCGCCCTCACGTCGCTCTATCCTTTCTGGCCCGGCGTGCGCTACCTCAGCATCCTCCCGACGAATCACGCGATCGACTTCATGGTCGGCTTCATCGGCCCGTTCACCTGCGGCGCCACCGTCGTTCATCTGCGCACCCTGCGCCCGGAATTTATCCGCGAAGCCTTCACCAAATACAAAATCACCTACATGGCTCTGGTGCCCATGGTGCTTAAAAATTTAGAACGCGGCTTACGCCAAAGATTCGCGGATTTGCCGCCAGGCAAACGCAAGCTCCTGAACGCGTTGATCGCAACGAATCGCGCCTTGACGCGCCGCCGCGCGCATCTGAAAATCAGCCGCGCTCTTCTGCCGCAAGTTCACAATGCATTCGGCGGCGAACTGCGCGCGCTATTTGTCGGTGGCGCTTTCACCGAGCCCGAAACGCTACAATTTTTTTACGATCTGGGAATCCCGGTGGGCAATGGCTACGGCTGCACCGAAGCCGGAACCGTGATCACGGTCAACGATCTGAAACCTTTCCGAGGCGACACCGTCGGCAAGCCGCTCCCCGGCATGGAAGTGAAAATCACAAATCCCGGCGCGGAAGGAATCGGCGAAGTCGCCGTGCGCAGCCGCACCTTAATGTCGCACTACCTCGACGATCCCGAAATGACCGCCGAAACCATCGTGGACGGATGGCTGCTCACCGGAGACCTCGGCCGCCTGGATTCCTCCGGGCATCTCCAACTCTTCGGCCGCAAAAAAAACATGATTGTCACCGAAGAAGGCAAAAATATTTATCCCGAAGATGTCGAGACTTATTTCGCCGGCCTTGCCGTAAAAGAATTCTGCGTTTTCGCCGCGAATTATCTTTGGCCGGCCCGCACCATGGTCGGCGAACAGCTCGTCCTCGTTCTGCATCCCGAAACCGGCCAGGAAATCACCAAGGAACTCGCGGCCGAAGTCGCCGAACGCAATCGCCGCCTCCTGAATTACAAACGCATCGGCGGCTACTTAGCCTGGGATCGCGATTTCCCGCTAACCGCGTCCCTGAAAATCAAGCGTGCCGAGCTAGCCGAACAAATCCGCCAAAATCGCGATCGTTCCGCCGTGGTGCCGCTGTGATTCACGCCACACTCGTTCAGCCGGAGCTCTCGCGCCAGTGAGCGAACAATTTCTTGCGATCGTGAATCCCGCTGCCGGCGGCGGCCGCTCCGGCCAACTATCCACCGGAATGTTAGAAAGAGTCCGCCAGGCAGGAATCGCCGTCACCGTCTCGCACACGACCCGCGCGGGAGAAGCCACCGAAATCGCGCGTCAAGCCTACGCGAAAGGAAACCGCAATTTCCTAGCCGTCGGCGGCGACGGCACATCCTTCGAAATCATCAACGGACTTTTCCCAGAAGCCGAAAACCGCGGCCGCCCCACGCTCGGCCTTCTGCCGCTCGGCACCGGCAATTCCTTCCTGAAAGATTTCACGAAGCGCGGCGTCGAACACACCATCGAAGCGCTGCAAAAAAATGCCCGCCGCCCCTGCGACGTAGTCCGCCTCCGCCACGCCCATGGCGAACTTTATTTCCTCAACCTGCTGACTCTCGGTTTTCCGGCCGACGTCGCCGAAACCACCAATCGCCGCTTCAAGCGCTGGGGCGAACTCGGCTACATCCTGGGCGTCTTCACCCGCCTCGTGCAGCTCGAACATCTCGCTTTTCCCCACCGCCTAGCCGGCACGCAAGAATTGGATCGCAACCCAGCTTTATTCCTTTCTTTCAACAACAGTAAATTCACCGGCGGCCACATGATGATCGCTCCCAACGCAGATCCCACCGACGGCCTTATCGAGTACGTCCGCTGGGGCCCCATTGGACGCCTCGGCCTCGTCTGGACTCTGCCGCGCCTCTTTACCGGCACGCACATCCATCACCGCCGCGCTTCGCGCGCCGCCACCAAGCGCATTGATTTCGAACTAACCGGCCCCGTGAACGTAATGGTGGACGGCGAAAGTATGCGCCTGGAATGTCAGTCCCTGGAAATTCTACCGAGCGCGCTGGACGTGATTGTATGAAAAACGCCTACCTCACCGTCCGCTCGGCGATCCTCTGGGCGATAAGCGGAATACATTTCGCTGTAGTCGGCACATTTCTAATTCTGCTCGGTGCCATCGTGGATCCGCGTAAAAACGACTGGCCGCAACGCGCTTTCTTCCGCAACATCCTGCGTCTCGCAGGCGCCCGCTTCGAAGTGCGCGGCGCTGCGGGTTTCGACGCAACCCGCACCAGCATTTTCATCTGCAATCACGTAAACCTTTTTGATCCGTTCGTAATCTACTCCGCGATCCCGCAATTCCTGCGCGGCTTCGAACTGGAATCGCATTTCAAAGTTCCCGTGTACGGCTGGATGATGGGTCGCTTCGGAAATATTCCCGTGCCCGACGCGCCCAGCCGCGAAGGCCTGGAAATCATGACGCAGCGCGCCAAAGCCGCGCTCGATTCCGGCGTCAGCCTGCTCGCTTTCGCCGAAGGCTCGCGCACCCGTGACGGTCACGTCCAGCCCTTCAAGAAAGGCATCTTCAATCTCGCGCAAAGATTCGGAATTCCCATCGTGCCCGTAAGCATGGTCGGCTCATACCAATTTTTTCGAACCGGCCACTGGATGCTGCATCCGGAAAAAATCACGGTCTATTTGCACGACACAATTGACACCCGCCAGATCGCGCGCGCCGACGTGGACGCCTTACGCCAACGCGTGAGGGAAATTGTGTCGGCCCCAGTGGAGGAATCGCTGAAGGAAAATCCAGTGCAGAAGGTCTAAAAACTTTCGCGCCAAACCGCGCGCCCCGCCTCAAGAAATCCGCGGCTCGTTGACCGCCGGCAGCGAGCGCCCCGCCCGCAGTTCCTGCCACGTATAAACCACGCGATGAATCACCGTGATCGTGGAAACCACCGCGATCACCCACAACACCTGCGCCATGCGATTAAACAATCCGCCCATGATCAGCAGCACCAGCCGTTCCGGCCGCTCCATGAATCCCACTTTGCACAAAGGAATAATTGACTCGGCTCGCGCCCGCGAATAACTCACCATGAACGAACTCGCCATCGCCACCGCCGCGAGCGCCATATAAAATGGCCGCCCAATCAGCGTGTAATGCACCACCAGCCCCATGTACAAGGCGAGATCCGAATAACGGTCCAGCGTCGAATCCAGGAACGCGCCAAACGCCGTCACTCGTCCCACGCGCCGCGCCACCTGCCCATCGGCCATGTCCAAAAATCCCGCGAGAAACAAAACCGCCGCGGCCTGCCGGAACATCCCCATCGCAAAAAGCGCTGCAGCCCACGAATTCACCGCGAGCCCCAGAAACGTAAACATGTTCGGCGTAATGCCCGTCGCCGCGAGGCCACTCACTACGTGACGAAGCAGCCACCCGCCGCCTTCCCCAATCCAATAAGTAGGCGGCTTCTTCCGTTCGATTGTGCCGTTTTCCATGATCAGAAAATCATACTCCCAATTCGCAACAACAAAAATCCGCGCTCACTTCTTTCGCAGAACCATCTCCGGAACTTTCTCGCTGTAACGCAATTTCGGCTCGGACTGCGCCTGCACTTCTTCCGGAGTAAAACCCGGAGCCACCTCGCGCAACACCAATCCGTCAGCCGTCACATCAATCACCGCCAGATCCGTAATAATGGTATTCACGCACTCAATCGCCGTCAGCGGAAAACTGCACGTCTTCACGATTTTGCGTTGCCCGTCCTTGGCATTATGTTCCATGGTCACGATCAATCTCTTCGCGCCCACCGAAATATCCATCGCGCCGCCAATCCCGCCCGCGCCCTTCGCTCCCGGCACGCGCCAATTCGCCAGGTCACCTTTTTCCGAAACCTGCAATCCGCCCAGAATGCAAATATCCAAATGCCCGCCGCGCGTCATCACATGCGCATCCACCTGCGAAAAATAAGCCGCGCCCGGAACCAGCGTCACCGGAACTTTCATCGCATCCACCAAATCGTAATCTTCCTCGCCCAGTTTCGCGCGCGGCCCCATCCCCAGAATTCCATTTTCGCTGTGAAAATAAACGACCACATCTTTCGGCACGTACGCCGCAATCAGGTTCGGAATCCCCCAGCCCAAATTGACGTAAGCGCCATCCGGCAATTCCAACGCCGCGCGTTCGGCGATCTGCTCGCGTGTCAGGCGCGCTTTAGGCATTGTGAATTCCCTTCGCCACCACGATGCGGTCCACGTAAATCGAAGGCGTCACAATCGCTTCCGGGTCTAGCGCGCCGGTCTCCACCACTTCGTCCACTTCCACAATCGTGACCTTCGCCGCCGTTGCCATGATCGGATTAAAATTCCGCGCGGCCTTGCGATAAACCAGGTTCCCCATGCGATCCGCGCGCTGCGCCTTGATAAACGCGTAATCCGCGCCCAGCGCCTGCTCCAAAATATAACGCTTCCCGCGAATCATGCGCTCTTCCTTGCCTTTCGCCACGTCCGTTCCCACGCCCACCGGCGAATAAAACGCCGGAATCCCCGCCCCAAACGCGCGCATCCGCTCGCACAAAATTCCCTGCGGCACTAACTCGAGATCCACTTCGCGCGCATCGAATTGCTGCTGAAAATATGTCGCGCCCGGCCCCGGAAATGCCGCCACCACATGCCGAATCTGCCGGTTCTTGAAAAGAATTCCCAGCTCGCCATCCCCCGTGCCGCAATTATTGCTGATCACGCTCAAATTGCGCGCGCCCCGCCGCGCCAATCCTTGAATCAAATTGTTGGGAAATCCCGCGCCGCCGAACCCACCGAACATCACCGTCGCCCCATCCGGAATGTCCGCGACGGCAAGGTCCACCGATGAAAAAATTCTCTCTTTTCGATTCATATTTGAAAGTGCCGGGGCGGTGCCGAACCCCGTGCTTCACAGCAATGATATAACTGTTTGATTCCCCGCTCCGATAAAAACCGCAGTCCGCCCAAAACGCGGATCCTCGGCGCACAGCCACGTGCGTTTTGCGCAGTTGAGTCTGCAATTGTAGCTGCGGTCGCAGTTGACGGTGCCTTGGTAACGGCCGTCCCGCGAAACGGGACGGGCGCAGTTGCCCTTGCTTTTGAAAGCGTAGGCGCGGGTCCCGCCCCTGCGTCGCAGTTTAGCCGGCTCTTCGGATCTGAATTTGACGTAGTCTTTGAATTTGTTGCGGCCAGCATCACAGTCTGTGGGAGAACCGCAAAACCGGTATTTCAGCGGCCGAGGCGGCGCGCCAGTCGTCCGTGACAATCACTAAACTCCGCATCACGCCTTGACGTCGCGCCCCGCTGCCGAGCCGCGCTAGAACGTCTCCAACCGCGCCTTGCCCGGCTCGTTCTGGGAATGCGGCGGCTTGTTTGTCCTGAGGCCCCGATTGTATCGGGGCAGAAGGGCCGCCGCCTCCTTGGTGTTGAGCGAGGCTTGCCTCGCCTGCCCTCTGAAAGCACTTCCACACGTATGCCATGGAAGTTGCGCTCCTCGCCGCGAGCGTCGCGCGTAATCTCTTCTTGCCCACGCATGACCAACATCACCCGCAAATGTGACGGCAATCACAGCCACCCCGCATCATTGCTGACACACTGCGCTCGCAGTCAGGCCATACAGAAGTCGGAATTAGGCAGCAAGGAGGCACAAAATGAAAGCTCTCGATACCCGTACTAGAATTCAGTTGCAGAATATCCTCTTCCTCACCGATTTTTCACCAGCCGCGGATGCGGCGATTCCCTACGCGGCAGAAGTGGCCAAGCGTTTCGGCGCCAAGCTCTTCGCGTTGCATATGCGCACACCAGTCATCAACCCCATGACCGAGCCTGCCACCTGGGCCACCTTGGAAAAGGCTGCTGACGTGGAAGCGACCATCGAACGGAACAACCTGCGCAACTCGTTTCCAGGACTCGAACCGCAAGTGCTCATCGAAGAAGGCAATCTCTTTGAAGCGATCCACGATGTGGTCGAAAAAAACAAAATCGATCTGATCGTGCTCGGCACGAGCGGCCGCACCGGCGTCGCGAAATTTTTCTTGGGCTCAGTCGCCGAAGAAATTTTCCGCCAGGCTCCCTGCCCGGTGTTCACTGTTGGCCCATACACGCCGGGAAAGCCTCTCCGGAACGGCAAGATCAACGAGATCGTTTACGCCACGGACTTCAGTCCGGAATCCGTGAGCGCGGCGGCCCACGCCATTTCTCTGGCGCAGGAATTCCAGGCGCATCTCACCCTGATGCACGTCATTGCGAACGAAGCTCCTGGCGATCTGCTGCTCCCCGGAGAACTCGTCAAGGCCACCGAACAACACTTGCGCAACCTGGTTCCGGCAGAAGCCGAGTTCTGGTTCGAGCCGCGCTTCGTCGTCGAACAAGGTTCACCCGCCGAGAAGATCCTGGAAGTCGCAAGACATCGCGATGCGGACCTCATCGTTCTCGGCACCCACAAACCTAGCGGTTTCCCTGGTGCCGCCACGCACCTGCCAATCGCCGTCGCTCACAAAGTAGTCTCGCACGCTCCCTGCCCAGTCTTGACCGTTCGCGGCCAGGCAGCCGAAGTGCGCCGCAACTCCGCACGCGCCTGAGCGAATCGTAAGACGCGGCTCAGCCCGCGTTAAATCGCGCCAAACGGCCGCCCATCCAAGCAACGGGCGGCCGTTCCTTTCAAATGACCACCCTGCCGTATTTCTGGCGACACGTCGAGGCATCACCCACAGCCGGGTTTGTCGTCGCCCTTCGCTGCGAAGCTACGTCTCGCCCGTAAAAAAGTTATCGCCTCGCATGAATCCGCGAACCTCGAGACACACCTCGAAATCAACAAACCTCAATTGTCAGCAGGAATCACAGCGCAAAACCGAAGTGCCCGGGGTGGGGGTCGAACCCCGCCCACATATTGAAGGAGCGTAAGTTACTGATTCTACGTTCAGCGAGAAACGCCAAAATCCCCAGAAACGCATAAGACGGTTACGCGGCGGTTACGCGGAGTACGGATGGATTTTTTGAAAAAGTTCTTCGGATCAACGCACGGACGAACCACGAGCAAAGGGGACCCTTTCTGCAGGGAAATCCGGCTCGCCCAAAGAAATATGACTGGTTATGTCGAAGGGAAAAGCAGATTACGTGTGTGAACTGCATCCACGCCTTTTCCACTCGCACCGGCGTGTCGCGATCTGCGCGGATTGTCATAGACTATGGCATTGTGGCTCCCCTCAAGGTTTAGTGCTAGGGAGGACTCGCGCGGAATATGCCAGAGATGCCCAGACGCCCCCGAGAACACGTGCTCGGTGAGGAGGCGCAGGACGCTTTTAAGTCCCTTCTTCCAACAGCCTGGATTTATCGTTCAAAGCCATCTGACTATGGACTCGACGGCGAAGTCGAATTGACTTCCCGCGAGGGCCAGCTAACAGGTCGATTATTCTACGTCCAACTGAAAGGCACGGACACAGCTTCTCTCGAAGAAGGTCTGAAGATACGGCTGAAAATCTCCACTGCGAACTATTTTCGCGCACTGGATCTGCCTGTCTTGATTATTCTGTATCACGCGCCAACGGGGAGAGTTTATGCGCGTTGGTTCGAATCGGTAAGCTCCTCATTGCCAGAGGCCGGGCAAGATACAGTTTCTCTGAAACTCTCTGATGAGGATGAATTCACCTCAACTCGTTCGGCAACGATCCCTAATGAGCTTGACGGCATCCGGTTAATTAAGTTCAACAAGCTTTCATTACCAGTCGGAGTGACAATCAGCTGTCGTGACGACCAACAAATTCGAGGATTTGCGGCTGCGGAAATTATATCGGCTGTCAAATCATTAAGCGGTAGCAGCGTGGTGCAATTTAACCCTAGCGGTCCCATCGCGGTAGGAATCGGAGCCGATCAAACGGTCATCACGGCGGGTATCGCCTACAAGATGTTGGTTCCAACTACACTTCTGTTTGGCCGTGGCTCGCTACAAGTGTTTGCAGCGAATATGGTCACGGCAATCGGAATTGCGCTTGGGCGGGCGCGCCAAGCACATGCAGGAGCTACTCTGATACTTTCATCTGTTCGGTGTGGAGATTTACTAAATTCTCTTCCTTATGGCCTGGAGGCAGCTTTCTATTTGGCCGTTGACAACCGAATGGCGGAAGCACTGGAAGTAGCGAGTTCTATCATCTCCAGCCCCGACTCTCTGGCGTTGGCACAGGTCATGGGAATGGTACCGATATTGGCACGATCAATGCCCGGTTCCAGCGGCCTTTGGACTGAACTTCTAAGGAAAATAGTTACCGCAACCGAAGTCCGAAAGGACATGCGGCTGTGCGCGACCGCGCGGTATAACCTCGCCAACCACCTTCACTCGATGGGGCGCCGACGCGAGGCGTTGCGGTACTACCATTTGGCGCTTCAAGCCGACCCAGGATATGCCAGCCGCAATTACATATGGCGAGAACTAGGAGTTCTGCTATTCGAGAGTACGCATTACCGATGGGCTGCTGTTTGCTATGAGCGGGCCATTGCGCTAGGTGACAGCGAATGCGAGCCGTTCTTAGCTGACGCACTCATGTGGTCGGGGGAATACGATCCGGCAATTGCAATGTTTGAGGCCTACCTGAAAAAAATCGACTATCCGGCTTCCGAATGGGCGTTGAAGGGACATTTTCTACGCATCATTCGTGACAACGTCGGATCCGGCACACAAAGGCGAAACAGGCTACTTGCCATGCAACTCGCGTCTCCGCTTGCGGGTGCATTCGAAGCGCCACAATTTACTGAAGCAGTGCAAGCAGATGGACTCTGCGGCCTCGCATGGTTCAATCGAGCATTTTTGGAAGTGGGGAGGAATAATTACGAAAGCGCTGCGATGTATTACACTGTCGCAGGACTCTGTCAGCCTAACGACATTCAGGCGTGGTGTTCGGCAGTCGGTTGCGCGATTAATTGCCGCCGCCTAGATTTGCTCGCACATGTTCTGGCAGCCGCCTACAGAGTCTGCGGCGAACGGTTTTGCGGCGCACTGTATGAGTTTGTGAAGCAACAGCCCGACGGATTTCCAAAGCATATGGTGATAGAAAAATTGGGGGAGGTTATTTCGGCCGTGCCAGCCATGGAACAGCGCTGGATTCTGCGCGTTGGAAATCGGACGCTTACGAGCGCGCCGCCAGGGACGTGAGTGCGCGACAAGTACGTAATATCTTCTACGCTTAGCAAAACGGCATCAAGGAAAGAAGTCCTGATGTTTGCTCGCGTCGACCCCAGTTAGGTTTCTACACGATCAGACTAGGAAGTATCGATATTCCCCCAAAATCGTTGTTTGCCAATAATTGGTTCAAGAGTCATGCTTTCGTCCAGAAAGATTGCATAAGGCGAGTCGGATCCGAATGAAGCTGGCTAAACCGCGGTGGACGGATTATGAGCAGCAGGTCTTTGAGCTTTTCAAACAACACTTTCCGACGGCGAAGCTCCGACGAAATGTGCACCTCCGAGGGCGCTATTCAAAAAGAAAGCGTCAAATCGACATCCTCATCATCGAACGAACACCCTCCGGGATTCTGAAAACCGTCGTTGACACGAAGCTCTTTAAAAGAAAGGTTGATGTCAGAACTGTCGATGGACTCGCAGGTTTTGTAGACGATGTCGGCGCCCAAAGAGGAATGCTAATCACAAACAGGGGTTTTACGAAGGCCGCACTCAGGCGCGCCTTCTATGGTCCCAGCGATTTAGAACTCGATATCCTTGATTTCTCAGCGTTGCAACGCTTCCAGGGATTTGGCGCAATTCCTTACGCCGGTGAGCACGCCTTTCTCGTTCCAGCGCCCTTTGGATGGATAATAGATGCAGCACGAAGGACAGGTTGGATCGCGAGCATGTACCAGCGGGGCCTCGACCTGGAATCCGCCGTCAAGAAGATGGAGTTCTTGTATATCAACTTCTGGAACAGAGGTGCCGATCGAATCACCGCAGCCGAACTCGACGAACGACAGGTAGCAGCCATGAAGGTCTCTGGGACTGTGACCGTTTCCCACCGGACCACCATTCAAAGGTCCGACGCGCTCACTCGATTGCGAATAGCGGAGGTTCAGAGATACAACTGTTTGGAGGTCACTGGTTTTTTGGAATTCGATGATGTCATTTTTTTTGCGGTTCTTTTGACCTCGCGCGAAACGCAATCCTTCAATATCCGCAGGCTTGAGTCCGTCTTGCGGCAGGCTATACCGATCAAGTTGAACCACGACAGCACGCCACTAATAAAGAAGATCCGGGAGCAGCTCAACAGAACGCTGCCCGACATCGAACGAGCACGACTGTTGAGCGAACTCGGGCATTGGTACAGAGTGATGGGCCAGATCCAAGAGGCCCGACAATCTTTGGAGGAGAGTCTCTCTCGCGATCCCCAAAATAGTTATGAGACGATCAGAGAGCTGTTGCTTGTGCTAGCCAAGTTTGGTGACCGGAGTCGCGGGAAGGAAGTGATGGCTCTGTTGTTACGCCTCGACCCGCGTAACGCAACTGTCTTCAGCGATTGCATTACCTTCGCAGCGGGATGGCTTGAAGTAAGCGAAATGCTTACTTTGAACGATAATCTCAAGACAGAGCTGCCTGACGACCATCTCGTGAAAGCGAATTGTGATTACTACGCGGGAAGCTTGCTGATCTATCAAGATCCGGCATCTGCTAAAAAACGCTTCATTGCGGCACGTAAAACATTTCATCGCGTTTTTTCTCGCGAACACCACGTGTTCAAGTCTTTGCGGATTAATTTGAAGCAGTGCCCCCAGTCCATCTGATCTTTAAGCGGACGTTGGCGACTCGTCCCGATGGATCACCTAGCACAGTTAATCTCCCAACTCGGAATCCTCGCCAGCGCGTTCCGCGGCTTCCAGTCGGTGAGGAAAAGCGTTTCTTTGCCATTTGACAATCCCGTTCTGATCCGCAGCCATGGATTGAAAGATACCGGACATTCCAGAAGCATTATCCCTGACCAGATCAAAAAGCGTAGTTGATTCTCGCCCAAATCCATCCTCCACAAAGTGGATGCGAATTCGATCCTTAGAGAGATAGAACTTTTCAATGTAACCCTCGATCGTGCCGCGAGTGCGGTTTTTTCCAATGTACTGCCGTTCACCTGTCGAAGATTTCTCGTAAATCTTTTCCACAGTTCCACGAATGACGGGCCCTTCCTGCCAGATCATGCCGACATAGGTCAGTACCATATCCTCAAATGGCTTGTACGCGGTTTTTGTTGTCTGGGTCTCGAAGTACCACCGTCCAGCGACTCTCGGAAGTGGGAAAAGCTTTTCCTTCGCAATGAAGAAAAGGAAAGTCAAAACTGCCCCGCCTACAACAGTAGCGATCGTGTCAGAGAGAAAGCTATCGAAATTCATGTGTTAATTCGCGGCAGAGCGTTGCAGCAAGAGACTGCCAACTCTGTTCGCGTGATTCTACTCCGCGAACGGTACGGAAGTGAAAACATTTGATAGGTACTCGCTGATTCAAAGTATCGTTTGCCGCGCCCCATTTAGACACTAAACTCACGCTCCACTAGCGATGTCATCGTTCGGGAGCATCCACTCGATCGATTACGACCCGTGTAGTTGATGACTCTAAATTGCAACGCCCTCTCGGTCTTCAATCCCAACTCACTCTCCCGACGGAGACAGATACAAGGGAATCCTCCAACTTAAGGCTGATACGAATGTCTGCCCTGTGCCCCCACAATGGTGAACTCTTGTTTACCCGTCCGTGCCTTCGGGCGTGGTCGTCAAAGGTAATTTCTCACGCGAAACCTCCACAAATCCACTGCCGTCCCACCGTAGCAGTAAAACCAAGCGTGGTGAAGTGACGTTTGGTAATCCCGCGCTCCAATCTGTTTCGTGAGTCTTGATTTCGATCTTCCCGTCTCCATCGAAGTCTCCGAACTCGAATCCTGTGGGTGTTCCGACGCCGAGTCGTGCCAACTCCTCAAATCGGCCGTTTTGCCAGCTGAGGATTCTCAATGCACAACCGTGCGAGCCAGAGGGATATTGGACGAGCAATTCCTTCTGCCCGTCCGCGTTGACGTCAATGTAGTCCACGACGCCGGACCAACTTCGACTTATCTCTGGATGGCCTAAGTGGTCCCCCTGACTGAAATCGAGTATCGCCCGCAACGCTTCCGCAACCAAATGGGGCAATTCATTTAGAGCATCGGCTAAAGCTGACTTGGCGCGGTAGGCTACGAATAATTGCCTCACAGCGAAAGCTAAGCTCAGTGCTATTACGGCGATGCCAATTAAAGTAACCACTAGTCCGATCCTCTTCAGAACAACACGAGCGGCGGTTCGTCGAATTCTATCATCACTGCCGCAAGCTCGCACTTGGCGTTGAACGAGCTTTTAGTCCTAGAGGTTATAGATTGAATGTGATTTGGTATATACATGTTAATCTTTCGCCACAAATCGGCCCGGATGCTCTCATACTATATAGTTAAGACAACTGGGAGTTTATCTCGGCGTTATTCGGGCTAGCTGAACAAGCCGTGTTGGTCGGCGAGGCGAGGGATGGGCCTTACAGCACAGCTATCAAATCTTTCTGATCGTATATGCGGCCCGCTTATTACGCAGACAGCAAGGCAGTATTCAAATTTTATCTGCACCCCCGATCATTTCGTACAAATTCTGTTCTTAGTGGAAGACAAGCGGTTTCCGCTTCACTTCGGAGTTGACCCCGTAGCGATTGCGCGAGCGGTCGCGTTTAATCTGAAGGGGGGAGCCCTTCAAGGCGCCAGCACAATAGCACAACAGGTTTACACGATACGAAGGAGTCGCAGCGACCGAGTCCCTCGCTCCTTGATTTACAAGGTGAAACAGATTGCTTGGGCGCTAGGCGAGTGCTCCGTAAAAAGCAGGGCCTCAATCTTAAAGGAATACATTGAAACAGTTTATTGGGGAAGGTCCTATCATGGCATTGATAGCGCTGTTGAGGGATATTTCGGAGGAAGTCGGAATTCGCTCTCTGCCGCACAGAGCTTTTTTCTAGCGGAACGCATCGCAGCTCCGAATCGATTATCGGCGAAAAGGATCTGTAACCTTCTAATGAGAGGGCCAATCAAGATGAACTTGGCGCGCAACGGGACAACCAATAACGATGTTTTTAAGATCTACCAGGGAGTTTACGGCACCGGGGGTGAGATATGGCAAATCCTGGAGAAGTAAATCAAGAGATCGGCCGAGCATACCAACGCGTTTTTATCGGAGCGCTGGAAGCGAGCATGCGTGGCTTTGAGAACAAATTCGAAGTTCAAAGAGAACCGGACAAGACATCTTTCAAAGCTCGTACGGGCAAGCAATACTCCTTTGATTTTAATGGAGTGCAAAGCCGCCAGTGGGTCCGCCGAGAGGTTCTCGGGGAATGCAAGGGATATACCAAAGGCACAGGACTGATTGCGGAATTTAGGTCCTTTCTTGCGAAAGCCTATGTCACGTCCACGGATTATCCGCGACACCGCGAGGACTATTTTTGGTTCGTTACGAACGTTCCGTTCGCATGCTCGGAAGGTTCGGGTGTAAGGACGCAGGACTTTATTCGGGCTAGCCTTGCAGACAGGACCAATCCTCAAGTGAGCGAAATACTCGGCGACAGCCATGTCGACGATAGTTTGATCTGGCGTCTCACCGAGAGGATCGGAGTTTTCATCCTGACAGACAGCTTCCTGATGAATACTGAACTCTCTTATAAGGTAGAGTATGGAGATTCACTCTGGACGATTTTGAAGAAATTCCATCCGGGACGGGCTCTTCATGGTTTCGGGAGCATCGCCCAAGAGATAGCATCTAAGAATGGCCTGCGATCACCTGATCATATTACTAGTGGCAAGAGAATACGATTGTCGTGGCGCGGGATCAGAGGAGGTTCGGCGGGGGACCTTGGAGGGTTCTGATTGGGGGCCTACGCGAATTCGAAAACTGCATCGCACTCTTAGGTGAGTGAAGGCACGAAGAGGGCGATTGATGATGCGCTTGCGGGTTCCATAGAAGCTGTTGGGCGAAGACGCTCCGGCGTCCCATACGATTCTACATCCTCGCCATACCGGACGATCGTTTTTCTGTGCGCCGGTCAGGCGCGGTACCGACGCATTTTTTGAGGAATTTTCTTCAGATTCGCATTCACGCGAAGATCCGAAAAAGGGGAACTGTTGGACGATAAAATCCGGCTCGCCTACCGTGTGACCTACGCGCGGCGGTCATTTCTGATTTAATTGGTCAATCAACGCCTTCGCGTCCCGATCTTCGTCCCCTGCGTATTTCCACAAGGCTTGGAGCATGTGTCCTTTCCAATAGTAGCCTCGAATATCTCCTTCGCTCAATTCCATATATGACTTCTGGATTCCAGGAAATTGCGCTTCCAGAGTATCGTACTTGTTCCGCCCGAACGTGAAATCTCCATCCCAAGGATCCAATTGTTCCTTATGGCGGTCGCCAAAGAGGTCTTTAGATTCGTTGTAGCTTGCCAGAGAAAGCCTGAGGTGTTGATAGACCGCCGCGATCGCTTGCTGGTCCGCCTTTGGAAATTTGTTCGCGGCAAACTTGCTACTCTCCTGCAGGTCTCCGATCTTGAGAAGTACGTCCGTCAAACGTCGCGTGAATTCAGCTTCACTGGCACCGACGCTCACCACAACACTCATTTCGTGCACGGCGCTCTGTACCTTCTGAATTTCTGCTAGTCCGTCTTTGCGCTTTTGCGCACCACATCCACCCAGGCACAGAATAATTAGTGCGACGTAGACACATTCTTTAAGGAGATGAAGTCTCATCTGCATCGTCTGAACTCCATTTTCATCATCTCGCTATTCTTACCTCGAACTTCTATCCCCAATCCGAGAGCAACCGCGGCATTGCAACGAATCCACTCGTCAATTTCTCGGGACTCAGGTTTAAGATCCCTTAATTCCTAATGATACCTATAGTCCGTGGACACATAAACGTCGGGGTTTGAATATGAAACGCAAGGGTAAATGGAAGACGTTCGCATTCGATTCGGCAAAAAGGTGCGCCAACTGCGTCGGAAGCTCGGAGTGTCTCAAGAAGCTTTCGCCGATATGTGCGGCTTGGACCGAACTTACATGGGAGGGATTGAACGGGGCGAACGGAACCTGGGACTCGTTAACATCAATAAGGTTGCCGCGGCATTTCGCATATCACTAGCCGAACTGTTCCGCGGTGTATAACCTTCGTGTGATTCGCACCGCCGGACAAACGCCCCCTGCCGCTCATGGCGGTCTACTATCTCGCTCCGTCTGACTACGCAACCCGAAAGTACGGATCAAATTCAATAAAGCGTCGATATAAATCATCCCATTCGCGTCCGGGACCTCATCGCAATGACGACACCGCCGCTGCTCAAAGAACAGACAGGCCCGAAGCTCCGTTCGCGTCAAATTTTCGAGAATCCTGGAGTTTTTGGAAAATTCGTCCATAACTTTGTTTGCCAAGTTGGCGCATCCCTCGTCCGGGAATGCCCGGTAGCCATCAAAAGTGAGGGCAAACATTTCGATTTCTAGCAACGGCGCCGTCATGTCGGGTACATCCGCCTTCTCCAGCTTCTCGTTAGGAATACGTTTGAAGTCCATCTCTCCACTTCGTTCCGCCTCAAGAGGCCGCTGTTCGATCGTTTGTAAAACTTCTATTTTCCTAACGCTCGTTTTCGCTATTTCCAGCCCTTGTTATCACCCGCTTACGAGCGTGTCGGAATGGGGGATTTACAAACGCTGACTTTGCCCGGCGTAGTACACGGTCGTCGATGAAACTCCCAAATTTCGACCTATCGCTCGCCAAGAAGCTCCCTCGCCACGTAAACGGGCGATCTGCTTGGGGTCTAGAGACTTCCTCGGTCGTCCCAATTTCTTGCCCTTGGCCCGGGCGTTTCTAAGGCCCGCCCGAACGCGCTCGGTAATCAGACTGCGTTCTAGCTCCGCTACGGCCCCTAAGACCGTGAAAACCATTTTTCCGGTCGGAGTAGACGTGTCAACCGCTTCGGACAGCGAAACGAACTCGATTCCGAGCGATCGGAACTCCTCTAGGGCACGAAGCAGATGGCTTACGGAGCGGGCGAAGCGATCGAATCTCCAAACTACGACAGCGTCAAATCGGCGCTTATGGGCGTCCGCAATCAGGCGATTCAATTCAGGACGCGATTCTTTTGCACCCGAGACGCCCTGATCCGAGTATTCGTGCACTAAATCCCACCCGCGCCGTTTGCAGTATTCCCGCAATTCCGTCGTTTGCATGTCGGTGTCCTGTCCCAGCGTGCTGACCCGCGAATAGATGGAAACTCTCACATTTTTCTCCTCGAAGACTCGTTTTAGGCCGTTTGCGGGTTTGGGCCCCCACCGAAACACCCATTTGCACCAATCTGCGAGGCGCAGGCTGGGCGCAAAGGCCCGACCCGCCGCAAAGGCCGTATCGCGGGAGGGCCATTGGCCTCAGCGCCTCCTAGCGCTCCGCGCCGGGTTCCAGGGGCATTGCTCCTCTATTACCATATATGTATAGAACCATAGCGTAAATAGTACGAGCCTCGCATCGTTTTTCGAGCATCTCCCGCGATCGTTACATGGTCACTTCGATCGCACCGAAAATCGGATTGGTAGCTCTACCTTGCAGCCTATGCCGGCTGAATTCGGTCACGTGGCGGGACGAGAAAAGCGAGGTATAGCGGAGGAACTTTGTTTGCCGGGCAGGACGGCGCGCGAACGCGCGGTCGCATATCGGAGATTTGAAGTAGCACTTAACTTCTCCGATCGCCGACGGTGCGGCCTTCATCGCAACGCGCTTCCTTGGCAGCGAAGCGCACCGCTCACGGATCAAAAACTTATCGTCGTGACACTTTTGGACGGTTCACAGAAGGTACTGATCCTGAAGCGGAGCTTTAGAAAGACATTGTGGAAAGCCGAGAACGGTAGCGTGAGAGGGCTCCTTCTCAGCATTCAATTGGTCGTTGACAATTATGAGATCTCTTGATAATCATGGTGCTACTTACCGCCTACGCACTTGCTCACATAGCGAAAGGCGAATCTCCGCGTCGAGGGGTGTCACTCATGTGGTCCAAGTGGAGTCAACTTCCCTTGTGGATCCTGGTGCTCGCATGCACGTCGAGTAGCGCTCAGACCGTCTCTGAACCGTCTGAGTGTTCAACACTTATGAGTGCGGCAGACCAATGCATCTTGGTCGGTCCAATCTGGGTGCGAATTAGGAAAGTCACCTCAAGCATCATCGGATATGCACATGCGGACTTGTCCACCTCAGTGGAAGGAACGACGATTACCTCTAATCTCTCCACGACGCCGTTTGTTGCAGATGAAAATGAGACGTTCGGTGCATTTATAGACAGGATAAACGAATCGCATCCTGGATTTACAATTCAACTCTCGCCTGACCGAAATGGCGTAACGAATTTCGTCGCTCAAACCGACACGAGGAATGCGACTAAAAATCTGAGTCTCTCTGGTGATCTGGTAGTTCGGTTCCCGGGGGGAAGTGCGGACAGTCCTCGTCACACGCACCTGGGCCTTGACGTTCAGAACGGACCACCAAATTTCGTGATCACTATACCCGATACGTTGAAGGCTGCGATTTTAAAACAGGCTCCAAATGCGACGATCAGCATAAGAGGAGTCGATGCGAGCGCCTATTACAATCTTCTTGACACCAGTCTCGACACGCAGTGGATCCTGACACACGACATGAGCCCATTTGCTGTCGTAACGGTGGGGACTGAGGGCGGTCGTATATGTGCCGGAACCGACCTCGCGCAAGCGCAATCTTCGGATCCTTGTCACTGGCAAGCATTGCTCGTCAGAAGGGTGAACCAGAAGGATATCGTGGTTGGGGTGCAGATCATTGCCGCGCCTGGTCACACGGCTACAGCACACACTGACGGTCGCCCGAACAGCTCCGAGCTGTTAGTTAGCCGAGATTTGCTTAGCGATATGGATTCAACGTACTCGATAAATGGCAAGATGATTACACCGTACGTAGGCCCGTTCACGTTCCGACCTTATGCCAATGTCTGGAAAATTGATTGGACAAAGAAACAGCTTGGCTGTCGGAAATTCCCTATTAATCCAAATGACGCTGCGTCAGTTTCCTTGGAGCCGTACGTCGAACCTCCGAGCGCCACGGACGTGGCCAACGGCATAGAAGTTGGCTCCGTGAAGGTTTACGACACGATTGCACTGAAAAGAATGCTCAACGACACCGCCGCGCAGCTGGCGTCCATTTCGGGGTTTAACGCCGCCCCGATCACCGCCGCATTGGGGAATCTTCAAGGCGTAACTCGCGACACTTCGTACCTGAGCGCCCAAGTTACCACAACACCGTTGCCGACGATTACTCAGACAAACGGGAATAATTTAGCTGCGAACTCGTCCATGGTGGGAGCCAGTGCGACGCCTGGATCTTCAACGTCTACGGTGACGATACAGTGCCCAAACGGAAGTGTTCCAACGATCGGGACTAACGGCGTTCAAGGATGTACAGTGGTGCCGCCGGGCACACCAGCAACCGGATCCACTAGCACAGAAACTTTGAACGGTAGCACTCAGGCTCCATCAACAATTCAGCAGACTAACAACCTAGCTCAGACGCAGCAGAACGGCACCACGACTACTTCGGGAGGATACGCGGTGTCGGTCCCTACCGCACCTGTTTCGTCGGCCATGGCTGCGCCAACAAATATTGGAGTTGCAAGTGCTGATGTACTGGCCGAGCAAGTGGAACTGAATTCTCAGATCACGACCTTAAGGATGCTCCTACAAGGTGCCAGCTCCGATCAATATCTGCTAACTAATTCACGGGCCGTCGCAACGAGACAGCAAACGACTATTGGCTTCACAATTTCGCTCGATCCGCCACGAAGGTTCAGACACGCTGTCGCTGATGTACGGATTGTTGTCCTTCCCCCAGAGGGTCAGACCGGCGTGAGTATCATGAACATGTTGCCCTCAGAAAAAACTTACAACGTTGCAAAAGTGACCAGCCATCAAACTGCGTTCGGCGGTGGCGTAGTTGTGGAGCCGATAAGCATATCGGGTAGCACGGGTCGCTCGAAAGACCGGCTGTATCTCGCCAAGGATACAGATACCCTTGCTTTGCAATACCCCGCGCCCCCGCCAGCGGTGGTACCCGAGCCTCTGACGGCGCGTGAGCACATTCATGATGGAGTCAAAGCAATCGTCGATTTGCAGAAGTTCAAGGATTGCAAGGAGCCAACAGGGGACGGCAACACAATCGTATTCGGGTGGCAATTTAGACCGGTGTTAGGTGCGGAATTCGTCAAAGGCGGCCAGCGGCAGGTTTTCGCTCAACTCGCTTTGCCAGCAAATCTAAATGACGAATATGTTCCCACCGTTTATGTCCTGACTCGGTGGAGAGAATACGATCCAAGTAAGCAGGTAGTTGGAGAAACCTATAAGGGTAGTTGCAGCGGAAAAGTTGATAAAAGTGGCGTCGCGCTGCTCACGCCTCTCAAGGTCCGGGATCTTCGGGTGAATGATGTCGGTAACGGGGAAGTTCAACTCTCGGCGCGCGGTGATTTCTTCGCGTCGGGAATGACGGTCCGTGCTGGATCTAACGCCGTTTCACCGACGACTTTTGATGGCAACAGCGTCGAACTATTTGCCAATGTCCACGATGTCCTTCAGTCAGGAAGTCTGACGGTCATCGGACCGAACGGTCAGAAAAGCCCGTTCGCTGTTGTCACCGCAGATGGGAAGGAACAATCATGCGGCATCGCGAGCGCAACACTCCATGCCGTACCCCGTCCAGACGGAAACTCTTTGGTCACTCTGACGACTAATCTTGGTTCATCTTACGAGCTGGACGATGTGTTAGACGGCGAGCCTAAGCCCTTTGTGCTTATCGGTAGCCAGGTGTACGGTCTGCAAGAAACACCATTCACTTACGGCGACTGCGAGCAGGGTGAAACTGCTCCTTATTGCATTTACAAATTCGTTGCGCCGACCGCAACTTTAAGAAACGCACAGTCGTTCTTGGTTCGGGATATAGCGTGGGACGCTTTTCGCGCGACCGGCAAAGTAGATTTCACACCGTCCTTCAGCAACCTGGCGATCGCTTCCACCACCCCGTACACGGCCTCTGAGAGTTCGACATCGAAACGCGGTTCGAGCACTAAATCTTCGACGGAAAAAAAGGAAACTTTTTACACTGTGTCAGGATTTGATTTCTATAAAATCGAACAGCCCTGCGAAGATCCGGCAAATCCTAAACCTTCTTCGCGCTTGATATATGAACGTAACGCGGGTTTGGTGTGCGCCAAAGTGTTCCTCGGAGGCGATCCGTTAGCAACGGAGAAGGTCTTTAAAGTCATAACGGACAATCTCGCGACGTTAGACATAGTTCCGAGTGATACGGTGGCAAAGAGCGTTCGGATTCAGTTATGGAACCCTGTTCTCTATCACGACAGTCACGACAGCGGCGCCGAAGTCGAGTGGGATTTGGCGTTGCCGAAAGACGAAGAAGCGAAAGCCGTAGCGAGTCCTTCTTTCATGCGCGTGGGCGACAGCCAGACCGTCAGTTTTAGCGGTACTGACTGGTCAAAGTGCGTCGGCGCGGTAAGCATAAGTTTCGACGGCGTGCAGAAATTTACAGGTACTCTCAATCAGCAGACCAAAGCCCTAGACATACTCATTCCGACATACGTCACCGGGTTCGCTGGGCACAAGGAGTTAACTGCGACGTGCACTGGTTCCGATGGTAAGCCGATCAACACGAAGCTGGCGGTTGACGTTTTAAAGCAGTAACAGCCCTTGGGTCGGGATCCCGCCGTGTGGTTCGACTGCGGTGGGATGGCTTATGTGAACGAGGAAGTCGTCGGACTCGGGCCGTCTTATGGATTGACGCTCACAACTCTGGTAGCGGAGCCGCCTCGCGAAGCCGGACGGCATTCCGCAGCGTTCTTACCACCGGGAGTTACCCGTACTTAATAGCTTTGCAAATCGTGTCGCGATGATGACCCAGCAGCGTCGGTATCGTTGATTAGTGCGCCTTTTGGCGCAGGAAAGTCCACAACGCTGTAACCTGTCATGCCAATTTTTTGGAGCGATTCTTCCTGTTTGTCATGCAGAGTACCTATACATTTTTTGAAACAATTTATTCAGATTCGCATTCACGCTAAGCACCAACAAAGGGGACCCGTTCCCCGGGAAAATCCGGTGCACGTGACGAAGTGGCTAAGCCGCATCGGTTAAAGGCACCGCGGCCAAAAGTAGCCCAGCAACCTCGTGTGAATCAAGTGTGTGAAACCCCGTTTGCTCCAATCTGCAAGGCGCAGGCTGGGCGCAAAGGCCGAACCGGCCCCGAGGCCCGTCCGCGCCGAATATTGCCCTAACGGGCCTATCAGCAAGAAGAATTGGCCTCTAGAGACCTTTCTCCGTTCCGTTAGCATATATAAAGACAACAATATATAAAGAGCACGATAGTACTTTTTCGTTGCATTGTCGTTACCGATTCGGATAAATTTGCCGCCATGATCGTCTGCAAACTTAAGGAAATTCTCAAACGGAAAGGCTGGACGCGGTACAGGCTGCACAAGGAATCGCGGGTCTCCCTCCCGACGATCTACATGATGTACAGGTCACGCAGTAAGCTTTACAGCGCGGCGGTCCTGGAGAAACTGTGTAGTACGTTGCGGTGTCAACTGGGAGATTTGCTCTGCTGGGAGATTCAGAGATTTCCGAGAGATCCAACGCGGAAGAAATCACGTGGCAGATGATTCTGTTCAGTTTTTCGTTTCACAGCGCAGCCTCTAATACGAAATACCCTTACTCTATAAGGGTATTTAGCTCTCTACTCTTTAGAGAGCTAGCGAGAGAGCTTAGAGTAGAGAGTTAGAGTTAGAGGCGAAGTCCATCGATTCGATGATGACCGCAGGAATATCCCCTTTCCTCGTCGAACATTATTGCGGCACTGCTCCTGCTCCACTGACGGTCTATGTCAATGCGGTTCCTCGATTTCGTTCATCTCACTGATTCGTCGTTCAGCCCCTTTCAAAATCATCAGCTCTGCGCTGCCTCCCGAGTAAGTAGTACATGACGGTTGGCGGGCCCTGAAGACCTTCGACAGTTAGCCGCCCTCGCGGTCTGTCACTTCAGGGACCCGCCAAAACCGCGAGGGAGACGCCAAATGAAATCGCGACAGCAAGAGCTGCAACTGAAATTGAGAGAAACTACGCTTCTTGTCTACCGGTCGAATAATGCCGGGACACGAAGCCTGAACTGTAAGTGGGAGATTCGGGAAAGCGGAACGATCCCTAGGGCGCTGTTTTATCTGCTTCGCAACGCTGTCCAATATCGAGTGCGAGAATGCGACCAGGATAGCGAAAAAGCCCTTCGCAGAGCAGTCCTTGCCGGTCTGATCAGCGCGGCGGAATCGTGCGGGTGCGAACCGCTCCTTCTGCGCGCTGGCGGCGACGTTACATTCTTTTTGGGCGACCAACCTCTAATTGCTTTCGAGATTGCTAAAAATGCGACCAATTACAAACCTTCCCGAGAACTGTTGCACAGCGAAGCGGTTTTCCGGTGGAGCGTCAAAATACACAAGAACGGATTTGTTGAATTTGTACCGCAGAAGTCAAACCCTGAATGGCGCGCGTGAAACATGCGCGCCATTCAGAATCGAAAGCCAAACAGAGAAGATGCAGGCCGCGCGCCGTCTGGTGTTAGCCAAGACGATTCGCCCGACCTGCCAACTTCTTCAGAGCGACATCGCACGGTTAAGCAGATCGCCGAGTCATGGGAGCTCAGCGAGGATGCGGTTCGCAGGATTTTTGAGAACGAACCCGGCGTGCTTGTGTTGGCCAACCGGAGTCGGCCCGGGACACGAAGATACCGGACCCTCCGGATACCTCAATCCGTCGAGCAAAGAGTCTACCGGCAGTTTCTTAATGCGCAACAGATACACAAGTAGTAAACATAAGGCCCGTTATGCTAGGAATCTTCCGGCGTCATCAAAAACGCTGCGCGCATCGTCACGAAGGTAGAAAGTACCGACGGTGCCTGTGTCCAGTTTGGGTGGATGGTCACCTGAACGGCGTGGAGATTCATCAATCGTTGCATACGCGCGATTGGCAAAAAGCCCAAAGAATCGTGCGCGAATGGGAGGCCGACGGTGCACGTAAGATCGAAGCCAACGAATCTGAAGCGATCACGATCGAGCAAGCTTGGCAAAGATTTACTGCGGATTTGGAAGCGAGGAAGCTTCACGAATCCACGATCCGGAAGTACCGCCTCCTTTCACGACAGATGAAGGAATTCGCGTCAGGTGCCGGCCTTCGGTTTCTTAGAGATCTTGACATTGACTTGGTAGGCAGGTTTCGATGTCAGTGGCACGATGGGGCACTCTCAGCCGCGAAAAAGCTGGAGCGCCTCAGAGCCTTTTTTCGTTTTGCGCAGAGGCGGAGATGGATTGGCGAGAATCCAGCTTCAGAACTAAAGAGTCCTCGAATACCGATAAGTGCGACCTTGCCGTTTACGCATGATGAGATGACTCGAACTTTATCTGCTGTGGATATATACGTCAAACTGGCATGCCCTTCCGGACGCGAGAATGGAATGCGATTACGCGCCCTTGTGCTACTGCTCCGTTACACGGGGATGAGGATTAGCGACGTAATCAACTTGACCGCCGATCGTATCGTAGGAAACCGACTATTCCTCTACACCCAAAAAACGGGAGAGCCGGTCAATACAATTCTTCCTGACTTCGTCTTGTCGGCTCTGGAGGACACCCCCCGAAAAAGCGAAAAGTTCTTCTTCTGGAGCGGAATCGGAAAATTAGAGAGTACGGTGCGAAGTTGGCAGACGAGACTGCGGAGACTGTTTGAGTTTGCAAACGTGGAGAAAGGACACGCTCATCGATTTCGTGACACATACGACGGCGATGGGAATCGCGTCCAGAAATCGAGCGGCAAAATCTATTGGTACGGCGCGGGCACCGAAATCCTCGACGAATCCGATTCCTCCGGTAATATCACCGACGAGTACGTTTATTTCGGCGGCAAGCGCGTCGCCCATCGCGTCGTCAGCGGCAACAGCATCTATTACTACGGCGAAGATTTCCTGGGTACCTCGCGTCAGATCTTCACGTCCGCCAGCGCTCTTTGTTATGACGCTGACTTCTATCCCTTTGGCGGCGAGCGCCCATACACCGACACTTGCCCGCCGACGTACAAATTCGAAGGCAAAGAACGCGACACCGAAACCAACAACGACGATTTTGGCGCACGCTATTACTCCTCGTCCTTCGGCCGCTGGACCTCGCCCGATTGGTCCGGCATCCCCGCGCCAGTGCCCTACGCCAATCTGACTAATCCGCAGACGCTAAACCTGTATGCTATGGTCAAAGACAATCCGGAAACATTTGCTGACCTGGACGGGCATTGCCCCGCTTGCGCGGCGGAGGAAATTGCTGAATCCCCGGAGGGCCAAGAAGTCATTGAAGACGCGGAAGGGCTTGGTGAGGAGGTCGTGGGCGCCATCGTCGAAAGCGCAAAAGAGGATTGGTCGGCGTATCAGAGCTTTGCAGGCTGGTTGCAGGCCGGACTCACCGCTGCCGTCGTCGCACTGAAGGGAGATAACAAGCCCGCCGCCAAACCAAACCCGACCGCTTCTCCCAGCGCGTCTCCGAGCACTCCTCCTAGCGCATCCCCTCAGTCACGACCCTCTCCCGCTGCGCAGGATTCATCAAAGCGACACACGCGAGATAAACATCAGGGCGACCACCCGAGCAGAACTGGGGACAAGTTGCGAAAGCGCAAGACTTGGGTCCCCAAAAAAACAGCGGGCGACCCAGCGACACCCAAGCCCAATCCGCCGCCTCCTCCTCCGCCCCCTCCCCCTCAGCCAACTCCGCCGACGCCCCCGCCAAAGTCAGACGGATCGGACGGTTCGGGGACTTGATTCTCAGTTTGGTGCGAGATCATTACGGCGATAGAGAAATTCGCTGCACATATTGATGCACTGCTAATATATTCGAGGCTAAACTAGGACTGGACACGGAGATTACGACGATGAGTCCCGAACGAAATCCGATGGAAATTGGTCGAAGTTTCTTCTATGGAATTGGTGAGCGAAAGAGCTATGTCAGAGCACTACCTCATCTCCGAGAAGCCGCGAAAGCAGGCTACGTCCACGCGCAATTCCTCCTTGCTTATGCCTACGCTCACGGGCTAGGGACCAGGAAAAACCTTCGACGAGCAGTCCAATGGTACGAGACTGCCAGAAGAAAAGACCATCCTGGTGCCATCTTTAACCTAGCTTTAGCGTATGAAAAGGGCCGGGGGGCACGAGTCAACCCGCGCCGGGCCTTCTCACTCTACAAAAGGGGCGCTGAACTTGGAGACGCGGCCGCACAGTGCAACCTGGGAATCGCTTATCTTGAGGGCATCGGGACGACTCGAAATCTATCATTGGGTATTCGATGGATTCAACGCGCTGCCAGAAGGGGAGATGCGAAGGCTCAGTACAACCTTGCGTTAGCATATCTTGAAGGTGAGGGTGTGAGAAAGAACGTGCCTATTGCGCGGCGTTGGTTTAGGCGAGCAGCAAGTAACGGTCATAGGAAGGCATCCTCGTTCCTTCGCCACGTTCCTGTCAGGAATCATTAGATGACGTTGTCGGCTCCTTCTCCCGAGTAAACTTGGTAGCGCTAATGACCAAGGCTCGGAAGAAAGGAGCCGAGCGTAAGGACGTGATTTTCATAGGCGCTACCTAAACCGCACAGTTTGACAGAATCGTACGTAGAGAACTTACAGGCATGCCGTCGTCCGTCCGTTTTCGCAAAACGTGACTAACGAGGTTTGGCTGGATTTGGAAACCGCGCATCCAGGAGCCGCATTAACTCGACGGCATTATCAATCGCATCCCGGAACGCATTTTCTCGCGCCGGCGACGGTCGGCGATCTAGTCCCGCCAAACCGCCTGTGCTATAACCAGCTACAAATAGGATTTGCTCATGAATATTCCGGGCATCCGAGAACACTTCCGCTGGCGTGGCGCGCCGATTGTATTTCTCCTCAGTCTGCGCGAACTGCTCAGGCCGCTACTTTATTGGCACGTCTGCCGTATTTACGAAACCGAAATTTCCCGCGCGGTTCCGCAGCCCTATTGCCGCACTGCCTTTGACGTTGCGATTCTCACTTCCCGAGACGACCTTTCTTCCATCAAACCCAACATTCTCACCATGGGAGAACTCTCTTCCGCTGAACTGGAGAACCGTTTTCAGCGCGGTGATGCCGTTGCGCTGGCTTCTGCCTCGGGACAACCAGTAGGTTATATGTGGATGGGGTTTTCAAGCGGTATGGAATTGGAGTTTGACACCTTCTGGATTATTCGAGCCGGCGAGGCCGTCCGCTACGGCGCTTTTGTGATCCCGTCCTTTCGCGGGTGCGGTGTTTACAGTCTCCTCAACTCTACTCTCAACTCCTACGCCCTCGCGCGGGGCGTCACCCGCACCCTCGGCTCCGTCAGCGTTCTCAACCCGCAGTCTCTCAGCCTCCCCAGGCACTATAACCGAGCTATCGCGATGACCGTTTTCCTCGCACGGTTCCGTATGTTCTCGTTTACTCTGCGCAAATCCTTCCGAGCTCCCCTTTCCGCTCGTTTCTCCTGGTCCAATCCTTCCCGTCAGCGAGATAGCCGCGCAGCGGAGATCTAACTCCCGATTCGTCGCGTAACCGGACGTGTGACACCCTTCAGTATTTTGGGAATCTCAAAATGCAGGGCGACGGATCGCGCGCCGCGTCACGGGACAAATTAAGCATGTACGGGCGTCTGGCGGCGCATCCGCGGTGTCAGCAATTGCACTCCCACAAGGCCATTCGCTAGACTGTCGGGCATGGCCCGGGCAAAAATCCTGATTAATCGCGCTCCTGTTCTCACGCTTTGGGCGACTACGGTTGCGGAGCGCCTCGGATTTGACCGGGACGAAGCACTGTCACTCGGAAAAGCCGTGGCTGGTCTCAACGCGCAATCGAAAGGCCGGCGACTGGGCATCTACAAGCCCGTTCCGAAAGAGATCAAAAAGGCCCGAGCGAAAGAACGAGGAGAGGAGTTCTTCGTTGAGATCTGCGGGCGCCAGGTGCCGGCGGTCAATACCGAGGACGGAGTACGCGCTGTGGTCAAGGACAAACCTGTCGACGCGAATACCGTCGAGCGATACCTGGAGAGCAAGTTCGGCGATACCCTCGACGATGTGCGCGCCGCGCTGCGCGACCTCACGAAAGCCTTCCGTCCCGAAGAGCTCTCGCAAAACGCATTCAGTCTCTATGAGAAGTTCCGCCCGGCGATTCCAGGAGGAGTGACGGGCTGGGGTGCCAAAGGAACCCTGGACACCGATCGTATTCGGTCGTTGGCGTCGGGGAAATGACTGGCCACGGCATCTGCCATTTTGAGATGCGCAAACTCGCCGGCAGCCGATGTCACAGAATTACCGCCGGCCGAAACCCGAAGAGTCGCGCGATTTTGAGATTCGCAAACTGATCGGGGGCGCCGGTTCGAACGAGCAAACTTACCGCGGCCAAAAAATAATTACAAAAGTGCTGTTGCGGCGGACAACCTTTTTTGTTATTACTAAATCGAACGAAGTATAGGGACCGTCCGAACCCTCGCGATCTTCGAATCGCAAAAGTCGGGCGACTTCTGGAAAAGTACTTCCTTCCACGATGCGGGAAACCACGTAGTTAGGCAAAAGGTAAGCCAGCTCGAGCCAAGGCCCCTCAGCCACCACTCAAGGAAACGACGCACCGCAGGGTTGTATCGACTACGCCGCCAATTGCATGGCGTATGTCAATCTGACACGCGAAGCGCGTTCATTCCCATGTCTGGATTTTTCAAGGTTCCTGCGGAACTCGTCCCGCTTGTCGTTGATGGAAGTGGGAAAGCCGTGATCGAGAATGGAAGACCCGTCGAGGATTTGGCCAATCTGGAAAACCTCATCGTCATTCTTTTCGAAGGGAGCCGCGCCCGCATTATCGGAAAACGCGAAGCCGATGACTTGATGGTGCTCGGCAACGCGTTCCCAGAAAAATGCGTAACGCTGAAGATTCGTTCGAACAAAGGGAAGCTGGAACTGAAGGCCATTCGCCGAACCAAACTCACTAGCGCCCGCGGGCTTTCGTCGAGGATGTCGCCGTCGCATCCGCAGTCGAACGGTGATTTTCGCCGCGGTGCGTATCACGATCTCTTGGACGGTGCCAACCCTGTCGCATCCCTTAGCTGGGGCGATCAAAACCGGCATCACAACGGCCCGGCCCTCTGCTACTACTTCGAGATGTGCAAGGGAATATCGGACCGGGAAAAGAACGGGATGCGGCTGTGCAGCGGGTGCGCGGAAAAAGCCGAAATAAATCCAGGATTGATACGAATTCTCCACGATTTAGATGAGGAGTCTGCACATGCGTCTGCCAGCTAAGATTCGAGAACGGCGCCGCGAACAGCGCGTGTCGCAAGGTGAGGTAGGCGTCGAACTCGGCCGAAGCCAATTCTGGGTCAGTCTCGTCGAGCGCGGCCAAATCGCTTTGGACGAAACAACAGCAGAGCGCATGATAGTCGCGATCGACAGGATCGTTGAGCGAAGGAAGGTGATCGGCGAAGCTACCGCGCGCGCGGTGACCGAGTTTGAGAATCGCAAAATCTCGGCGGGCGCTGGGCGGTAACAGACAATGGCTCGCAACCGCATGCTCAAGAAAGATTTCTTCGGCGATCCGAAGGTTGGAAGCTTGCCGCTCGGCTGCCGGCTACTCTTTCAATCACTGTGGATATTTGCGGATGACACGGGTCACGGGATAGCAGACGCGCGGCTTTTGAAAGCCCAGTGCTTTCCATACGATCCCGACATCACGCCAGGAAACGTCAAGGAATGGCTTGATTTGCTATCGAAGGCGGCCATGGTTCGACAGTACGAAATTTCAGCGCAGCACTACTTCGAAGTTGTGAATTTTGCGAGGCATCAGATTATTAACCGGCCCTCGCATTTTGCGTACCCGAAGCCGAATCACGGACCACTCACTGAGTCCTCACTGAGTACTCCAATCGTACTCAGTGAGAAATCCGGAAGTGCTCCTGAAGCCCTCATTGACGAAAGAGAAAGAGGAAAGAGAAAGGGGAAAGGGAAAGAGCGTGGCGCTGGCGCGCCTGGCCGTTTTGAGAATCGCAAAATGACGGATGAACGGTTCGCGCCTATCAAGGATTTTTACATTGCTGAATTCGAACGGCGAAATACAGGGGTTACGGCGCGCTTTGACGGCAGGGACGGAAAAGCATTGACTGAGCTTCTGACGGCGCAAAAAAGCGCCACCGCGGAAAGGGTGATCGAATGGCTCCGCAACGCGTTGGAAAGCGACGTGACATATCCACTGCAGGCGAACTTCAGGATGCACAAGTTTTGCGCACACTTCGAGAATTTCCTCAATGGCCCGATGCGGAAGCGCGCTGCCGGGCCGACTCCAATCCGGAGCGCTAAATCAGATCCGACGGAAGCCGAACGGCTCGACGGTTTGGTGTACTGATGCTTCTCGACGACAGAGAAATCGCTAAGCGTATCGAATGGTCGGTTCCGAAAAGGTACCATCGTTGCAGATTCTCGTCCTTTGACGCGTACACGAAAACACTGATCCAAAAGGTGGCGTCGATTCAAAAGCTGATAGGAGACCGTCGCAGCGTTTTCCTTTTCGGTGCACCAGGAGTGGGTAAAACGCATCTGGCCGTGTCGGCGCTCGCGGAATTCATCAAATTAGGCGCTGATTACAAATTTGTGGGTTGCACAGACTACGTGTACACGGTGCAAGACGCTTTCGGGAACCCGAAGGATATCGTTCGGGAATTGGTGGAGAACGACATCGTTCTGATTGACGACTTGGCCTCAGAAAAAGCGACCGAATCGGCCCGATCATCTCTCCTCTTCTTGGTCGACCAGATTTATAGCAGGCGAAAGATAGCAATCGTAACCAGCAACGAATCGCCGAAACAGATCCATGCTTTTGAACCGCGCATCGCCTCGCGGTTAAGCGAGATGTGCGGTTTTGTGGAACTCGTAGCGGATGATTTCCGGATTCGCACTGCAGGGCAACGGCAAAAGCTGGTTCAATCGAGAAACACAGCCACCGAAGCCGTGAATTAGTCCCGCACCGCGCGCAAACGCGCATTAGAAGAAATCCGATCCAATTTGGAGTTTTGAGGCCGCCTCGTGCGGCCTTTTCTGTTTCTGGACATGAAAAACGACAAACCCCAACTCCAACGGCTCGTTGACGTTAACCGGGCCGGCGAATATCTCGGCGTGGCTGCCTGGACCGTCCGCGAAATGTGCTGGCGTGGCGATCTGCCTTTTTGCCGGGTCGGCCGACTCGTCCGGCTGGATCTTCGCGATCTTGATGCATGGATTGATAGCGCCAAGACTCAAGTCGGCACGCCGTGACACGACAAGAACACAACAAAAGTCTGACCGGCAATCTTCAAGCAATTAGTTTTCAAGCGTTTACGTAGGCAATTCTAGACGCGCGGGATTCCGAATCCCTTGTGCTTTCACGAAAGAGGCCATGAAAAAGCAGAACCCAACTCCGAAAAAGCGTCGCGCGACGCCTGGCCAAGCCGCGGCTGGTCGAAAGAACCTGCTCGAATTCCGAGCGGGTCAGAAGCCGAACCTGTCGCACGGCGTCACCTCGCTCGCGAAGACCGGCGAACTTCCGGCCGTTCCCGGCGCGGAGGCGGTAGACAAGGCGGTCGAGGAAATCATTGCGGGCTTCGTCAGCGACTTGGGCGGCGCGGAAGCCATCACGGCCGCACAGCGAGTCATTCTCAGCGGTCTTCGTTTGAGTCTGCGGGTGCAAGGCTTGGGTGAGATCCATTTGAAGGCCGCTGGCGTCATGAACAAGAAAACGCACAAGCCGACGGCGATTTTGAAGGTCCTGGCGACTTTCATCAACAGCGCCAGGTTGTCCGCGCTCGCGTTGGGACTCGGGCGGGTGGCGCGGAATGTCAGCAGTTCGCTCGATGTCGCGATGCGCGAGATCGCCGAACGAGAGCACGGTAATGTCAATGAAGATCAACCGAAAAATTAGCTTCGCGGCGTTCTGCGCGGACCTGTTGGGCGAGGCCATCTCGCCAGCATGGGTTGCCGCGTACAAGGCGCTCGACGGCGAACGGCTAAACGCCACTGAACTAGAAGCCTGGCGCACCATGACCGGCCTGACCGATTACGTGGCGCAGGACAGTCGGGAGCTGGTCGCAATCAAAGGGCGCCGCGCGCAGGGATCGAAGACAGCCTGCAAATACCTGATTTACAAGCTCCACACGGGCGATTACCGGCGCTTCGCGGCGCGCAGTGACCGTCTCCATGTGCCGATCATCGCCCAGGTCCGGGAAACGGCGCGGGAGATCATGTCGTACCTGCATTCGTTTTACGCGGACTCGGATGCGCTTCGGAACGAAGTCCACGAGACGTTCAAGCAGTCTATCGAGCTGAAAAACGGCTTCGTTTTGTCGGTCCAGACGTGCAGCTACCGCGCGCCGCGCGGGATTACGGCGCCACTAGCGCTGCTCGACGAGGTTGGCGTATGGCGGTTTGAAGGCTCGGATATAGACCACGAAGTCGTGCGATCGCTCACGCCGGCGATGGTGCAGTTTCCGAATCGCAAGCTGATCCTGCTCGGCTCGCCATGGGTCAAAGCAGGCGTGTTGTTTGAGCGTTGGGAACGCAGATTTGAGTCTGCCGATCGCCTGGTAGTTCACTGTCCCACGCCGCTGATGAACTCGACGATCTCTGCAGAGGAGCTGGCCCGCGAAGAGCAAAACGACCCCCAAAACTATCGGCGAGAGTTCTTGGCCGAGTGGCTTTCGGACGTGGATGCCTTCCTACCCGAGACGGATATTGCGGCCGCGGTGCGCTCTGGTGTCCGTGAGCGAGCGCTGGTGAACGCGTTCAAGGCCGGTTATTGCGCCGCGCTGGACGCCAGCGGTTTGAGCGGCCGCGATAAATTCACGCTCGCAATTGGCCATCGCACCATGCGCGCATCCAGCGACGCAGCGACAATCGAGTTGGATGTCCTGCGCGGTTGGTCACGTTCGGGCGTTGGCGAGGTTTGCGACGAGATCGCGTTGATCCTGAAGTCGTACGGTTTGACGACGGTTGTCGGCGATCAATTCGGCTATTCGTTCCTGCGGGAACTGCTCGCACAGCGCGGAATCACAGTCTCGCAGAAACCGTTCACTAGCCACAGTAAACCAGAGATTCTGCTCAATCTCAAACTGGCGCTCGCCCAGGGTCGCGTTGGATTGCTTGACCATCCGGAATGCCTTCGTGAGCTGCGGATGCTCGAATCCAGGCGCACTTCGGGTGGCAATTACTCTATCGCCGCACCGCGCGGACAGCACGACGACTACGCAATCGTGACGGCACTGCTGGCGTTCGAAATGAAGGGGTCCAATTCGAGCGCCTGCTTCCTAATTGTGAACGGCGCTGTCGTTGGAGACACCGCACCGTCTTGGAAAGACGACCGATTCTATCGGACGCCCAAACGTCATTTTTAGAGGAGCTGTGAACGATGAGTGAAAACGCACGAGATTTGAAAAGCGCCGAAAGCTTGCTGCTGGCACTGTCCGGCGACGTCGAGTTGCGGCAATCGCGCATCCGCAAAGCGGGCTCGTGGTGTTTCTTCTGTGCAGATGAGCACTCGCTTGCGCGTTGCGGCTGCCCGATGCCGGAATCGCTCGGATGCCTCGGTCAACGTGTCTGTTCGGACTGCGCCACAGCTCATCGCGCGATTGCCGGACACCTCAAACGGATGTTCGCAGCGCCCATCGTAGATCGCAGCAGTTCCGTCAGAGCGAAGTTGTTCAGCCAATTGCACGGAGCCGCGAATGAACTCGCCGATAAAAAAGGCGAACCGATGGAAGGATCGCTGCACTTTCATTTGGCCCAAGCGTGCCCGTTTGACGACGAGAAACCCGAATTCAAAGGCAAGATTCTCCACGCTTTCGAGCGGTCGAAATTCGGCGATTTTCAGGGCCTCGCGAAAGAATTGGCACGCGAGACAGACGAGGAATTGAAACTCAAAGTCGCAAGATGGTTTTCCTGCATCCGTTAGCGCTCGAATCCATAAAAATACTCAATTCGACCCATCACGCGCGTACCTGCGCGTAAGGAGAAGTCATGCAACTTCACGCAAGCGCTCTTCAGGTTGGCGCAGGGACAGGTGTTCAGCTTGTTGCGGCGCCCGGCGCGGGAAAACGGATAACCGTGCTCGGCATGGTCGTTTCGGTCGGGGGCACCGCGACGAACGTTTCGTTGATTGATTCCCTGAATGCAGCGAACACGAAGCAATGGAATTTCTCAGCGAATGAGCACGCCGAACCTTCCACGGTCCGGTGGGAGCTTTCGAACAACGCAGCGCTTCAGTACACGACCAGCGCAGCTGGCCCGACTTCGATTGAGGTTGATTACTTGATTGAGGTGACGGGCGGAACCGGCAACTAGCTTTGAGAAAGGCGATCGCGTTTTGTTTGATCTTTCTGAAATTGTCGAGACATGGCGCGTTCGGGTGACAAATGATTAGGGCATACAAAATCTATCGAAAGCCGATCCAGCGCACCGATGGAAACTGGCTCACCTCTGATTTGTACGCTGCGGGATTTTTCGTTGCGCGCGGTAGCGAATGCGTAGGTGTCGAGCCTACCAGCGATAAGAAACGCTACGCGTTTGTGATCTCGCCACGTGAAGCGTTTACGGAAGATATCGAAGATTGGTGTTCGAATGCGACCGTTCTTGTGCGCGAATTTCTCGAGGGTGTCTATCTAGTGAAATCGCTGCTACGCGGATTCGGTGACGGTCACGAACGCGCGCGATGTAACAGAGGTGGAAATGACGGGACAAGAGTTGGCGCGACTTCGGCACGCTAATCGAAGCAATGTGCGGAACTGGCAACTAAGAGTTTGAGATTCACAAATTCAGCAACGCAAAAAGGGAGAAGAAATGTCGATGATCGTCGAGTTACGAAAAGAGCAGTTGAAGGCCGAACTGGCCACCTTAGAGACGGCAGAGCAACGCGCGAAAACGCTTGCGTCGCAGCTGGCCGACGCCGATGCCGCCGTGGGCGCGGCGTCTCAACTTGTACGGGTGAACAAGGCCCGGCTTGCCGAAGGAATTGCAGAGTTGGAGGCGCTGTCCAAGGAGGCCGCGTTTATTCCGCAAGGAATGTCCGGGGTGCGCGCTAACCATGACATACGAACCCAACGAGTCGACCGAACCGTTGGAGAACTTACCACGGAACGCGACCGCCTCGAAGGCGAACTCAGGAAAAAGCAGTACGATCTTGGAAAGATCGTGGACCACATTCAGGCGCATCCGGCGTACAAATCCGTGCGCGAAAAACAGCGCGGATTGGTCACGGATGCCACCAAGCTAGCTTCGACGCTGTTCAAAATACCGCTCGACGACCTGAATTCAGTGCTGAGGAAAATCTCCCTTCTTGCGGACGCTGAAAACCAATTACTTAGCAACGCGCGCGGCGCATTACGAGAAAACGGGCTGCCAGACATCAAACCGTTGCTCACACGATTCGGTCAGCAAATCACTCCCCAGCAGTTGCTAGATGCGATGCCGAATGCCTGGACGCAGGTCTTGAACGCCGTAGATCAAGTTACCGAATTCGTGTCGCGCGACGTGTTGCGATGAAGAGGTTCTTCACGCGACTCCGCGACCGCCGGCACATGCGGAAGCTAAACAGAGAAAAACACGAACTGATCGCGCCAGCACCGCGATGTGGCGACACGAGGGCTCGGGTAGCTTGGTTGAACGCTGCGCTTGCGCGAGCAATAAAAAACGGCGATCGCGCGGAAGTCGAAAGACTAACTCCGCTTTGTTTGGCAGCGCGCGAGGAATTCAGGGCGCTCCTGGCTTTCAAAGACGCCGAAAATAAGCGGCGCAACGACGGCGCACCCGCGTCATTGGTAACGGGGGTTCGCTGATGGCCCTGACTTTTTTCGCCAAGCTACGTGAGCGCCAAGAAAAACGCGCGCTCGAAAAGGCACGCCGCGAAGGCACCGAGGTCGGCCGCAAACACACCGAGGTCGTCGCGCGCGTTCAGTGGGCCGCTGCAGCTCTTGCCCTCGCCGAAAAAACTGGCGATGTGGAAGTCATTCGGAAGTGCTGCGAAAACGCGGTTGCCGCGAATGCTGCGTTGAACAAGATGCATCGCAACGAGATTGCTGAGATGGCGCGCATCTTGGATTTTGTCAAGAGTCAGTCACACGAAACCTAAATCGGAAGCATCCAGAACTTTGCCGTCGCGTTTTGGAGAAAAAACATGCTGGAAATAATAATTCACGATAGCGAATTTATGGAGAGCGTAAACGTTGAAGGGCTGCAAACCGCCATCTTCAACGACGCGCGCTCGCCTACGGGATTTCCCTATTTCTACCCGGTGGACCTTGGACGTGGACCGGTTCGTCCGATCAATGCGAAGGCGTTGAAGATTCCAATGGCGGGCGCGCCCGGCGGCTTCATTTTCCGCAAAAGCGCCGGCCCGGCTGCACCGCGAAACATTCGCAATCAGGCGCTCGCGCAACTCGAAGGCTCCGCCGTGAATGCGGCAATCGTAACGCGCGGAGAAACGATGCGCGGATGGTGCGCCAATTTCCTAAATCACATGGCGCGGTTTTACTCGCAGGTGTTGGCAGAAGTGACGCCGCGTGGGCCAAGCGGGAAGTTGGGATCGAGCTACAGACCGACAACGACGGCTTAGGAGAAGCTAAATGGGTACGATACCTGGCGCATTAATCGAGTTTCGCTTTTCGCAGCCGTCCCTAACCGGGGCGGTGCAGCCGGCCTTTCAACAGGTGCGCGAACAGGCGAGAACTGTCTCCAATCAGATCGCGGATGACTGGAAGCGCATGGCTGCGCAGATCCGCGCGAGCGTCGCGCAAGGTATCGTGGGTGACAAGGAAATCCTTGCGTCGAGAACCCAGCTTCTGGCAATTCTGGACCGGCAACTTTCCGGCTACAACAAGCTGAACGAATTGTCGGGTAAACAGCTTTCGAACCTGAAAGCGATGACCTTGGAGCACGAACGGCAGGCCGACGCAATCAAGCGCGGAGTTGGCGTCGGCGTAACTGCCGGAACATCGTCCGCGCTTGGCCAGGTTTCTCAACAGACCATTCTCGGTATCGGTCGCGTCCTCGATTCTCTCGTGAATCGTTATCTGGGCGGAGCGGCTGGCGCGGCGTTCCGTACCGCACGCGACGTTCAGTATTACTCGGCACAGGCTGGCGGCGGTACGGGCGGCGGAATCCTCGGCGGACTCGGCGCCGTTACTTCCGCGATTCCAGACGGCGTCCTTGCGGTTGGTGGACTGACCGCAGCTTTCGCGAGCCTTGCTGCTGTTGGAATTTCCGTCACAAAGAGTCTCGCCGACACAGCTCAGGCGATCAATAACACCGCCGCAGCGACCGGCCTTTCCACGACGCAGGTTCAGATTTACGACCGTCTTGCGAAAGAGATGGACCTTGATTCAGGATCGCTCACGAACGCGTTCGCGCGCCTACAGGCGCAGATCGGCGAGTTCGTCACGAAAGGTAAGACGGCAGACGAGAGTACGCAGAACTTTATTCGCGTCCTGGATAAATTCGGTATCTCCGTCAAGAACACAGACGGAAGCGTTCGCGGGATCAATGACATCATTGGCGATTTTGCGAACGTTGTTCAGGCTTTGCCGGACAAGAATGCCGCCGCGGCACTTACGATGGAGGCCTTTGGTGTCCGTGGAAAGATTCTTGCGCAGATAATCAATCAGGCGACGAATGAAGGGAGAACCTACTCAGAGGTGATGGGCAGAATCGGAGCCTCCGGAATTCCGATTCCCGAAGCCACGGTACAGAACCTGCAAAAGGCCAAGAACGCTTGGGACGACCTCTGGCGTGCAGCCGCTGGACAAGCAGTTCTATATCGAACTGAGATTGCTTCCACCTTTTTGAACGCAACAGGCGTCCAGAATATTTTGACCGGCGAACCCGGTCCGCAGGATGCTCAGGCAAAAGCCCTTGCCGAGTTGCGCAAGAATCGACGGCCACTTTCCGGCGGTGAATCTTTCTTCGTCGGAGATCCCGCGCAGGCGAAAGCCCAGATCGAAGCGCTTCTCAAGGGTGATGAACAGGCCGCGAAGATTGAAGACCTACGAAAGCAGGCGACCGAAGAACTGGCGCACGGAAATTACAACGTAGCTCTGTCTCTCGCACAGCAAGTGTCTTCACTGAAGGAAGCCCTTCGGGTAGATCAAGAGCGCGCGAAGCTGGCTGAGGAGTTTCGCCGCCGGCTCGTCGAACAAAATCTCCATCCGTCAACAGGAAACACGGCGCCCGGACGTGAAGCGCGCAGCGTTCAAGACCTCATCAACAATTTGCTCAATCCAGGTCAGGGCGGAGCGCCGGACATCGGGATTGGCAGCCCCAGCACAGCGAATCCTCTCGCCGGGATTTTAGGTCCAGCCGCAAAGCCGGGTGTCAATGCTGCAGAGCTGCTCACGCAAATTAACAAAGAGCATGAAGACCTGTTCCGCTCGCAGGCTTCAATTGACGCAGAGCACTACCAGGACGAACTCGATTCGCTGAATGAAGCGCTGAGAAAACAACTCATCTCGCAGAAAGAGTACAACGAGGCAGTTAAGAAGTTGGCGCAGGACCGGAACAAAACCCTCGAAGATGCGAACAAGCAATGGGAGGACAAAGCCGGCAGTCTGTTCGAAGACTTGATCTCAGGTAAAACGAAAGAATTTTCTCAGCGCTTGCTCAAGGAAGTCGAGGACATCGCGCTCGGGCCAGTCAAGAAGATGTTCGAAACACTGGTCGGGAGTCAGCTCCAATCGCTTGCCGACATTTTCAGCGGAAAGAAAAGTGCAGGCACAGCACCCAGTGGTGGCGGCGGACTCGGTGGCGTGTGGAACACGCTGAAGGACGTTTTTAGCGGAAAGACGCCTGGATTCTTCCCGGGCGCTGTCGGCAGTGGTCCGGGCGGCGGTGTCGGCGGTGGACCGGGCCAGGTTGGAACGATGAACGTAGCGGCACAGGTGGTGTACCTCACAACCCTTGGCGTTGCGCAGACGAGCGGCGGCGGTGGGGGCCTCGGGAATTTCTTCGGAGCGAACAGTCTGCTCGGTGGCTTCGGTAACTTTTTTGGGAATCTCAATCCGTTTGGTGGGTCGGGAAGCCCTTCCGCCGGCGGAGCGGGCGGATCAACCGCTTCCGTCTCAACACTTGGGAGAATTCTAAGCGCGGCGAGTCCGTTCGCCGCTGGCGCGGCGGCGCTCGGCCTTGGTCTTGCCACCGGCAACGAATCCACGATGGCGATTGGCGCCGCGGCGCTCGCGAGCAAGGCGGCAACAGCACTCTCTGGGATTAGCACACTGCCAGCGGGGTTGAGCACCGCACTCGGTACAGCGGGCTCCGCGCTTCCTGGATTCGGTATCGCGGCCTCGGGGATTATCACGGCGGGGCAGAGTCGTTCCGTGGGCGGGAAGATTGGCGGAACGCTCGAAGCCGCGCTTGGCGGTGCCTTGGCCGGAACAGCGATCCTCCCTGGAATCGGAACTGCGGTAGGCGCGATCGCAGGACTAGTCGGCGGAGCGCTAAGCAGCATCTTCGGCGGCGGCCCACAGGGCTTCCAACAGAGCGTTCAGTACGCGATGGCGCACAATCAGTACCACGCTCCGCTTTCGGAAAACTTCTCTTTCGCCTCGAACGGTTCGATTGCAAACACGCTCGGTACTGGGTTCTTTCAGTCTGGGAGTCAGTTCTCGCAGTACAGGCTTCCCGCGAACACGTCTTTCGCGGCAAGTGCGCTGACCGGGGACTTGACCTGGCAGCAAATCTACCAGCTCCAGAACAGCGGCCTGAACCCCAACGCGCCGTTCCTAGGGAACCCTTCGACTAATCCGTATGTTGGACAGGGGCCGGTTGGAAATCGCGCGTCAACGCCACAACCGAGCGTAGCGATACATGTGAATCTGCCGGGATACATAGATGCTCAGGGAGCGTCCGCCGCACTCACGCCACACGCGACGCTGATTGCTCAGATAGTCGCAAAGCAACTGACCAACAGTTCGTCAGGATTTGCGAACAGCGCGCGGCGGGCGGTATTTCCACCGTAGAGCTTAGGGTTTGGCCGTGATGTGATCTTTGACGAACTCGCCGAATAGAGCCCGCACCTTCTTCGCCGCCTCGTTCATCTCGTCTTGAGAGAGGTTGTTGTGTAGGGATTCTATTTGTTCCTTCGTAACGATGCCCTTTTCTTCAAGCGCTGAGATCAGAACCTTTATCCTGACTAGCGTAGTGACGTGTAACTCGATGAGTGAATCAATAAGTATGTCCATTTGAACCTCCGATGCGAATTGTAGGACCGAAGCCGAAAAAAGCAATGCGCATGGTTACGAATCCACTCAGTAACTCATCTTCTGGTTTTAGTAGCAGCGCTCGCCGCGCTGTGTTCCTACCGTAGTTTGAGACTCTCAAAATTCACGAGTTTCTGGTTGGTAGGCGAAGAAACCGGGGTGCCAGAAAGGGGCCACCTTCCCCGAAATCCATCCTGACTTCGCGCGCAAAACTGCCGAGCCTACCGTCAAAATGACGTCGGCGACTTGCAACAGCGGGCCGGACGATCCGCGTCGTTCGGTCCGCTTTTTATTTGTAGAGCAAAGTTGAGTTTCTGGTGATGGGCGAAGGAAAGCGGTGTCCAGAAAAAGGGCGTATCGCAGCGCCCTGGAATTCCACCGCTTCCACGCGTAACGCCGTCGTGTCCGTCCAGGAGCGAGCACTCCTGAAATCAAATGGCGGCTTACAGAACTGGGTCAGACGATCCCTCGCATCGTCTGGCCCTTTTTTATTGCCAATTTTCAAATAAGTTTCGGGAGCACGGGCAAAGGATCGAAGCGGCCCGGAAGTGGGCACAGACCACGCAGACGCTTCGTCCACCGTACGCTGTCGCGTCCGTCCGAGGGTTATCCCTCGCTTGAAATCGGCAGCTACACAACAACGGGTCTTTCGACTCACGTCGAAGGCCCGTTTTTATTTGTAGTCAATTTCCAAAATCAAATGAGGAGTGAGAAATGAAAAGAGTACTTGTATTGGTGTGCGTTTTTCTGTTCCTTGCGCTTGGATCGCGAGCGCAATCTCCCAGCGCCTTCCCTTACGCGAAGCCCGTCCCGAATGATACGGCTACCGGGACGACGCAGTTCACGCTCACGAAGATCAATTCTTCGGGGAACGCCGTAATCATGTCGTCTTCCGACGTGAACGGATTTTCAGGGGTGTGCGTGTCGAACTGCGGAACGTCCGGGACGGCCTGGATTGTCTTCGCGGGGCTCGTACCGTTGAAGGTCGAAAACACCGCGACGGTGAACGACTACGTCACCATCGGGACTTCGACCGGCGGCGACGGCCACGATACCGGTTCGACCAGTTATCCGGCCTCGGGTGCTGTGGTGGGCCGCGTTCAAACGGGAGCCTCGTCCGGTGCTACCGCGATGGTGGATATTTTCGGGCCAGAGATTGTGGCGAGTTCTCCCGCAGCGCCGACTATTACCGTCGCGAACGCCGCTTCTACCGGAACAACCGCCAACAAACTAACGAAGTTGAATGGCACCGGCTCTTCAACGGCTGTAATCGCCGCGACGACGGATACAAAGGGCGTAGTCGGTATCGTGACGAGCGGAGCTGGTACGAGCGGCAACGCCGTGATCCAGATCGCCGGAACGGTGAACTGTGTTTTTGACGGCTCGACCACCTTGAACGATTACGTTCAAATCTCTTCTACCACAAACGGAGACTGTCACGACTCAGGGCCAAATTATCCAACCGCGGGCCAAGCGATCGGCCGGGTTCTTTCGACGAACGTAAGTGCTGGCACATTCAACATCGTTCTGTTCCCTGCGGAAATTCAGGCGGCGGGCGGAAGTTCGACCGTAGGTACCGCAGATCAGACCGCTCAAGCGGCAAACATAAGCGCGACGACGCTTTACACTCCGGCTTCAAATGGATTTTATACGCTCAGTTGCTACGTTGTAACCACTCAAGCGGCGACAACGAGTTCTAGTCTTCCTCAATGTGCGGTTCTTTGGACTGACGCGGATAGCAACGTCGCTGAGGCAATCACTCTCACGAATACAAACAGCGGCAACACTGTAGGTATCCCCGGGAGTTCCTCTGCGAGTTCCGCCATGGCTCCGGCCCCCGCAACTATTTATGTAAAGGGCGGCACCGCTATTCAGTATCGGACGCAAAACTACTCCAGTACCGGGGCAACACCTCTGCAGTACGCCGTTCACGTCCGCGTCCAGGGACCATACTGATGGAAACTCTTCTTGCGGTGTTGGTACTTGTACTGACAGCGGCAATCACCGCGTCCGGGCAGTGCGGGCCATCCACGCTGACCCCACGAACATCTACCGTGGCGGATGCCCGAATTGTTTTTCCCGCCGGTTATTTTGCTGCGTCTGGATCGGGGTGAGCCAGGACCCAGGCCATCGCGTTCGGGCGCATGGTGCGATTGCGACGCGCCAGTCCAATCAACGCTGCCAGTCCCATTCCTGAAAGCAACAGCGAGGATGGCTCTGGCACGTTGGCATCAACCGTGTAAGACATGGAAGTGATTCCCGCTTCAATGTCGTCTGTCTGCCACTCTATGTCAGCCCCCACAATTGGGGTACTGTCAGTTTGCACTCCGCCGCCGAAGTTAAAATATAAACCGTTTACCTCGAAATCAGCGCCGAATATATACACTACCAAATTTGAAACGTTGCCTGTGAAAACCACCTCTCCAATGCTGGCGGGAGCGCCGTTGTTTGATAGAAACTCCGTTGATCCGAATCCCTCAGCGAAGCTGTAATCCACCTCAACGTCGAAGCCAGAGGGCGGTTCGCTCGTTGTGACGCTCGTCACGGTGCTCCCATCTGGGATAACCAGCAGAATCCCGTCCACGTTGACCGCGTCTGCGCGCGCTAGAGTTGCGAACAACAGAACCGCAAAAGCGACTGCGAGTTTAATTTTCATGGTGCGCCTCACCACGGGCTGGGTACCGCGGGCAATGTACATCTTTCGTCCGTTACCAGCAAGTAAAACTCTTCAACACCCACTCACTCGCACGATTCACCTGACACGCTTCAAAGGAGATCAATTTGCAGGCCCAAACCTCTGCGCCTGTTGTCCTGATATGCGCGTGCGGCGCCGCGCAGATCCCCGCTCCTATCGGTTCCACGGAGAGTACGCGCTACACCTGCCGGCGGTGCTGCGCTCTGATTGTGCGAAGGCGCAACATCGAATCCCTGCTCGCATTTCGTCACGGACGTGCGCGGCCGAACGAAGCGCCGAGCGGACGACCGCGTGAATCGATCGCGGATTTTGGGTAGTGACTCAGTTTTGAAATGGCTCGGAAACCCCAAAGTGGCCGATTGGCATCATAATTGCGGCGGGCCATTGACAGACGTGATAGACTCCTGCCCAATTGAGTGGTTACTTAACTGGGAGGACATAGGGCTATGAAGACCTCTCGGGGATTTCTGCTCGCAATCTTTATTTTTCTAATTGTTTCGGCGTCAACTGTTGCCCAAACGCTTCCGCCAAACCCAGATCAAATTTCGATAATCACCTTTGTTGGGGACATAAACACACCTTCCGTCGCTCAACTCATAATGATAGTGAACGGTCAAGTAAAGCTCGGTGTCAAAAAGATTCGCATTGTGCTTTCTTCGGGCGGCGGCGACCCGTCTGCGGGCTTTTCTGCATACAGCTATTTGCATGGTTTGCAGGGCGTGGAAATATCCACGTTTAACGTCGGAAATGTCGATTCCGCCGCCATTCTGATTTATTGCGCGGGACAGCGTCGCTTTGCCGTCCCCGGCGCAAGATTCGTCTTGCACGGAAACTCGATGGTATTGCCGCCGAATACCACGGCGGACGCTGCGACTTTGCAAGGGGATTTAGAGATTCTCAAGAATCTAAATCAGACCGTATCCCAAGTGATTGAGGCCACTGTTAACAAGGAAAAGAAGAACGATGTCGAAGGTGCCGTACACGGGCAAATTATTCTTACATCCGACGACGCTGTGAAATGGGGTTTGGTTCAGGAAATTAGAACATCTTTCATGGAACCGGGAGCACTTCTAGTTACGATTAATGATTCCAAAGCCCCACCGATTCCCGAAATTAAACCGCCGGTTCAGTTCACATCTTCTACGCCGGCAGCTTTTTGGAAGCCCTAAGCAGCCTGTCTGTTTTTGCCATCCAGCAAGAGAGAGACTTCTTCGATTGTCCACACGCGGTCGGTGATTCCCGCTTCCATCGCTGGAGTCACGCGCAAGGTTTGGTGAATCCGACAGGACGCGTCCCTAACTCGAGAATCTGTGTACGAACTGATGCTAGAGGGCTTGAAATGGTGCGTGCGACCTCAGGGTTTTTGCAAACTCGCTGAGTTCACGGTCTCGAGCTTCCACTGAATTCCATTCGCCCAGAACAATGCCGCACTTGGGGCAAAGCATCAGAAGTGCTAGTTCGCCCTTATCCTGTGCTCCAAAGGTGAAATTCGGCGGTGTTTTGCAAGTCGAGCACACGAAAATCAGCGTCCCATTTCGAGCCTTCATTCCCGAAAGATGCATTTCAATCATGTAAGCGCCTCCGCCTGCCCCCTAGATGTCGCGTTCGCCATGCTATGAGTGTAGGACGGAACCGTGCCAAGGGTGGATCAATTTTGACTGGTGGGCAGCGGCGAAGCAGTAGCTGATTTTGAGAAACGCAAAAATTCGAACCGCGGACGGTTCCCAGCCTGGGTGCGTTGTCATCCCGAACGCGTCACGCAATACACCCCGTTGCGCGGCGATGCACGAATCGCCGCGAAGAACTGACAGAAAAAGTGACACATTATGGCTGCGCTGAAACGAATTCGTCGATGCTAAGAACGCGCTCGCGTTGGCTCGACTTGTCTACTCGCCTAATTAAACCCGCGTCGTGTGTCACGAGACAGTAAAGTTTCCGCGACAGGTACAGAAGCTGCATCCCATCGTGAAAATCGTTTGGATTTTCTTCGAAGCGGTAACCTGATATGAGCGTGTCGCGGATCACGCTGACAGAGTGGGTCAAGTACGCATCGCATCGGTCACTTACGAGATTGACTGCGTGAGGCGTTGCCGGCGTCTCCAGTAGCGGCACCATTCGGCTCGCAAAATCACGTTTCCATGCCTCAAAATCTGCCCGTTTGAGTTTCTCTTTCTCGGCCTCGGGAAGCGGATACCCCGATTTCTTTCTTGCTGCGCGCCAATCAAAATCAGGAAACTTGGTGTCCAGAAACTTTTCGAAATAGTTGGTGTATCCGCGCCTTGTCGCAATAATCAGCGGCTCGATTTTATCGAGAAAATCTGTTTTGCCTGCCGCGAACTCGTTTTTGAAAGTTGGCCGTTGTGCCCTCGCCAGGAAACGTTTGACGTTCTCTTTGGAACGCTCCGCGCCTGGGTTTTTGACGCCAAACAGCTCTTTGCAGAAGAAGGGGACCGAGAGCAAGAGCACTCTTCTCCGCGATAGCTGCGATGCGAGATTTACGGCTTTCAATGATTCGTCAAAGTGTTTAGCGCCGCCTTTACTCAGGCCGTCTAGCAGCTCAAGCACTGTGACGAAACTCAGCGGGCACCCGCGCGCAGGAAGCCGGCTGCGAAAGCGCGGCCACATTGCATCCGCAGCGTCACGTTTCGCAAGGTTGATAATGGCGCTTGTATCAAAGATGGGAATAAGCTGCACAGAACCAAATGATACACCGTCGAAACGGACCGCGGCCGTTCGTCAACTGTTCGATGCCCTTCGATACCACAATTCACACTACATTTTTCGGCTTGGTGTATGCTCTCGCCGTTGCAGTTTCTGCGAGGAGTCACAACATGGCGCAGCACGGAGAAGCGACAGATGTTATCGCCAACCAGGTGTTCATCGGGTGTCCGTGGAAAATTGTGAGGGCGAAGTACGAACGAGCGATCGACAGTCTCAGCAAGAAATACCCAGTTTCTTTCATCATCATTGGGCGCGATGACGGACAAGACGCAGAGGACCTCCTTAAGATCATTAAGGAAAAACTACTCTCGTCAAGCTCCGCGATTTTCGACGCAACGGGCGGCAACCCGAACGTGTCGCTGGAGTTCGGAATTGCCGAAACGAACGACATTCCGCGGGCTCTTTACCTCAGTTCTCATGCTGCTGCGGCCCGCGCTTCGCAAGACTCGGCTATCATCGCGGATCTTGCGGGCAAACGACGGCAGCAGTATACGCAAGAGCCGCGGCTTCGTTCCTTACTCGGTGCGTTTTGTCGAGATCACGCGTATTCAAAGCGTTTCGAATCATTTCTCCAGAAGCGATTTCGGCGGGCGGGAAAAGGACCCAAAAAGCGAGCCCGCGCGTTAGCTCTCAAGGTGCTCCACGCGTTGGATGGGCAACCCAATGTCCGTCGAGCAGACCTTGTTCAGAGCCTGCTCGCAAACTACTCTAACTACAAACAAAGAGAAATTGACGAGATGCTTTCGCAGTTGAATCGAGCGGGGCTCATCCGAATCGAGCCGGGTCGTTACTCCTCTGTTTCAGTACGTTGACGATGACTCTTGTGAGGGAAGAATTTCGGAAGGCCGCTTCGCAGAGTGTGCGTGGAGCAATTTGATGACGCCCGTCACGAATGGCGGCGCCGGCATACCGGGGGCCCTAATAACGGCGGATAGCAGGGGCTTTACTCGGGGGCGTGTCGAATAGTAAACGTTTATGCTCGACCTGCTCCTGAGTGATATCATGAGGTTCTACGGCCCCCCATGCCCAATGGGAAATGCTACGTTTCAACCAAGTACCGCGCGGGAGGTATGCTATGGCCGAGACCAGCGCGCAGCGACTCGCTGACTTTATTCTCTTTTCCGCGTGCAAGCGCGAGATCCTGATTACAAACCTGAAGCTTCAGAAGCTCCTATACTACAGCCAGGCGTGGTATCTGGCGATCGCCGATAGGCCCCTTTTCGACGAACGCATCGAGGCTTGGGTCCACGGCCCGGTCGTTCCGCCCGTTTTTGGAAATTTCAAACAGTTTCGCGCGCGCCCGATCACCGCGATTCCAATCGACGGAACTATCGAACCAGGTCGCAAAGACCGAACGATCTCGGATCATGTCGCTGAGATTTTGGATGTTTACGCGAGATTCACCGGCGGCCAGCTTGAATCCTTGACGCATAAAGAGCGTCCATGGCTAGAGGCCAGGAAGGGTCTTGCAGGGGACGAGCCGTCGAACAACGTGATCTCGCTCGAATCCATGACGACATTTTATCGTGCTCAACTCGTAGCTCGCTAACGTGGTGGCAGATCGCGGAGAACGTGAGCGACAACCGCCCCTTCGAATTCCTGCACCCCATCCCGTACTAGACACGTCGCCTGTCACGTTCTCGTTCAAGTATTTAGACCTCAACGGCAATCGAAAATTTGCATTTGAGCACTGCGAGCTAGAATTTGTGGAGCATCTTTTGGTGGAATTCCGGCGACTCAGCCGAGGTACGGTGATGGATTTCTGTGAGTACGATGACGAGCGTCATAGCCACGCGATTATTTTTGAAGATACTGGCGAGCCCCAAGGATTCACCAATCTCGGCGAACAGGTCGAGCCGGAAGAATACTGGCAATTTGGGATTCGGCCTGACCGGCGATGGCGCGTGCACGGATTCTTCATCGATTCCGTTTTCTATATCGTGTGGCTCGACCCGATGCACAATTTAGCGGCCGGCTGAGTTCATGGGTTTCGTAGGATTCCAACATTTCGAGCTTGAAACGCTGCGAGCTCGTCTCGGCAAAATGAGCGACCAGGGCCTTATTCGCTTCGGACGAGCTGCGGCGAGTTGGATTTGAACGCGAGAAGGTGGTTTGCGTAATTTAATTAACTTGACTGCGATATAGCTGCAATGTAAACAACAGCCGTTATGAATTGGATCAATTTCTGGCTGGGTGTGTTCATTTTAGGAGTCATTCCGTTCGTGTTGGCCGCCTACGGTGGACAGTTGGCGGCTGAGACTATCGCCGACCTGAAAGCGCGGCGGAAAAAAGTGAGAATATTCTGGGGGTTATGCATCTTCGGGGTTTTTCTGGCCGCTTGCTATCAGTACAGCGTGGAAAAGACCGACGAAGAACGTCAGTTTAACGCTATTAAGGCCGAAGAGGCGCATCAAAGGAAAGCAGATGAGGCTCAAGAAGTTGCGTTGAAGGCCCAAGTTGATTTGCGCACCATTGAGAAAAGTAACGGCGACCAAATTGCTGCACTTAAAGCCAGGGTTCAGGAATTGATCGCGACCGCGAAGAATCCAGATCAAAAAAATGCTGCAATCGATTTGAACCAAGCGATAACGACGGCGCTCTCGGAACAACTAGCAAGGCAGCAAGCCAGATTGCCTCCGCCAGTTTCGTCAAACAGTTCAATGGCCCCTCCGTCACCGACCTCCCCACGGAAGTGTAGTGGAGACAACCTGGGCGATTGTGACGACGAAGAGCTATTGAAATGGGGAGCGCCTCTTTCCGCAAGCGTGGATGACATTGAGAGCACTTATATGGCCGACCTAAAATCCCTTGATCAGATCAAGGGCGGCAACATTCTCAGTTTCTTAACGGGAAACGATAAAGACTCAAAGTGGATTAGATTGTATGCAGCCGCCGAAGAAAAAGCGGCGGATCGGTTCAGGGACTGCTGTGCGGAAAACTCGCTTAAGTATCACAAGGAAATGGCCCAGCGTGTCGGTGGAGGATTACAAAAGACCGAGCTGTATGGTTGGATAGAAAAGCTCTTGAGGCCAATAGGCTCTAAGGAATGGAAACAGGCTCGAAAAGAGGGCGGTGATCATGTCACCGATTTGAAATTTGGTTTAGATATCTTGCGCATCCGCATGAATGAAAAAATACGACTAGCTAAGACTAAATAAACCTCGGGCGGTAGCCCGCGGGGTTCCGCCTGCGAACTCAGCGTTCGTCTGGACCGCTCGGTCTAGCCAACCCTGAAGTTGGCTGGATGATGCTGGACAAAGAGCACTGCAACGAGTCGGAAAACACCAACCCCGGCGGTGCTCACAATTGGAGAGCTACTTGTTGGGAGATTCACCCGATATCAGCGTTGGGGCCGGCTCAATAGTAGCGGCGCTAGTCCTCGCTCGCAGACTGCCGACGATGCTCTACCTACTTTTTCGATTTCGCCATCACTTCGCACGCATCTTTGACCGCGTTACCCAATTCACGCGTTGAGTTGCTGAAAATGTCATCACCTTCCTGATTGAACACCGCAATCTTGTTGCGATGCGCAAGGAGCCCTTTCCCGCCTTCGTGGTCGAGAACGATGACAAAATTAGCCTTTCCGAGATTGCTGGTCACAGTTAATTCCGGGCATCGTTGGTTGAGAGTCTTGATAATTTCTGCCGTCTGCGGCCGCGCACCTCCAGAAAACGAACTGCCCGCGGCCCAGCCATTCTTATTCCCGCCCCCACCACCGCTGCCGCGTGACTCCCAGGATTGGCTATCTGTTACGAAGACTCGGACTTTGCCGTCGCTTGGTTCACTAACCGTTGGCGCGCTGGCCGTTGGAACGGTTTCCAACATGGCCGCGACAACCTTTGAAGAAACCCCGGACTTTTTCAATTCCAGCAGATCGGAATCCGAGAGCTGGAAGTCACAAACGGAATGCTTGATCCGAGCGATGATAATGTCATCGTCCAGCCCCATTTTTGCCATCTCAACTACTCGAGCATTGGTGATTTTCACCGTTGTTGCAGCCTGAGTCATTGCGGGAGTGCCTGACGCGACGGGAGGCGGCGCCGACTGCTGAGCTTGTGCATTCGAGCTACTGGTGGCACCGACGAGGCACAAAAACATGAATACCGATGCAGATTGCGCTTTCATGACTGGACTCCTGGGCCGACATTAGCACACTCTGACAATTTTCTATGAACTTTCTCATCAAGTGGCTGGGCGGTTCCTGTCGAGGTGGCAATTGGGCGTTGCGGCTCGAGCGTGTCCAGAACTGGGGGCGCCGTAACAACGCAATAAAGACAGGGCGTCGCCTTTTGATGGGCGGACGTGGTTCTATTCGGACAACGCATGCTATTATTCCCGCGTCAACAACTTGAAATCGCTCCCCGAAGCAACGCAGACGCGTAACGGAGTTTTGAGAATCCCAAACTAAGTGCCTCACCCTATGACACATTTTCTCTTGACAAGGACATAATCAGATGTACTCTATTCGCATGTTGAAGGGCTTGAGCACGCGACAAGTCGCCAAGAAAATTGGTACCACGTCGCGAACGCTCTTTCGCTGGATCGAGGGCGGCCTGCTTCCGTCGCCGAAGCGACTCGTGATGCCGGGCCAGGCTTGGTACATCTGGAACGAGGGAGACGTCAAGCGCGCTCGGAAGGTAAAGAAAACTGTGAAGCGAGGTCGCAAACCAATTAAGAAGAAATAAAAGGCGCGCCGCCCCGGTGCATGAACACTGAGACGGCGCTAAACACCAAAGGAGCGTGAACTCCCATGGCATCTGCTATCAAATCTATTCAATCTGTAGCTCCCGCGCAACCAATCCCAATCGTTTTTTTCATCGTTAACTGAAGCCCGAAACGCCCTTGTGCGGCATCCGTGTCGGTCAGGGCGTCCAGTCGCATTGCGCATCGTGTCGCGGCTGCTGATGAGGAAGACGAGCGCAGGGGAGAAACGAAGATGAAAAAGGGAAAAGACAGTGCGGTTGCGACGATCGGCGCGGAGCCGAAATCAGCCGACGTATCGCTTTTCAAAGCGCTCCAAACGGCCCGCATCGAGGCCGCGGAGCAACTCAATCAATTTGATTCAATGCTTGACTCTGATCCCAGCAATTTCTCCACCATTCCAAGAGTGCTTCTATCCGTGGGATTCTTGATGGAGTGGTACACGGACGGTATCAATGACGAGCTGCCGGGCGAGTTGTCCTCAGGTTTCAGCAAGATACTCCAACTTTGCGCCGAGAACGCAGCGTCGTGCGCTGCAGAGCGCAGCGCGCTGTTGGAGTTTCCCGAACCGACCGACAGGGCCAGCCGTAAGGCCGCATGTTGATTCAACGAACGGTCTTCGGATTGAGCTGAATTTCCAAATCCTACATTGGAGGAAGGAACATGCGAACAGCAACAGCAGTGAAAGTGGCAGACCAGCACGTGTTTGCTCGAGTCCTGGGCAAACGCCCCATCCTGCGAACCGCAAAGTCGTCCACGGTGGACCAGTTTGGTCTCTTTCTAGAAACCTTCGGGCCACCGGAACGGGCAAGGCAGAGGAATGGAAATCTGTTGTTCTGGAACTTCGTGCGGAGGTATGCAGCCGGGGGCTTTTCTCTGTACGCCAGAGTGTCGCGCCAAGCGAGGTTGCACCCGCGTTCCGAGGTGCAAGTCCAGCTTTCAGCCGGCGCTGGTGTGACTTCATTCCGCAATTGGACTGCCCTTCGTCTCGCCGGCGTCGAGAGCGGCGAAGATAATCCGCTGTTCATCGGTGCCGCTCGGGCGTTTGTGATGGAACCGATCAACTAGGTACTGCGGCCCTCTGGGGCCGTACGGGATTTTGAGAATTGCAAAATGGAGAGGTGATGCGATGGAAGCTGAAAAACCAGATAAGAGCACGAATAGGCGGGGCAACGGCCATATCTTCAAACCCAAGTACAAGACTCGCTCGGGAGAGGTTCGCGAGAGCAAGTTTTTCTACATTCAGTTTTATCGTAACGGTGTCCGGTACGTGGAGAACACTCACACGGACAAGATCACGCCGGCGAAATCTCTGCTCAGACGACGGCTCGGCAGTGAGCAGTTCGTTCCGCCCAAACTCGAGAAGCTGACGTTCGATGAGTTGGCGGCCGGTGTTTTAACGGACTATGAGAAGAACGAGCGCAGTTCCCTGCCCCGCGTCCGGCAGAGCATATTCCATCTGACGAAGTTCTTCCGCGGCCAGCGGGCAATCAATATTAATGGTGCGATGGCGAGCGAGTATGCGGTTCTCCGTCGGAAGCGACCCGGAGACGAAGGCGCGCGCGACGAGATCTCGACGGGCGCCGCGATCGCGACGATCAATCGAGAACTAGCCGCACTGCGAAGAATGTTCAACTTGGGGAAGAAAGACAGCAAGGTGCGATTCGTACTTCCGACGATCAGTCTCACGAAGGAAAATAACGTCCGCAAGGGTTTTCTCGACCACAATCAGTACCGAGAGTTGCGCGCCGCGCTTCCTGCGTATGCGCGTAGCGTATTGGTTGCGATGTATTACACCGGCATGAGGATCGGAGAGGTTCTCGCGATTCAATGGGCTCAGGTGGACATCGCCGAGCGCGAGATCCGTCTCGAGCCTGGCACAACGAAGAACGACGAGGCGCGGACTCTACCGCTCCACGGGGAGCTTCTCGAAGTGATTCAAATCCAGCGGGAGATACATGATCGGAAGCATCCGGAGTGCCAGCGAGTGTTTTCGCACGGCGGGAAGCCAATCAGAAATCTGTACAAGGCGTGGCGGACGGCTTGTGTGAAGGTTGGCCTCGGAAGGATCGTCTGCGCCGCGTGCTCGGGTGAAATTGGCGAGTCGGGTGCGTGTGCGCGGTGTTCCGGCAAGGCTGCGAAGTATGCGGGATTGATTCCTCACGACCTTCGTAGAACCGGCGTGCGAAATCTAATTCGCGCCGGAGTGCCGCGGAGCGTGGCGATGAAAATCTCCGGACATAAGACGGAGTCCGTATTCGAGCGGTACAACATCACATCGCAGGAAGACCTTCGCGAAGCCGCGCGGAGTCTAACGCGGTATCTTGAGACGAAGAACAACCAAAGCACAACAAAAGTGACCGTTGCGCAACATTCCTCAGAAAACCAAACAGCTGTAAGTCTTTTGAATTAAGTGCCCGGGGTGGGGGTCGAACCCACACGTCCCGTTAAGGACAAAGGATTTTAAGTCCTCCGCGTATGCCATTCCGCCACCCGGGCAGGGTCGCTCGAAGAACCGTGTGAAAACTCACCAAAGATTAGCACGACGCCCCGGCGCGAAGCACCTGTCCACTCGCCAAGAAATCGCGCAACCCGCTCGCGACGACCGAGGCACTTGGTGTAGCCTTAGCGGCTGAATCGTTCGCGGAAAAACGCACGCACGCGAAAGCTTTGCCTTTGTAGCGGCCATTCCGATTTGCGGATGGGCGCCTTTGACGTGCAATCGGCCTTTGCAGCCGCGCAATTCAGTGCGCCATTGGCGTCGCGGCAAGATTCGACGTGGCTCCAACGCCGGCTGCTACAAACACTCGATATCTTTTCCGCACCATGTGAACCGGGAGGCAGACACTGAAATGCGCAAGCCCATCGTCGTAGTGGGCAGCATCAATCTCGACCTGGTCGCCACCGCCGATCACGTCCCGCTCCCCGGCGAAACCATCATCGGCAAGGATTTCCGCACCTTCCACGGCGGGAAAGGCGCGAATCAAGCCGTGGGCGTCGCCAAACTGGGCTATCCCGTCAGCATGTTAGGAAATGTCGGCGACGATTCCTTCGGCGCCGCGCTGAAAAATGCCTTGCGCGCCGCCGGCGTCGGCGTGCAATCCGTCCGCGCCGTGAAAGGCTCCTCCGGTGTCGCGCTCATCAACATCGGCAGCGACGGCCAGAACAACATCGTCGTAGTCCCCGGCGCGAACGGCAAACTGCTGCCGAAAGACATCACCGCGCACTCCGCGTTGTTCCGTAAAGCCGGGATGATCCTCGCGCAACTCGAAATCCCGCTCATTACGCTCGAAACTCTCGGCGCCTTCGCGCATCGTCACAAAATTCCGCTGATGCTCGATCCCGCCCCTGCGCGCGAATTGCCGTCCGGCTTGCTGCAGGTCATCGCGTGGATCACGCCCAACGAAAGCGAGACGCGCATTCTCTGCGGCCTCTCGCCAACTGAGCCGGTGACGCCCGAAACAGCCGCCCGCTGCGCCAATCTGCTCCTCGAGCGCGGCCCGAAAAATGTCGTCATCAAAATGGGCGCGCAAGGCGCTTTCATCGCCACCGCCGAAGGTATCCGCGAAATGGTCCCATCCTTCGCCGCAAAAGCGGTTGACTCGACCGCCGCCGGAGACGCCTTCAATGCCGGCCTGGCAGTCAGCCTGCTCTCCGGCAAGAAGCCCCTCGAAGCCGCCCGCTACGCCTCTGCAGTAGCTGCAATCTCGGTCACCCGCAACGGCGCGCAACCCTCCATGCCCACAGGTCGCGAAGTCGCGAGATTCTTGCAGCCGCAGAAATAATAGCGCGCCGCAGCGATCACTGCGTCTTCGGCTCCGCCGTCAACTCCGGCTGCGGCAAAGCCCCCTCATTCAACTCATTGTGCCGACGCTCCCGGCTGGCATTCAACAAATCCGTCGCCGTCATCAATTCCTTCTGCGCTTCCTGCGTCCTGCCCAACCGCATCAAAATCTGGCCCTTCAAATTGTGATAATTCGCATTATTCGTATCCATCCGCAAGGCTGAATCCGCCGCCTCCAACGCCAGCGAAAACTTCCCCTGCCGTTGGTAAACGCGCGCCAAACCAAAATAGGAACTGGAAAGGTGCGCGTCCAAACGCAGCGCCCGCTTGAAATTTTCCTCCGCCCTCGCGTCCTCCTGCAAATACGCATAAACCACGCCCAGCCGGTCGTAATCAAAAGCCACGTCCGGCTCGATCTCCGCGTCCTTCCGGAATTCATCCCGCGCTTTCTCAAAATCCGCCCGCGCCAGATAAGCCAGCCCCAAATTGAAATGTACAAACGGCAGCCGAGCATCCAAACCCGCCGCCTCCAACAATTCCGCGATTGCCTTATCATTCTCCTCGCGATTCAGCGCCGCCTTGCCCATCAACAAATGATATTCCGCCGTATCGCGCCCCAGCTCCACAAATCGCGTCAACGCCCGTTCCTCCACGTCGCTCTGTCCCGCCTTGTTCGCCGCGTTCCCCAACACATACAGATAATTCAAGTCCGACGATTCCTCCGCCCATATCGGCTCGAGAGTCGTAACTGCGTCGCCATACCGCTCCGTGAAGAAATAGCACAGCCCCAAGAGATAACGCGCCTGCACCGACTCCGGCTGATCGCGCACCACCGATTCAAAAGGCGCAATCGCCGAACGAAAATCATTCTGCCGGTAATAAACCAATCCAATGTTCAAACGTATCCCCGCAACGCTTGGCGCCAAATGATCCGCTTTTTGCAACAATTCCAACGCTTGCGCCCAGTGCTGCCGCCGCGTCGCAATCACTCCCAAGTTCGCATAAGCCCCAGCCGCGCCAGGATCCGCCGCCAGCACTTTCTTAAACGCAGCCGCCGCTCGCTCCAATTCCCCAGCCCGCAACGCTGCTTCGCCTTGAGCAAAAAACCCCGCCACGTCCTGCGCCTCCGGTGCAGCCCCGCCGGAGTGTGTCGCTTGCTGCGCCGCCAATCCCGCGGCCGCGCCGACTACGACAGTCGCCAAAAGCACTGCGCGCAATTTGTCGCCCCACTTCACGGCTAAAAACTAGCACACTTCCTGCAGGGGCGGTTCGTGAACCGCCCGCTGCAGCTCCGCCATACAGGAATGAGCGGGCTACCCACCACGCGCGCAGGGTGCGCTCCAGCCTGCAAAGCTTAAATCCTCTCCACTTTCATTCGCCGCCTGCCGTCACCCCCGCCGCCCCACGCCCACCCGTCCATGACCCCGAGTTTTTCGCTTGACATATCCTCACTCCCGTATATAAATCTGTTTTAATAAATTTAATAAAACGTTTGGGGTGGAGTCTATCAAGCTACTAAAAGCCACTTGCCGGGACAGTTGTTCCCGCGCGTGTTTCAGCGCAGCCTGCCAGCTGTGCTGCGACCTCCACCACCCATCGCGCAATACCAGCAGCTTCGGGTATCAGCATTCGGGCTCGCAAACTCCGCGCGTACTCTGCGCTACCTGGAGACGTACATGAAATCTCTTCGCCAAGCTTGCTGCCTGTTCGCGTTTATCCTCTGCGCCTCTGCCGCCTATGCACAGGACACCGCCACCTTCACCGGCACGGTGCGCGACACCTCCGGCGCAGTCGTTGCCGGCGCGGACGTCGTCGTCGCTAATGCGACCATCGGCGTCGACCGCGCCACCGTATCCAATAACGACGGCGAATGGGTCGTCACCGCCCTCCCCATCGGCGCCTACAACATCACCGTCTCTGCCAGAGGCTTCAGGAAATTCCAAGCCAACGGCGTCGTCATCCGCGTCGGCCAAAAACTGCGCGTGGACGTCAGTTTGGAAGTCGGCTCCCTCTCCAGTGAAGTGGTAGTAGCCGGTGAGAACGTCGCCCAAGTTGAAACACAATCTTCCGAAATCGCCGGCACCGTCACCTCCCAGGAAATGACCCAGCTGCAGCTCAACGGACGCAATTTCACCCAGCTCATCAATCTCACTCCAGGCGTCAACAACCAGTCCGGTCAGGACGAAGGCACCGTCGGCGTGAACGGCAACGTCGTCTACAGCATCAATGGCGGCCGCGGCGAAAACAACAACTGGGAAGTGGACGGCGGTGACAACATGGACAATGGAAGCAACAACTCGCTGAACGTCTATCCCAGCATTGACGCCATTCAGGAAGTGCGCGTTCTGACCTCCAATTATGGCGCCCAGTACGGCCGCAACGCCTCCGGCACCATCGAGGCGGAAACCAAGTCGGGCACCAGCAGCTTCCACGGCGACGTGTACGAGTTCAATCGCAACAATATGTTCAACGACCGCAGCTATTTTGACCAGAGCTCGCCCAACGCTCCCGAGTACAAGAAGAACGATTTCGGCTATACCATCGGCGGCCCGGTTTACATTCCCGGCCACTACAACACGGACAAATCCAAGACTTTCTTTTTCTTCTCCCAGGAATGGCGCAAGGAAATCATACCCAATACCTTCGCCATCCCCGTTCCTTCCAATGCGGAACGCGGCGGCGACTTCACGGACATCTGTTCGCTCGGTCCCACCGATTGCCCGGTAAATAATCCAAATCTGCCCGTGCAAATCGTGAACAATCACATCGTCGGCGTGAATCCCGCGACGGATCCGAACGTTTCCGCGCTCCTCGCCTCCATTCCTCAGGCCAATAGCACCCTGGCTTGCGGATCGCCCACCCAATCTTGTTACGACACTTCCCAACCAACTCCCACCAATTGGCGGGAAGAACTGGTGCGCATTGATCACAACATCACTCCCAAGCTCCGTGCATCGTTTCACTACATCCACGATTCCTGGACCACCGTCGTCACCCCCACACTCTGGTCCAACGCCACGCTGCCCAATATCCAGACCAATTTCGTCGGGCCCGGCACCAGCGCCGTCGCGCGCCTCACATACACCGCCTCACCGTCCCTGTTGAACGAATTCGTTTTCAGTTACACCGCCGACCACATCCAATTGACGAACATCGGCCCCTTCCAACGGCCCCCCGCCATGACCATGACCTCGTTCTTCGACAATGGGTTCGGCGGCAAGCTTCCTGCTATCAACGTCACCGGAAATAACGCTTACTCCTTCCAGACCGACCCGTCCTACGAGCCGTGGAACAACGCCAACCCCACCTATACGCTGCGCGACAACGTCACCAAGATTATCGGTAAGCACACCCTGCAATTCGGCGCCTATGGCGTCATCGCCCAGAAAAATCAGGAGAACTCGCCGCAAATCGAAGGCGCGCTGACGTTCGATGCCAGCAACACTTCGGTCAGCACCGGCAACGCTTTTGCCGACCTCTTGCTTGGCAACATCGCCGGCTACTCCCAGACCAACAACCAGATCAAATACTATGATCGCTATCAGATCCTCGAGCCTTACATCAACGACGACTTCCACATCACCGCGCGCCTCACTCTGAATCTGGGCCTGCGCCTCAGTTTCTTTGGCACCTATCACGAAAAGTTCAATCGTGAATTTAACTTCGACACCACGGCCTGGACTCCAGCCAACGCGCCCTTGCTCGATGCCAATTCCTCCGCCTTGCTCAATCCCGTCACCAGCGTCCCCCTCTCTTACTCCAACCCCGGCGACGCTCAGTTCCTCTTTAACGGCATCGTGCAGTGCGGTGGTCCGGGCCAGCCCAGCGGTTGCCTGAAGCAACACTGGCTCAATCCGGCTCCTCGCCTGGGATTTGCCTGGGATCCTTGGGGCGATGGAAAAACTGCCATTCGCGGCGGCTATGGCATTTTCTTCGACCACGGCAATGGCAATGAAGCCAACGCCGAGAGCCTCGAGGGCAGCGCTCCCTTGGTTCTAACCCCCGGCCAATCCAATATTGCAGGAAACACCTGCGGACAGACCACCGGCTACACTTGCTTGGGCACCGCTGGCGGCCCACCACTCGCGTTCCCCTTGAATGTCACTTCCATTCCCAATACAGCCATCTGGCCGTACGCCCAGCAATGGAATATCAGCATTCAGCATGAGTTCTACAAGAACACCATCGGCTCCATCGCTTACGTGGGCAGCAAAGGCACCAACCTCGCCGACCAGCGCGATCTGAACCAACTGCACCCCACACCCGCTGGGCTGAATCCGTACCCCGCGGGCGTTCCGCTGACTCTGTCCGATTGCCAGAACGGCGTGGTGAATGGCGGGCCACCAATCACCAATTCGCCAGCGAGCGTGCAAAATAATTTCGCCGTCGCCTGCGGCAACATTGACCCCAACCAGGTGCGCCCCAACTTCCTTGGCTTCGGCGACGTCACCGGAAAAGAATATCGCGCCAGCTCCAATTACAATTCACTGCAGATTTCCCTACGCCGCACTATCGCTCCCCTCACCGTCGCCGTCGCCTACACCTACTCGCATTCTCTCGACGATGAATCCGACTGGCAGGATGTGAATTTCGTCAACTCCTACAACCTCAAAGGCAATTACGCTAGCTCCAATTTCGATGAGCGCCACATTCTCACCGTCAGCTACATTTACAATATTCCTTCCGGGCATCGCGAAGGCATTTCCAGGATCCTGCTCGCCAACTGGGAATATTCCGGCATCACCACTTTCTATACCGGCACGCCCTTCAGCGTTACCAACGCCGTATTCGGTGACAACGCCGGCGTGGCCAACGGCGTCGGCACCAACGGTTCGTACCCGGATCTCGTGGGTAATCCGCATTCCGCGCCTCCAGCTGCCGTGGTGGCGTCCCTGAATCCCACTGCCGGCCCGCTGCTGTTCAACCCAGCGGCCTACAATGCGCCGCAAGGCCTTACCTTTGGCGATATCGGACGCAACTCGCTAAATATTCCCAACCGCTTGAACTTTGACATGGCGCTGTACAAGAACTTCCCCATAAAGGAATCCTATTCCTTCCAGTTCCGCGCCGAGGCTTTCAACATTTTCAATCATACTCAGTGGAACGGCGTAAACAGTTCCATCGCCTGCTACGGCGCCACAAACAACGCTGCCGATTCCGCCTGCGTCCCGCCACCTAACAACCCCGCCGGCGCCACCTGGGCCGGCTTCCTCCAACCCTCCGGCGCGCACCTAGGCCGCATTTTCCAGTTCGGCCTGAAGTTCCTGTTCTAACCAGCGCAGTATTAACCGCACGGCTAAAAAAAGGGCGTTGCAGAAAATCGCAGCGCCCTTTTTAATTTTACAGAATCCCCGGGATCGCCAATCTCCCGATTGGCGATTTACACTACGGCGCCGGGAGCGCCTTCGTCCCGCGAATCCCCTGCCCCTCCAGCAATGAATAAATCTTATCCGCCGCGACGCCGGTAAATTTCTCCACCGCGCCGCTAGGCCACAACACCTCCACGGAATCCATCACCACCGCCTTCCCCAATCCAAAATGCAACCGCAAATCATTCTGCGAGAGATAACTCGCCCCGCCGCGCACCTCATTAAATTGCACCAGCTTCCCCGCCCGCACCACCACCCGTGCCCCAATCGCCGCGCGATTGCTCTTCGTTCCCACCAACCGAAACTCCACGCGATGGTTTCCCGCCACCCCATGATTCAACAACAAAGTCGGCGCCTCGCCCACATTCAACAACAACACGTCCACGTTTCCGTCATTCGCCACGTCCCCAAATGCCGCCCCGCGCCGCGAAGCCACCGGCACCGCATTCAATCTCGCTGCCGCGGCCGATTCCGTAAACGTCCCGTCGTGATTATTCATGTGCAGCAGCAAAGGCTCCTTGTATCGTGCGATTCCCTCGAGCTGGTCCATCTGCGGATACACATGCCCGCTCGCCACGAATAAATCCACCCAGCCATCATTATCAAAATCAAAAAAACCAGTTCCCCATTTCACGTATGGGTAGCTGGGTTTCGCGACTCCCGCCTTCCAGCTGACGTCATCAAATCCCTTGGCACCCAAATTGTGATAAAGGTTGTCCTCCTGGTCCGCAAAATTCGTCACGAAAATATCCAGCCGCCCGTCGTGGTCGTAATCCCCAAAATCCACGCCCATCGAACCATCCGCGTCGCCTTCGCTGCTCAGCGCCGCGCCCGCCAGCATTCCCTGGTCCGTAAAAGTCCCGTCGTGATTATTGTGATAAAGAAAATTCGGCCCCGTATCGTTCGCGACGTACAAATCCGGCCAGCCGTCATTATCGTAATCGCCCCACACCACGCCCAAACCGTAATACCAGTTGGAGTCGCTCACGCCCGCTTTCTTCGATACCTCCTCAAACGTCCCGTCCCCGCGATTGTGATACAGCAAATCCGTTTCGCCCGTCATCCCCCAAGGACCGCACTGCACCACGATCCCGCGAAACTTGCATGTGCCGAACGCCGCCACATTGCCCAGATCCACATGCACGTAACGCGACACAAAAATATCCACGAACCCGTCTTTATCGTAGTCCGCCCACGCCGCGCCGGTCATGAACCCGCTGCCGCGCACCCCAGCCTTGTCCGTCACATCCTCGAAAGTGCAATTGCCCCGCCCGCGATAGAGCGCGTTCCCGCCATAGCCGGTAACAAAAATGTCCAGCACGCCATCATTATCAAAATCCGCCACCGCCACGCCCATTCCCCAACCCTTGCGCGTCAGGCCCGCCGCTTGCGTCACATCTTCAAATTTCACCGGCGCCCCTCCACCGATGCGATCCCCCACCTGCCGGTACAAAGTAACCATCAAATCGCCGCCGTTCCGGTAGCGTTCCACGGTCGATCCGTTCACCACCAGCGCCGACAGCACTCCACTGTTATCGCAATCAATAAATCCCACGCCGCCGCTCATGGACTCCACAATATATTTTTTTTCAGGCGAAGCGATGTGCGCCACAGTGAGCCCCGACCGCGCGGAAATATCCTCAAAGGTAGGAACCGCCGGAGAAGAATTCGTGTGTTGGGTTAAGCCGAAAGCGAAAAGCCTGCCGTATCGCGCGGCATCAGGAGAGGAGAGCCCGCCGTCTGGCGCGCCGCCCGCCGCGCACAAAAACACGAACGCGACGAGCGCCACAAGCGCGAAAAGTTTTCCACCGCTGAAGCCCAGTCCCAATGCGCAACCACTCTAGCCCGCGCATCGTCCCGTTGTCCATTGCCGCCGCGCTGTCCGTCGCCAAAGCGTTGGCACCATCGTGCAGGGGCGCAGTGGAGATTCTAAACCCGCACCCTCGCCTGCGGCGAAGATGCGGCGCCCGCAATAGCCAAGCATTTACTAGCGTGGTGTGGAAGGCTTAGCCACCCGACACCACGGACTCGAGCGACCCGCGTTTCGGCGTTACTTTCTGGGCCGTTTCTTCGCTGGTGCGGCTTTTTCTCCACCTTCGGTGCTGATCAGCGCCAAGTAATCTTTCGCGTTGAACGGGTACCGGCGAACCGATTGTTCTCCCGTGGTGCTCAAAGTGACGTCCACGCGCCGGTTGTTGGCCATCACCAACACCGACAAATGACCAAGCATCTGGTTCCGTTCGTCCGGACTCAAGTCGGGATCCTGGTCCATCAGTTGTTTTACTTGTTCCTCAGTTAGATTGTCGTCCTTGCCAAAAGACCGCGTATCAATGTGGTCCGCAGGGACGCCGTGTTCAATCAAGAAACTCTTGGTACGGTCTACGCGGCGCTCCGTGAGGCCCTTGTTGTATTCCTCCGAGCCGCGGTGATCCGCGTGGCCACCGAGAATCAGGTGAGCGTCCGGCTTGTAGGTCAGGTACTTCGTGAAGTCCTGGGCCAGAATTACCAGGATATTCCCTTGACTCTCGACCAAGCCGCCGCCGGGTTTCTCGACGGTGGGACGAGCGGTCGGAAAGTAAATACTATGCAGGGCAAGCTTGACCTCCAACTGCGCGATCTCAGGGGCAGGAGCCGGCGGAGCTTCCACGGTCACGTTTGTTGTGGATGAGGCCGTGAGCGGTGGATTGCGGTCGTCGCTCACGTTGCAAGTGACGGTGATGGTGCCTGGTTGTGCGTCCCGTGTATTCAACGTAGCGGTGGCAGTGTTGCCGGAAATGTCGCCGGAGCTTGCGGCGTAGCTGTAAGCCAGCCCGCGTCGATCAGGGCTGCTGGCGATCGAGCTGATGGTTGAGGTCCCGCCTGTCTGCACACTTGGCGGATTTGACGAGCATGCAATCACTGGCGGTCGGGGCTGTTTCACGATGAACTTGGCACTACAGGAGGCAACTCCGTTTTTGCTGCCATCGCTCAAGCTGGCGGTGGCCCCATAGGAGCCGGGCTGCAAACCGGTCGTGTCAATCCGCGCGGAAGCATCGGTGCCGGAAACTTTCACCTGAATGCCGCTCCAGCTGTATCTGACCGTGCTCTTGGGATTGAAATTCGATCCGCTGGCGGTCACGACCACATCTTCTCCGGCAAAGACTTCGTCCGGCTGCAGCGAGCAAGCCACGCTGGGTGGCAGGGGAGGCGCTCCGCCGCCCAACATGATAACGATTCCAGTCTCCACCCTTGCGCCCCGAAGGTCAGTGGCCGGAGTCACACTCGAGGGACCATACCTGTAATTTGAGAATACATAGTCGGCCCGGATCAGCCGGAGAGCGAAGTGCCTGCTCAAGTTCAAGTCAAGGCCTGCGCCGACCATGAATCCCAACTTGGTGACATCGTGGAAGGCATCCGGCGAAAGATGATGTTCGCCCAGCAACGCCTCGACAAACGGGGAAAAATGTTCGGTGCGGTAGGTGAATTTCGGTCCCAGAGAGACGTTCGAGAAACCGGCGTCGTCAATTCTGTTGGCGACCCCGACTTCACCGGCGCTCCATTCCTTGCTGGCATCAAGAGTGATGCCCGCCCAGCGGTTGAAATTGTAGGTAACGCTGGCTCCACCACCGCGCGGATTCGATTCCAGGTTGCTGCTCAAGGGAAGCACTCCTAGCGGAAGGACGCCGTGGACAGTCGCGTTGGGATACAGGAAAGAATATCCGCCGAAGATCTCCCACTTGGGAGCAGGCTGGTCCTGCGCTGCGGCGGGGCTGCCGAACAAACACAGGGCAACGATCATGGGCGCCAGCATTGCCAAAACACGGCTCAGATCGCTCTTTGATAGAGATGGCATGCGAATATTCCTCCTAGTGCGAATGACGCGAAACCCCGTTCTTCCAGCCTGATCCTTACTGAACCGGCCTCAAGCTAATCCCACTCCCGGATGCCTCAGTCTAAGGATCAAAGATCGTATTGTCGTCCAGCGTGACCGCGCCATTTCGTGCCAGCGCCCTGCCTTGCAGGGTCGCGCCAGTATTCAACGTGATTGATGCCAGGGCCATAATGTTGCCCACGAAAATTGAGTTCGTTCCAAGGGTGGCCGAGCTTCCCACTTGCCAGAACACATTGCTAGGCAAGACACCGCCCGTGAGAACTACCTGCGTGGTGGACAGAGTGGTCAGTGTGGAACCGATCTGAAAGACAAATACAGAGCTGGAATTCCCGGTCAGAGTGAGGATACCTCCTACCGTTAAAATCCCTGTCGAGCTCGAGGTTTTGTAAGTGCCTTCTGCAAGAGTAAGGCCCGTTAGATCTCCGGCCAGGACTTGCGGCGCAGGTAAGACGATACCGGCAGCGTAGTTATAAGCCGCCGTCAAATCGAGCTGTGCCTGCGCCGCGGTGGGATCGGCCACGTGCATAACTGCGGGAGCAATGAGCACTCCCGGAGGGAATCCCGTCACCGATGTTCCCGGACTTAGTCCGAGATCTCCGCCCGTAATCGTAGTGAGGCCGGTGTTGGTTACGGTGGAACCAGCCAAGACTTTGAAGTTTCCAGCCGTTAGCAACGGGACAACCGGCGGGCCCGCGCACGCCGCGGCCTGGGTCGTGAACATCCAACTGAAATTAGCTGCCAGCGGATTGCCGAAGGTGTCAGCCGCCCCCGTGGTGATCGTGGCGGTATATACGGTATTCACTGCGAGGCCCGGGGATGCAGGCGTAAAGGTAGCAGTATCGGTTGTGGGATCGTAGGTAACTGCTCCCGTAACGCTCCCCCCGCTTGAGGTCAAAGTAAACGTAGTGGTGTTGATCGTCGCGGGATTCATCGCCTTAGTGAATATTGCGGTGACAACCGTGTTGGGGCAGATTCCAGAAGATCCGTTTGGCGGAAGTACAGACGCCGCCACCACGGCAGGCGGGGTGAAGCTGGGGTTCGTTCCATTATTCTTGTCCGGGTCGCCGCACCCGGCAATTTCTATGGCCAAGAGAAACGCCAGAATCCCAATTTGAACAACCTTTAATTTGCGCATGCGTCTCTCCTTCACCGGATTACGAGGCATTCTAAATTGCGAGTAGCCGCGCCAGAGATATACGGGACTCTAAGTTTGCTGGTTGTTTAATAAAAGACAGAATCCCCCCAGGACTCTCTGGTTGTACCAAATGGCGAATTTTTCCGTCTGTTCAATACTGCACACATTTTCCTCCGCCAGGTCTGGGCCATAGTCCGCGCCGAGTTGACTGCGCGAATTATTCGCTGTGATTCAGGAGAGTTGCGGCGGTTAACGGCCCCTTCCACACCTCTGGGGCGTGGGCCTTTAGATTTTGACCGTGCCGCACCCTCGCCGCGGCGAGGGTGCCGTTTTAGACACAGCGTCTCTACTGTCCCGTCGAATTCTTACTTCGGCTTCCGCTCCGGACAACTGGCGCTACCCTTCGATCGCGCTGCGGAATCTCAGGATGAATCGCGCTGCAGCGCGATTCACAAAACTAAATGCAAGTGCAACGACGGTCCTCGCGCATGGATTCGCCCAGCACCGTCATCGGCGGCGGTGCATTTGCCATCAACAGGAGTGAAATGAAAAATGAGGAGTTAGTGGTCGGGGCGTCCGGATTTGAACCGGAGACCTCCTGCGCCCAAGGCAGTTGCAAAAAATCTATCTTGTTGGTCCGTCTAGCTTTGTTCTACGTCATGGTACACGGTTTTGGACCTAATTTGGCAGTACTTGGACCCAAGTTGGACCCAAGTTTTCCTAACGATTGGGCCGCCGTTGCTCGCTTGAATGTCTTTTCCGAGCAGGACGTATTCTCTGCCGACTTTCCTCAAAGGACTTGAATATGGAGTCCACTAGTCGGCTGCAGCTTGTCGTGACCCTGGCCAAAACCTGAATTTGCTCGTGGCACGCGACGCTATTCACATGGTACGGGTAGTTTATCGCATGGTCCACTTCTCCCCAGACCTCGTCCGCCAGTGTTCGCACTTGGATCTCGCACGTAGACTTTGTTTTCAGGTTAGGTCTAATGACGTAATGGACGCTTGTGTAGAGGCTGGATTCTTTTTTCTTCTTGGCTTTTTTGCTCTTTTCAATGCGAATGCCGACCCCCTCAAAATATTTCCGAGATTCATCATCCCAAGTCTTGGCGACCGGCCCCTCGACCAAGCGGTACAGAGCTTCATCGAACCTTTTTAACAACATTTTATTGATTTGGTCCATTTGTCGGGTGTGCAGATGCAAAATTCTAAAACCGGCAAGGTCATTTATTTTCAAAAATAAATTGTCTTTTGTAATATTGAAAGGCTTGTGTTCCTCCTTAGCTTCCTTCAGTTTGCGCACCAATTTGTCTCTCAGATGATTGGGGTCCTTGACGCGCCATTTAACCGAGTGTATCTGGGTCATTAGATCCCGGTCTCCAAGAACGTGGTCGTTTAGTTGGCTGAGCATCAATGTAAAATGAGCCTGATTTTCGACATAGTGTCGGACCAGTTCTGATATTCTCTTGGCTTCGGTTCGCGTTGGAGTGTATGCGTTCATACGCAACCGCTCTTACTCTGTAAGAGCGATTATCTTCCGTGCAATCGATTCGAAGGCCAGTTGAGCTTGTTGCCTTTGGTCCGGGGTTCCAGCGTTCGCCAGCATCAGCGGAACACCCTGAACTTGGGACTCATTTGCAAGGGTCCCAAAGTCCTTGATTTGCCCCAATTTGTTTTGGCTCAACGATGTTGAAGCGAGTTTCGGATCAATCTTTCTGAGCACTTTCACGACATCACTGGCGACGTGCTTCTCGATCTGCGACATATATCGTGAATAGCCGCTGGCGACTTGGCCCCTGTAGATTCTAAAATGTTGTGGGATGTATCCTAGGAAGCGCGGATCGCCACGCAGTAGATAAATCCCGTCCGGTGCCAGTCGATTAATCATTCGCCAATCGGACACCCATGTCGCCAGAGTTTGTCCGAGAGTCTTTAGCGCCCGGATCGAAAAAAGGTCACAAGCCGCGGGGACGATAAAAAAATTACAATCCAGTAGGATCACGCGATTCAAGGGACCAACGTTTGGTCCACAGTCGTAGAACACGTAGTCGACGCTGTGATCCGCGCTGATTAAGTTAACGAGCTGACTCAACGCACTGGTTCCGCGAAGGCCTCTAAGCTTTCTCTGGAAGCAGTCGCTCCACATCTGCGTTAATTCTTCTTCGAAATCCGACAATCGAATGTCACCCGGAAGCAGTAGGACCTTCCTAATGCCCGGGTCTACAGGCTCAATTTGATATAGATCTCCTGTAGCCTGGACAATTGGCCTTAACGCTGTCCATAGCGTCACGCCCGCAGATGTGTCGGATTCGTCCAGCCAGGTGTCTAAAACATCTTCTGCAACCAAATAAGAGGTCAAATTACATTGAGGGTCAGCATCGACAAGCAATACTCTCTTACCCATCGATCCTAGAGCCGCTGCGATGTTGACCGTGAGTGTGGTCTTTCCCACTCCCCCTTTATGATTAAAGAGGGCGATTCTCTTTGCCCTGTGTCGCTTCGTGGTCTTCATTCGACAAATTCTCAGCTAGTGCTCACTTTGCTTTCGCCGATTTGCGGGATTTTTTTCGGGGTCTGACTTTACCCATCGCAGCCTTTGCGGCTTCTCGGTCAGGCAACGCTTGGACGAATACCTCGCCTGCGGCGCTAATTTGTTTGGCGCCCCTTACGGCGGGCACTAGGTAACCCGTCTGGGTAGCATTGTTGACTGCCACGTGTGCATTGGACATCTTGCTTTGGGCGGCTTCTGTATTCAGCTTGCTAATGTCAATCGTCTTGAAATGAGGCGTATTTCGATAATGCGTTAGATAAAATGCTAGGCAGGCTACTCTTTCCACGTCAGTGCGTGGCTGTTTCTGCATGATGAATTCTTTAGGAGAGATATCCCTTGCCTCAGAGAAACCTCCACCTGGGAGATGGGACGCTGGAGAACTCTGCGAAATCCCTTTTGTTTGGCTAGGGCTTTGCGTTCGTGCTCGCAATCCGTAGAATGTCGCAACGGTCTCAAGGAGCTTCTGTTGTTCTTCGGAGGAGAGATCGCGCAGATCCGCGATGACCTTTGTAAGAATGGCTGCCATGTCTGAATGCTTCTTCGCGCACACTTTTGACTCCCTCCTCCAATTGCATGCGATCCAGGTTGATATTTCGTATCATACATTGTTGGTCGCCGAAAAGATGAGATTCAATGGGAAAATGCCTCTGACCCAAAAACAGCAGTGCAGGTCCTCACTTCAGGTGTTCATGAGTTTATCCAGTTCATCGCCCATCTCTTGTCCTCTCACAATCTCGCTGACGCACTGCCGCATTCTAATTGATGTATCAAAGTATTACGAACCGTATAATTGCATGCTGGACGTTTTTTGGTGTCCTCACTCTTGAGAGCGAGCCCGTGGTCCCAGTTTGTAGCAGACAGAACTGTTTTGGGCTCGGACACCTTTTGAGGTTCAGATACGTTTTCAAATCGGACTGTCCTCGAATAATATTCTTGCCTTAATTTCGATGCCGATCGATGGTCACACGCCGGGTCAAGAAAATCTTGAAGATCGATTGAGGTCTGCTGAAGAAGAGCGCGGACGGCTTCGAGAGGAAAATGCACGTCTCCGCGCGATGCTGGGCATTCGTGAATTAGTCGAGGACAGAACTGATTTGCACTCTCGCCCGGACGCCGAGAATTCGGCCAAGGCCAGCAATCTTGCAACTCCGGAAGAGAAAATCACATTGTTTCGGAACCTCTTTCGTGGGCGCGAAGACATTTATGCCGTCCGATGGGAAGGAAGGGGAGGAAGGTCGGGCTATTCGCCAGCCGGGGTCATGGACTGGCGTGCCATTCACTCAGTAAGACCAGAAGAGCGCAAACGGATTGCACGCAAGACGCGTGTGCTCCTACCTCTAACGAATGACGCAATTCGAAAACATCTCACCGGAAAACAGACGATAGGAATCTATCCACTTCTGCCAGACGAGATGTGCTGGCTTCTCGCGGTCGATTTGGACAAGAAATCATGGATAGCCGATGCGGCCGGATTTCTCGAGACATGTCGACGGTTCCGAGTGCCAGCAGTTGTCGAGAGATCTCGATCAGGAAACGGCGCACACATCTGGGTGTTCTTTGATCGCCCTGTACTTGCTGCCGATGCCAGACGGCTCGGATGTTCCCTGCTGACACGGACCATGGAAAAGAGACATGAAATTGGCCTCGATTCATACGACCGCCTGTTCCCAAGCCAGGACACGATGCCCAAGGGCGGCTTCGGGAATTTGATTGCCTTGCCATTGCAGAAAGGTCCCAGAGACCAAGGCAACAGCGTGTTCTTAAATGAGCTCTTTGAACCGCATGCTAATCAATGGAAGTTCTTGGAGTCAGTTCAGAGAGTTAAGACTGACGAGCTCGCCGTGTTGATCCATGAAGTCACACCCGAGGGCAACACGCTCGGGGTACACCTTAGCTTGCCTGAAGGAGATGACGGCGAGTCGCCGTGGCTATGGAGCCCCTCGCGGAGCAGGAAGGCAAAAAGAATCACGGACCCGTTGCCACCGACCGTTCGGCTGATCACAAGCAACCTAGTTTATGTCGAAAAGAAGGGTCTCCCGTCCTCGATGCAAGATCGTCTGATTCGCATCGCTGATTTTCAGAACCCCGAATTCTACAAAGCTCAGACGATGCGGCTGTCGACTTATGGCAAGCCACGTGTCATATCCTGTAGCGAGAGCTTTCCTGAACACATCGGTCTTCCGAGAGGATGCCTAGAAGAAGTGGTCAGCTTGTTCAAGGGGCACGGAGTTAGGGTCGAGATTCAAGATGAACGAACCATAGGACAAAACATCAATGTTTCTTTTCGTGCTGAACTGCGAGCTGAACAACACGAAGCGGTCAGACAATTGCTTGCTTACGATGAGGGCATACTTTGCGCTCCAACGGCCTTCGGAAAGACGGTAGTTGGAGCATGCCTTATTGCACGCAGAGGCGTCAGCACGTTGATTCTTGTCCACCGGCGCCAATTGATGGATCAATGGCGCGAACGACTGGCAGCCTTTTTAGCATTGCCAATTGGCAACATCGGGCAGTTCGGGGGAGGGAAAAGCAAGAGGACGGGCATGATCGATGTTGCTGTAATTCAAAGCTTACAGCGCCACGGTGTAGTTCATGATTTTGTGGCCGAGTATGGCCACGTCATTGTCGACGAGTGCCACCATCTCTCGGCTTTCACTTTCGAGCGTGTGCTTCGCCAAGTCAAAGCTAAGTACGTCTTGGGCCTGACGGCTACACCGAACCGGAAGGACGGGCACCATCCCATCATTTACATGCAGTGTGGTTCCATACGCTTCTATCTCAGCCCCAAGAAAGCTGCCCAGTCTTCGCCGCTTCAACACACGGTAATACCGCGGTTTACCGACTTTGCTTGGGAACGTTCGGAGCACGAGACCATGATCCACGATATTTACAGTGCGCTTGTCACAGACCAGCAGCGAAACGATCTGATCGTCAAAGACATGCAGCAAGTTTTGTCTGATGGGCGTTCTCCGCTTGTTTTGACGAGCCGGAAAGAACATCTGGATTACCTTGCCGGGCGCCTATGCGGGATATGCAAGCACATCTTTGTCTTGAAGGGCGGTATGGGGGCAAGACAAAGGAAGCAAGTCGCCGAGTCCCTCTCACTCGTCTCCCCAGATGAACCACGCATAATTCTGGCGACAGGAAGCTATCTCGGTGAAGGTTTCGACGATGCCCGTCTTGACACGTTGTTTCTTGCGATGCCGATCTCATGGAAAGGAACACTCCAGCAGTACGTAGGCCGACTGCATCGTTTTCACGAGAATAAGAAGGAAGTGCTCGTATACGACTATTCTGATTTGCTGGTGCCCGTGCTCGCTCGGATGTACAAGAAGCGGTTAGCTGGCTACGCAGCGCTTGGCTACCTCGTCGCCGAGGGCCCGAAAACGTCTTAGGGAGCGGGAATTCGAGATCCGGCGTGACCTCTTCGAGCGGATAAGTCCCTTCCTCTGGATAACGAAACTAAAATGGCATATAGTTTCGTTAGTTAATTTCTAACGAAACGATGGTTTTGTGATGCCAATGCCGACCAAACCCAACAGCCGCCTCGGGACTTATGTCCTCAAGACTTTCAAGGACGAGTCCTTCCGGGCCTATGTGCCGCCGCCGTTGCCGCCGGACCCGCCGCTGGCCCTCCAGCGGCTTTTGCCCCTGCTTGAGCAGGCGAACCAGGCGCTCGGACGCTTGGACGGGCTTGCGTCCATCCTGCCCGACCCCTCGCTATTCATTTACCTTTACGTTCGGAAGGAAGCCGTACTCTCTTCGCAGATCGAGGGCACTCAGTCGTCGTTTTCTGACCTGATGCTATTCGAAAGCGCCGAAGCCCCCAGCGTCCCGCTGGAGGACGTTCAGGACGTTTCAAATTACGTGGCAGCGATGAATCACGGGCTTCGTCGACTCCGCGAAGATTTTCCGTTGTCTCTTCGTCTGATTCGCGAGATTCACAAGATTCTCTTGTCCAAAGGGCGCGGCAGCCAGAAGCGGCCAGGCGAATTCCGCGAGACACAAAACTGGATTGGAGGCACCCGGCCTGGCAACGCTGCATTTGTTCCGCCTCCTCCAGAGCTATTGATGGAATGCATGGGGGCGCTCGAAAAGTTCCTGCATCGCGAGCGCGAAGACCTGCCCCTTCTCGTGAAGACGGCCCTCGTGCATGTGCAATTCGAAACCATTCACCCCTTCCTGGACGGAAACGGGCGACTGGGACGTTTGCTGATTACGTTCTTGCTGTGCGTCGCCGGTGCTATCCGTGAGCCCATTCTTTACCTCAGCCTTTATTTCAAAATGAACCGGCAGAAATATTACGAATTGCTTGACCGCGTCCGCACCCACGGAGATTGGGAGACTTGGCTTGAATTCTTTCTAACAGGGGTGAAGGAGACCGCTCAACAGGCAGCCGATACATCTAGGGAGATACTCACGCTCATTGAAAAAGACCGCCGGAAGATTGAGGAGCTTGGCCGTCCTGCTGGATCGGTTCTGCGCGTTCACCTACACCTTCAACGCAAGCCGATCATCACGATCCCCGCAACAGCCGAACAACTCTCTCTCTCTGCGCCCACTGTGGCGAAGGCTTTGCAGCACATGGTGAAGCTCGGCATGGTTCGCGAGACGACCGGCAAACAGCGCCATCGCCTCTTCACGTATCACCGTTACCTGGAAATTCTCAACCGGGGCACCGAGCTCCCCAAACGAGCCATTCGCGATGGCTAAACACGACAGAATTGAGGCTTGGGTCACGTGAACTATCGTGGGGAAGGGCAAGAGTCATAACTGATTCTAGCGGTCCGGACGAGAAGAAACCTTGGATGACCGTCTGACCTACGCTTTTGGCCGAAGAATTCGCCGCATGACAAGTTTTCGTTCCGCCAGATTCCGACGGTCAGCGAGGGTGATAGCCTGTGTCTCCTCTGCTTCTATACGGATGGGTCTCTTGAGTCACGGACTCTTTCCATGGAAAAGAGCTTTCACTGTGGAAGTGTCTAACTCAAGGCCGCGTTTTGCTGTATGCGCCCGATGAGAATCTTTTCGACGGGGCAGCGAAATACTCTTCCAAGGGCTTTTTTGACTTTAATAATGTCCCCCCTTGGGACATGTGGATTCGCTATCTCGACAACTATTTGGTGTCGTGGGTGCCCCCTGTTCTGGACGAGCTAGCTTCGGCGGGAATAGAGGTTAACCCCGAACAGTGCATTCAGTGGGCAACTCCCACATTTGTGAACTCGCTGATTGACCCTGCCGTATGGTAGCACCCTCGCCAGTTTGGATTTCCGGTCCGTCGTCAGATTATTCCCTTCGCCTCGCCCAAGCGGTCTCATACGTATCCATCACGAAGCATTCAACGGTCTTCAAATCCGGTTCCAAAGGGAGTGGCGATGAATCAAGTAAGACACCGAGCCGCAATTCTAGCTGCGTACATTCCGCCAGGACGTCCGCAAGATTGCTGCGCCCCTGTCGAACATCCATCAAGTGGCTGCGAACTGGCTCTCGCATTGGTAATGTTAAGCGCCCGGATTCGAGAAACTCGACGCCCTGATGCCCGAGTCTCAGCATGTGCATTGCATATTTTGTGTCATAACCAAACTGCTCGACGAGTTCCACGCGGTTCACATCACGTTGACCACGCTCGCCGACGAGGCGCTGTCTCTGCGCCTCAAGGTATCCGAGAAACCGTTTCCCCGCCATTCTGGAAGCAAACGCAGGCGCGAGTTTCTGGAGTTGTTCCCCAACATCAGTTCGGATCACCAATGCATCGTCCGGCAAATACAGGAGCAACAGCACCGTCGGATTGCCTTGCAGTGCCAGACGCGCCCACTTACGTAAACTGAAGATCGTTAGATCAAGGTCGCCCGCGCAAGACCGAACTCCGGCGCGTCCTTCACGCACTTCGGCAGACCGATAAACCCACTGCTCGAACTTTCCAAATCCGATGACGTATCGGCGGGACTCGACGCAGACGCCCATTTCGTCACGGTCGTCCTTACCAGAGAGCACGAGGCCATGAACTGTAGACCCGACCAAGCCGCGAAGGACAGTAGTCGGTTCGGCGATCATCTGGTCAGAAACGTCATCGTTCAACAATGTAATGTCGCTCTCCTTTCCTGCCTTCTTGGCGGTCGGCACAATCAAGTCGAGATTCTACGTTCCTCATGCTATTCGACCAAGGGAGCGAACAAAGGAGGCTGTGAATCCTTTACAAACGAATTGCAGCCATCGTCCCAAGGAAACTTCCCGGCTTTATCAGCCAAAAACATTGCAGCGTTGGGAATGGGTCATCCTCGTAAAACCATAAGGCACTTCCAAAATAGTCCCTGTAGTGACTCCGTTGCACCAGACGAAATGCACACTTGTAGGAATCGCTCAAAATGTCCGAGTATGCTCCGGTGACTTCGTAGCGCTTCCCAGTCTTGACCTGTTGTCCTATCGCGTTCACTAGGCTCATGCAAATATCCAGCTTGGGATGTAGTACGATCAGCGGTACGTAAAACGATTAAGTCACTTCGCGTACTTTTCGCGCCATTCATCCCAACGTATTCGAAGTTCAGGAAGGATCGATTCGAGATTCTTTTTGACATTGTGGCGGCTTGTCATAGACCAGGGGAAAGAGACACCCCAAACACCCCAGCGGTTTGTGTCCACAGGGCAAACCTCTCGAAAGAAATGTTTATCTGAAACCTCCCAGACCAACCCTGCTCGACTGTTGTCCGGAGCAATGACGAAGGCGTCTCCACATTCGCAAGGCTCAATCTCGAAATCTGTGATTTTGCCAAACACGAAACCATCTACGGCAACGTCGCTAAGAACCTGGAAGCCGTGGTACACGGCAGCCCCCGCTGGTCTCGCGATGAATGCAGGTTCAGTTTGAGAGGCGCTCTCCGCAGTCGCGTCGACCGCAAGGGGGCGTCCTACTGGGGCCGTGGATTTCGGTTTCTCGTTATTCAACGACGCACCCTCGTGTCACGACTTTTTCCGATACATAGACTCGATAATTTTCTTAAGTTGAGGATTCTCGACTTGCAACAAGGTTTTCCCCGCGTCGAACGCGTCGCGTCCGGGATCCTGCTTCGCGGCCCAATCGCTTACCCGTTTCATATATGCATTAATTTCATTCCAGACAACCAGGCTTCTAGGTCCCAGCCATTGTAGAAAGGGTGCAGCACCGAAGTCTCGATGACTGGCGACGTTTTGGATATCCTCCAACAGCCCAACTGTGATGAGGTTCTCAAGCTCCGGGTCAGGCTTGTGAAGGAGGGCCTCAACGGAGGCAAACAAATCCGGAAATTCGGTTGTCGTTCCTTGGGCGTATTTCTCGACGATGTAATGGGCAAGGTCACCCATCCCCAGATACCACGGCGGCGAAGTTTCCTTTTCCCACTCCTTGAGGAACTCCTGCCATTGCGTCTGGAAGCCCGGAACCGCCGCAATTATTTTCTCTACGTCTTCTTGTTTAGCAGCCATAAGGTTAAGCGATTCTAGCCGTGTTCTGGACTGACATTTGGAGGCGACATCTAAACTACAAGTTTCGAGCTAGCTTCCTTCGCCGCTTCTCTAACATAGGCCATCGGGTCATTCAATCGCTCATGGATTATTCTCGCAATATCCTCGTCAACCTTGTCTAGCGGTATTCTTGCAAAGGCTTTACACGCCGATTGGCGAATCATCGGGTCATAGTCGCTCGCGGCAACTTTCAAATGTGCTATCGCGTCTGGTGTCACAAAGCGCCCAAGAGCCTCAACGATCCGGCCATACTCGAATGCGCCCTTGCTTTCCGGCCCGCGAACATTGACGGCGCTGATCTTCCGATTTGCACGATCTTTCAAATCAACCAACCTGGGGATGGCGGCGAATAACATTTGCAGGTCTTCGTTGTTCCCGAGTTCGGCCAATACCGAGATCGAGGAATAATCCGGCTCACGTTGGAAGGCTTCACGGACTTCAGGTAGCACGCTGCCGATTTTCAATTTCCCGATAAGATCAAGCGTCAGCCAACGAGTGTCCGCGTTTCTTAGCCCTGCCCGCAATACATTGTCGTCGAATCGCTCGGCCCAGAGCCGTTCAACCTTTGACAGCAAACCTGCGTTTTCTTCCTTGACTGGCTCGTGCGCGGCGAGATGTTCTTTCAGAATATCAAGGCCAGCGAGCATTCTTATATCGGTGGGCCTCTTCGTCAGCATTTCGAGGTATTCCGCGAGTAGCACGTCTCCGTCAACCAGTTGGTCGATTCCCCCCAAAGGGTTTGGCTGTGTGATTAGGGTGTCGATAAGCTTAGACAACGCGACGTACACCTGTGTATCGGTCTCGGCCAAACGGACAAATCTCGAGAGTTCAATGTTTGCAGCGATGATAAAGGCCACTTCCATCGGAATGCCCCCGTTATTCTCCATCCCATAAATGAGGACTTTTCGTTGTACCTCGTGCTCTCGGATGAGGTCATTCTCGCCAACGATTTGCTGAATGAGGTTGATCACGCCCCATTGATGGGAAAATGGCAGCAGTTCAACCAGATAACGTTTCAGTTCTGGCTTTGCCGCTGCCATCCGGCGAATCGCATACCCGCTGTAAATCGTGAATTCCGGATGGCGGGCAAACATCACCAGATCACGGACTTTCTCTTCATCATTTTCTCCGAGACTTCCGAGCGCTATTCCCCACTTAATGACTTCATAGTCAGAGCTGAACTTTGCCGTGGTCCATAGGAACTGGATGGCCTTGGACGAGATGCGAGTCCGCTTCAGGTCTTGGATCACTGCGTCAACACATCCAATTGCTCTAACTCCGCGCAGAGCTTCCTCTACCCCTTTCCATTCCCTGATCTTGCCGCGTTCGATTCGCGAAACGATGCTTTTGACGACTTCGCGATCTTTGTCATTAGTTGATGAAACCGCGATGACAGCGTCCACAGCACCAGGCGCGTATGAAAGCTCGCCGTCGCCGTCTAAACGAATTGTCGGAAAAAGTGATTCATCGAGCGGCGCGGTCGGATTCCGTGACACCTCAGCGGCAATCAGCTCGAAAATCGATTGTGATGGTGAACCCAAGCGGCTTGAGCCACGGGTTCCCTGCGTCCGTGTAATGAGCGACCGGAGGCGGTTGAGCACAAGAGTCCCATTCAGCGTTGGCTGTTGCTGCCGCAAATATACCGCAGTTCTACTCAAGCCCCGGCGGGCAAAATGCCCTTGTCCACGTGTCCCGACCACCAACCCGTGTACCGCGCAAAGATACCAGTCCCGGGCTTAACGGACGTATTTCCAGCGGCAACAATTACAGCTATCGAAATATGGGTGTCATCGAGAATCTGCGAAGGAGTCTTGACCACCGTATTAGACTTGCTAGTAGTAAGAGGTGCCCGCCCTGTCGTCGGCTTGGACGGTTGCCGAGCCCAAACAGCGAACGGCAAAAGCATGAGCCCGGCAAGACACCTCATTTTCATATGGATCTCCATCGAATAAATGCATCATAGACCCAGCGGATTGGTCGTGTCATCAACGAGAAACCTGGCAAAGAACTGCTTAGTCATCACCAGCGCTGGGCTGGATGGGCAAGGAAGAGGGCGGTCCAGCGCCCGGCTCACATTTGGGATTCAGGCTGCCCAAGAAGAGAACGCGTTCAGGCCGAACTAATCGTCGCGCACTCTTACCCACCCGGGGAGCTATACCCAACGTGCGAAGTGAGAAGGCCAATATAGTTCTTGGAAATCAAAAAAAGTGAATTTTGCCGGTGACATTTTGCGCTTTTTTTGCCTCTTTATAGATAGGGGGCATTATCGCCGGTTTCTTTGAATTTTCCCGATGAGGTTTGGCGGATTTCCCCCCTCTATATAGTAGGAGAGCTTTGTCGATGCGTGGCTCGGCAGATATGGCTGGGATGCGTGATGTTGGGAGTCGCCGGATTTTCTTTCGCTTTGAAACTGTATGCCAAGATCAGTCACTAGAAATGAAGCTTGAATTTACTCCAGATTTCTACGATTCAGAAGTGCGTGCGGTTTGCGGCCCATTTTTCAGCACGACGTTCGGGCACATATTTTCTCTGCCATTTCTCCGCTGCTATTCTGTGGCCGCGTTTCGTGGCCCCAACTCAGACAACAGAAATGAAGCGTGTCTTGCGGTCTCATGGCAGGCACACGAAATCATCACGCCAGAAGCATCCCATTCTCATGCAGCTTTTCTAAACATCCGCCAGGATTCTTCTTCCAAGGGTGAACGGTGCATGAAAGACACAGTTCACTCCATCGTTCACATTTCGGTTCACCTGCGGATTTCTGGAAGAGTCCGCAGCAGAAGCAGTTGTGCATGGCATAACGATCAATTTGGGCGCGGACAGAACACCGGATTGGGCTGGAGCGACCCCACTTTTGTGTACGTTTCCGTACCCAAAGTAATTCGTGGGGTCGCTCCAGCCCAACTGCGCGGTAACCGCGCAGAGTGTTTTGTCAGCGCAACATTTCGCAGCAGGGGGCCACAGTGATGAACAACGGAGATGAAAACCACACTGAACTTCTAACAGTCCAGGAGACTGCCAAACTCTTGAAGGTGCCAGTCTCTTGGGTCTACGGACACACTCGAAAACGTTCGATTGATCCCTTGCCAGGGTATCGGCTCGGCAAGTATTGGCGCTTCCGGGAAGACGAATTGTTGGCCTGGGTGTCACGTCAGCGAACGGGTCGCCAGGCGGCTTGACATGCGGACTACACTGAAAAGCGACGAAGAACAAGCTGGGCGGGCCATCGAGATCCCAAGGAAGGGAGAAACGATGGCTCGAAGAGGTTTCCAGCAAGGATCGCTTTTCCAGCGTGGCACTCGGAGAAAGCTTTGGGTGGCACGCTGGTGGGAGGATGTAATTCAAGCAGACGGCACGCTCGGCAGACTGAGGCGGTCCGAAGTGATCGGGACCGTTGCCGAATTTCCGACACGCCGCCTGGCTATGCAGGTTCTGTCTCAGAGGTTAGGGTCGATCAACAACGGTAAGGCACGACCGCAGTCGGTCCGTACATTCGGCGATTTTGTCGAGAACGATTGGGCGCCTGTGGTCTTGCCAATGCTGAAATACGCAACTCAGAAGCACTATCGGTACATGCTCGACGCGCATCTCAATCCAGCTTTCGGCCAGAGACAGCTTCGTGAACTCACGCGAGAAGAGCTGCAATGCTTCCTCAGCCGAAAACTCAGCAACGGGTTGTCGTGGGAAACCGTTCACCACTTCAAGTGTGGTATGAGCAAGATTCTCGGAGCAGCCGAGGAATGGGGCTATATTGCCGAGAACGTAGCTCAGAAGACGAAACTCGCGCGACGGCAGCATGGAACGGAGCGAGTAGTCCTCACTCCGGTCCAGGTGCGAGACATTGCTGCGGTGCTGAATGAACCCGCACGTTCGGTCACGTTGTTGCTGGTGCTGACAGGATTGCGAGTAGGGGAGTTGCTTGCGCTTCGCTGGGGGAGTATTGATTTGAAGGCTCGTTTGCTCCGCGTAGTCGAGACGGTGTATGACGGGCACTTCGATCAACCGAAAACGAAACGCAGTGCGCGAACCATTCCAATTGGGACGGAGACGGCGGAACTTCTCGCCGGCATCTGTTCTACCGCTGTTGACCCAAAGGCCCTAGTATTCGCAACACGCGAGGGATTGCCGCTAGATCGCTGGAATCTCTTGCGCAAGCACCTGAAGCCTGCCGCAAAGAAGCTGGGGCTTCCTGGTGTCACATGGCACCTTCTGAGGCATAGCCACGCAACGATGCTCGATTCCGTAGGCACGCCGATAGGAACGATGCAATCGCTTCTAGGGCATTCCACACCGGACATCACGCGCGAGATTTATTTGCACGCGATCCCGGAAGAGCAGCGTCGCGCAGTGGAAAGTGTCGAGCGGCTTGTATTTGGACCCAAATGGACCCAAGTTCAGCCTTCGACGCAAGCAGCGTCAAGCAGAGTGAATTGAAAACAAAGAAGTAAATGGTCGGGGCGTCCGGATTTGAACCGGAGGCCTCCTGCGCCCAAGGCAGGCGCGCTACCAGGCTGCGCTACGCCCCGACATGAAGTACGTAATGATTATAAAGCACTTCCCAACAGAAATCTTGCTCCACCCGCCCAATTTGGCCGTCAACTGTGCCAAAACTGTGCCAAATAGAATTCACTGAACCATCGCTGTGCCAGAATCCAACGTCATTTCGTTGGCCTGGCGGTTGATTTTTTCCAGAGCTTCTCTCTTCATCTGCAGTTTCATTTGCGAGTAGCGTTTGAAGACCTGAGAGTCCCCTTGGCGAAGCAATTGTGTCACCCACTCATCGGCGACGCCGCCCGCGCTGAGGCGAGTGGCATACGTGGATCGCAAATCGTAAATCCGAAAGTAAGGGATTTTCGCTCGTCGGAGGGACTTTTGCCAAACAGTCTTCAACTCTACTTGGTGTCCGGTCGGATTCAAATCGCTGGGGAATAAAAATAGTCCGTCTCCCGCAATTGACAATTGATCTCTGAACGCATCAACAGCAATAGGCGTGAGTGGTACCTCAGCGATTCCGTTCGGAGTCTTGGAGTCCGGAATCCAAACGACTGCGTTTGGAAGGTCTAGTTGGTCTTTCTTCATGGACATCAGTTCCTTGTAGACCCTAAGACCGGTCTCCGTGATGATCCGCACGATATTCCGCAAGTGTGGCTGGGTGTGTAGTTCGATTCGTTTCTGCTCGGACCAACTGACATAGTGCGGCCGAAACAGACCCTTCACACGAACGGGGAATTCGACACCGGAGCAAGGGTTAGCGGGGAGCAGCTTTTTCCTCACGGCAACGTTCAACACGCGCCTGAGGACGCGAAACTCCTGGTGTACCGTCGCAGGTTGCAGAACTCCTTTCTCTCTGTATCCAAGGGAAGTCTTGATTCGGATTCGCTGGCGGAGACGATCTCGCAAGTAGATTTCTACATGGTCGGCAGTGAGGTCTACCAAACTGCTCGATGCGAAGGCACTTTTAAGGTGCTTCACGGCACGTAGATTTATCTCGTGAGTTTTCTCAGCTCGCATGGGTGGCTTCGAATAGGTTTCCAAAAAGAAGTCAGCCCACTTTCCAAAACTCAAGGATTCCCCCTTCTTTACGACATCCAGTACGTTGTTGTCTCTGGCCTGAAGCCTGTCTCTGAGTCTCTTCTGGGCTTCATCCCAGTCTTCCGTGAGTGTTGACTCTCTTTGACGAATGCCGTTCCGGTCTCGATAACGAATCCACCAGGCCCGGCTTTCCTTTCTCCGAAAGACAACACCGTCGTGCACGCGTGATCTAGGCATTCTCCATCTCCTGTTTGAAAGACGCGCGAAATGTTTCGAGATCCGATTTGAGGAACCGGATGTTGCGACCCATTACGCGGAGATGGGGAATCTGCTTCCGCTCGACCCAAAGATACACAGTTTGCGTGCTCACTCCAAGAAAATTGGCAGCTTCTGGCACGGTCCAGGGGTGCGCATCGCCGTCCGTGGGTGTGCGGATTTGCATCTCGACCAAGGTGTTTTTCTTCATGGAGTTCCTCTGGCGTCGTCCTTGGACCTGCCGTTATCCGTTCGGGGTGGAGCGGTCTTGTGTTGCAACTCAGCCTGAGCCCTCGTCACCGTCCGCCGTGCGTAATAATTCGGATCGTCTTTATCTTCCGCACGGTAGTCCGCGATTCGCTGGATGACGACTTCGGAATCGTCACCACGGGCGAGGGCGCGCTTCGCGTAGGCCCAATCCTGTTCGGATTGGCTTTTGTGGTCGCTGGGAACGGTCCGTCTTCGTTCTTGGGCTTCGCCAAAATGGCGGGGCGCTTCGGGCGAGTCTTCGTCAATCGTGAAGTCGCGGAGCTTGTAGACGGCATCGCTCTCTTGGCGCGCCTGAATGATGAACTCTTCGGAAAGTTTGTGGTTGGCGAAGCCCGGCAAGCGCAGCACGCGCGTAGAGTCGGTTGCCGCCAGATCGCCGCCGAACTTGTTTGCGAGGTTGTGAAGAAGAGATTCCGCCTCATCCTGACTGAATCCACTCACTTTCCACACGACTTGGTGCTTGCCTGGAGAGGTGTCGAGGACGAAGTTTGGGGCTGGGACTTCGGTTGAATTTCGAATCGCGTCGAGAGCTTGGTCGCCCTTCCGGTCGAGGTCGAGATAGACGTGGCGAATATCCTTAATATCTCCCTTGGTGCGGCTGTGGGCTCCCTCTTTAATGGGATTCATCCCCACGAACACGTCCGAACCGCTGGCACTCTGAGCCGCGAGCCAAGATTGAAAGTCGGGACTCGCGATGGTTTCGGCGGTAGAAATGGATTGACTCGTGTGGCTTGTCGAGCGATTTCGCAGAAGAATCGCGGCATTATCCTCAGGCCCGAAGAGTTCGCGGACGTACTCCGAAGCAGTGAGAGAGCGGGGCACGAATTTGCTATCGGTGCTCACGGGTGGTCCTGCTTCGCGAGGAACACCGCACCGTAATCGAACAGGTCCGCATCCGGGTCGTAGCGGTTGATGAGCAAAACTTCGGAAATGTATCTGCGCCCAGGCCGGCGTTCGACATGGATGACGACGTTCAGCGAATCAGCAATATTTGTCTTGACGGCGCGGAAAGGAATTTCTACGCCACTCTGTAAAACACAACTGGTGAAGCGCGCGAGGCCTTGCTGGGCGGAACTGGCATGAATCGTGGCTAGCGTGCCGGAATGTCCCGTGTTTAGGAGTTGCAAGAGATCGAAAGCCTCTCCTCCTCGGACCTCACCTAAGACGATACGGTCGGGACGATGGCGAAGGGCTGCTTTCAGGAGATCGCGGATGGCCACTGCCGGGAGTCCATTCTGTTCGCGGCGGGCTTCAAACCTGACGAGATTTTCCTGCGGCAATTGAATCTCAGCCGTGTCTTCGATCACGAGCACGCGTTCCTCGTGGGGAATGAATTTTCCCAGGATCGAAAGCAGGGTCGATTTTCCAGTGCCGGTCCCACCGCAAATGAGGATGTTCTTGCGTGCGAGGACATAGTCTTCGAGGTGGTTCGCGAGAGCGCGATCGAGCGTGCCTTCGCGGATCAAATCTTCCATTTCGAAGTGGCGGGTGTTGAATTTTCGGATCGTCAGAGTGACGCCGGCGAGACTGCACGGCGGGATCACCGCGGCAACGCGGCTGCCATCGGGCAGCAGCGAGTCCAGAATGGGCTTCGCTTCCGATATGTCATCGCCGAGACGCCGGGCGATATTCTTCACGGCGATCATCAGGGATTTTTCGGCGATGGACACGCCCGGCACGTGCTGCAGGAAGCCCTGTTTTTCGATGAACACCCGGTCGGGGCCGTTCACCATGACCTCGCTGATCGAATCGTCGAGAATGAGGTGCTCGATGGGCTTCAAGAACGGCAGAATCATTTCAAATCCGTTCATCAGAGTTTTCCTTCAGCGAGTTGGATAAAGTACGACTGGTTCGGGTCGTTGTAATAGGGTTTGAGGTAGCAGAACATCGGTGGCTTCGGGTCGATTCCGTCGTAAGCAAGAACGACGGACTGGGCGTTGCGCAACTCCATGAAGGTCTTCATGTCGAAGCGATAGTCGCTCTGGGTGTTGTAGCTCTTGGAGGCGATGATGTTGGCCTTGTGCGAGAGGGCCTTGCCCGTGAGCCAGCTGACCTTGGTGTCGTGCCCGCTTTCCGACAAGCTGTAGCTGACTTTCAGCTGATCCTCGCGTCCACAGAAATCGCTCGCTGTCCGCGCCGAGAAATCATCGGACAACGAGAGAACAATCTTGGTGCGGAAGGTCTGGAGCAGCGTACGCCAGCTTTCCGCGGGAAGCGCGGATCGCAACGAGCTGATGCTCTGCGTGGCGATGATGGGGATGCACTTCGGCTGTCTGGAGAGACTGAAGAATTTCTCGTCCCCGGTCGGATCGCTTTCGCCCACGGTGGCGAAGTGCTGGTACTCATCGCAGAGGAACAGAACCTGGCGGAAATACTGCTCGGGGTGCGCTTCTATTTTCGGAACGCGGTTGAGTACGGCGCGCTCGAAATCGAGCTTCATCATTACACCCAGAGCCTTCGCAAGGCCGGCGTTCATACCAATGGGGAAATTCAGAGCGGCGAGACTGCCATTTTCAATCAGCCAGCCAAACGAAGGCAGGGGCTTTCCGAACTGGTTGTTAGCGTTCTTCTGTGGGTCGTAGCACTCCTTTTTTGGGCAGAAGACCCGCTTCACTTTCGGGTTGTCGTCGAAGAGCGAAAGGAAGACGGAGACACCCTCGACAATGGAGGTGCGGAGCTTCGGCTCTATCCTTTTCCAATCGTCGTGGAACCAGCGCTGGACTGCTTCCAGTTGGGCAAGCTTTACGGGGTCTGCCTGGACCGGGTCCAGCACTGTGCGGGCCTCGGAGGGAATACCCTGCATCCTTAATATATCCCGCAGCTCCCGGCTAGCCGGTGCGAGGTAGCGGTCTTCCTTCTGGTCGTGCACGAAACCGAGGCCGGCAACGTCGGCAGTACGTTCGCCAAAGACCTTCGAGGTAAGGGCCACGTAGTGGCGTCCGAGAATGATCTGCTCGGCCTCGTCGATCCGTTCTTCGAGTAGCGGCGGAGAGATGGCGCACTGGTAGACATCGAAGAAGGTGACGTAGTCGTACGCGGCCTTATGAAGAAGGATGATGAACTTAACGAGGTTGGTGTAGGCCTGCTGCCAGAACGGCTCCTTGCCACGGCCGAAAAGGTTGTTCAAAAGCGAGGCGATGTTGTACGCGAGGGCGTAGGCGTCGAGGTCGTTGTGAAGAGGGTTGTAGCAGTACTCGGAATCGAGACTGATTTCGATGTAATCCTCGGCGCGCTGGTGGCGCGCGAGGATGTCTTTTGCCTTGCCGCAAAAATCTCCTTTTACCTCGAGGATCAGTCCGCCGATACGCTTCTCTTTGTCGGCGGCTTTGTAAGCCAGAATCTGTTCCGCAAACGGAAGCATACAGCACGAAGTTTTCCCAGACCCGATAGCCCCCAAGATGGCGATGCCCGTGAACAATCCGCGCTCGGGAATCGTGAGCCAATAAGGAGCTTTGGCGGGTAGCGGCTTGCGCGGGTTGTGGACTTCACCGACGACCAAGAACAGATCGTCTCTCGTGCGGGGATCGGGGTATATGGGCAAGCGTCCTGGCGAGATGGTCTGCCGGGCTCTGAGCGTAAAGATGTAGAGGGCTGAGAGCAGTGTCAAGCAGATGATATAGGGCGTGGTGAATAGGAATGTGTAGTAGAGGTATTTGAAGCTCAGAAAGGCATGGGGAGCGCGCAGGGCAATGACATGCAGAAAGATCTGCTCATCGGGGAACGGATGGGCATAGACCAGGAACGTGCCAGCGGCCATCGCGAGGATGGCTGCGATGAAAGTGCGCGACTCGAGTGCTCTCTGCATTAGACCCTCCCCCGCGCTTCGACCGGCTGTCCTTTGTCGGAGCCGAGCTGTGCGGTGCGCCGCGCTTCGCGCCACTTGCGGTAGTCCTGGTCGCGCCAAAGGACTTTCTTCAAGGCGGAGTTGATGACGTGGTCTACGCTGCTCTCGATGAACCGCGCGTAGTCATCAAGCAGTTGGTTGACCGGCTCTTCGAGCTTCACTTCCCGAGTCATGATCGCTGGTGCTTTCTTAATGATCGACATTGCGTTTCTCCTCTGTGATCTGTCTTGCTCCGAACTCCCTGTCACCGTGGAAAAAACCGCCGGCACGATTTACCGTGCCGCAGGGCGGGAGCGACCCCACGCACTTTTTGGGCGGCTGAAAGCCGAAAAAGTGGGGTCGCTCCCGCCCGTTTTGGTGTTTTTTTCACGGTGACTTTTGTTTGCATCTCTTCGCTATCTCCCGCGCTTCAAAGAAATTGCTCCCGCCACAGGCTGAAGAACTTGCAGAAGGCGAACCTGAAGGGTGTAGTCCTGACACTCTTCAGATTTTTCCCTCAGATTGCTGATCAGAAACCGCAAACGGGCAAAGCACCTCAGCCGCAAAATGGACGGTCGCGTGGCGATTGCTACCGCCAAAGTCCCGGCTGATGTCCGACTCGGTCACTCGTCCGGCTTTCCATCCGCGATAAAGATGCTCGAAGCGTTGACCGTTAAAGCGGGTTTTGGCCTGATTGCGGAAAATCAGGTCGACCTCGGACAAAGATGCATAACGGCCGAGGTCCCAGGCCTTGCGAATTTGGAAATACCGGACGAGGTCAGCCGAAACATCCGACCCAAGCGGAATCGTCACGAGCGAATCGAATAGTTCCTTGGACTTTTCGAAGTGGGAATCGAGTCGCGCCAGATACAGAAATCGGAATTCAGAAAGCTGGCGGAAGAGCGGGAGATACGCTTCAAGATGCCGCACAAATTCCGTGAGGTGCACCTCGTGCCCTTGGAGGTAGGTGAACGTCACCACAGCCGAAGAAGCGTGAGAACCGAAGAACATTGGGAATTTATCGACGAAGTAGCGAACGGTGGGCTGCGACGTTCTTTGTCCGTGGTAGATCCTCGAGGGCAGGAAGTGATTCGGGACCTTCAATTGATTCGAGAAATAGCGGACTTTTTCGGGCTCGGTTTCAAGGTACTGATACCCCTGATTCAGGAGAACGAAATCGAGCATTCCGATGCGCCGCTGAATGAATTCGATCTCGTGCTCGCGACGATTGCGAATGTTCTCGCGGTCGATCTGCCGGTAGAGACGGCGCGAGAACAGGTGATAGACGGTTCCGCTCTTGGGAAAGCATTCGGTCCGGGCATGCTTCTTGGTGTGAAGTTTGTTCCAGAAGGTGTTGGTGCGGTAGCCCCAATGGGCCGAGGTGAAGGCGAGGAATTGTCGCGCCCGAAAGTAGCCGGAATGGGTCGCTACGATGTACAGGAAGCGCGCTTCGGCCTCGGTATAGCCGAGAGCCCGAAGAGCGCTTAGATGCCCAGGCTTAATGTTCATGGTCAAAATCCTCCGTGGTCCTCGATTTAGGCTTTGAGAACGGACTTATTAGGGGAGTTCGCGCTTGGATCGGATGCAAGCTAAAAGCGGAGGACGACTGCGAGGATAGGCTATGCGCCGGTGGCTAGTCCCCTTAAAACACCAGGGACCGCGTTCGCTCACAATCGCGTCCGTCCCCATGCTGCGGGCCACACGCGGAACTGAGCCAACGCCCAAGGAACCGGATGGGCGCGCTCGGCTCGCGGGAATTCCCGGCGAAAACTCCCCCTACTATACTAATCAGCCAACGAAAATGAAAACAGACCGGGTACTATCAAATATTCTTTAACTTAGTACCCGCACGTCTCGAATGAGAGGGACAGCTGCGACGCAGGAAGGAATCGCAAGGACGGAATTGCTTGGATCCTTCAGAGGGTTAGGACAAGACGCGCGATCGACCACACGCCCCATGCCCCAGAAGGAAGAAGCTAACCTGGTGCGCAAGATTGTTCCCAAAGAGCCCTTCCGAGACGACTAGGGTGCATTGTCGGCCCTGACCGAGGGCAACAGCGAATCTCAGCGGCGGGCCGGCCCCGCCGGGTTGCACAGCAGTTCAGGCCTTCTGATGGGAGCCGTTTGCTGTTCACTCCGGCCAACCGATTTCGTTCTCGGTGTACAGTTTCAGTTGTTTGAAGTCTCCGGTTTTCCAGTCGCTCAGGTCGGCTTCCCTGATTACGTGAGCCGTCTGCAGCGTCCAGCACAATTCCGTCTTGTCCGTGAAGCGCACCCGAACGTACATCATCCCTTCCTCGAAAACGTGCTCGGCCCAGTCCACGATCTTGCCGTGGACACCGGGATACTGCTTCCCAGGTTTGGGCAAGTCTTTCTGCGTCTCCGCCGCTTTCTTCTTTTTCATTGCTTGCCCTCACCTTCGGACGCGACAGCAACGACAGCCTGCGCCTGCTTTTTCCCTTTTGCAGGGCTGACCCTGCGTCGATTGATCGCACCCGCTCTCTTCCTCGCGGCCCGTCTTTTTCGCTCCGCCTGCTCTTCGTCGTAGCGCTCCTCATCGGACATATCCCATCCGGGGAGGATCACTATGCGCGGCGGCAATCCCTTCTTCTTGCGCCTCTCCTCGGAATCCTTGATGCCGAGATACACGTCATCAGGGTCTTTGGATTTCTGCTTGTACTCGCGCTGAAAGCGGTAAGCCCACGACGCATCGTCCTCGACCAGGGCTTCAAAGTTGTCGAAGAATTCCCGGTTGGCGTCTAGACGGGTGATTTCTACGTCGGCCCGGGCATACCGGATCAGGTCACGTTGGAAGTGGCCTACTTTCTCCATTCGCTCAAGTTCGCGGACTACCTGCTCGAATGCCCCGTTTAAATCCACAAGTTCCTGGAACAGGGAGAGCTTCATGGCTGGTCTCCTCCGCCACGCGGCGGTTCACGTTCCGCATCACAAGGCGGGTTGGGGTACTGTCGTTCCCATTCCCGCTGCTCTTCTTGCGTAAAGAACCGCACCTTGGGCGGTTTTCCCTCGACGCGCCGGCGATCTTCCACCATCCGCACGTCGCGATAGACCTGCACTTCGTCCAGGGTGTGCTGCTCGTATTCGCGGTGCCGGGTTTCAAAGCGGACGGAGTCCTGCTTCTCCGAGCGCTGGATGGTGCTGCAGAAATAGGAATTGAGCCGCGCTCGATGATCCTCGAAAAGCACGAGCTCTTCATCGAAGCACGAAGAATTGAGCTGCGAATCTTTGGCCCGCTTGAGGCGTTCCAGGCCACGTACGGCCTCGTCGACGCCTCGATTCACCAACAGAATTGCTTCGTACAGATGCGCCTTTTGCATTTGAGTTCCTCCATTGCTTGAGGCGGGAATGTGCGGCCCGGCAGTTGATGGAAGTGTTGAGACACACGGAAAGCAAGACGGTCGGAAGGCCGACCAGGCTCGACAATGAGAATGGCGAGTCGGCCAGGGAGGAGTTTTCACGACAGATTCAGGAGGGAGTAAAACCGGAAACAACGGGCGCGACGTGAATTGCGCTCCAAAAAGGAAATGTATACCTTCTCTTGTAGCCATCGTTGCACCCTAGACGTGCGACCTGGTCAGGGGCGCGTTCGTGTTAGAGCACGGGCGCGTCCCGGTAGCTCACTTCGTTTTTTTCTCAGACTTGGATCTTCTGCCTTGGCCCTCTCGGAAATGGTCTTCTTTGTACTGTCTAACTTTGGCGAATCCTGCGGCTGTCCAGTACCGCAGCCGCGAACCGGCAACATTCTCAGAAATCGGTTGCGGAACTACCCGGCGATTAATCCATCTGCGTAGAGTCCCGCGATGAATTCCCAACAGCCTTGCCGCATCAGAGATTGAATGTTTCTCTTTGTCCATCACACTTATGCACCATGATGATGCTTATGTCAAGCTCGAAATAGATGTAGACCCTACCCTCTAACGATCCCAAACAGCCCCGAGAAGAGTAGCCCAAGTCCCCAGGGAACCGAAAGTACCGAAGAGAAACTTAGATTCCGTTGAGTATAGGTGAGCCCTAACACGTCCACAACTGATCGGTCGCGGGGCCGACAAGCGTTGGAGCCACGGCGAAAAGCACGTACGGCGTTCGCCGTGAGCGACAGAAATCGGCCCTATCGCTCGTGTAACCGCAGACGGGTATTCGCGAAAATCGACCTGACTCTACAATCGGGTCGGCTGTTCTGGTAGCGTGTGATAATGGACATTATCATTCACGATAGAGGGGTTGAAACGGCCATGGAAGATCCGGTCTTCACAGCTGCCCAAGTCGCATTCTCGGCAAGGATTGAAGGCTCGTCCGACGTTTCCGAGAACACAAAGAACGCACAGGCCATAGCGAAGGCGTGGCGCGGCGCCGTTCATACGCTGGAGCCGGATCGCTTTCAAATCGAAGCCCTCGTGACTCCCGAGTTGGGTCAGAAACTCGACATTCTGGATACGCAGACGGCTTGCGCCTACGAATTCAAAGTATCCGGCAAGAATGCCTGGGCTGAGTTTTATAAGGACATCCTGAAGGTCATCATTTGGAATGAAAAGCGCAAAAAGAAGATTTCCTGCCTAGTCTTCATTACAGAGGAAAAATTCGGGCGGCCTATCCTTGACGCTCCAATGCCGCGTGCGTACATCAAGTATCTGGCGGAACCCGGATTAAAAGTGAGTGTGGAATATGTCCGGCACGGCTGATGGGCTTGTCGTTTTTGAAGGCCGGCCGATCTGGCCGTGCTGAACGCCCGACTTCCGGCGCTGTTTCTGGCGGACGCCAAGTCATCCGAGCGCTTCTGGGAATTTTTTGCGGCAAACATTCGCAATCGAAACATGCGGCGGGCCCACTACAAGGCCGTGTGCAGCTTTTCGGACTGGTGCGAAGGATATGGGTTATTCGACCTGTCGAAGGTAAAGCCGATTCACGTCGCGGCCTATGTCGAGGAGCTGCAGCGCGCCCATTCCAAGCCAACCGTGAGACGGCATCTCGCTGCGGATGCCCTTCGACTGGCTCGTGGTCGGCCATGGGCTGCGGACGTGGAACGCGGTGACATCGCAACGTTGGGATGGCCTCGCAGTGGCGGAAAATACAAGGCGCGCCACATGTCGAGGTTGCGGAACAGTTTCGCGCGTTGCGGCGTGCCGCTGATCGAGTGACGGAGTAGAAGCCTCCTTACTGGACACTTGAGGCGATTGAGGGAACATGTCTCGCCTGCAACCCGAGTCCGCACCTTACCGATTCAGGCTTAAGCGATGGAACGACACAGACGCCGATTTCGATGATTCCCTAGCGCCCACGATCACCATCACTCATCCGCCCACACTTCGTCCAGACGGTTCAAAACAGACGTTTACGATTTGTGGAACCAAGATAGTATTCATCCGGGCGTACTACCGTTGTGAAACTTCGTCCAATTACAGGATTATCCGAACCTTGACTAAGATGCCTAGCAGACAATTGCCGCGGATTTTTCCACCTGGCGTGTCAGCGAGCTGCCCGCAACTGCGATGAGCTTTGCTACAGACACGGCGACCCTTCTGGTGAGAGTGGAACTCTCAGACCCATTGAGACCACCGCGTTTATCGGGCATTGTGCAGCCACAATCTCGACCGAAAGTGAATCGCTGGCCTCGTCGGTCCCCAAATTGTTCACTTGGATGCGCGAATCCGCCGTGGTACTTGGGTCTTAGGGGTAGGATTTTCAGGATCCCCTGTTTCTTTTCTCATGATTGGTTATTTCTTGTTCAATTTACTAGCCGGTACCAGAGGCTGCGGAGTTGTTGATGCCGGTACGTCCGGAGCGAGCGCCTTCTTCACGGGTTCGGTGATTTCATGCGCATGCGCAAGCAACTGGCTCACTTGCCATAGCTGGGTGTCAGTCAGCTTATCTTTGAACGCGGGCATTCCGGACAACCGGATACCGTTGGCCGCTTTCCAATAGCTTTCGGACGCCGGATCGTCTGTCACGCCCTTTCCCTTGAATAGTTGCGGCGGCTTCGGGAACATCATGGTCACATAGTCGGCGGGATGATCCGGCAGGCCGTGGCACAGCGCGCATTCCTTCTTGTAAACCTCGGCCCCGGTCAGCAGATTCGGCTCGTCGACCGGCACGGGAGATTCTCCGACCGGCTGTTTTGCAATGTGTGCAAGGAGCGCCATTTTTGCTATTTTCCTTTCAAGTGGCATCATCGGATCGGCCGTCGCCACGGGTGCCATCCCCGACGCAAAGTAGTAGTAAGGCCCGCCCGCCAAAACGACCACGCCTAGAATCAATCCGAGCACTATGCCCTTCAGCATCGAGCGCTTCTCCAATTGAAAGAAGGAAGAGTATCCAAACCGGACCGAATATATCAAGACATCTTATCGCTGCTAATAAGCTGCATTGTACAGAGACAGTTGGCAACGCGTCTCGATCCTGCTGGGACATACCAGCATCAAAATAATCGAGAAGTACTACAGCCAGTGAATTCGAGAACGCCAAGAGCAAGTAGAGGCCGATGTTCGTCGCACCTGCCAATGTATCGCTAGCCCATCGTTGTGCTTGTACGTTCTAGCCGCTTCGCACGCAAGCACGGGGGCCAAGCCCATCTCACTTCGTTAAGAATGGAGGGTGTGTGGACGAGCATGGGACGCTCTTTTCGCCACGGTCAGGGTAGTGACGGCATCGCTGCCCGGTGGCCCCAATCGACTCATCAGAAATGATTCCAATAACCCGCTCCGTGTAACCACCAACATTGACGCCTTCCCGAAAATTGAGCAAACCTTGCAACTTGTGTGAAACGCCCAGCACTTTGATTCGTCGCTCCACTTTTTCCTCCGGCTACCGCCGTGAAGTGGAAGAGTCGCAAGGTGTATCGGTTGAGCGTAGTCCTACATTTTGTTTCTGCCTCGGCAACTTGACCCGCGTAAACCAGAAAACATTGAGACTTATTACCATCTGCTCGAACTCGTCCAGGTTCCCCGGTTTTCTGAGATAGGAGTTTGCCATCAGTTGATAACTGCTCGCGACATCCGATTCCGCCTCGGAACTTGTCAGCACAAGTACGGGATTGTTTGCCGGTGGGGGTTTGTCTTGACGCGCGCCAGAACTTCGCGGCCATGTAATTTTGGCAGATTTAGGTCTAGCAAGATGACACTGGGGCGAGGCGCATCGAGATAGCGTCCTTGGTATCGCAGAAAATCCATTGCCTCAGCGCCGTCAGTAACTACGTGAAGGCGCGCAGTCGGATTGAATTCACCCAAGACCTCTCGCATCAGCCGGATGTCTCCCTCATTGTCGTCGACTAGCAGAATATCTATTGGCGCCGCGTTCCTCCTCGACGACGCGACTGCGCGGTTGCGTCGTCGGGCAAATGGCGGAAGGGACCACCCCTGAAGGATGGGATTGTTTTGGAGCGGCTTCGCGCGCTGGACTCCCCAGCAGTCCGCTGATCTGGTAAATACACGGTACGATGTATCGCTTTTATCCGCACTTCCTGTTCCGCTCGTCACGAAAGGGCCACACACAGGAAGACCGATGCCTAAAACAATCTTGGTCGTTGACGACAACGCTGTGATTCGCAAAAGCCTTCGCAGGACCTTCGAAATCGAAGAGGACTATGGCATGTGCGCAGAGGCCCTTAATGGCGAGGAAGCGATCGCCCTCGCAATACGACACAAACCCAATCGTTTTAGATTTCCAGATGGCGGTGATGCACGGTATTGAGGCCGCTCATGAGATAAAACGGATTATGCCGGATGTTCCAATCATTCTGTATACCCTGCACCCGAAATTATGCAGTACAGCATCGGACAACACCCTCCGATCGATCTTGTCGTCGGAAAATCCGATGCGGTCCACATCGTAGATCACATTCGCTCGCTGATCCCTGTCCGAGTCAGCCGCCAGATCGTTTCCGAACGCTCCATGCTAGCTCTGTATGGGCTCGCGCTCGTTCGTGGTTGCCGGAGACTAACAGCTGCCATTTCGTCCGTTCCGCCTCCGGCAGCCCACTTGCAAGTTCTTACACGTATTTCGCCGCCTCATCCCGCCATCGAACGTCGCCTTCGACAAATGACAAGACTTCCTTGAGTAGTTCTTCCAAGTGCCACTTCCAGGGAAGATGTGCTGGAAAACGGCGGAGATTCTACCACCAAAATGCGTCATTGGATGGCTACCTACTTCGCCAGTACATAGAAAGCTCATTTCAATCCGACAAGTCCCGAAGCACATCCCGAAGAAGCGCAGAATAAATCAAATCGTGATGAGTCATTTCGATTTTGCGCGCTTCTGGGACGCCTCAACGCGCGACTGATACTCCGCCGACAGCGAACGAATCCTTTTCATAATGTCTGAGTACTCAGGACTTTTCAAAGTCGTTCGGCCAAGCTCCGCTCATAGTTGTTGAATGCGCTTTGGCTTGTCGATAGCTACGTGCGTGTCATTCATGCCGCTTTTGCTTCAGGGCAGCTTTCTTTTTCGACGGTTTCCTTACTTTCCTCTCCGCGACAAGGAACGCCTCTGCCCAAGACTTTTGTTTTCCCAAAGAGACATGCCGTCCGGATAATCCTTCATGTGAGCGAAAAATGCCTCGATTTTCGTTCGTGTCACGCTGCTAAGATACCCGCAGTTCGCATCTCAGTCCAAAATTGAATCTCCCGTGTAAGCGCCGTGTCCAAACATCACACGGTGTGCTTCCGGCCCGACCGCGATGACAATGATTGTAATCATCATCGCAAAGGCTACGAACGTCCCCATAACCTGTCCGTAACTAAACCGACGGCTTAAGGAAGCTTCGATGAAAGGAGCGGACGCGGCAAATACAACTCCGAGTTGATAGGAGAATCCCGGCAAGAATCCTCGAACTCGGTCGGGTGATAGTTCGTTGATGTGCGCGGGAATGACGCCCCAGGCTCCGTGCACCATGAATTGCATGAAGAAAGCTCCGAGCGCGAGCAGTGACAGGCCCGGCGAGAATACCCATAGCGGTATTACCACGAGTCCGCCTAGCACGGCCGTCAGCATGGCTCTACGGCGCCCGGCATGGTCCGAGTAAAAACCAAACATGGCAGCGCCCGCAATGGCGCCGAGCATCGAGATAATGCTGAGGATGGCGGTTGTATGCGGGGTGTAATGGCGCTGCTGCTGGAGGTATGTCGGATATAAATCCTGCGTGCCATGCGAAAGAAAATTCATCATTGCCATCAGGATGACCAAATAGGCGAACCGTTTCCAGTTTGCGAGGAGCTCGCGAAAGTAAGTGCGCGAGTCCCGTTGCTTCGCGGCGGCGGACTTCCATGCATCGCTCTCCTTGACCTTCGAGAGAATCAAGAGCGTGATAAGGGCCGGGATTGCGCCGAGGAAGAACATCGCCCGCCATCCCCAACGCGGGAAGACGACCCAGAAGGCGATCGCCGCCAGCAAGTTACCGAGAGCATAGCCCTCTTGGAAAATTCCGGAAAAGACGCCGCGCAACTTCGCGGGGATCGACTCCATCGCGAGAGCCGCCCCGGCGCCCCACGCGCCGCCCATTCCGATTCCGTAGAGGAGGCGTAGGACTAAAAAGATTCGATAGTTTGGAGCGAGGCCTGACGCAACCTCCATCACGGAGAAAAATAAAATGTCGACCATCAACGGCAAGCGGCGACCGTAGCGGTCCGCCATCAATCCAAAAATAAACGCCCCGACAGGACGCATCATCAAGCTGGCTACCAGCGTGACAGCGATATCGGAAATAGACCGATGAAAATCGTGAGCCACTTGAGCGAGGACGTAGGTCAGAATGAAGAAATCGAATGCATCAAAGGTCCAACCAAGAAAACCGGCCAGGAAGGCATTCCGGGCGTTCGCTCTATCGATGGGGGGTTCGATCGACGATGGATCCACGAGCACCTCGGAATTTCAGAAGCCGCATTCGCTAAACTGACGCACGGTCAGCGTTCGCTGCCTCGGTCACACCCAAGTTGCGCGCTTGGGACGCAGCAGATGCCGCCTTTCAGCCCTCGCGTTTTGCGTGCAATATGCTGAGGCGCAGTGCCGACTGCCGGCACTCGCCATTTTCGTTAACCACTCATAACCGCGGAAAGGGAAGCACCACCGCTCGCGTCCAGGCTCAGCTTACTCTTCGATTCTCCTGCAGCGCTGTTCAGGGATGGCATTTGGATTCCTGCGAGAAGATTCTCCGCAGTATCTCAGAGCCGAAGCCCGTCCGTGGCGTTCTTCGAGATGCCCACGATTTGTCTTGCCGACACTGTTCGCGAGCTCTAGTGAGCTGCGCTTTCTACGTCGGCCAACAGGCCATCCAGTGTCCTCCTGTCCAGCAAACGCCCATTGAGGACTACCGCAGAGATTTTTTCAGTGTTGGAGATCGCCTCAAGGGGACTCGCGTCCAGCAAGACCAGATCCGCCGCTTTCCCTTTTTCCACCGTACCCATCGAATCCAGCTTGCCGAGAGAGTCGGCGGCATTTTTTGTGGCCGTTTGCAATGCTTGCATGGGTGTGAGGCCTGCTTTGACCATTTCGCCGAGCTCATCGTGCACACCCGATCCGAAAAACGAGTTATCGGTGCCGGCCAGCAGCTTCACGCCCGCGCGCTGCATGGCGGCCACCAGGCGCAAGTGATATTGATACATGAGCTTCTGTGCTTCGACCACCTCGGGTTTCGCTTCGCTGTGGTGAGCCGGGTAGGAATATTCTCGAAGCGCCGGCGAGAAGTACTTAACCACGCGCGGATCGCTGGCTGGGACGCGGTCGACCCTGGCCCTCACCAGGGTCGGCGTAACGAACGTGTCGTTCTTGACGAATTTCGCAAATAAACTCGCGGCCTTGTCTTCGTCGTAAGAATCGACCAAGGCTTTGACGTCGTCGAGGCCCAGTATTCCCCGCATCGCCGCTTTTCCCGAACCATACAGTTCCTTTTCCTTCTGCATGAATTCATTTTCTCGGGAGGAACAACCGAAAAGGACCCCGTAATCGTGCTCCAAACTCCTTTGCCCGGCTTCGGAAGCTTCTGCGCCGGAAATCAGAATCGGCACATGTCCGGCGAACGACATTCCTTGCTTTTTGGCTTCGTCGGCCAGGGCGTAATACGCGTCCCGCGAGAGCTGGTCGTATTCCTTGATTAAATCAGCTCCTAATTTCTTGAGGTATATGACTTCCTCTCGCGCCTGCGGCGCGTCAGCCACCGGAACCCAAGCGCGGGGATAGCCGGGAACATGCGGCCCATTGACGACGGCAAGCGCCAAGTTCAAGTGCGGTCCGAGGATCGCTCCCTCATCGATCGCCTGGCGCCATTCGATATCCTGCAGGTACGGATAATCACCGAAGTCGTCCGGGAGTCCCGCGGACCCCATATCACGAATCCCCGTTACGCCATTCGCGACGAAAAGATCCATGACGTACAAGGGGAAAGATTTTCTACTTCGCATGAAAGCGTGCGTGTGCATGTCCCACAAACCCGGAATCATGAATTTATGGGATTCGTCGACGACGCGTGCGTTTCGAGGCACCGCGAGCTTCGCCGTTTTGCCAATCGCTGCAATGCGGTTTCCGGAAACGATGACGGTCATGTCCAGCTGAGCAGGCCCGCCCGTGCCATCAATGACCGTAACGTGCGTGAATGCGAGCGGTCTTGGATCTCTCAGCGGCGCGTCCTGAGCCGGGCAGAGCGGGGACAAAACGAGGATAGATAACAACAAAGCAAAGAATTTCATGCGGCCTCCACGAAATACTTTCTCCCTTCGGCGACGACCATCCACCGGGAGCATTTCGCTACCCGAGCCAAACCCATTTCCGGCGTCGAGCGCTTCGTGGGGATACGCACGCGAACATGGCCGGACGCCAGGCGAACGGAGCTTCCTCTGATGGGAGGGCGCCCGTTCATCCCCGCAGCTTCGCTCCACCCGCAAGTCCACCATTGGCTTTAACGGGAGGAAGCCCCTTTCAAAACGAATTTTTGGACGCGCCTTCCCAGAGCGGCCGCATCACCTGAATAGATATTGCCCTGGGAGTCGCAGGCGAGCACGTGCAACCAAAAAAACTGTCCGGGATAGTGTCCCATGCGACCGAATCTACCCGCCTCCTCAAGCGTCGCGCGATTCAGGATGTGAATGCGCTCGTCGCCGCCCGCCACGTACAGAAACTGCTGCGCTTTATCGGGCGAGAAGGCCAGGTCTATCACAGTGCCCACGTGCGTGAATGTTTCCCTGGCGACAAAGGCTTCCTTAACGAACGTACCGTCGAGCTTGAACACTTGGATCCGGTTGTTGGAGCGGTCAGCGACATAGACCAAGTCATCGTTCGAGATGAGTACTGCATGTACCAAGTTGAATTGCTGAGGCGGAGGGTCCTTCGCGAGAGACTCAAGAGGCTGGCTTGACGGGAGATCGAACGGAGTCCGGCGTATTCGCGGCGTGGTATCATCGGGTTTGTTCCCATACGCGCCCCAGAGGCGCTTGAACTCGCCGGTATCCGCGTCAAACACAATCACACGCCGGTTGATGTACCCGTCGGCAATGAACACTTCGTTGGTTCTTGGATCGACGGACATCTTCGTCGGTTCGTTAAGGTTTTCGGTGTCGGTGCTTCCCGTGCTTTTGCCCGGATGGCCGATTTGCAGCAGGAACTTCCCGGCCTTGGTAAACTTCAGGACTTGGTTGTCTCTCTTCCCATTACCTCCAATCCAGACGTTCCCTCGGTAGTCAATCGTGATCCCATGCTCGATGTCCGGCCAATCGTACCCAGGCCCCGGTCCACCCCATCCCTGGATAAAGTTGCCCGCCGCATCGAATTCCATAACGGGCGGAGCAGGCACGCAGCAGTCCGACTCCGGCGGATTTTGCGTGGCGGAATTTTCGTGGCTGTCCAAACTCCGCGGACGTTGCAACACCCACAGATGGTCAGTAGCTAGATCGACCGCGATTCCGCCGATCGATCCGAAAATCCAGTTACCCTTCTCACCAAAGTGGCCCTCCATCTTCGGCCAGGAGGGGTCCACCTGAAAATCGGGAACGCTGGCCGATGACCTTTGGGCAGGTGCCCCCGCGACTTTTCCGGGCACAGTTGCCTGGATACTCAGCATAAATCCGAACACCAAAACGATGCTGCCGCCGATCCTCCGTGTCATAGCGAGCTCCTGGAAGCGTGGAAATTCCAATCCGATCATACGCAATTTACATTCTCTCACCGGTTCGCGGCATTCTCTCTGCGGCGACTGCCGCCACCAGCGGAAGCGACTAAAAAACTGAGTCTACTGCGAGCCGACCGGCGGTTTTTTTTTCTGGCCCTTCCTGAGGAAGGAAACGGTTGATCCGGGAAACACGGCCACGCCTCCGCTGCTCGGGCGCGCTCGATTTGAATTCAATAGTCGTATTTGAATTCAATCCAAATGGCGCGCGGAGTTCCTTCGAGCTGTTCCTCTTCGTGCGTGTGTACGCCAACCAGGCGTGCGACGCCTACCACTACCGGAAACGGGGCGCTCACCACTCCGTCGGTAATCGAATGGATTACACCGGGCTGGTAATACGTAACAGCGCCTTGCGTATAATGTGTGTGGAACGGTTTTTGCATACCCGGCAACCAAGTATCATCCCAAACGATTACGCGGTCGGTTTCGAACAGCTTGACCGCTCCGACCCGTGGAAACTGGCCCGGGACCCCCTCTTTGATGGGCCAATGGGTTGGTGCAACTTCCTTGAGCTGGAAGACGAACGCGCGGCTCGGTCTGCCACTGGCGCCTTCTTCCTGCTCTACCGTGCCTTTCGATTCGAATCGCACAGAACCGCATTTCTCCTGTTCAATGCTCCACGCTCCGCCGGGCTTGGTGATTCTGATGGCGCTTAATCCGTCGACCGTGATATTGACCGAGACCTGATCGAGTGACAGTTCGTGCATCCCCGTAGGTTTCCCTTTCTCCCAGGTAACATCCCAAATAACGAAATGGTCGTCTTCTGCGACTTTTTTCGCGCCATCCCGCGGGAATGCAGGCGGATACGATTGCGCAATCGCAGGTACGGAAACAAGAAGCAGCATGGCTAACTGGAGAATTACCCCGCGGACGGACGGCCATCTCATAAATCCCCCTCCGATCAGTGTTTTCCTTCTGCTATCGAACCGTTACGCCGGAAGCCGCCTTAAGCCACCGGTGATCCTCGCCGCCAGACCGCACACGCCAGCCGCTCTATCAATACCGGCAAAGCAAAATCGATTATGAGACGACTAGCCCGTGCGCAACCGCGACCGCGCCGGTCATTTAAAGTCGTTTCGCACAACGGCCCCGCCCTTCATCACAAATTTGACCCGTTCCATCTCGGTGATGTCCTTCAGCGGGTCTCCGGACACTGCAACAATATCGGCATACTTGCCCTTTTCAATCGAACCAATGCGGTCTTGCCACCCCAGCATTTCCGCCGCAACCGTGGTCGCAGCCTGAATCGCCTGAGCGGGAGTCATACCGTACTTGACCAGCCACCCGAACTCCGGCGCCTGCGTTCCGGCGCCAGGTCCGGTGCTGGGAGCCCCGGAGGCGAAAACAATTTTTAGTCCCTTGGAAATGGCCATGCGCGCAGCCTTCTCCTGCTCCGCCATTAAGCTCCAGTGGCCCTCGGTCGCTCTCATGTTAAAAGGCAGTTTTTCGACCGCGTAGTCGCCGATGGTCGGGGAGTAGTAGATACCGTGCTCGAGCATGTATTGGGCGTTCGCTTCGTCCAGGCCGACGCCATGTTCAATGCTGTCCACTCCGGCCCGCACACAATTCCGCAAGCCGTCGCCAATGAACGCATGGCACGCCACCTTGTGGCCCAGGCGGTGCGCTTCATCCACAATCGCTTGGACTTCCTCGAGAGTGTAGGTGGGATAGGTTTTAAGTCCCCAACCCTTCCCTTCCGAGGGCGGTGAGAAGCGGTAGGTCTCGAAGTTATCCCCCTGTATCTTGATCCAGTCCGCCCCATAGTGGATTTGTACGCGGACCGCAGCGCGGACCTCCCACGGCCCGTCGGCTACCATGAAAGTCGTGGGCATATGCGGCATGTCCGAGGGCCAGCTGGTCAGGAAGCCCGAAGGTCCCACGCCTAACCCGGCGACCTGCATCCGGGGACCTGGGAAATATCCACGATCGATGGCATTCCGCACGTCCATGTCCGCAGTATCGTTGCCGTGGTTCGACATGTCGCGCAATGTCGTGAACCCTCCCCAAAGATTCGATTGGGCACTACGCAATGCCATCAGGGTTCGGGCGTATATGCTGTTCACCGTCGTGACCGCTGCGAAGACGTGGGTATGGCAGTCAATCAGGCCGGGCAATACAGTCGATTGGCTCAGGTCAATAACTTGGGCTCCCGACGGTATTTTGACGCGATCCTCTGGGCCCACTTCCGTAATTTGCTCGCCCTGGATGAGCACCACCTGTTTGGTTAAGAGCTGGCCCGACTTGGCATCAAACAACCGACCGGCGCGTATGGCGATGAGCCCGGCCTTGCTTTCGCCGAACCACTGGCCCATGGGAGGCTTGTTGCCGTTGCCGTTTCCGTCGTTGACGATAATGGAAGAATCCGGTCCGGCACCGTAATAGGGAGGATGGTTCACTTCCAATTGGGACCACGACCGGGTCGCGGTACCCAGTACGGCAAACAATAGAATCAGGAATCTCAGTCGAATCATTCTGGCTCACCATCCTTTGGACGAATTGAACTACGATGCGAGCGCGACAGCGCCGATCTATCGCAAACATTCCACACAACGATGCGAGCGGTAGTCCGCCAATGCGCCTCGATAAGGTAAAACCTCTTCAGCGACATTGAAAGCGTGGCCACCCGCCGCGCTTAGGGCCGAAAATCAGCGTCGACGACGCAGTAAGTATCACCAAATCACCTTGAGACCAAACTGAATCTGACGAGCGGAGGTAGTGGTGGAGGTCAACAGACCGGCAGCAGAATTTGGAGAGCCGTCAGCATTGAAGATGTCGGTATTACCCGGAGTGGACGGTACGGCGAAGTTGGCGTGGTTCAGTATATTGAAGATCTCCACGCGGAACTGCACGTCGAAACCTTCGGAAATCCGCTTGACGTAATTGTTCTTGTACACGAAGAAGTCAAAGTTCGACAATCCCGGCCCGATTAAGATGTTGCGACCAGCGTTGCCAAGCAGGTTGAAGCACTGCGGGGCAGTCCCGAGTGCCTGATTACAATTCGCCGCGTAGAACGCGGCGGACGGAGCGGTGGGGATCGCAAAGCACTGCGTCTTGATGTAATTGCGGGGCTGCCCCGGATTCACTAGCGACTGGCACCCTTGGCCGGTGAGGCGGTTCGGAAAGTCCCACGGATCACTGCTGTCTTTTCCCAGGGGGTCGCCGTTGGTGCCGAACGTAGCGCTGAACGGTACGCCACTCGATGCCTTGTAAATGCCGCCCAACTCCCACCCATTTGCCAACAACCAGCCTGCGGGCCCTTCGAGGGACCGGCCAAAGGGAACCTGCCAGATCGCGTTGGCGACGAAAACCTGGCTCTGGTTGAAGTCCGAGAGGCCCCGGGTGAGTCGCGGATCGAAATAATCAGGGCTCGACGGAGCGTTGAAGAACTGATCGCCCGCTTGAGAAGCGGAACTGTTGTCAATGCTCCTACCCCACGTGTAAGCCCCTTGCACCTGGACTCCGTGGCCCATCCGTTTGATCACGTTCAACTCGAGAGCGTCGTAGAAAGAGTTCGAGTTCCAGAACTTGGATTTGATAGCGCCAAAGTTGGGGTTGAGCGTAGGCACGCTTCCCGGCGTTGCCGGCCACAGAAAACCCGCCGGAGTGAGTGTGGGAAGGACGATATCGGCATCATCAACCGCCCACACCAGGTGGACGCCGCGTGAGCCGACGTAGGCAAGCGATGCCGTGAGGGTCGGGGCGAGCTGGCGTTGCACGTCCAGATTCCACTGCATCACATAACTGCGACGCGGAGGCGCTATGAAATTCGCAGTGGTCTTGTTCAAGTTCGAAGCGAACGAGGGAGCGGTAAAGAACGACCCCGGCGGCGGAGTGGTCGCGACTAATATCGAAAATGGAGCAGTTTGGGCATCCGCTTGAGCGAATATGTAGAGCATCGGCAACGAGTCAAACATCCCGAAGCCGCCGCGCACGGCAGTCCTGCCGTCCTTGAATGGGTCCCAGGCAAAGCCGACCCGCGGCTCGAAGTTGCGAAGTGTGGGATTGCTGAACTGCTGGCCCAGCCGTATCGTAGGAGAGGTTAGGTCGACCAGATTGGCGAGCCTGTTCTGAACCTCCGACGGAACGGTCACCATCTCGTAGCGCAGCCCCAAGTTTACTGTGAGGTTCGAGCGCACGCGCCAGTCGTCCTGCAAGTAACCCCCGAAGAGACTCTGACGGAAGCCGAAGGTGGGCAGTGTTGCGGGATTGGTTCCTTGGAATTTACTCGGCACGTTGGTGAGAAAATTCTGCAGCGAACTGAAGAAGAACTGTCCGCCGGGCGCGGTCTCGCTGAATCGACTATAAGGGTCCCGCTCGAAGGCGAATCCGAATTTTAGAGAATGTTTTCCATGTGTGTACAATGCGTCGTCATACACTTGATAAGAATTCCAGCCGATCAGAAACGGTGAATCGCTGCCCAAACCTCCCGTGAAAGGCGTGATGCCACCTCCGATAGACACCAGCGCCGCATTGAAGCCCGCGTTTGCGCCCAGGGACTTGTCGTCGGCGGCCGGGTTGAGCGCCGAAAAACCATTGTTGGCGACGGCGTCGACATGGTTGAAGCCAAAGCGGACCGTGTTGATCAGGTTGGAGCTGAAGATATGCGTCTCTTGCACGGCCACGACTTGTCGTTTGGTCTGATCACCCAACAGGACCTGATCGAGCGAATCGGGAAAGGAAAACGGCGTGTTGTCATACATCCAGGTTCCCGAAATACTGTCGCGTCCTGAAAACTTATGATCGATCCGGGCCGTTACAAAGTTCTCGTTTACAACTTGGTTCGAAGCGAAGGTAAACAGGGCCGTGTCCCCATTTCCGAGCACCGCCCCATTGGGCATGGGATAAAACGTGAGATACTTTTGTGCTGCGGGGTTGACCGTTACAGTCGTCGGAGTACAAGTGGGAGGCGTGCCCGGATTCGAACACAGGTTACCGGCCCGCGCCGTCAGCGAAGGCACTACGTCAAGTACTGAAACACCCTGCGACTGGCGAAGCCCCTCATAGTCCACAAAAAAAAAGGTGCGGTCCGTCAGGATTGGTCCACCGATCGACCCTCCGAATTGATTCCGCTTGAAAGGTGGGACGCCGCCCAAATCGAAGTAGTTCCGTGCGTCGAGTGCGCTGTTGCGCAAAAACTCATACACGTTTCCATGAAACTGATTCGTTCCCGACCGGGTAACCGCATTGACGACGCCACCGGCGGTTTTCCCGTACGAAGCATCGTAGCTTGCGGTCAGGACCGAAAATTCCTGAATAGCGTCTACGCCCAAGTTGGCCCCGAGAACGTTGCCGGGCGCGCCGTTGGCATAGTCGTTGATGCTTACGCCATCCAAGCGATAGTTATTTTGCTGCGGACGCACGCCGGAAATGCTGATTTGCGCTCCATAGCCCCGGCCCGCTCGCGCCGCAACGATCGTAAAGTCCGGTTGGGTTTGCACCGCATTGACACCGGGCGAAAGCGTCGCGAGGTCCGTCCAGCTCCGGCCGTTGAGCGGCAACTCCACAACGGAGGTCGAGTTCACCACATCACTGATCGACGAAGTCGCCAATTGCACGGTCGTTGGTTCAGCTTGCACCGTGACGGTTCGCGATTCACTGCCCACCGCCATTTCGAAATTCAATTCCAAGACGTCTCCCACATGAAGAACGATCGCTGGTTTGACGATGGTTTCGAATCCCGGCTTCTCGATCCTCACACTGTAGGTTCCTGCCGGGAGAGTCGCGACGGAGTAGCTACCCGAGCCATTCGTCATGCCCTCATAGGACAGGTTTGTGCCGAGGTTGATGAGAACCACCTTGACCTCTGGAATGACAGCCTTGCTGGCGTCGGTTACTTGACCTGTCACCGAGGCAGTCGGAGTCTGCGCCCAAAGGGCACAGCTGAAAAAGAAAAGAACCGTGACAGCCACGCCAAGCCCTCTTCCCATAAGGCGCTCCTCCGTGCTTAAGAATCAGGTGTAAAGCGGAAAGAAATTGTTACAGATCGCCCGTGGTGTCAAGCCGAAAGCCCGGATGAGCGAGTTGCTGGTAGCAAATTTGTACTAGGCCGAATTGTCATGGCTGGTTGATTGCCGATCACAAAATCTCAAGGAAATGGAACCGTGAGCGAAAGCTGGAGACCCCGGGAGAGCCGCCGAGCGCTCGGTCCGGTGCCGGTCTTTCGCGCGGTGCCTCTTGCTCGAGCACCGTTCGATCTCATCCGAAGCGAAGCTATGGCTCCCACACGCGCGTCCCGTGCTGAATTCGGCGGCAACAGAAATGGCTCAGAAATCGAATACAAGATTTGCCGTAAGCGAACTAAACCAGGTTGCTCACGCTCGATCGGGCTCCGGGCAGAAAGCATGTAAGAGATCGCTGGTGATGGAAATCAATCTCGAGGATCCTTGGTCAGTCGATTGCCCATTCTCACCCGGTACGGCGACCGGCATGCCTCGGCTTTACTTTTCGCTTTTCCGTCCAGGCTTCCGGGCATTCGCTGGTCTGGCGGACTCGACGCGAACATGGCCTGTTTCAGTTTCCGCCTCCATCAATCCAAGACGGGTCAAAACCCGGCGCACTTTTCTGGGGGAGATCGAAAGTCGCGACGCCACCCTGGATATTTTTCTATCTTCCCGTTCCCACATTCTGGGGATCACCAGGTCAGCGAAATCTTCTTCCAGCTGCCTAAAGGTCCTTTCTCCTACCTCTCCATGCGCCCACTGGATCAGTTTCGGCGCCAGCGTAGTACTTTGCAATAAACGTCTCTTCAAAATCTGAAGATCCTCCCAAATATAGTCCCGCACGTCAGGTTCTAGATAGGAAGCAGCCTTGTCCATGGCCTCTCGCGGGCTATCCCGCACGCGATCTTGCGTTCCGAAAAATCCATTCGAAAGCGTCAGACCGTACCAGGTATACACGATAGCCATCAGACGCCGATTTTGCGTTTTGCTCGCAAGTTCAATCGCATCCCGGGCGTAGTCCTGTGCGGCCACGGCGTGATCCGTCCAGCCTTCAATTTCATCGTCGACCCTTGCGTTCGCGATCATGCATTGAAGATTCCGCGCGGAAGCCATCAGAATGAAATCTTGCTTGGACTCTGCCGCGGAGTAGGCCTGAACTGCTTCCTGGACCGCAAAGTCCAGCTTACCCATGTCCAAGTACAGGTACCCTCGATACAAGTGCACCCGTGCAATGCCCCTGGCGTTGGGATTGCTGGCGTAAATTCCCGCGGCATAATCCAGATCCTTGACAATAATGACGTACAAACTCGATAGCTCCTTGACGAACGAAGCGCGCGGCGGCGTTTGTGAGTCGCCATTGTGTTGGTCAGGATACGCTTCGATGCTGTGCCGGAGGCGCCGCGCCATCTGAATACGAGTAAAAGACATGTCGACCATGGTTCGAGCAACGTGAACATGTTTAGGCTCTCCCTTCCGGAATTGCTCAATCGCGTCCACATAGTGCTCGATCGCTTGCCCGAAACGAAGCTCGCGTTCGAAGATGCGCCCATACGTCGACTGAATGTTGCCGCGCGTCGCATAGTCATCGCTGCGACTCAAAATGACTTCGGCGTCGCGCAGGCCTCGAAGGGCTTGCTTGGAGTCGCCGTTTTCGAATAGGATCAGGCTCTCCAGCATCCGCGCGGGTACTTCGTTTTGTATGTGTCCGTGGGCGCCTTGGACTCTGCGCGCCTTCCTAACATCGATCAGTGCCTTCTCGTATTGTCCCTTCTTGCGCTCACAGCGAGCTGTCCAGTAGTTTACGATTGCCAGAATGTGCCAAGCCCTTATTTCCTCGGCTAACTTTAGAACGATCGAGAAATGATCGATGGCTCCATCCAACATTTCTTCCGTCATGGCCACCATGCCCTCCGCCATGCGGAGTGGAATGTATTCGTCGATGGACAATTTTGATCGTATCTCCGCGTTGTAACAGGCGATCAGTCTCTTCACCAAATCGAGGTTGCCAAATCCAAGATCGCTCCATTCGGCAAAAATTCCGAGAAAAGCGGCAGCGTTTTCAACGGAAGGATCAAACGAATCGACGATAGCGTTCACGTTCGAGAGCAAATTCATGCCATGCCCAATGCGACGCGAATCGATGTCAGCTCGTAAAGTGAAAAGCAACTCCGAGGAAATCAGTGGCCGCTTGCGGAGGACATGTGCAGTAGTCATCGTTTAACTCGTAAGACCGCCCGGATTCACCCGCAAGAGAACGAGGCGCACCAGCCTCGTCCCACTCTTATATCACTGACCAGGCCACTTTTTCAGGCCCATCGACGCTGCTTCGTGATCATTCGGCGGGGGAGCTCGCGGCTTTCAGGCTTTCTACGTCCGTCGCAACGTTCTGGCCGAAACGGTGTTTCATCGGATTCCGTACGACTCAAAAAGCCATGCCGCATGCAAGACTTGTGCGCGCACCGCGCCGCGGATTCGGCATTCACAGCGTATTTACCAAGTGCCCGCCGTCAACCGCAACGACCGCACCGGTCATGAAGCGCGACGCCTCGGAAGCGAGCAGCAGCAGCGGCCCCTCCAGGTCTTTCAGCTCGCCCAAGCGGCGCTGCGGTATGCGTTTGACCAGATTCTGCCCGTCTTGCGTTGCGAGAAACTGACGGTTCAACGCGGTCGCTATGTAGCCAGGTGCCAGCGCATTCACGCGGATTTGGTACCGCGCCAATTCCAGCGCAAGGCTTCGTGTCATCTGAATCAACGCTGCCTTGGAAGCAGCATAGGCGCCCACTTGGCCCGCCACACGCAGGCCTAGAATCGAGGCCGTGTTAATGATGACCCCCGGTTTTTTCAATTCGATTAAACGACGGGCGAAGCAACTAGAACACAACCAGGCGCCTTTAAGATTGGTGTCCATTATCCGATGCCAGCTCGCTTCGTCCAGATCTACCATCGGTCCGGTAGCGGTCGTTCCGGAGTTATTGACCAGAAGGGTGATCGCGCCGAGCGCTTGTTGGGCGGCTGCGAATCCCTGTGCCACCATCGCTGCATTGGTCACGTCCACTTGAATCGCGACAGCGCACCCACCTATGTCGTTAATCTTGCGAGCTAAGCGATCGAGGGGAGCGAGTCCCCGCGCAGCGAGTGCGACCTTGGCCCCCGCGGCGGCAAGAGTCAAAGCAAAATGCTCACCGAGGCCACCCGACGCGCCCGTCACAAACGCGGTTACGCCGTGCAACGAGAAAAGATCGTCGGGCTTCACTGAGTACCACTTCCTTCGATCACCGCTGGCAACGACGCGTTCCCGAGGAGTCTGGGCCCGGTCACTCGTCGTACATCGGCCACCGTTACTCCCTGACTCAATTCCCTCAGCAGTAATCCTCGGGAAGTTACCTCCAGCACCGCAAGCTCAGTGACAATCAGGTCTACGACACCGACTCCCGTCAGTGGCAAAGTACATTTCTTCAGGATTTTGAGATGCCCTTCTTTGCTCGTGTGCTCCATCGCGACGATGACGCGCTTAGATCCAGCCACCAGATCCATGGCGCCACCCATCCCTTTCAGCATCTTCCCCGGAATCGCCCAGTTGGCAAGATTCCCTTCCTCGTCTACTTGCAGAGCTCCTAGAACCGTGGCGTCCAGATGTCCTCCCCGGATCATTCCAAACGAATCAGCACTGGAAACGTAGCAGCATCCGGGAACCTCCGTAACGGTTTCCTTACCCGCATTGATCATATCCGCGTCCTCTTCTCCTTCATAAGGATAGGGACCTACGCCGAGCATTCCATTTTCCGACTGGATCACAACCTCTACATCCGGAGGCAGATAACCAGGTACCAAGGTAGGAATTCCGATCCCGAGATTGACGTAATACCCGTCGTGTAACTCTTGGGCCACGCGTCGTGCGATGATCTCGCGCTTGTCCCTCGCGGATAACATCGTGCGTTTCCTCCTAGCGCCGCCGGACCGTGCGCCGCTCAATGCGCTTGGCATAGTCATGCCCCGCAAAAATTGCATTCACAAAGATTCCTGGGGTGTGCACACAATTGGGTTCGAGCGTGCCAAGCTCAACGATTTCCTCGACTTCAGCAATGACGTAGTCCGCCGCTGTGGCCATCATCGCGTTAAAATTTCCGGCCGTCTTTCTGTAGACTAGATTGCCCCAGCGGTCACCCTTCCAAGCCTTGACCAACGCAAAATCCGCGCGTAACCACGGCACAAGGATGTACGGGCGCCCGTCGAATTCGCGGATTTCTTTGCCATCCGCCGCCACCGTGCCGTAACCAGTAGGGGTAAAAAAAGCCCGAATGCCGGCACCGCCCGCGCGGATTCGTTCGGCAAGAGTTCCTTGGGGATTTAACTCGAATTCAATCTCACCTTTTAAGGCGAGCTGCTCGAACAATTTATTCTCTCCTACGTAGCTGCAAATGATTTTGATGATTTGATTCGCTTCGAGCAGCAACCCGATTCCAAAATCATCAACTCCCGCATTGTTAGAGATCACCGCCAGCCGTGTCACAGCTTTACGCCGGAGAGCATCAATCAAGTTTTCGGGAATACCGCAGAGCCCGAATCCCCCGATCATAATCGTTGCACCGTCATGGATCTGAGTGACTGCCTCATCAGCGTCGGCCACCCTCTTGTCCATCGCGGTCTCCTGGCTACAGCTCCGGAAGGGATTGTATGACGAGAGTTTTCCGGAAGCATTCTCGCACCGGAAGGAAGGATTTCGAGACCGTCCTTCTCGCGCAGCGCTCCAAGTGTGACATTTCAGCCTAGCACGATTTTCATGTCTGTTCGTTCAGGTTACTTGACATATGAGTTGTTGCCACGTTAACTCAGCGCCGAACATTCAACCCAGGTCGATGGCAGCTCTCGCGATTGAAACTTCTCAGGGTAGTAATGCCGTCCGTAGGAAGCAAGCTAGAGTAATGCCATACACCTTGCCTATCGCGGTCGCTCACGACGGGACAGGAGGTCCGAGAAATGGGAGTTCGGTCACCGCAGCAGTTCCTCGAGGGTTTGCGGGATAGTCGAGATGTTTACTACCAGGGGAAACCAGTGGGATGTGTTACTGAACATCCGGAGTTGGGTGTTGCGGCCAGGCATGCAGCCATCGACTTTCAACTTGCAGACGATCCGGCGCATCGCGATTTGGCCGTCGTTGAGGAAGGACCGGAACGATACTCTGCATACTATCGCATACCGCGGAATTCAACTGACCTGTCGTCGCGGGCGAGGTTAATCGAACTCGCGACGGTCCACGGAGCTACGCTGGTAATACTGATCAAGGAAATCGGCACGGACGCGCTTTTCGCTCTCAAGCGCGTCCTTGCTCGGTCACGCGACACCAAAGGTCTCGAACGACTGAATGCGTACTACCGAGAATGTCGCGGGCGGGATCTTGCGCTAGCGGTGGCTCAAACCGATGCCAAAGGAGACCGAAGCAAGCGCCCCTGTGAACAGTCGGACCCCGACGCCTACGTTCGGGTTATTGAAGAGACGGCCGCCGGGATTATCGTCCGAGGCGCAAAGGCCCACACTTCCTGCACTCCGTATGTTGACGAGATAATCGTGTTGCCAAGTCGCAGTATGGGACAGGGGGACGAACCCTGGTCGGTCGCATTTGCCCTGCCCACAGCGACCCCCGGGCTGCGGATCTATACCTCAGATTTCTTGCACGGCGGTGACCCGTTCACACGACCCATTTCAACATCGCACAAAATGGTTGAAACACTCACTGTATTCGATGATGTCTTCATCCCCTGGGAGCGCGTTTTCTTTCACAATCGACCCGACCTAGCGGGCTTGGCCGCGCTGGCATTCGTCGAATTCCACCGCTTTACCGCCGTGAGCTACAAGTTACCTCTGCTCGACGCATTGATTGGCGCGGCAATACTGGTTACACGCGCAAACGGTATCGAGCGCGCCGGACACGTTCGCGACAAGCTAACATGGCTCGCCGGGTATGCCGAAACTGTCCGTGGGCTGGCTGAGCTGGCGGCTCAGCGATGCGCGGTGGAGGAAGGCATCGCTTATCCACACGTCTTTACAACCAACTTGGCTAAATGGGCATTTGCTAGAGACTTTCACAAGGCCGTTGAAACCGTTCAGGATCTCGCCGGCGGCCTGCTAGTCACGGGCCCCTCCGGCGCGGATTGGCAGTCGGCACAGGTTCGACCCACACTGGAAAAATACCTCGCTGGCGCCTGGCCGGCGAATCGGCGGCTGGCCGTTTTGAACCTCATCGGCGAGCTGACGACCCGACTGTACGGTGGTTATCAGGCGGTGCTGGCTGTGCATGCGGAAGGTTCCATCGAGGCCGAGAAATTGGCGATGCTTCGGGCATATAACCCGAAGCGCGCTGTCGATTTAGCAACGCAGTTGGCAGGCCTGGAATAGGAGACAAGAACCGTTCTGGCCCAGACGCTTCCAAACGTAACCGACCACCTCGGACCGGACGGTCATCGAAAATTCAGATGGCGACCCCGGCATCAAGGCATGTGAGCACGGCGCGAATTCCGCGAACTTGGCGAATTCTTCCGGTGGGCGCGTTGAATGATACGATCGCAACGATTTATGCGGCACTCCCCACTTGACTGCAAACCGAAGGTGGAGGTGGTACCCACTCGGTGCATCGCCCGTCATGGTCTGAGCCAATCGGTCTATGGCCCACTTCTTCGATCAAGCCGTTGAGCCCAGTCAAATTGGAATCGAGCTAGCTTACGCTCCTAGATCGGACATCCTGCCAGAAAACGCGCGCAACGTGAATCCTTCAGGCACTAATGCGGGAAGGGAAGTAAGGGCGGATTCTTCCCTCCGTCGATAGGCGTCCTCGCGACATTCATGATCATCGCCAACGTTGTGTAGTAACCGATAAGGCCTGACATGTCCACAACGCCCTGCTCTCCCAACATGCTTATCGCGCGGGCATATGTCGCGTCGCTCACACCGTGATTTTGATACAGCTCCGTGCAGAAGTCGTATGCCGCTTCTTCGTCCGCCCCCATGCCCGTGGGGCGCCGGCCTTCCGTTATCGCCCTTATTAATTCCGGTTTCACACCGGCCTTCAAAGCCAGCGGGCCGTGCACATCGTATTCATACTGTTGCGTCCACTGCCGAGCGGTCAGGAGAATGACAAATTCCGTGAGTTTTTGCCCCACGCTGTTGTGAAACCGCAGATACTCCCCTGTCTTTTGCATCCGGCTCATCAACTCGGGGCTGCGGAGCAGTGGCACGAATGGCCCAGCCAGAACGCCCCTGGGTCCTGCGACTAAATCATCAGCAGCTTTTTTTTGGGCTTCGGTCATCCGCTCTTTGGGTATCGGCGGCATACGGTCCTGCGCTACGGCGCTGTGCACAAACAACAACACGACAAAGACGGCGACAACAAAGTTTGCAAGGATCACGAGTCATCTCCTCTCCGAGGGCACGAGCAGGATATTAGCAGAGAGACGATGCAAGATTCACCGTTCGCGGGAGACAAAATCGAAACGCGGATCCGTCGCGTCGTGCGAAACAGCCAGGCCCACAGTTAGCCCTCGCCACGCTCGGCGCGGTCCGATAGCAGCGTAGGTGTCTTAGGGAACAATCGTCCGCGACACGCCCGTCCTGCTAATGACATGAAGTCGTAATGCGCCCGTTACCTCCTGAAAAGTTTCTGGCCTCGTTGCGCAGGAGCTCTTGGACAGCGTGTCCGATTGCAATCGGCGATTTCAGTGGATTCGCTGGCGTCGAGCTTGAAGCGACTCGGCAAGTTCCGTCCGGGAAACAGAGGCATGGTAAAGGTTTCGGCCCTACTGGGGAATAACCGGCGGGGCATAAGCAAGAGTCCGGGCGAAAAACCATGCGAAGAACAGAACCCACAACGTATTGATCATTAACTGCAGCAATCCGTATCCAACCAAATCTCTCGCCCGGACCTTAAGGATCCCCAACAGCGGCAGCATCCAAAAGGGGTTGATCAGGTTCGGCAAAGCTTCCGACGCGTTATATATTTGCACAATCCAGCCGAGGTTCACGTGCAGGTCCTTGGCGGCCTGCAACACGTACGGGGCCTCAATCACCCACTTGCCGCCTCCCGATGGCACGAACATCCCCAGAATGAAAGAGTAAATCGCAACAACGGCCGGATAACCGGCCGGTGAGGAAATGTGTACAAAGAAGTGCGCCAACGTTCGTGTGATAGCGGATGTCGTAATGATGCCCAGGGCACCCCCGTAGAACGGAAACTGGATCAAAACTCCTGCCGTGGCGGGCACCGCTCCATTGACCGCCCGCGTGAACGAAGCGGGCCTCCAATGGAGCAGAAGACCGGCCATCAAGAACAAGAGATTGTACGTGTTCAAATCCATGGCGGCCAGCGGGCCCCGCGCGGCAAAAACTTGCGCCAGATAGCCCAGACCTGTCAGGCCAACAATGATCGACAGCGCTGGCGCATATTCGAGCCACTCGGCAGGAGTACCTGGCCCCTCCATCTTCCCGATTTCCAGCCCTTCGGTGACCCCGAAGGATTCAGCTGTTTTGGTTGACGTTGCGGGAGCGGACAGGTACGCCACCACCACACCAGAGCAAATCAGGACCGCCGCAGTGACAAGGCTTTGCCAGGCGTAAATCGTCTGGCTCAAGGGAATCACCCCGCTGATCCTGAGCAGCGGCGGAGCGATTGCCGACGGCGTGGCCATCATCAGAGCGGCGGACGACGATAACCCAAGAGCCCATACGCTGCCGGTGCCTAGGTAGGCTGCTGCTCCAATCGCGCGGTAATCGACACCCCGCAGGTTCTCGACGATTTCTCGCACCAGAATACCGCTGAAAATCAGGCTAAAACCCCAACTGACCAGGGAAGTGGCCATCGAGAAAAACGCGACAAAGGCCACCGCACCGCGCGGGGTCCGGGGGATCCTGGCAAGCCAACGAATCAAGTGGTACATCGGGGGTGAGGATGCAACCACGTACCCACCCACAATAACGATCGCCATCTGCATGGTGAACGGGATGAGGCTCCAGAAGCCTTCTCCAAAACCCTTGAGGAGGTCCCCCACCGTGGAGCCCAAAAACATGCCGGCTGCGAACACGATGACCAGGGCTGCCAGTGCAAAAACGAAAGAGTCTGGAAACCATTGTTCCGACCAATCGGCTAGCGCCATACCCAGTCGCGCGAATTTTCCTGCGAGGTTTCCCTGAGTTGTCCCAGCATCGCTGCGGTTTCGTCTTGTCATCATCCGTCCTTCCGGTGATCGAGTGCTTCGCTAAGTAGCAGGCGAACTGTGCATTCCCATTTGTGGCCGGGATTGTACACCACGTCGTGTTTGAACGATTCCAGAGTTGCTAATCTCTCTCATCTTGCAGTTCAAGATAAGTTTTCTAAGAGCGAACCGTGGGCGGGATGAATTCACACGTCAATCTCATCCGCGAGAGTGGCTTCACAGGACAATGCCCTTGACCACCTTGCGGTCGAAGACGAGGCTTGCCGTCGTGGCCTCGTATAACGTGGTCGAGGAAGAGCCAGCTGGATCCTGTCGGTCAGCGGCTGACCGAATCGCGCCATCGCAGAGTCGAAGTCCGACCGGAAAAGACGAAGGAAATTCGGACGTCGCTTATGTCAATCAGTCAATTCTGTCAGGCCGTCGCGTAAGTCTATGAACGTTCACCTCGACGGCAGCTGAAAACCACGATTCGCGAAGGCTCGCCATTCTTGTAGCGAAAGGATAGGCGCGCCAGGAAAGAAAAAGAACGCGGTCAAGCTCCGTGCTGCGCGAATGGAGACGGCGCGTTACCAAAGAAGAAACGGATATAGGGCAACATCCGGTTTCGGAAACCAACCACCCGAACCTCGTTGACGCCGCCTGCCAAGGCACCCGTTCGACGCCGTCTGTTGCGTAACACCTTTCCAACTTTGTCGGAGCGGTAAGAAACGAGCCGTCCGAGAGCTTCGGTACGATTGTGTCACCTGCACCAATTCGTTCATCTCTTAGGGTTCCTTGGAGAGCGGCTGAAGCGGCGGAGTGTTTCCCATCGGAACGCCTTCCTCGGCGGCATTGATCAACATGGCAAGCGACGCATAGGTTCCGCTCAGCATAACCAGGTCGACGACTTGCTTTTCGCTGAACATTCCGCGCGCTCGCTTGAAAGCAGCATCGCTGGCTACGTGCTTGGTCGAGAGCTCCATGCAGAGATCATAAACGGCCGCTTCGTCAGCCTGCATGGAAGCCGGCCGTTTCCCTTCTTTGAGATCGGCTGCTACCGCTGCGGGGAGCCCTGCTTTGATCGCCAGGGGATAATGTACGTACCATTCAACCTGCGATGTCCAAAGCCGCGCTTGAATCAGGATCGCAAACTCATTCAACTTGCGTGGGACCGAGGTGTTAAACCGCAAATAATCCAGAAGCTTGACGGTGCGGTCGGCAATGACCGGGCTGCGTAGCAGCGGGTTGTACGGGCCACCTAACCCAACGCTGGAAACCTTCATGATTTCCTCCGCGACTGGGCGCTGCTGGTCGTTCAACTGTTCCATCGTTAGCTGTGAGAAGCGCGGCTCCTTGTCCGACGGATACGCCCGTGACGCCGGGGGCGCGATTGCCACGACCGCGAGCGCCACACTCATCGTGAAGAGAATCAGTTTTTTCATGGTGCGGTTCCTCCTTGGATGGCCTTGTACCATATTCTACGCGAGGTATCCGAGGCTAATTTATTACGGTCTCTGAAGTGTCGCTGCAGCCGCCGAATAATCTGTCCGGGCCAGAGCCGCGCGATCACATACGGATAGCATTCGTGAACAGTACCACGACCTCCTACAAGCCGTCGCTGAGGCCCCCAGCGATCCTCATGAAAGTGTGGGCGTTTGGGTCTCGGGGTTCTTCGGGTCCGGTAAAAGTTCGTTCGCCAAGAACCTCGGTTACGCACTGGAGAATCGGACTGTTCTCGGCAGCAAATTCGCAAATCTCTTCAAGCAACAACTTGGCGACAAACGCACCAGCGACTTGCTGGATCTCATTAACGCCAAGACGCCAACCCAGGTCATCCTTTTTGAAGTTGCGAAGGAGGCTGACACAAGGAAGGTCACACAGCGAATTGCCGAGTTGATGTACACCGTCCTCCTGCGTGAGCTGGGGTATTCGGAGGAGTTTGACATAGCAGAATTGGAAATTGAACTTGAAACCGAAGGAAAACTGCCCGAGTTCATAACCACCTGCAAGACTCTGCTGAACAAAGATTGGGAGACAGTCCGGATCGGAGCGCAGAAATTATCACGTGCGAGCGCCATTCTCCATCGGCTTGATCCGAAGCTCTATCCTTCGGCGGATTCGTGGGCGCACTCCCAAAGGAATCGAGACGCATCGATCTCTGTGAGCAAAGTAGTCAAGCGCACATTCGAACTGTGGGGACGCCGCCGTAAGGGTAAAGCGCTTGTGTTCATCATTGATGAAGTGGGGCAACACGTCGCGCGCAGCGGTGACAAGATCGAAGACTTGCGGGCGACGATAGAAGAATTCTGCAAGGTCGGTAAGAACTTACTCAAGGAGCGAAAGATCATTGCTCCATGCTGGATCGTGGTTACGTCACAAGAAAAACTAGATGAGGTGGTCGCCGCTATTGATTCCAAGCGTGTGGAACTGGCCAAGTTGCAGGACCGCTTTCGCTACCGGGTTGACCTCGCGCCCTCCGACATTCGGGAAGTGGCTACTAAGCGGGTTTTGGCTAAGAAAACGGACGCCGAGAAAACGCTGAAGAAACTTTTCTCCGAGAACCAAGGTCAGTTGAACGCTGCGCTAAGACTCGAACGCACGACCCGTCGTACGGACATCAATGAAAGTGATTTCATTCACTTTTATCCCTAGCCATTGCCTTTATTGCTCTTTAGCGCCCTGGTCAGTAAATCTCTTACTGCAGGATCAGCAGGGCGCATTGGCGGAATTCCCAGGAGGCCCTGCTCGCCCGACTGCCGGAGTGACTCCAAAAACTGCCACTGGCGGTCTATTGGAATTTCGGAGACGAGGAGCAGTTCGATTCCGGCGTATGCAGTTTCGTTCGGGATGTCGAAGTTGTCGGCTAGTTTCTGATCCTCCTCTGGCTTACGTTTCTTCTTGTCGTAGAACGCATACGTTTTGAGCCCGAGCGTCCTGAAAAAAGCTCCGAAGGATGGCATTGATCCATCGCCCTCGACGGGGAAAATTGTGACTCCTGACAGGTCAAGGGGATAATAGAGCTTGTCAGCCAGTTCCATTTTGGCGGCGACAGCCGCCAATGCGGCTTGCTCCGAAATTCCTTCAGCAACAATTACACCTCGTCCAAGCATAGTCTCCGCCAGTCCGCGGCGCATGTGCTTGCGGTACATCTTTTCCTTGAGCGTCGAACCAAACCACTAAGCTTACCGCGAGTCTGGTATCAAAAGCTGCTTACGTCTGTGATGTGCAGGCACGAGAAACGAAAAGGTCCTTCCAGCAGGACTCCTGCAGATCGAGCTACACAATACCTCAAATAAGTTGTAGTATTGTGTTATGCGAAAAGGGCGCAAAGAAGCCGCCAAGCGGCTCTACGAGATTGCGGAAGGGCAGCAGGGGTTCTTCACGACGAAGCAGGCTAAAGCTGCGGGTTTCGCAGAGAACACTCACCCGTATCATGTCCAGGCGGGAAACTGGATGCGTGAGCATCGGGGAATCTATCGGCTCTCCAGCTTTCCGCAAGGTGAGCGCCCTGACCTGATGCTTTGGTCGCTGTGGTCCCGGAATCGGGGGGAGGCGGCCCAGGGAGTCTACAGCCATCAAACTGCTCTGAGCCTTTACGACCTTTCGGACGTAATGCCGGCGAAGCTGCGCATGACTGTACCGAGAAGCTTCCGTCGAAATAGCGAAATTCCCCCCGCGCTTGTCCTGCAATTCGCAGATCTCCCTGAGAGCGACATCGGAGTTGTTCATGGAGTGCGGGTAACAAATCCTATGCGAACAATTCTTGATCTGCTGAAAGGCGGAGAGGTACCTCCTGCGACGCTTCGGCAAGCACTCCGTGAAGGGGTACGGCGCGGGCTCATTCGCAGAAGCGAAATTGCGGCGGCTAGGAAACATCTCGCTGACAGCAAACAACTGCGAACCCTCTTTCAGAAAGTAGCCGCGTGATGGAGCCAAAGAAATACGCGACGGCCGCGGCCTTCCGAAGAGGACTGGAGGACAGGCTGCAGGATATTGCCAGGAAGGAAGTCGTTGACTTGCAGCGTGTGCGGCGTCAGGTAGCTTTCGACCGGCTCTTGGCGCGACTTTTTCAGGCGTCACAGCCCCGTGAGCTACCTTGGGTATTGAAGGGCGGCTATGCGATGGAGTTGCGGATCAAGGCCGCGCGCACGACGAAGGATATTGACCTGACAATGCGCAGCGTCTTCAGTTCTGGCGGGAAGAAGGACGACAGGAAGAATCTGGCCGTGCTGGAGAAACTACAAGAAGCCGCTGCATTCAGTGGTGACGACTTCTTCGCTTACACGATAGGTGAGCCAATTTCTGATCTAGATGCTGCCCCCTATGGCGGCGCGAGGTTTCCGGTCGAAGCCCGCATCGATGGTCGCGTATTCGTGGGATTTCACCTAGACGTAGGGATAGGCGATGCGGTGATGGAGCCGCTCGAAGTCATCGAAGGACGCAACTGGTTGGGGTTTGCCGGTATTGCGAGCCCATCGTTGTACATGATCCCTCGCGAGCAACAGTTTGCTGAAAAACTTCACGCCTACACTCTGCCACGACAGGGTGCCGCGAATACCCGTGTTCGAGATCTCGTAGACATGGTTTTATTGATTCAGTCCGGCACGTTGGTCAAGTCCAAGGTCGCCGAAGCTGTCCGTGTCACGTTTGATCGCCGAGGAACTCACGCTGTACCGAACATCCTCCCGCAGCCTCCCGCAGATTGGCAGAAGCCATATGAAGCGCTTGCCAAGGAGTGCCGCTTGACGGGAGCAGTAGATGAAGGTTTTGGAACCTTGGAGACCTATCTGGGCGATGGGATTGATGAAACTAAACTGAGATAGTCATAACAAAGAGTTTCAAGAGAATGCGATTCGGAGGAAGCAAGAAAATCGGTGCTTAGTCTTCGGATCAATGATTGGCAGAAGTAGGGCGGCTAACAATGAAGAAGATTCCCGACGCGACAATTGTTGGACAACAAGGCATCAACCTGATCGAGCGTGTGACGCTGGAGATGGGCTTTGCCTGGAATCCTACAAACATCGATGTCGGTATCGATGGCTATATTGAGATTAGAGATCCAGCGAGCGGCCAAGCGACAAATTGCATCATTCAGGTACAAAGTAAGGCGACCGAGCAGCCATTCGACGCTGAAACCGGTAGCAGCTTCGAGTACCGATGTGCCCCAAAGGACCTGGACTACTGGATGGGCGGAAACGCACCCGTCATCCTAGTTCGCTCGCGTCCGAAGACGAACGAAGCGTACTGGGTGTTCGTAAAGGACTATTTCCGGGACCTGGCAACCCGGAAGAGTGCGAAAATCGTATTCGATAAGACGAGCAACAAATTCGACGGGTCCGCAAAAGATGCGTTGCTTAGGCTTGCCACGCCCGCGGATTCTGGACTGTACCTCGGAACGAAACCGAAGCAGGAGTTTGTATACTCGAACCTTCTCAGAGTTGCTCCGCTGCCGCAGTACTACTACGTCGCTCAAACAGATTACAGAACAGCCGGAGAACTTTTTGCAAGATTGCATGAAATTACATTAAACGTTCGAGGGGAGTGGCTGCTGGTGAATAAGACCCTCATGTCCTTCCACGACCTGAGGGACCATCCTTGGACAGAAGTCTGCGAGATGGGGACGTGTGAAGAGTTCGAGACTCAGGAATGGGCGGTGACAGAAGACCCGGCGCGCGAAAGGCTTTTTGTGCAGCTCCTGAACTCCTGTCTAAAAGAGAAGCTTTTTCCGAAGGGCATCAAGTTCTCGCGGGACCATGGCTTCTATTACTTTAGAGCGAGTAAGGATCTCTCGGACCGCGAGTACGCTTATCAAAGCCGCGAGAACAGAACTAGTCGTATTGTGTTCAAGGGCTATCCCAAGAAGAGCGATCACACTCAAATGTCTTTCTATCGCCACTCAGCGTTCGAGGGACGTTTCGTTCGCTTTGACTCAGAATGGTATCTTCAGGTCACTCCCAATTATCATTTCACTCGCGATAGCGAGCGGACGTCCGTCTATGCCCCCGATTTGCTTTCCGGCATCAAGCGTCTTGAGAATAATCAGGCGGTGCATGGACAGGTCGTCATGTGGGCAAGCGTTCTAATGGAGCGGAGTCTATTTGACACCGGACCAAGATTTGTTGATTTTAACGAACTGGTTCAGTTTCACCTCGATGTCGGGCTTGATGACAAGTCCTGGTTGAAACATGAGGAAACGGAAAAGCGCAAGGCGCTCGAAGCGCCTGAGATAGATGCGGAACAACATAGCTTGCTATGAATATTTCATTCTTCGACGAGCCCGAACTGGAATTCGGTGCGGGTCGCCACATCGATATCCGATTTGGCATCATGACCTATGGCCCTCTCGATTTTTCTTCATCGCTTGCTCCAAAACAGATAAATCTAGGAGTCGTTGGAAGCACGGAATCAATTGAGGGGGTCCAGCAGTGGCTGGAGCGATGTCGCGTCGAGATTCCCGCGAAACGCAGCAAGGAACGACCTGACAAGCTAAGCAATCAGCCCAATCTATTCCCTCGATTCCCAGGTTTCTCGGCTGACGCGTGTTTCCAAAGCAAGCTAGTAATGTCGGACACCCTTTGTCGGGACTTTCAAAAGAGCGCCGTCGCGGAGATCGTCAAACTCGCCGACAGACGAGCGCGCATCGAGCGTTCGGTGGAGCTTTTCCTCGAGGAGATTCGCTATCTTGCCCAAAATACTCCGGCGAAAGTCATTATCTGTGCTGTTCCACTGCCGCTTCTAGAGGCAATGGGGCCCGGTGAACTAGCCGATGAGGGAAACGAAGGCGAAACCACGCCCGACATCGCCGGTACGCAAATCGACTTTCACGACATGCTGAAGGCACGCGCAATGCAGCTATATCGGAACCCGACCATGCCGTGCCCGCGACGACTGTTCTTTACAATTTGCTGCCGGACCTTCCGGATCGACAGCGAGGAATGACGGAACTCCCTCCTCGCTTTGCAGTTGCTCGCGTCAGTCTGCGTCTTTTACGATCACTGAAGGACCCCGCCATTGTCGAAGCTGCTGTTCGCAAAATATTGCCCGAGTTGAGATCGCTCTCTTCCAAGCTGGAATTAATTACCCTGGTCGGTTATCTAAAGGACGCTGGTCACAAACTTGTTCCTGAAAACGCGGCCGCGGAATTCGAAAGATCCTGGCGCAACGAAGTGCGCGCCGCGTCCGCTGCACAACTGATTGAGGAACAAGATGTGGGAGGGATTCTCGTTCGCACCAAGCGAGAGGCCGATCCGACGGAAGACCCCCTCATCATTCCGGACTCACCAGATCTGACATTGGCGATTCTTCGGTCCGCGAGGGGCGAAGTGCGGAGTCAAAGCTTGGGAAATCGCGCGGTGCAGCGATTCCCTCAGCTTCACTGGGATGCTCTCATCGAGCTCTATGGGAATGAAGCTACTTTGCGAGAGAAAATTGAAGAATTAAAGACGGGGCAGCCGCGTGATGCAGATGAGCTTCTTGAGCTCGCGGATAAGTATCTCAGCGGATGGCGTCCAAACCGCCGTGACTACGTCTGACGAATCATGAAAGCGAAAGAAAGCGTTGCCTTCCGAGTGGACAACACGTCCGACAACAAAGTTCTTCCCCTGCGACCACACCGGGATTACGGCTCGACCAGTCGCCCGTCAGTGATCAGGCCTCTGCCCGTGCGTTTGCGGGAGCGGACTTGCTGGCAAGCCCTTTACCAAGCAAGTCCGCCAGCATCTTCCGCGTAAGAGAAGCGGGGACGAGGGCGTTCAATATGCGGTTGAGCCGGCCTGGAACGATTCTGGAGCGGTTTTTGACCAGACCGCTGAGGCCCTCAGATACGCACTGCTCGACGCTCATCGGTTTCATCGGCATAGTCTTCGGATCG
>Ga0209006_10000045_pt1 | contig 121066 bp, 129 predicted proteins | sample JacPin_JW_Ref_O2_FD_188567 | JGI IMG/M metagenome (GOLD analysis project Ga0209006, IMG submission 188567) | Forest soil microbial communities from Algoma, Ontario, Canada - Jack Pine, Ontario site 1_JW_Ref_O2 (SPAdes) (version 2) | ecosystem: Environmental > Terrestrial > Soil > Boreal... | reverse complement strand
TAGTGTTGTCCCCGGAGGGATGACAGAGCGGCCGAATGTACCGGTCTTGAAAACCGGCGTGGGCTTGCCCACCGTGGGTTCAAATCCCACTCCCTCCGCCAATTGAGGTTGACCCCGTTGACTGGACCGTTCTGAGCTTGGGCCCGACCTCTCACGAACACGAAACATAACGACAAAGGATTGCTCCCCAAAAACGCGAGGGCCGGGAGCACCATCGCTCCCGGCCCTCGCACCATGGGGAAAGCTTTCGGCTAGGACCCAGTGGTCACGATGCCAGCGGGCGTTGCGCCAGCCGGGAGCGCCACGGGCGAGCTGGAGAGCTCGGCGAGAGTCCCGTCACTATTGATCGTGAAGGCTCCCACAGTGTCGACTCGGCTCTCGTTCACGTACAACGTGCGTCCGTCAGGGCTCACGCTGGCGTCGGTTGCGCCGACCCCGGCAGAGTTGCTGACAGCGGTGCTGGTGATGTACGTCAAGGACCCGTCGGTTGCGATCTGGTAGCTCGAGATACTTCCCGATCCCGTATTTACCGCGAACAGGTAGTTACCGTTCGGGGTGATGGCAACCCAGCAAGGCGCCGTCTGGCCGTTGGCGACCGGACTGGCCCCAATGGAGCTCAGTGCCCCGTCGTTGGCGACGTTGTAAGCGGACACGGTGCCAAGAGCGGTCCCATTGTGTGCATTGGAGACGAACAGTTGCTCGGGATTGGTCGGCCGAAACTCGCTGCCGAGGGGCCCAAGCCCCTGAGCGGTGAAGGGCGCTCCAGCAGCCTCGGTCAAAAGCCCGTTTGTCCCAACCGCGAAGCTGTCGATCTTCGAGGACGCGACCTCAGCGCCAATGAGATTGGTACCCGTCGAGTTGAAGAGGACATCGCCAGGCTGCGAGCTATTCGCAAGCCAGACCGTCGAGTTGGCCAGTGGCTGGAGCTGTCCGGACGATGACAACGTGAAACCCGTGTAGTTCGGTGCAACGACGGATGCGTTCGCCACGTAGACGAGACCGTTCTGCTCGGCGACGCTGACCGGATTCGTACCACCCGAAGAGACCACTCCATTGGGCACCAGTTGCAGAACGCCATCTTGGTGAATCCGCAGAACCGACAGCTGGTTGCTGCCCGCGTCCACGGCAATCAGAAAGCGACCATTGCTGGACACCTGAAGCGCGCCCTGCGATGCCAGCCCAGCGCCTGTGCCTGCGCCGCCGGCCACGAAGGGAGACCCCGCAAGCGGAGTGAGGGAACCGTCCACGTGGCGATCAAAACCGCTGATCGTGTTCGTACCGGTTGTGTTGTCATCGAGATAGACGTGTCCGATGACCGGAGACGGGCCGGCTGCTCCAGCCGTACCAGCGCCAAAGGCTCCGATCAGACCGATGCCACTGAGAGTGGCAACGCTGAGCGCCAGACGCGCGCCTTTCTGTAATCGCTTTTGCATATTGATCCTTACCTATGATTTTTCGGATGGGCGGAATTACCCAACGCACTTACCGTCTTGGTGGAGGGCGCAGCGTTACAGATCAGAGTCAGATTGATCCGACCAACTCACTCGGGTTAAAGCGCACATGACGAAATCGGGGCTCTCTCACCATGGACGTCGATGATTGCGCGTTGCGTGACGCTGCTTAATCGCGGACCGTCGTGGCGACAGGTACTCTTCAACACGTGGATGACGCCGCGCTTCTGGAGAATCTGCTCGGCGGCGACGAGTCTGCGTTCGGTGAACTGGTGAAGCGCTACCACCCGACGTTGCTGAAGGTGGCGCGCTACTACGTGGGAAGCGTCGCCAGCGCCGAAGACGTCGCCCAAGACACCTGGATCGCGGTGATCAAGGGAATCGAGAAGTTCGAGCAACGAAGTTCGTTCAAAACTTGGCTGTTGCGGATATGTGCCAATCGCGCACGGACAGCCGGCGTGAAAGAGCATCGTTCGATCCCGGTCGACCCGAACGAGTCGGGACCGAGCGTGTCGGCGCACCGATTCGACCAAGGCGGCTTCTGGAGCGACCCGCCCGTTCCCTTCACCGACGCCATTGACACGCGACTCGACACCGCCGCGATCTTGGAGGCCGTACGCCACGCGATCGACACTTTGGGCGAACCCCAGCAGGCGGTCGTAACGCTTCGCGACGTCGAAGGACTATCTACGCAGGAGGTGGCTACGCTGCTCGGTCTCAGCGAGGCGAACGTTCGGGTAATCCTGCACCGAGGTCGTGCTCGAGTTCGCGAGATAGTGGAAGAAACGATGAAGGGAACGAAGATATGAAGTTACTGTCGTCACCCCTCGTTTGCCGCGACGCCGTCGAACTGGTCAGCGACTACCTCGACGGCACCTTGCCCCGTCGTCAACGTCGTCGTCTCGAAAAGCATCTCGCCGGATGCGACGCCTGCACTGCCTACCTGGATCAGATGCGCGCGACCATCGCCGCCAGCGGCAAAGTCGGCCCTGAGGATCTACCAAGCGACGTACTTGAGGGCCTCGTCGATCTCTTCCGCCAATACCGAGACGAAAACTGAAAGGTTTCCATGGCGTCCTCTGAATCCCCCATCATCGTCTACGGCGCGAGCTGGTGTCCCGACTGTCGTCGGGCCAAGCAGTTCCTCGCGTCACACCGCGTGCCCTATGACTGGATCGACCTCGAAGAGTTCCCCGAGAAGAGCGCCGAGGTCGAAGCACGCAACAGCGGGAAGCGGATCATTCCGACGATCGTCTTTCCCGACGGCAGTTTCCTCGCCGAGCCATCCAATGACGAATTGGCGGATCGAATCGGCCTATCGCGCATGGCCGAGGAACGTGAGTACGACCTCATCATCATCGGCGGCGGGCCCACGGGACTCACCACCTCGATCTACGGCGCGCGTGAGAACCTCAAAGTGCTGATCGTGGAGAAGTCGGCGCCGGGCGGCCAAGCCGGCATCACCGAGCGCTTCGACAATTACCCCGGCTTCCCCGACGGTGTCGGTGGCGCCGAGTTGGCCGAACGTATGACCCAGCAGGCTCTGCGTTACGGCGTCGAGATACTCCAAGCGGTGGGCGCCACGAAAATCGAGCGCGATGGTCCGATGCTGCGCGTCGATCTTTCGACCGGCGACTTCGTCCTCGCCCCGGTCGTACTCCTCGCCACCGGCTCGACCTACCGACGCACCGACGCGCAGGGCGAGGCGGACCTCACTGGCGCGGGCATTCACTTCTGTGCGACGTGCGACGGACCGTTTTACCGCGGCGTCAAGGATCTGACCGTGGTCGGCGGCGGCAACAGTGGACTCGAAGAGGGTCTGTTCCTCACGCAGTTCGCCGATCACGTCACCGTCGTCCAAGCCATGTCGAAGTTGACGGCCAACAAACTCTTGCAGGAGAAGGTCCTGAACCATCCGAAGATGTCCGTGCTGTTGGATACGTCAGTCGTTTCGTTCAACGCGAATGAATCGGGCAAGCTTGAATCGCTCACCTTGTTATGCGACGGAGTCGAGGCGAAGCACGTGACTGCAGCTGCATTCATCTTCATTGGGCTCGATCCCAACACCAGCTTCCTCGACAAAGCACTTGACGTCGACGAGCGCGGCTTCATCGTGACTGACACAAGTTTTCGAACGAACATCGATGGCGTCTTCGCCGCCGGCGACGTACGTTCGGGGTCCACAAAACAGATCGCATCGGCCGTGGGTGAAGGCGCCGCGGTCGCGATTCAGATTCGCTACTACCTCGACTCACTCGAACGAGTGAAGGTCGACGCGTAACGATGTAGGTCAGATCGTTCGCAGTCTCGCGACTGTTTGCACAACTCACTGACAATCGCGCCACATATTTTTGATGCGACATCGTTGAACGTTCGCGTGCGTCAACGATCTCCGCGTTTCCCAAAGCAATCACAGAGTGGCCGCAGGGAGTTCACAATATCGCGACGTTAAAGTTTTGTAGACCGACATGCGCAATTTGCGCGTCGTCGGTGTGCACTGCAGGGCGATCTGTCGTTCACAACCGCTTACCGAACGGAGCGTTGTACATGTCAAGGGAGAGCTACGAGGGTCTTGTCCTTGGCGATTTCTTTTGGAACTCCAACGACCTGAACTCCGTGTTGGACACCGACGGCACTCCATTGGTGATCAACTCTGCCTGGACAGAACACATGGGCTGGACGCTCGAAGATCTCAAGGGTCAGTCGTTCGTTGACTTGGTTCATCCCGACGATATTGAAGCGTCCCTTGGACAGTTCGAACGATTGATCAATTCGAACGAGGCGGCGTTGGTGAAGTTTCGCGATCGTCAACGTCGTCGCGACGGCACTTACCGTTGGATCGAGTGGAGCAGCCGAAGTAGTAACGGCATGGTGCTCTCCACTGGACGCGACGTCACGAGCGAAGTCGAAGCGCAGCAGGAACTGGCCGAAAGCTTGGAGACGAAGCGCGCCATCCTCGACGCGGTGGTCGATTCGATCATCACCGTCAACGAAAACTTCCAGGTACTCGACGTCAGTCCCGGTACCGACCGAATCTACGGCGTCTCGCAAGTCGAACGACGCGGGAAGAGTTCGCTCAACATCGTCCTGTCCGAAGACCGCCGTCACGTCGCAAACGAGATGCGTCAGCTCTTCCAGGGCGAGGACGGCGCCATGGCCAAGTACCGATTCCGAGCTCTTCACGCTGACGGTCGGATGCTGAACATCGAATCTCGCGGACGCCTCATCCGAGACGAGTCAGAACTCGGTCCACGCGCCGTGCTGGTGGCGCGTGACATCACCGAAACCGTGGCCACCGAAGTCGTGCTGCAGGACGCCAAGGATGCAGCCGAGCGAGCCAACGCCGCCAAGAGCGAGTTCATGTCGCGCATGAGCCACGAACTGCGTACACCGCTGAACTCGGTGCTGGGCTTCGCCCAGATCCTGGAAATGGAGTTGACGTCCCCCGACGCTCTCGAGATGGTGGGCTTCATTCACAATTCGGGAAAGTACCTTTTGGATCTCATCAACGAGGTCCTGGACATCTCACGAATTGAGTCGGGTCACATCAGCGTCATGATCGAGCCAATCGTTCTACAAGAGCTCGAAAGGGAGTGCATCGAACTCGTCACGCCGCAGGCCAACGATCTCGGGGTGACGATCATGGTGGAGACCATTTGCGACTTGCAAGTACTCGGTGACCAGCAACGTCTGAAGCAAGTCTTGCTCAACCTGCTGTCCAACGCCATCAAATACAACCGACCTCAAGGCACGGTCACGATCACCTGCACGCAAAAGCGCGACCGCGTTCGTCTCTCCATCAGCGACACCGGTCCCGGCATCAGTATCGGGCTCCAAGCGCGACTCTTCACGCCGTTCGACCGACTCGACGCGGAGACGTCGGGCATCGAGGGGACCGGACTCGGTCTCGCGCTCTCCAAGGGTCTCGTCGAGGCGATCGGGGGCACCATGGGTGTCGACAGCGAAGTCGGTAAGGGTTCGACCTTCTGGATCGAACTCCCGACGGTCGAGAGCCAGATATCGATTGGCTCATCGGTCCAGCCCGCGCTGGCCCTCAAGGCCGCTGACACCGCCGCGTCCACGGTGCTGTACATCGAAGATGACGTCGCGAACGTCCAACTGGTGGAGCGACTCCTCGCGCAGCGACCCAACATCAATCTCATCACCTCGCTCTCAGGTGGCCTGGGCGTCGAATTGGCCCAACAGCACCGGCCGGACCTGATCCTGCTCGACGTGCACCTCTCCGATATGCACGGCTACGAGGTGCTCCAACGCCTCCAGGGAGATTCGCGAACGATCGACATCCCGGTCGTCGTCCTCTCGGCCGACGCCACGACGTGGCAACGACGACGTTTTCGAAACTCCGGTGTCGAGGAGTACTTATCCAAGCCCCTCAATCTCCAACAGTTGCTCGACATCATCGACCAGCACATCGGTGCTCGCGCGGTCTCCCAGGTCATCGCCAGCGCACGCGCCAGCATCACCTCGTTCCAGTAAGCCTTCTTCGTCTCCGTCAGTCCGAGACGCGAGCACGAATCTGAGCGATCCATTCGTCAGCCGATCGACGGGCTTCGGCCACTTCCTCGCGACGATCGGTCGCCCCGTCGCCGGTGACGGGATAGGACCCCAGGAACTTGACTCGCACGAGATGGGCCTGCAGATCGGCCAAACAGTCGGCGACGACGTCATCGGCGACGTGACCCTCGAATTCGATCACGAAGCAGTAGTCGCCGAGGCCAAGCTTCGTCGGGCGACTCTCCAATTTGGTGAGGTTGATGTCGCGCGCCGCGAATCGACCGAGGATGCCGTATAGCGAACCCGGGCGGTCGGCGTCTTGGAAGCAGACGATGGTGGTTCGATCGTGACCGGTGGGTGCGGCGACTCGTTCGCGACCTACGACGACGAACCTCGTGGCATTCCCCGGATGATCTTCGATATCGGTCGCCACGGCGACGAGTCCAAAGAGTTCGCCGGCCAGCGACGAAGCAACGGCCGCCCACGGTTCGGTCGACTCACTCACCTCTCGAGCGGCCTGCGACGTCGACGAGGTCTGTTCGATGGTGACGTTCAGCGAGTGCAGGTAACTTCGACATTGGGCCAGGGCGTGCACGTAACTGCGAACACTCTTCACGTCACCGAGAGCCACGCCCTTGCGTGCGAGCAGGTGAAGGCGTATCGGGATCACGATCTCTTGCACGATCATCAAGTCGTGGTCGAAGACGAGTCCGTCGATGGTCGCCGACACCGTCCCTTCGATGGCGTTCTCGAGAGGTATCAGCCCCTGATCCAGAGTGGAATCGGCAACCGACGCCAGCAGATCGGCCAAAGTGTCGCACGCCACGGGTTCGACGTTCTCCATGGTCGAGACGGCCTCGTGCGAGAACGAACCTTCCGGGCCGAGATAACCAATACGCAGCGTCGCCATCAAGAGAGGTTACTTCGATGCACCAATTGGCTCAGCTGTGCCGGGCTGAGCTAAGTCGTTTGAAGCCGTACGATATACGGGGATCAATTTCGAAAGGCCGTGCAATGGGGCATCCGATGTTTGAGTACGACGCCACGTTGGCGGACGAAATCTTTGACTACTGCCGAGACCGCCTTTCGATGGACCCGGTGCCCCTCGACTTCGGAAGCTTGAACGCTGCGCCTCCTGGCGACATGAAGGGTTTCATCCGGCCGGAGGGTCACGACCCCGACGAGATCCTCGAGTTCTTCAAGAACGACCTAGCGCCCGCGGTCGTCTCCATCGACTCGCCAGGATTCCTCGCCTTCATCCCGAACGCCCCGACCAAGAATTCGTTATTGTTCGACATGGTCGTGGCCTGCTCCGGCCTCAATGGCACGAGCTGGCTGGAGTCGAGCGGGGTCGTGCGCGCCGAGAACCAGGCGTTGGAGTTCCTCGCGGAGTTGGCCGGCATGCCCGAAGGTTCCGGCGGCGCCTTCGTCTCCGGCGGTTCCCTGGGGAACCTCTCAAGCCTCACCGTCGGACGCGACGTAGGACGAGCCAAGCGACCGAACCTCTTGCCGCACGAGGTGCGCTACGCGATCTCGGCCGACGCGCACTCGAGCATCGGCAAGGCGTTGCACGTGCTCGGGGTCCAGCCGCTCATCGTTACGACCGACGACCACCGCTTCACACGCGAGAGCCTCGAAGTGGCAATGGCGATGGATCCGAATCCCGAGAGCGTGATCGGCGTCGTCGCCACGTCCGGCACAACGAACGCCGGCATCGTCGACGACCTCGAGGGTCTGGGCAGTTACGCCTGTGAACACGACCTCTGGTTCCACGTCGACGGCGCCTACGGTGGAGCAGCGCTGTTCTCGCCGATCGAGCGACACCTCCTCGCCGGACTGCGACACGCCGACAGTTTCATCGTCGACCCGCACAAATGGCTCTTCGGTCCGTTGGACTGCTGCGCGTTGCTCTACCGAAATCCGACCATTGCTCGCAAGGTCTTGGCCCAGCAAGCGGGCTACCTCGATATCTTGCACTCGAGCGACGACGAGCACTACGAGTGGAACCCGTCCGACTTCGCGATCCATCTGTCGCGGCGCGCGAGAGGACTTCCCTTCTGGTACTCACTCGTCACCAACGGCACCACGGCCTACGAGAGCGCCGTGCAGAGCGCCGTGGACTTAGCACACCGCACGCAGAAGAAGATCGAATCACTCGACTATTTGGAGATGGTACGTCCGGTCAGTCTCTCGATCGTCCTCTTTCGGCGAAAGGGCTGGACCAGCGAGGACTACACCGAGTGGAGCCATCAACTCCTGCGCGACCAAGTCGCCTTCGTCACGCCCACGAAGTGGGAGGGCGAAACGGTGGGACGTCTTGCGTTCTTGCACCCGAATACGACCGACGAACTCGTGGGTGAGATCCTCGAGTCGATGCGGGACTAGCGATCCTTCAACAACGGGTCACTGGGCTTGCGGGCGTTCTCGCCTCGCTGTGACTTGTGACGCCAGGCAATGCCACCCAGCGCTTCGAGAACGATCCGGTTACCGAGGTAGGCCGTGACCTCGGCGTGGTCGTAGGGCGGGGAGACCTCGACGACGTCGACGCCACCAATCGGCACCTCCATGGCGATCCTGCGCACCGCGTCAAGGAGTTGACGACTGGTGAGCCCGCCCGGTTCGGGCGTGCCGGTTCCCGGCGCCGAGCCGGGATCGACCACATCGACGTCAACTGACAAGAAGACCGCGTCGCACTCACTCATCGAGAGCGCGATCGCTTCGTGCAGTACGTCATCAAGTCCACGAGCGACGATCTCGCTCATCTCGAATGAGCGCATACCTTGCTCGGCCATCCACGCGAGCGTCGCCGGTTCGGGCCAGTAGCCGCGAAGTCCGATCTGGAAGAAACGATCACCGCGACAGGCACCGGACTCGATGAGGCGGCGCATGGGTGTGCCGTGCCCGTAGAGCGAACCCATTTGCGTGTCGCCGGTGTCGGCGTGCGCGTCGAAGTGAATTACTGAGACTCGGCCCCAACCGACGTGGCGCGCGACGCCGGTGACGTCGGGCAACGCAATCGTGTGATCGCCACCAAGCACGATCGGAATGACGCCGGCGCCGGCAACCGCCGTCACCCTCTCCTCGAGCAGTCGGAGCGACTTCTCGGTCTCGCCCGACGGCATCTCCACGTCGCCGAGATCGACAACCTTGAGTTCAGAGAGTGGGTCGAGTCCGAGCGCCAGACTCGGACGCATTCCGTCATGCGGCAGATAGTCGGTTACGCGAATGGCCTGAGGACCGAATCGACAACCGGAACGGTGCGACGTACCGCCATCGAAGGGTGCACCGATGATGGCGGCGCCTGACTCCGACCACTCGGCCGTTGCGTCGGGGTCCACCGCAGGCACGCCAAGAAATGTGGCGTCCGGACCATAGAGGTTGCCTATGCGCACAGTGATTCCCTGGCAACGACCTCGTGGCGTCTAGGCATACGACTTCTTGATCGCACTCGTCAGCTCGTCGAGGTGGTTGGTGACCACCGATATGTGACCATCGCCAGGAAAGAAACGCTTGGTCGCTGTCGGCAGGTTCGCGGCGAGCCACTCGCCGTGGGTGCGCGGAACCATGAGGTCCTGATCACCGAACCACACCTCGACCGGCACGCCAATCGTCGTGGGGTCGAATCCCCAGTCCTTCATCATCGCCCGGTCGTCGTCGTAGAAACCTCGCCAACCGAACTCGAAGCCTTGGCGCATCGACTCGGCGAACTCCTCTCGGGCCGCCTCTGATTCCAAGACTGCCTTATCGGGTTCCGATAGCAATCCGCCGAAGATCTCGACAATGTTGTCCTTGGTCGCGACCGCGAACACGTCACCGTAGGTCGCCATGTGCGCTTCGTATTCCGGACCGCCCTCTGTCGCGAGGGCGAACTCTTCGACGTTCTCCGGTCCCATCCCCTCGGTCCAGTCGAAGTCCAGGTTGGTGGGCACGACGCCGGCGAGTGAGACCGCGGTTAGGCACCTGGGCGCATCGAGCGCCGCGCAAGCTAGAGCATGCGGACCGCCGCCGGACCAGCCGACGACGACGTAGTCGCTTCGTCCGAGGGAATCCAGGACGGTGCGGCTGTCGCGCACCACCGACGCGACGTCACGACCATCCAGACGCGACGACTTGCCGTAGCCCGCGCGCGAGGTTGTGACCACGAAGAGGCTCCCGTCATCGGCGAGTGGCGCAAGCATCTTCACCAGGTTGGCTGATCCGGGCGTCCCGTGGTGAAAGAGGACGGTGTGACCGGTCGGTTCACCGAGCGTCGCCACTTCGAGCGTGCGCCCATCGGGAGTCTCAATCAGGACTTCGTTGTAGTTCATCGTCCTCCGCTCGTCGTGTCAACTCTCCACCATACGCTGGCCCGATGTCGCCGACGCGCTCGATTTCGGTCTCAAAGGTGATCCCCGCGCCACCCTCTCGAATATTCGACGTGTTAGCCGACCCACGTCGACACGTACTGCTCGACGGTTCCGGTTCGGTCTCGTCGGTGAAGCTCGCGCCCGTTCGATTGGTGCTTGGCTCGACGTTTTCCATGAACATGAAAATGGGTCTTGGCTACGTGACTCGCAACCGAGTCGTTGAGTTCGAAGAGAACCGCCGGATTGCGTGGCACCACTTCGCCAAGTTCATCTGGCGCTATGAACTCGAAGAAGTTGACGGCGCCACCAAAGTCACCGAGTCATTCAATTACGACCGACCGTGGGCTTTCGTGATCATCGCCATGGGTTTCCCCGAACGAAATCGCGTAGCGATGGAAGCCACGTTGCAGCGTCTCGAAGCGATCGTCACCTCGTAACGGTGAGCGTCGTACCGACGTTCAGGAGTTCGACCCACGTCTGACCGGGCGTCATCAGCGCGGTCTTACCGTTCAGGGTCTTGTACTGGATGTCGTCGGCCTTGTTGGGTCCACGCGACCACGTGCCGGTCGTCTCTCGACCGTCAACGAAGTAGGCCGCGGTTCCGGAACCCTGCAGATTCGCGTAGGAAGCCTCGGTGCCGATGCCGTTCACATAGTTCACAAACATGACGACGACGTTCTTCGGCGACTCTCGAACGCCGGTCCCGGTGACGTCGGCCTTTCCGAAGAGCGTCCGGTCCCACGACGCGCTCGCCGTGTCCCACGTCCAGGTGACGCCGTAGATACTCGGGAAGGGGACGACAAAGCTCACGACGGCCGCCCCGCCCGCCTTCTGGGTCTTCGGTCGATACGTGAAGAGCGGATTGGGTGGCACCGGTGTGCCTCCGAAGGCGAAGAGCTTGGGCGCGACGGCGAAGAGGTTGTGCGGCGCGTAGAGGTTAAGGTCGCGGAACATCGCTGTGCCGGCGCTCGATTCGTCGACCAATTTCAGACCCGGGACCGTCTCGATGCTGTCCACGGCGTAGGGCGCACCGCCGGAGTAGGCGAAGATGCCGCCGAGGGGCCACACAATCTGGGTGTCGGTCGGTCGCACCGAACGCACTGGCCCGACCTTCGCGGGGGCGTGGCTGTTGAAGATTGTCGCCAGACGCGTGATGCCGCCGTTCACGATCTCCTCGTAGACGACGTCGGCCTGATCGATCCCCCACTGGGGCAACGCTTCGGGGGTGTTCTCGACCTTGATCGTTAGGGCCGGTCGTTTCTGCGAAAGACCAGACGAATCAGGCAGACCGCTGAGTGGGGCGATTGGCAACTGCGGCGATGTCGTGGTGGTGGTGGTGATGGTCGTATTGGCGGCCGTCGGAGTGCTCTTATGAAAGTGGAAGTACGCCAATCCCCCGATCGCGGCCAGCACAACGACGACAACTACCACGATCAGGGTCTTACGCATGCATCAAACCTAGTGAACGGCGTGGCGGCGACCGCGTCGGTCAGTCGTCCTTTACCAGAAGTTTAAATATCTCGGTGTGGGGTAACTGCGTCTCGGCACTGAGGTGTTCTGAACCTTCGACGCGTTGCCATCCAACTGAGTCGTAGAAGCCCAGCGCCGTGTCGCGACCATTGGCCCAAATTTGTTCGACGCCGAGCGCGCGCAGGTCGTCCTCGGCGAAGGCGAGGACGCGAGCGCCGTATCCACGTCCCTGCACGTCGAAGTCCGTTGCCATGTATCGCAGCTGATAGGTGACCAGCGAAGAATCCATCGGTGGCGCCGAAGGAAAGAATGATGCACTCACCACGAGACGCGGACCGAGGTAGCCGCCGTAATGAATCGCTGTCTCGTCCTCGTCGCGCGAATCGGGGTGATAGAGCGATGCGTCGTCATTGCGCAGGACCTTCCGACGAAGTTCGTGGAGTTGATCGGCGGAGACTCGCTTGACGAGAAAGGTGTCGTCAGTCAATGTCGCGCACCAAGGTGATCAAAGTGAGAGAACTGTCACGCTGCATCGAGAAACTCTCCCCATTCGGTCGAAAACCGATCTTCTCGTAAAACGCGCGGGCCCGGGGAACCGACGAGGTGACGTGGAGGAAGACCTCATTGACGCCTTCGCTGGTCGCCCATTTGCCGATCGCTTCCACCAACAGCGCCGCCGTGCCGGTGCCGCGTTCACTCGGCGTCACGTACATTCCGTAGAGCCACCTGGTCCCCGGATGGGCGTCATTCAAGCCACCCGAGACCATCCCGACGACGCGTCCGTCACGATCGGCGAGGTAGTACAGCCGATTGGTTGCGGCGTCCTTCCACTGCGCGTCGCTCCAGTGAGCGGTCTCGTCGTAGGTCGAGCCATACGCGTCGGGCGTATCGGCAAGAGCCTCAAGGCGAATGTCGCGCAGGTCTCTCCAGTCATCTGGTCCGCTACGCCGAATACTCAACGTCGATTCACGAGTCATCGGTCATGTGCGCCGACACGTTTCGTTCGGCGGGCGTTCCCTCTGCGAAATTGTCGCGGACGAATTCGCGGTCGATGTCGGGACGGTTCTGTGAAAGTTTGGCTTTGCCTTGGATCGCGACCACATCGATCTCGATGCCGACGATGGCCTTCACCTGTCGCTCAATGTATTCACTTGGCGAGTCGTCAACGTGCCATTCGGGCGAACGCCCCGCTTCAAACTGCTGGGTCAACTGGCGCACTTGTCGGTTGAGCCATTCAGGGTCGTCGTGGACACTGACGCGACCTCGCACTTCGGCGGCCACGTAGTTCCACGTCGGTACGACGCCGGGGTGTTCGAACCGACTCGGGTAGTTCGATGGTGACACGTACGCACTCGCTGTGAGGAACAGTCCGAGGACTTCGTCGCCGTCTCTAAGCGCCCGCCACCAGGAATTGGCCCGGGCCACATGGGTCAGGATCTTCGTACGATCGTCGTTTACGATCACCGGCACGAAGACGCTCTGAAGTCCTTCGGAGGATTCGACCACGAGCATCCCGGCGCCGGCCTCGCGGACGATGCTCCACGCGACATCCTCGTCGACTGCGTGCTTCGGGGGGACATACACAGTTCCATTCTTTCATGCCGCGCGTGACTGACCCGAAGGCCGGATTGAGATCCACCTACTTCCCAGGAATTGTTAAAACGACATCTTGAAAGGAAACGAACTCACGTTCCTTCCGGTGATGCAAGCGCCCCGCCGTCTTCACGTCGTGGAAGTCGGGCCGAATAGATGCTGTACCCATCGATCTGGCGAACGAGGAACGTCGCGATCAGTGTCGCCGCCATCATCGGTATAGCGAGTGAAAGGCCGTTGTGCGTCAACTCGAGGACCAACACGAGACCCGCCAACGGAGCCTGCATCGAAGCACCGATCATCGCCGCCGCTCCCACGAGCGCGAAGGCGCCGACCGGCGTGCCCGGCCACATGTGAATCCACAACGCTCCGAAGAAGGCACCGAAGAGAGCGCCGGTCGCCAGAAAAGGTGTGAAGACGCCACCCGCGGCACCGCTACCGAGCATCATCGCGGTGACCAAAGGTTTCAGGGCGAAAAGTGCGAATAGGAGTCCGATCCCACCGATTCCTAAAAACGCCTCGTGCGCCATGTCCTTGCCATTGCCGAATAGTTGGGGATACCAGATTCCGATCACTCCCAAGACAAGAAACGCGACGGGCATGACGTACAACATGGACAAACCCTTCGCTCGAAAGTGCGACGCCCAGCCGATCAACCGTACATAGAAGACCGCGAGCACACCGATGACACATCCGGCCACGATCGACCACACCATCAACGATGCACTGAAGTGATAATTGGGTACGTCGGCGTAGGTCGCTCGACTCGGCAAATAGATCCACGCCACCATCGTTGCGATCAGTGAGGTGGCGAGCGCGGGCAACACCACGGGCAACGCGAAGCTGCCGTAGAGCACTTCGGCGGTGAAGATGGCCCCGCCGAGCGGCACGTTGTACACGCACGCGAGGCCCGCGCCGCCTCCACAGGCGACGAGCAAACGCTTCTGCGCAGGACTGAGATTGAACCAATGCGAGAGCACACTGCCCGATGCGCCGCCCATCAACTTCGGCGCGGCCTCTCGTCCGATTGACGCCCCAAGGCCGATCACGACTTCTGAGACGACGGAAGTGAGAAAACTCCGACGAAGGGAAAGCTCGCCGTCGCCGTTCCAGATGGCGTCATCGATGTCCGAACGCTCGTGATTGAGAAAACGCCTGATCAAATACCACGACACCGCTCCGACGACACTGGCGATGAGCAGGACGACAATACGCCGACTGGAACTGACGGCGGCCACGGCGTTCTGGAAGGACCCCGAGTGATAGTGAAAGCCGACGCGTTCGAACTGCGCCAGCAACCACATCAGAAACGCACCGAAGAGCCCGGCCGCGACGCCTGTCAGCGCTACGGCCAGCCAGAACTGCGGGGTGAGTCGAGCCTCGCCGTCGTGGGTGACGTTTGGTTGTTCCATTGCCCCTCGGCCCGAGGGGATTCGGCGTTTGATCAGTGGCGGAGGAACGCGAAGACGTTCACTTTCGGTGTTTCGCTTTCGCACCATGAACCTCTCAACGCGATGACTGAGTCCATCGTACCGCTGGATAATTGGCAACTATCTCTCTTGAAATACTTCGGAGACGTGGGGAACGACTCTGCGACTGCTCAGTGAAGCGCCATGAGCCAGGGCGGCGGACTGACTTCTATCCGATCGAACGGTGAGTCGACTCGTCCGAATCGCTCGTCACCAGTGGCCCACGCGCGCCAGGCGTCCGAGATCTCTTCTTGAGTTCGTGCGACGAAATTCCACCACATGAACAGGCGCTCATCGAAGGGGATGCCGCCGATGAGCATCACGCGGCTCGCACCGTGAGAATCCAGAAGGAGTTCGTCACGTCCGATTCCGAGGTAGGCGAGTTCACCGGGACGCACGACCGTATCGTCAACGAGGACCGATCCATTAGCGACGATCAGTGCGTACTCGAATGTCGGATCCAGGGCCATCGTCGCGGCATCGCCGTGCAGATCGAGTTCCACTCCTACGTGTTCACTGTCGCGACGCGCCGGTGAATTGAACCCAGCGAAAGAACCGACGAGCACACTCGCGGCAAACGTCGGCGTCTCGATTCTCGGCAGTTCGGCGAAGTGCTCGAAAGCGTTGTCGCCTTCACGCGTCGCCGTTGGCTGGGCGACCCACAACTGCATTCCGTGCAGTTCACCGGAACGCAGTCCGGGGTTCTCCTCCGAATGAGCGATGCCGTGACCGGAGGTCATCAGATTCAACTGGCCGGGGCGAATCAACTGCTCAGAGCCCCGGCTGTCGCGGTGCAGGAACTCACCGCTGAACAACCACGTCACGGTCTGCAGTCCCATGTGCGGGTGAGGCGCGACGTCGACCGATCGATCGGGGCTGAGCGACATCGGTCCCATGTGATCGACGAAGCACCAGGCACCCACGGTTCGTCGACCCTTGGTGGGAAGTGCTCGCCGGACGGTGAGTTGGGCCACTTGGGCTTCGCGGCTCTCGTGAATCTCGACTTCGCGCGTTGTCACCTTTTCACCCGCCTTACCCGTCGTAGGCGGCCTGCAACTTGTCGCACTCGATTTTGCCCATCTGCAACATCGCGTCTCGCACACGCGCGGATTTCTCCGGATCGGGGTCGCTCAAAAGTTCGATGAGCATCGTAGGGATGATCTGCCAGGAGAGACCGAACTGGTCCTTCAGCCAGCCACACGGCCCCGGTTCCCCACCGCTACCCAGCGCCAACCAGAAGTAGTCGACTTCGAGCTGATCTTCGCAGGTCACCACGAGCGAGAATGCTTCCGAGAGCTGGTGCGCCGGACCACCGTTCATGATCGAGAACGTGAGGTCCTCGATGCGAATCGTCCCGATGATGAAATCAACGCCGGGCGTCGTGGGCATGTCCATCCGATTGATGGTGACTATCTCTGAGTGCGCGAAGGTAGCGGCGTAAAAGTTCATCGCCGCCTCGGCGTTGTCGTCGAACCAGAGGAAAGGAGTCACGCTCACCACGTCTTCATAGTAACGATGCGGCGTGGCCCAGGTCCCGGTCAGATTTCACCCGAATCGGGCACGCCGAACTCGTAAACCGCGTGCCACGATGCCCTGTTCACCTTTTGGGCCCGGCCATATACTGCGATTAATGGTCGCAATTCTGTTCTGGGTCGCCCTTATCGTGTTCTCGTTCGTACTCGAACTGCACTCGAATGCCTTCATCGCCGTCTTTATCGGCTTCGGCGCCGCGATCTCGTTCGTCCTGGCGCTGGCCGGTCTTCCCTTTGCATTCCAGGCCGGCGCGTGGCTCGTCGTCTCGGCGGTTTCACTCGTCACGCTGCGACCGTTCGCCATCCGCAAGTTCCACCATCATCGATTCGAAATCGACATGTCCCAACCAACGAATACCGCGATGACTGACATGCGCGGCACCGTCGAAATGCCCGTGGGTGACACCACGCATCCGGGACGAGTGAAGATTCAAGGTGAGTCGTGGAAAGCGGTCACTGACTGGCCGGCGCAACTCCCCGACGGAACGCAGATCGTCGTGAAGAAAGCATACGGAACGACCCTCTGGGTCGATCCCGTGTGATCTTCTAGGACTGCGTCGTCGGTACGTCGGCCATCACACTCTTGATGGCCTGAGCGGCACCCAAGAGCGCTGCGCTTTCTGCCGGGATGATCAACTTGGTGTTCGGGCTCTCGGCGAACTTCGACAGCGTGTCGAGTTGCAAGATCGCCACCAACGTTGGATCGGGCGCCTGTGCCTTGATCGCTGCGTACACCGAGGCGATGGCCTGAGCGCGACCCTCGGCCTCGAGGATGAGTGCCTGTCGTCGACCTTGTGCTCGAAGGATATCGGACTGCTGGGCACCTTCGGCTTCTTTGATCGCCGCCTGGCGTTGACCGTCAGCGACATTGACCGCGGACTGCTGTTGCCCTTCGGACTCCAAGATCCGAGCGCGCTTCTCCTGGTCGGCTTGCTTCTGGAGGGCCATGGCCTGGAGGATCTGTTCGGGCGGCGTGATCTCCAAGACTTCGACCCGATTGATGCGAACACCCCACTTGTCGGTCGCTTCTTCCATCTGGGTCTGGAGCATGGTGCCGATGCGCTCGCGTTGCGAGAACGCCTCGTCCAAGGTGATGCTGCCGAAGACCGCTCGAACTGACGTGCGCGCCAGGTTGTCGACGCTGACCAGATAGTCCGAGTTCGTGAAGAGGGCCAGGCGAACATCGACCACTTGACTGAAAATCGTTGCGTTCACGATGACCGCAACGTTGTCACGGGTGATGACCTGTTGACGGTCTCCGGTGCGCGGTGTTTCACGAACGTCGACGATCTTCATGACCTCGATGAAGGGGATGATGAACGTCAGGCCCGGGTTCTTGATGTCCTTGAACTCACCGAAACGAGTGATGACGCCGACGAATCCCTGCTGGACGATTCGCACCGCCTTCAGGATCGCCGCCAGGACGAGTAGGACAATGATGCCCGCTACCACTGCTAGGACAATGCCAACCATTTGAATCCCTTCACTAGGGCCAACAGCGACAGTTGCTCGCTCTTCGGCCCGTTAATCGGAGTGTACTTGTCGCTTTTCTGAAGCCGCCGAGTGAACGTTGACATCGACTCAACCAAACGTGAAATCAAAGGCTTGGACGCCTTGCGTGAACGTCATGTGCATCGTGCCGGTGGACGAGGACTTCGCGTGAAAGAGCGTGTAGAGCCGAGGGACTCCGCTCACGTGGATGATGGTGGGCGGTGTGCCGTTACCGGCTGACACACTCACCGTGCCAGTACCGCCCATCACCAGATAGACGTAGCGAGCCACGTAGTTGATCTCCAACTTCGAGTTTTGGACCGACGTCGCTTCTTCGCCGTGTATGTTCCAGATGCCCGAAAGCGCCCAAGTCGTCGGGGACAAGGTGCTCGGGAAGTGGAAGTCCGTCGCAACGTTCTCGGCGGGTGCGACGCTCGAATCCAAGTACGTGAGTCCGTACCTGTAGCCCACGTAGGACTCGGGGCTCGTCTGCAAGAACGGGGTCAAATCTGGCACCGACGTCGGCGGTGGAAGTTTCACGCTCGGGTTGGCAGCCACGAGCAGCCGCCGAATCAAGCTCTCGGTCAATGAGTAGTTGCCCTCGCCGAATTCGACGTGTCGCACGACGCCCTTCGCGTCGATGAGGTAATCGGCCGGCCAGTATTCGTTGTCGTAGGCGTTCCACGTTGCGTAGTCGTCGTCAACGGCGATCGGATACTTCACCCCCAAAGTCTTGGCCTGCGCCTTCACGTTGCTGACGACGTGTTCGAATGCGAACTCCGGCGTGTGCACGCCCACGATCTCGAGACCGTACGGGGCGTAACGCTGGTACCAGGCTTCCACGTGCGGTAAGGCTCGTTGGCAGTTGATGCACGAGTACGTCCAGAAGTCGACGAGGACGACTTTGCCTCGTAACGCCTTCATCGTGAGCGGCTGGCCGTTGGGAGTGTTCAACCATTTCGTGACGTCCTTGAAATTCGGCGCCATACCGCAGGTCACCAATCCGGGCGACGCCGAAGGACACGACACGAGTGAACCAGAGACAGCTTTCGCGGACGTGCCTTTCAACGCGCTGAGCTGCCTGCGAACACTGGTGGAACCTTCGATCTTCTTTTGCAGGACGCTGGTGTAGCCAGGCACATCCCTCTGCAAGAAGTCGAATGAATTGGTCGCGATACCCACCGCCATCAAGAGCAGGACGACGCCTCCAATCTGGCGATACATCGGAGCTCGACTTCGCACGGACGCAACGCGATGGACGAGTCCCCCGCCGGCTAGGGCGATGAAGAGTAACGGCACCACCGCACCGATAGCGAACCCGAGAGTGACCAACACCGTCTCAAAATGAACATCGCGCGTCGCCCCGAGCACCGTGATCGCCGCGAGCACCGGCCCCGCGCACGGTACGAAGACCAAACCCAGCGCCAGACCTATGACGAAGCCGCCACTCGTGGCACTCGGCTGGTGTCCAATCAATCGAGCAAACGGTCGTTCCAGTAACTCACCCAACGCCGGAATCAAGAAGCCGATGCCGACCAGTCCCAAAAGCACCACACCTACCCACATCAAGGTGTTCTGCGGAAGATTCAAACCTGAAAGAATCTCGGATCCGACGAGCACGAGAAGACTGAAACTCAACACGAGTCCGAGAACAATCGCTACCGAGCGTCGCCAGGAACTCTTCGGTGCACCTACGGCGTCAGGCGTCGCCACTCCCGCGGCGAACACGATCGGAAGCACCGGCAGAATGCAGGGCGAAATTCCGGCGATCAAGCCGGCGGCAATTGCAACGAAGAAGAGCGTCACAAGTGAAGTCCGCGGTACTGAACGCTCGACTGCCGCTGCCCAGTACTCATAGAACGAACCCTAGAGAGCATTTGGCGACAGGCGTCCATACGGTTCAGTCTTTGGAGCCAATGGAGCGTTACAGGTGGCACCTTTAACGAATTCTTACGAATCGGTCCAAGGTCCGAGCCGTGCGGAACTCGTCGACCTCGTCCATTTGACCCCACGTCTGGGTTACGTTTCAGCCCGCGACTTCGATCATTTTCGCGCCTTTTTATTCAAAGAACCTCATACTCAACCTGCGTTAACGCCGGTCCTACACTCAGGTCATGCTCGCCGACATCGTGGTCTTTGACGGACTGGACGAGTTGGACGCCCTTGGCCCTTATGAGATTTTGCGACGTGCGGGACAGCTCAGCATCGACTTTTCGGTGCGCCTCGTCACCTACACCGGCCAGGAAACGGTCTGTGCCGCGAGTGGTCTCACCTTCGCGACCGACGGCACCTTCAAGCCGGGCGAGGCGGAGATTGTCATCGTCGCCGGAGGCGGCTGGAACGCGCGATCGAAACAGGGCGCGTGGGCTGAGTACCAGAAAGGTGAGTTGGCGCCGCTGCTCGTGGAGGCCGCCGACAGCGCGAGCGTCATGGCTGGCGTTTGTACTGGGACCATGCTCTGGGCGCACGCCGGTGTCATCACCGGACGACGCGCGAACACCCACCACACGGCGCACGAAGAACTCGCTGAGCTGGGAGTGATGGTCGTGCCCGATCGAGTGGTCGACGACGGCGACTTGGTCACGAGCGGCGGCGTCACCAGTGGACTCGACCTGGCGTTGTGGTTGGTGGCTCGCGAACTCAGCGATCTCTTAGCCCAACAGATCGCCAAGAGCATCGAATACAAATGGTTCCGCCCGAATCGTTCCATCAGCGCATAGAGACTTCACCGACCAACGACTCATTCGAGGAACTGAAACTCCATCGCTGGCCCGTACCGCTCCCGCCACGCCGGGGCGAGAATCGCGTACGCCAACTCGTCGGTCCATTCACCCTTCACGAATTCGTTCTCCACGAAGTGAGCCTCTCTTCGCATACCTAACTTCTCGAGCACACGCGCCGAGGCGATGTTACGTGCGTCCAGACGTCCGCTCACTCGATGAGCACCGAGACCCGAAAACGCCAACTCGACGATCATCGCCGTACCCTCGGTCGCGTAACCACGTCCGGCAAAGGCCGGATCGAACACGTAGCCGACTTCGTAGTGCTGGTGTGTCTCACTTATAAAGCCCATCGCCAACTCGCCGATGAGCACGCCTTCGTCTTTCACCTCGACGCCGAAGTTGAGCCACTCTCCTTCGCCGGGCAGATCCACCATGCTCCGACGCGCGAGGTGCTCGTACGCGGTGTCGTGATCGAACGGCTCGGAGTAGAGGTAGCGCACCACTTCGGGATTGGAAAACATCAGGTGGTGGCGATCGAGGTCGTCGGTGGTCAGCGCCCGGATGACCAGACGTTCGGTCGTGAGTGGGTACGCGAGGTGCATTGCTCTCCTCAGGAACTTTCGGAAGGTAGAACCAGATTGGCCGCCTCGTCAACGACAAGCTCGAAAAACCGATTGAAGTTGCGAACCGAGCCTTTGTAGTGACCAAAGAGCTCGAAACTAATGCATCCGAATATCTGCGACCACACCATTAGACAGCGCGCCCGCACGGACTCCGTCACGCCGGGCATCACCGCGTCGAGTGCGCGCGTCTCGAGGAGTCCCTTCATCGTTGAGGCGTCGTGGTCATCGGCAACATCGGAGTCGCGCCACGCATCGGCGACGATCGAGCCAAGCACCACCGCCACCCGAGCGGCCGGCTCAATGGTGAACTGCGGCGCCTTGTAGCCGGGCACCGGTGAACCGTAGAGCAAGGCGTACTCATGGGGATTGGACTTCGCCCACTTGCGAATCGCCGACGACGTCGCGTGCATTCGACGCCGAGGATCGTTACGTGGGGCACGACGCTCGGCGCGCTCAGTGAATTCACCCAGATCGTTGTAGGCGTCGACGATCAGCTCGGTCAAGAGGTCGTCTCGCGTCGGGAAGTATCGGTACAGCGCTGAGGACACCACGTCCATCTCACGAGCGACTTCACGAAGCGACAGTCCCGGTGCGCCCTTCTCCGCCATCAACCTCCGGGAAGTCGTTTTGATGCGCTGAATTTGTAGGAGTCGGGCTTCGGCTCTGGTCGGTCGTACGTCGTTCACCTGACCAGTATCGCAGGTCGTCAGTGACATTTCTTGAATTTCGAGAGCAGTGCTCTTGCAATCTTCAACCGGGTATGCAACACTGTTACGAGAGCAGTGCTCTCTTAATTGAGGAGGAACCATGGGAACCTATCTGATCGTGGGCGCCGGAGCTATCGGTAGCGTCGTCGCCGAACAGCTGGCCGAGCAGCAGGGCCACGCAGTACGAATACTCTCTCGACGCGGAACCGGTCCGGAACACACACTGATTGAGCGAATCGTCGGCGATGCTTCGGACGGGGCGACCGTGACTCGACACTCCAAAGGCGTCGACGCGATCTTCAACTGCGCGAATCCGCCCTATCACCGCTGGCCGACTGATTGGCCGCCCATCGCCAACGCGATACTTGCCGCCGCCGAAGCAAACGGGGCGAGTCTGGTCACCCTCAACAACCTCTACGCCTACGGACGCCCGAGCGGTCCAATGACGCCGCACGATCCTCTCAGCGCCGACTACGAGAAGGCCCAGGTGCGCGCGACCATGTGGCACGACGCCAAACGAGCGCACGACGATGGTCGAGTCCGAGCTACCGAAGTACGCGCCTCGGACTTCATCGGTCCCAGGTCCGAGAGTTATCTCGGACTGCTTATCCCACGAATCATGGCCGGCAAGAGCTGCCAGGTCATCGGCGACGTCGACGCGGTGCACAGTTGGAACTACACCGAAGACGTCGCGCGCACGCTGACCACTTGTGCTCAGGACGAGCGGTCCTGGGGCCGCGCGTGGCACGCACCGGCGAACCCACCGTGGTCGGTGCGTCAGGCCATTGACGACATCGCCCGAATCGTGGGCGTCACGGATGTCAAGATCACCAAGGTGCCGACGATGGCCCTGCGCGTTCTGGGTCTCTTCAACTCGAACGTAAGGGAGCTGCCGAAAACGCTGTATCAGTTCCAAGTCCCGTTCGTCATCGACGATTCTGAGACGCGGAGCGTCTTCGGTCTCCTGCCTACGCCGTGGGACGAAGTGCTGAGGAATACGATCGCGTTCTACTCAAAAAGCTGAGCGTGGCATTCTGGTGGTGCCCGATGGTGTGAGGAGAATCCATGTTCAACGACCTGAGCGACGCGACGCTCGAACGGATGCACGAGCTCGAGGTACGTGATCAACGAGACCGCGACGACGGGACGCCACAACTCCACCGGTTGCGACAAATCACACCTGACACTGGGCGCTTCATAGCTTTATGGGCCGCATCGACGCCGAACGGCGCAATGATCGAGATCGGTACGAGCGCGGGTTACTCGGCGCTCTGGCTCGCGCAAGCCTGTCGTCTCAGCGGTCGGACCCTGACGACGTTCGAGATCCTTCCTGACAAGGCGGCGTTGGCCCGCGAGACCTTCGAGCGAACGGGCGTAAGCGACGTGGTGCACCTCGTCCTAGGCGACTTCTTGGACCACGCCCACGAGATCTCGGACATTGCCTTCTGCTTCCTCGATGCCGAAAAAGATGTGTACGAAGCCTGTTACGAGGTGGTCGTGTCCAAAATGGTGCCGGGTGCCATACTCATCGCCGACAACGCCACAAGCCACCGCGACGAACTGCAACCGATGATCGACCGGGTCTTGGCTGACGATCGCGTAGACGCCATGGTTGCCACCGTCGGCAAGGGTGAACTGGTTTGTCGCCGACGTTGACGGCCCAAGCGTCGAAAGTCTTGAACTGAGTACTTCTACAGTTCTTTGAACATCGAGGTGGCCTGCACCTCATATCCCAACGAGTCGTACAGGGCACGCGCGATCAGATTCGGGCCGAACACGTTGAGAGCCACCCGCGTTCCACCGTGTTCCCGGGTCCACGTCTCGGCGGCTTCCATCGCCAACCTGCCGTAGCCACGGCCCCGGGAGTCCTCGGCGATCTCGATGTCGAATACGTACCACGTTCTGCTGTCACCCGAGAAGGGGCGCCCCAACCACAACGTTCCGACGGTGGCTTCGTCGGCAACGATGTTCATCACGTGTTGATCATCCGCCAGAACGCCGTCGGGGAATAACTGACCGAACTGCAACTCTGACACGCGGCGCGCTTCCTCGGAGCTTTCGCCCGCCTTAATTCGTTCGGCGACGTAGTGCTCCTTCATCGCGGGCAACCATGACGCCAACTCGTCCGATGACTTCGTTTCCAATTGGACCATCCGACGACTTTAACGTCGGTCAGATCGTTGGAAGCTTCCACCTCCGCTTCGGTCTGGAGGAAAATGACGATCGGCCCTGTTAATCTCGGCCTCGTCGAGGAGAGACCAATGCCATTGTCGAGTAAAGAACTTTGTGAATCTTCGGCCACCGAACTTGCCCAAGCGCTGGCATCGGGTGCCACATCGTCAGTAGCAATTGTCAGCGCATTGCTGGAGCGCATTGCCGACATCGATGCGCCCGGCAGCGACGTCGAGCTCCGAAGTGTCTTGGCCCTCGCCCCGGACGCGCTCACCAACGCGGAGCGTCTGGACGACGAGCGTGCGCACGGGACTCTTCGCAGTCCCTTGCACGGCGTGCCGATTCTCGTGAAGGACAACGTGGAGGTCGTTGGACTGCCGGGGACCGCCGGCTCGACCGCACTCATAGGGCGACCAGTCCCCCTCGACGCTCCATTGGTCACGAAACTTCGTGACGCCGGTCTCGTCATCCTCGGTTCCACCAATCTCTCGCAGTGGGCCAACATGCGATCGCCATTCTCCACCAGTGGCTGGTCGGCCGTCGGGGGTCTCACAGTGAACCCGTACCGATTGGACCGCTGCGCCGGCGGTTCCTCTTCGGGCTCGGGTGCGGCACTGGCCGCGCGACTGGCACCGTTGGCGATCGGCACTGAAACCGACGGTTCCATCACTTGTCCGGCATCGCTCAATGGCGTCGTGGGCATCAAACCGGCTGTGGGCACGGTGAGCGGCGAGGGCATCGTGCCGATTTCGGGTAGTCAGGACAGCGCCGGGCCAATGGCTCGAACGGCGCGCGACGTAGCCGCACTCTATGAAGTACTGACGGGTCTCGACGACGTCGTGGACCGCGTCGACCTCGGATTCGGCGATGCGCGTATCGCCGTCGCAACGAACATGATGACGAGTCACCCCGCTACCGACCACGTCTTCTCCCAGGCCGTCGAAACTGCGCGGAACGCGGGAATCTCAATAAGTGACATAACGGTGCTCGAACCGACCGAGGCCGTTGGCGCTGATGAGTTAACGGTGTTGCTCTGCGAGATGAGTGACGACCTGACGGCGTTTCTCACGCGCCGAGGCGGTCGCGGTCCGTCGACACTCGCGGAGTGCATCGAATTCGAGAATGAGCATCGAGATGTTGAACTGCCCTACTTCGACCACGAGTTCTTCGACCAATCCCTCGCGACCGGAGGCCGAGCGGGCGAGAAATACGCCGAGGCGAGGGCTCGAAATCTGGAATGGGCTGTCGAACAGTGTTTGTCGCCGGCGCTCAGCGATCTGGATTGTTTCATCGCTCCCAGTTACAGCCCGGCGTGGAAAAATGACCTGGTCTTGGGCGGCACCGTGAGTGCGCGTTGGTCACACGTCACGACGGCGCCTGCGATCGCCGGATGGCCCATAGCGACCGTGCCTATGGGGACCATCGACGGCCTTCCCGTCGGACTCGCGATCGTCGGCCGACCGGGAAGCGAGGCGACCATGCTGGCAGTCGCCGCAGGCTTCGAAAACCTTCTCGACCTCGCCAGCGGGGACACTCTCACGCCCATGTTCATTGCACCGCAGCGAGGTTGAATTCAACACTCGTTGTACGCCACCGCGAGCACGGGAACCCGTGACGCCATCAAGTTCTCATCGCGGAGTTTTGCTACGTTGACGACATGTCAACTGAACTGCGAGGACTTCGCACCGTCATCTATCCAACAACCGACCTCGCTGCAGCAAAGGCGTGGTGGACCGACTATCTCGGATTCGGACCCTATTTCGACGAACCGTTCTACGTCGGATTCGAGGTCGCGGGCTACGAACTCGGCCTCGTGCCGACCGACGAGACCGGCGCGAGCCCGACCACCTATTGGGGCGTGGACGACGTCGCGCTCGCCATCGCTGACGCCGAGGCCAACGGTGCGACGCTCCTCGAAGCGCCCCAGGACGTAGGCGACGGCATTATCGTCGCCTCATTCGAGAATCCCAGCGGTCATGTCGTGGGGCTGATCTTCAACCCAAATTTCGCCGCTAAATAGACTCGCAGCGCGTCGACCGATTCGCGTCGAATTGACTGAACGCCGAATTACTTACGCGCCAACACCTCTTCGTGTACGACCACGAAGATCCCGTCATCGTTGTCCGACCACGCTCGAAAGGCGTCACTCATCTCACTGAGTTCCTCGCTGGTGGTCAGTTCATACTCAAGACCCTGACGCGCGAATTCGCTGTACAAGACCCGATCGGCCCACAAGTCAGCCCACCATTCGCGCTCTTCAACCGTCTCGTACGTCCAATCCGACGTTGATCGTTCCAGTGACGTGAATTCGGCAGCCTCGACCCAGCCGGCGAGGTAGCGACCGGCGTCGGCTTCGGCGTTATTCCTTCGAGTGATCTGGTGATAGAGGTCCATCCACCGCACCAGTCCGTCGCTGGGCGGCGACCACGTGAACTCGCCGTAGTCCGCGTCGCGAACCGCGAGCCAACCACCATCTCGGAGGACACGTCGCATCTCCCTAAGGGCACAAGTCGGATCACTTAAGTGCTGAAGCACTTGGTGGGCGTAGACGACATCAAACGATGAGTCTTCGAACTCCAAGTTGTAGACGTCGCCGACTTCGAAGGAGAGGTTCGAGAGCGATCGCGCATCGGCAGCTTCGCGAGCGCGCTCGATTACCTCGGGCGCTCGGTCGATGCCCACGACGATGCCCGGTGCGACCCACTCGGCGAGATCCATGGTGATGGTCCCCGGTCCGCACCCGACGTCGAGCAACGAGTCGCCCTTTTTCAGATGCGGAAGGAGGAAGCCGGCCGAATTCTCTGCCGTGCGCCATGTGTGGTGACGCAGAACCGACTCGTGATGACCATGGGTATAACGATCAGTTGATGTCATGTCGTCAAGATACATTCGAACGCGCCGTCGCGCCACCTCCGGAACATTGCTGGAAATCGGGGCGGCGGTACGATTCGTCGATGAACTCGAATTCCCACGTCGTCTGCATTTTCCGCTCCCAGCGCACCAACGATTCGAACGCTGAGTACGAAGAGTGGTCGGAGCGAATGGACCGACTGGTGAGGACGGTCCCTGGCTACCTCGACCACACCAGCTTTCGCGATGAAGCGTCACGCAAGGGTGTCACCATCTCATACTTTCGCTCCATGCCCGATCTAGCGGCGTGGAAACAACATACCGAGCATCTGGAAGCGCAGGCGTTGGGTCGAGCTGCGTTCTACGAACGCTACGAAATCGAAGTAGCTGAAATCGTGCGACAGTACGAATGGCCGTTGCCCGAGTGACTCCTTGTTCGACAGACCGATTGAACACGACGACATATTGACGATTGCGCGCGAAGTGAGGAGTAGAGATGGAACTTAAGGTCGCAGCGGTACAGCTCTCGTCCGGTTCGGACGTCGCACGCAACGTGGACGACGCCCTGCTGTTGGTCAACGAAGCGGCCGATGAGGGTGCCCAGTACGTGCAGCTACCCGAATACTTCAACTTTCTGGGACCGTTTTCGGGTTTCGAAGGCGCGGCCGAAACGGTTCCGGGACCCACCACATCGCGAATGGCCGAATGTGCCAAATCACGGGCCCTGATCCTGCACCTGGGAAGCCTTCTGGAGAAGTCGCCCGAACCGGGCAAGTTCTTCAACACCAGTGTGGTGATCAGCCCGAGTGGTGAGATCGTTGCGACGTATCGCAAGATCCACCTCTTTGATGTCAACGTGCCCGATGCCATCGTGCACCGCGAGTCCGACATCATCGAGCCGGGCGAGGAGATCGTCGTCGCCAGCCTCGAAGAGTTCGCACTCGGGATGTCGATCTGTTTCGACGTACGGTTCCCCGAGCTGTATCGAAAGCTGGCCCTCGCCGGCGCCGACGTCATCGCCGTGCCAGCGGCCTTCAACGCGATCACCGGGCGGGCCCACTGGGACCTGTTGGTCCGATCACGCGCGGTTGAAAACCACTCGTTCATCGTCGCCGCAGCCCAGGTCGGAACGACCGTAGAAGGCATCTCGACGTACGGCCACTCACTCATCGTCGACCCGTGGGGTGAGATCTTGGCCGAGTCAACGACGGACAAGCCGGAGGTCATGACGGCCACGCTCGATCTGAGTGAAGTTGCGCGCCGCCGAGCTCAGATTCCGGTCATGGACTTTCGTCGGCCCGACGTCTACGAACGATCCGTGCGAGTCACGTGACGTCCGAGGTTCAGAGCTCGTAAATCCAAGCGAATTGAAGCGACGCGCGGGCCTAGAGTCAGGGTCGTGACGTGGCCCAGTGCCGAAATTGAAGTGGACGTGGCGCTCGTCACGCGGCTCGTGCAAAGTCAACACCCCGACCTGATCAGCGCTTCGATTCGAGAGGTCCCGTCCGGCTTCGACAACACCATTTGGCGCCTCGGCGATGATCTGGTGGTTCGACTACCGCGTCGACAAATCGCGGTGTCGTTGATCGAGAACGAACAGCGATGGCTTCCCCTGTTGGCGCCTCGCCTACCGCTCTTGGTACCACTCCCCGTTCGTGTGGGGACACCCAGCGACTTATTCCCGTGGCCCTGGACCATTGCACCGTGGATAAAGGGAATCCCGGGCAACGAGGTCAATCCGGATGCGTTGAACGCTGCGGCAGCACCGCTGGGAGCCTTCCTTCGGGCATTACATCACGACGCCCCAATGGACGCGCCGACCAACAAGTTCCGAAGCGTGGCGCTGCGCAATCACGAAGAGAGCTTTCGCAATCGGCTTGATCAGGTCGGCGATGCGGTCAATCAGGACGACGTTCAGAGTATTTGGGAGACGTCACTCGAAGCTGACGGTTGGAACGATGTGCCCCAGTGGATTCATGGAGACCCACACCCCGCCAATCTGATTTTCGACGACACCGCACTCGTCGGCATCATCGATTTCGGTGACCTCTGCGCCGGTGATCCGGCGACAGATCTCGCGGGAGGTTTCCTTGCCCTGCCGTTCGAATCACTTGCAACGTTTCTCGATGCTTATGGTGACATCCACGACTCGACCGTTCAACGAACCCTCGGCTGGACGGTTCACTTCGGCGTGATGTTCATTCTTCTAGGCATGGCCGAAGAACCCACCTACGGACTGATTGGGCACCGCGCCATTCGCAACGCCATCAACTTCGCGCGATCGCGCGAGGGGAAATGAGCACCGATTCCCCGCGAAGGTTCCATGACTTCGAACTAGTTGTCTTACTCGAAGGCGGAGTGGGCCAACCATAAGTCGAGCAGCTCCCTGTCGCCGAGCACCTCGACCATCACCGCTTCCACCTTCCGACGTCGAAGAATGACGAGGAGCAGGTCGAGCGCCGAGCCCACGACTTCGGCATCGAATTGCTCGTCTGCTCTTGAAACGCTAAAGCCTTGTTCTCCGAGCGTGATCGACCACAGTGCCTCTGACTCACGAACCCGAAATGCGAGCTTCCCCCCTTCGCCACGAAGTAGTGAGAGTTCTGGCAGGTGGGCGCCGAGAGGTTCGATATTCGAAAGATATTCGTCGGCGGCGTCGATGGCGATCGCCGCCTCGACATCTGGGTCAATGCGCGCAGCGAGCTCCAGGTCCATCCGATGGACGAGCGTTTCGTGGAGTTGACGCCGCGACCAAAATCGAACGTGTTGGTCGGGGCCCCACGCCCACATCGCGTCATCCGGATCGGCCTGGCGGAGCGTTGCGATTAGTCGATCCCCACCCTCTTGGATCCACTCCGGATTCACCGCGTCTCGGTCCGCAACCGATCGCTCGCGCGGTATCCGTTCCGGCGAGCGAAGGCGTACTAACTCCTCGGCCCACCGATGAATCAGACCAAGGTGTTCGGCAAGGTCAACGACGTTCCAACCGGGACACGTGGCGATCTCTTCGTCTCTGGGCATCGCGGACATCACGTTCGCGAATCGCGCGACCTCGATCGCCAACGCATCGCAGAATTCAGCGTGATCCACGATTTCCTCCGACTTCGTATCTTCGCGGAATGATCCGAAGTAGGTCCGCGTCGGACGCACATGCCAGTCGGCCTCCGGAATACTCCTCGTCGTTCGTCACCTCGGCGATCGCAAAATCCGGTACCTCACGTCTCGGTTCGTCAGGTCTTAATTCGATCTCAGCCAGCACCAGACCCGAATGTCGTCCTTTGAACTCATCTACGGCGTAGGAGTCGCCGCCGGACAGGAGTGTCCACCGACTCTTTGAAACGATCGATGCCGGGATGACCGAAAGATCACAAAACTCACTCTCTTCGAGGTAGATGTTCGTTATCTTCACGAACTCCGGTGAGTCGGCGTCAGTTCGAACCTTCTGTGTGAGCTTGTACACGACGCCGTGACCGTCATCGATCATCCGTAGTCGAAGGGAAGTGCCGGTCCAGTAGTGGTCGACGATCACTCGTTCGTCCGCGACACCGTCGGGAAGCTTCTCGAGCAGCCAGCGTTGTTCGCGCTCGAGCTGCGCGTAACGACCTTCACCGGGACGTCGACTCATCACGGTACGAGTCTAAAGATGCGAGAATCTAAAGTTCGGATGCCGACGCGGACTTTTTTCACGGTCGCAACCTAGGCGGGTCCGAGCAAGTCCCACTTGTTGCCGTAGAGATCCTTGAACACCGCGACCTGACCGTACGGCTCGGTTCGCGGTTCCGTCAAAAACGCCACACCGGACGCGCTCATGTGTTGGTACGACGAGTTGAAGTTCTCGACTCGCAGAAACAGACCCACTCGCCCGGCGAATTGCCGACCTACCAAGGCCTCTTGTTCCTCGCCGCGAGCTTGGGCGAGCAAGATGCCACATCCCGAACCCGGCGGTCGAACTACGACCCATCTCTTGGGTTGGTTGTCCCCGTCCAAGGACGCGGAGTCCTCTTCGAGAGCGCAGCCGAGTACGTCCACGAAGAACGCAATGGCCTCGTCGTAATCCTTCACAATGACGCTGATCAACTCGAGACCCATGAGCTCAGGTTATTTCGTCCGCGACGTCGTCTTGGAGGGGTTCACTATCGTGGGCCTATGACATCGGATTGGGCGCGACCGGTAGTCCACTGGTCAATCGTGGCGATTGACGCCAGCCGCCAACGAGATTTCTATTCGGCGCTTTTCAACTGGGACATCGGCGAGGGACCGATCATGAATATCCCTGCGGGCATAGGGGGCCCGGAGCCGGGTCCTGCGGGCCACATACAGTCCGGATCGAACCCCAGTGTTTCGCTCTACGTGCAAGTGGCTGACCTGCGATCAACGATCGCCAAGGCAATCGAACTTGGCGGCAAAGAGACGATCCCGCCATTCGATTTGGAGAACGGTCAGTCGCTGGCGGCCATCGAAGACCCCGAGGGCAACTTCGTCATGTTGGTGCAGCAGTAATCGCTAACCCGGCAACTCCTTGAAGTATTCGGTGACAATGGTGTCCGGTTCCAACAGAAGACTGAATTCAATAGCGACTGGGGATGTCAAGGCTTCTGCGGTCGATTGACGTGCATCCGTCATCGAACGCCACCACGTAATCGCGATCCATTCGCCGTCGAGTCCGCTGGCGACGGTGCGGCGCACAATGCCGTTTTGCTGATAGATGAACGACTGTTGGTACTCAGCGTTCCTTTGCAGGAAATCTTCCGGACTGACATCGTCGATCAACCGGAACTTTGAGACTTCGATCATGATTGGCACGATACTGGCAACGTCCGGGACTCAATAATGTGCTTGGCCCTCTCACTGCATGATTTCGGTGTGCAGTGGACGCGCGGGATCACTGCCCGATATGCCAGGCACGATCGGATTCACTGCAAAGCCGCGACCACAATAAGGCCACCATTGGAATCCGCTCGGTGTGGGAATCACTACTCGACCGCTCAATGATTTGAGCGACACGACTAACTGACTGGGGTTGGGACATGGCGACATCACGTCGGTGCCGAAGACCCAAAAGGACGCGACTCCGCCGTTAGGCGCCAGGCGTACCGTCGGCGGCCTATGACCTTTCGTGACTCCCATCTGGTCGTTGCCCATGTGACCGAGGTAGTCCGTAGCTTTTAGATCGACACGCTTGCCGCTCTTATAGAAAACGATGGTGGGAAAGCCACTGATAACGCAGGAGAATCCTCCTACGTTGCGTATCCAAAACAGATCGCCGAAGGTACCGGCGAGACCTCCGGTCGTCCCGCGCCAAATTACGGTCAACGCATCCGCCCCGCATCGAAGGCTCGACGCCGGCGCTGACGTCGCGCCGGTCGGCACATCACCGGAGAAACTGAGCGACAACGTCACGACGAGTCCCGCACTCGCCATCTGCCCAAAACTTCGGTAAACCCGACGCACGAGCGTCAACCTACTCCGATAACCAGCGACACACGGCCGCAGCGGTACTGGAAGAATTGAGCGGAACTCAAGTCAAGAATCCAAATTGATCACCCACTCATTGCCGTTCGACAGAGTTCGCGAAAACAAGTTCATAGCAGCCACGTCAGGTGACGTATTGGTGAATGAATTCCGAGGCGAAGAAATCGCGCCGCGTGAGCGCCACACCAATTACTCAATTACGGTTGGAAATTCGTGAACTGCCAGAGATCCTCGTGATCGAGCTTGCGTCCGGACCACTGATCGAACCAGTCACTTTTCGTAGACACAGGATCCCAATCGAGCGGACCCGACCACAGCGTGCCCACGTATGGACGCGCGACATCCAGCACGTCGCGCCACGGAAGCTCGTCGGGCACTCGTACTCCTTCGGTGGGCGATCGAAGCAACCAGTCAACGGCGCCCAGTATCGACGCCGCAACCTGCACCGTGGTCGCGTTTTGTCCGGGCGCCACCAAACGAGCCTCTTCGATTGACGTGAGCATCCCGGTCCACCAGGACTTGTAGGGATGGCCCATCAGTAAAACGCCGAGCTCGTCACGTCCGGAAATGATCTCGTCGTTCATGATTCGCTGATCGTTGGGATACTCGTATTGATTGCCTTCGAGTTCGACGAAACTGGCCCACGCAACGTCGCTCGGGCAGTACGCGTAATGCACGGTTGGGCGATAGACGGGGACGTTGCCCTCCCACACAGTGAGATGGTCGCAGATCGTGAAGGCTTCGCCATGGCGGATTACCATGCCCACGATTTGGCCCGATGGGACGCGCGAGCGAACCAGGGTCTTGTGCGCCATCTGAGCGAGACAGATCTGGTTCTTCGGTCCCTCACCCTCGTGCACCCTGCCTAGTGCGGGCAAGTTCTTCTCGTGAGTCCCCCAGCCCATCTCGGCGGGTGCGACTCCTTCCTCGTAGAAACCGTCGACGCTCCAGGTATTGACGAATTCGCCCGGGAGTTTTGGTCGATCGCTTACCTGGGTGTCGCGTTCGGCGATATGAATTGCCTTGACGTCGAGCGCTCGTGCGAGGGCGTTGAACTCACCGGCGGCCAGGGCCGCCTCGATCGTCGAACGTCGTTCCACTAGTAAGCCGTCGCGCAGTACCGCTTCGGCGATTTCTACGAGAGCCTGCTTCGTTAAATGACTGACGAGTCCTGGGTTGGCCCCATGTTCGACGACCGCCGATGGGCCGTCGTTTCGACCCCAGCGCGCTAGTTGTCGACGGAGCGCCATGTGGCGCCAGTACAGCGTTCGCTCCTGGGGAGATTTCGAAGCCGGATCGGCGTAGGGCTCCCACACCTCGACAGAGGTGTTGAGATATCGCACGTTGTGATCGCGGCACCAATCAAGCAGGTCGTCGAGTCCGATGTTCCACGCCAGGTCGATGAGCAGATCCCCATCGCCCAATTCTGCAGCGAGGGTTTCTCCCAGATTGTCCCGCGTGATCTCCAGTTGTCGATACTTGACACCTTTGCGAATCGATGTGGCGATTCGCTCTCGATTGTCTCGACTCTCAATGACTGTTACCGACGATGGATCGAACTCAAAGTGCTCGAGTAAAAGAGGAAGTAAACACTGCACGACGGACCCACAGCCGAGAATCACAACACGACGAGGCATCTTGAAGTCGACCAATTAGAAACCTTTCATTGAGTACGCAAGACTTCAGCGAATCCAGCGGCTTGACATCCTAACGAAGACGCGCGCTTCCTGCCATTTGAACGGACGAACCTATGTCGTGGTCGCGAAAGTCGGGAGTTTACGATTCTGCGAGTTTGGAAAGGGCCTCGCCTACGACGCGAAAAATTATCCACTCGTCCATGGCTTCAGCGCCGAGAGAACGATAGAAGTCGATCGATGGTTGATTCCAGTCGAGCACCGACCATTGGAGACGGCGGTAACCCTTCGCAACGCACTCCTTCGCGAGATGGACCAAGAGCGCGGTGCCGTATCCGCGACCACGGAAATCTTCCTTGACGAAGAGATCCTCGAGAAAAATGCCGTGCACCCCCGACCACGTGGAGTAATTGAGGAACCACACCGCGAAACCGGCCACCTCTCCTTCGTCGGTCTCGACCAAATCGCAAAAGACATTGGGCGCTTCAGAAAAGAAACTCTCGCGGAGTTCATCGGGCGTGGCTCTCGCCTTTTCGAGTGCTCGCTCGTAAAGAGCCAGATCTCGGATGAGTTGGTGGATAGTTGGCACGTCTTCAACTACGGCGCGACGAATTGTCATTACGGCGCCCTACTGATTGACCACGAGAAGAGCGAAACCGTCGTAGCCCTTGCTGCCAACGGTTTGAACAGCCGTGCCTTCGATCCGGTCAATGGCCGCCGCCATCTCCAGAAATGTGCGGACACCCTGAACCCGTTCGTCCGGGCTCGAGGGATTCACGACTTCGCCGTCACGCACCACGTTGTCCGCAACTATCACTGTGCCCGTCCGAGACAATTGCAGTGACAGCTCCAAATACTTCGGATATCCCTCTTTATCGGCGTCGATGAAGATGAAATCGAATGGTTCCGCACCATCATCGATGAGGTGCTGCAATGACGTCACTGCCGATCCAACACGAATGTCGACCAGTGGTCCCAGTCCTGCTCCGTCGATGTTCTTGCGCGCTACCTCGGCGTGCATGGGTTCCAACTCAAGCGTCACGAGGCGGCCGTCACTGGGTAGTGCGCGAGCCAACCAGATCGTGCTGTATCCGCCAAGAGTTCCGATTTCCAAAATCCTGCGCGATCGCTGCATCTTGGCGAGAAGTTCCAAGAGTTTCCCTTGATTCGGGGCAACGTTTATCGGCGGTAGCTGCGCCGCCGCACTTCGCGCAAGCGTTTCATCAAGCGCTGCATCGGAAAGTGAAAATGTCTTCACGAGATACTCGTCGACACCGGTCCATTGTTCTGTGCTCATAGACAGAGTCTGGCACTTTCGAGACCGCCTACTCAAAGTCGAAACGCGGGCTGACACCGTCGACGCTGTAGCGATCAAGGAAGTCAACCTAGGAATGCAGCGACGAAGACACCAACTCGAATTTGAGAGACCCTAGACTCCTCGTGATCACGGAGTCAGAGCGACGACGGTAGTGCGAACGGAGATTTATGGCTGCGAAGAGGCAAAAGCGACTTATCATCGCGGGCGCAACGTTCTCGCTCGGCGCATCGCTCGTGCCGGTATTCGCGACGGGACCAGCCGGCGCATTATCTCCCTTTTGCAATAAGGTGACGACCGCTGAGGTGTCGAGCTTCCTCGGCGTGAAAGCGACGAAGGTGACGTCGAACGTAAACGGCAGCGTGACCGTTTGCTGGTACCGGGTCGGCGCCAATACTCAAGCGGCCTTCATACGAGTTCAGACGGGCGACAGTAAAGCTGGCTTCAACGCGGATAAGAAGGCAGCCGCCGCCCAGAGCGAAAAACCTAAGACCGATCTGAACTTTGGTGCGCTCCCGGCGTTCTCGACTTCGCTCGGCTCGCCATCGTACGGCATCACCTATTCGGTGACCGTCTTGAAGAAGTCCACCGAACTCGTGGTCGGCGGGGTCACAAGCAAGTTGTCGAATGTCGAACACCTTGCCAAGAAAGTTTTGTCTCTCGTTTGACGAAGGCGAACTAAATAGCTGATCTGCCTCAACGGAGACCTAAAACGGTGCTGAGTGCGTCATCAACTCCCCACATTGCATCTCCGTGAAGATGGGCTACGCGACGTCCGAGTCTGCTGACATCTAGTGCTGTGAGTTGTTCGACAAGTATCTTCGTTCGTTCGCCCAAGATCTCTACCTCCGGACGGAACGTTGAGTCCCTGGCACTGGTCGAGGTGGGCGCAATCAGAACGACGGACCGAGGCAGCATCACGTCAGACTGCACGACAACTCCGTACCGCTGTCCATGTTGTTCGTGCCCGACGTCTTTTGGTAGGCGAAGCTCCACAACGTCACCCCTCTGCACGCAGCAACTCCATGAAAGCGGCAATCTCGAGCATCTCGCGACGGTCATCTTCATCGGCCTCGAGAGCCGCGACTTCCTCTCGAAGCGCCTAGCGACGGCGGTTCTGCGCGGCGCTCAGAATTGCGGCGCGAATAGCGTCCGATCGGCTCAGACCGGTCGCCTCCAAAAGGAGAAGAGCTCGCTCAGCCTCTTCGTCAAGTCTCACGGAGATTGTTTTGGCCACGAATCGATTGTAATACGATTTGTAATACAGACGTTTGGTGCTCACCCCTCGCAACGGTCTCGTGCTCTCAGTAATTGCTAGATATTCAGTACCTATACACATTCGTAGTCAAAGTCGCACCCGAGGAAACACTAAGCAATCTGCGGACCATCAAGCCCAAAGACATTGCCAAATGGGTCGACCAATTGAGCGATCGAACGCGAAGCGTCAATCACAAGCGGTCCTCGATGCAACCGCGCACCTTTCGACTCGGCCCTGGCAACTGCCGCCGAATGATCGTCGACGCGGAGATACACGACCGGGCTACCACCGACTGGGTTCTTGATTACATCGGAGCGATGAAAGCCGAATTCGATGCCGTCGACTTCGAACCACGCGAAATCCTTTTCAATTGACACGCGCTCATTTGGATACTCCAAAAGATCTGCCCACCACGCGGCGACTTCTTTGGGATTCTCCGCAAAGACCATTACGGCACGCAGGATTGACGACATCTCAAAACGCTACTTCCACTTGAATGAAATCTCTGAGAGACTCGAACTGACAACGTTGGTATGCCGATGCGTCGGACCAACTGGCCCCAAAGTTTCTTAACTGCCCTTAGCGCCTTCGACGCGACTGACCAACGCCTTCAGGACCGAAATCTCACGCCGAAGAGCAGCTCTACCAGCTTTCGTAATGGAGACCCAAGTTCGAGGTCGGCGACCTTCGGTCCCTTTCTGAACGTTTATTAGACCCGCTTCCTCCAAGATTCGAATGTGTTGAGAGAGGTTGCCTGCAGTCAAGCCCAAGTTTTCTTGCAGAAAGCGAAACTCCACCTTGCGTGATTCGTTTGCAATGGTCAGGATCGCGAGTCGCACACGCTGGTGCACGGTGTCATCAAGATGTTCAATCGGATTGGTCTCCTGGGGTGTTGAATCACTCGGTTCACTGACCATCAACAACCCTCCGTCGAGTGATGTGGAGCGTTACGCCGCTGCGGCGCAACACATAGAACGCCACCCCACCAACGAGCAGATACATTCCCGGCAAGATCAGGTTGGGCAAAGCTTCAATGTTGCCGTTCCACGTGGAACCAATTCCGAGCCGCGTAAACAGATTGCTGACGTCGTAGAGACAAGAAAGCAGTGCCAGACCAAGGAATCCAATGACGTAGATCAGGAAGGCGAGACTTCGCTCGGTAATTGCGAGCGCTAAGAGGCCGATCGCGATAACCAGCAAAGGTTGCATCCCGCGTATCCAAAAGTCCGCCGGAATCTTGAAGGTGATCCAACCTCGGCTCGCAACTGCCAGCACCAGCACGCCAATACCAACGGTGGCAAACGGCCAAATGCGCCCGGCGACACCCAACGTCCGAGCACGCACCCAATAGAAGCCAACGACCGCGACGATTCCGATGAATATGCTCACTACCCAATAAGTCGTCGCCCAGGGACTCACGTGATCGATAGGCGAAGACGTAGGTGATCCCAGACCCGATCCAAACACGCCTCGCGAAATGGACACCGACCTACACACGAAGCTGCTGTTGTGGTCGTATGAATGGCACCCGAGCGACGAGGCCGTAAGGCCCGGATAGTGGTAGAAGAACATCGCCAACATCACGACCGCTCCAAAGACTATGAGGGCAAACCAGCTACCGTCACGCGCCACACGAGTTCTCCACCGCAGCCGGTCGGCGAAGTCGAGGTCTTCGTCAGGATGTTTTTGTCCGTTTGTCATACAAACTACTTTGTCATACAAACCACAAGATGTCAATATCTTGGCTCAGATCAATCTCAGCGAAAGGCAATCAATTTCTAACTATCAAAGCAAGGCGGTGGACATTTTAGGTTGGGAGAAACAAAGTTGCGTAAATTTCGTGGATGTGTACTCGTCAAAGAGTGTAGTGATCATGAAGAAAAGATTCTCCTCCGCCAGTGACATCTCTCAGGTGCTGGCAGCAGCGTCTGACGGCAATTTCGATTCTATTTTCGGAGAAGAGTCCGAACGATGGTGGGATTTTGTCAGAGAGCGACTCGACCTCGGAGCCGATGAACTCATGATTCGCCTTGAACTTGAAGACCCAGATTTCAGGAGATGGTTCCTTTGGCTCCTATTTAGGGTCGAGGAAGATAGCCGAGCGTTAGCTCTCGAGGAAGTTCTAGTTCCTGATTACGAGGCAAAACCAGAGGCGGCGATCGAGATTCCCCAAGGTCGAGAACAGGTTCCGTACTTCATTCTCTCGTGAGCAGCCTTTGCTACGTACCGCATTCTGCCGGAAGTGAGCGACTAATCCTCAAGCCACCGTGACAAGACTTTGACATCATTCGACTCGTAGCCGACACTGCCGTAAAAGTTCAACACCGAATCGTTCTCACTCCGAACCATCAACTGAACTTTGACTGCACCATTCTTGCGTAGCCACTCTTCCGCTGCACTCATAAGTTCCGATCCGATGCCTTCGCGTTGATGCACCTCTCCAACCGCGAGGTAGTAGACCCAACCACGATGTCCATCGTGCCCCACCATCACAGTTCCAATCAACTCGTCGTCTTGCTTGAGTCCAAGGACTGCAGATGTCGCACCATCTAATGCACGCTGGAAATCCTTTGCCGCATCATTCCAGGGCCGAGTCAATCCCGCGTCAGCCCAAAGGGCAACAACTGACGGAGCGTCGACTCCGGTTAGTTCACGAACTTCCACCGGCCAATGGTAATTGACGAGGTCAAGACGCTTCCCGACTAGCGATTTTCTACGAAAAAACGGTAGACATTCGTCTCGCGAAGTTCGAATCCAAGCCGTGCGTACAGTCGATTGGCGGCCTCGCGCGACGGACGTGTCGTGAGATCGATCGTTCGAACTTCTCGCCGGCGCGACTCTTCGATGGCCGCCGTTGTCAATGCCTCCGCCACGCCCTTTCCACGAGCAGCTTCGTCAACCACTACGTCCTCGATCCACGCCCGTCGACCGGTCGGGAGGGGAAAGACGACAAGGGTCAACGTTCCGACGGTCCGGCCCTCGTCTCGAGCGATGAAGACGGTGGTCGAGGGTGACGCAACGAGTTCTTCAACGTCCGTCGCCGTAAGTGCTGATGCGTTCGCGGAGAGTTGTGGTAGCAAGTGATTGAGCCCGGCCACCAGTTCTTCGGACACGCCGGTCACGACTTCGACCTGGACACTCATTGCTCTCCCCTCCACACCGGTCGGCGTAGGTCGTCGTAGAAGACGTCGCGATGTTCGCCGTCAATTGCTGCGAAGATCGGTCCGGCCCAGCGTTCGGCACCAATGACCGGCGACGGCAAGTTGTCGCGGGTGAACCAACCAACGTCGGTCACCTCAAGAGGGTGGGTCTTCAACTCCCCGCCGGTCGCGCGACAGAAGAACAGCAGGGAGTAAAGAGGCGTCCGCGACGAACCGAGTCGCATCCCGTCGAGCACGCCGATGAGACGCACCGGTTCGGCCTCGATCCCCGTCTCTTCGAGGACTTCTTTCACCACGACTTCGGCGGCCGAATAGCCCACGTCACACCACCCCGTCGGATAGAGCCAGACACCGGAATCTGCGCGTTGGATCAACAGCAGTTCTCCTCGGTCATTGGTCACGGCAGCCCCCACGGCGACCTTCGGTGTCTGGTAACCCGCGACCCCTCGGTCGGCTTCCTTCATCCACTCGGTGACGTATCCGTCAGCGTCCAGTACTCCATCGAGACCTTCTTCGGCGGCTGCCTTGATATCGCCGGCGATCTTCAGAACCTCTTCGAAGCGTTCTCGTTCGTACAGGTTCTCGGTGAACCCGAGACCGGTTCGCGCGACGCCGGCCAGTGCTTCGGCCCAGCGCAGGAGCGTCTTTTCAGGAACCGATTCCATATTCAGGACGCTAGCAATGGGCCCTAGGCAACCGTCGCGTCGAGTATCTCATCCAGCGTCCCCACGAGCCCGGTGTAAAACGCGCCGAACTCGGCATACAGCGTCGACGCTTCGTCGTAACGCATCGTGTAGACGCACTCCTTCAGATCATCGACATGGACGCCGAAGAGTGTGACGCCCCACTCCCAATCGTCGAGTCCCGTCGAACCGGTGATGACCTGGAGAATCCGACCTTTGAACTCGCGACCCAGTGCGCCGTGTTGTCGCATCAGTCGCTCGCGTTCTTCGTAGGGCAGGGCGTACCAATTGTTCACTTCGTCACGGCGCTTAGACATCGGGTAGAAGCAAAAGGCGCGCTTACCCTCCGGCGGGAGCGTCGGAAACAGTCGGTCTTGCAACATCTTCTCGGGCATACCTGCCGCGTACTCACTTACCTCGGTGACCGAAACGTAACTTTCCGCGACGAAGAAACCGGCCGCCTGGATCTGGGACTGAAATTGACGGAGCTTCCAGAGGTCCTCTCCGAGAACCATGAAGCACACGTCGGCTTTCGCACCCATGATGGCGACGCTCACCACTTGCAGCCCGTCGCCATGAGCTTCGTCGACCGCCTTTCGAACGGCGGTGACGTCAACGTCGACATCGGGATGGCAGAAGAGGTGCAGGACATTGAGCCCGCGCGAGGTCGTGAGCGGTTCGTGCGTCATGGACCAATGCTACGACGTGACCTCATCGACCCAATCCGGACACAGCCCCAAAAGCAAAACCGTGGGGCCCGAAGGCCCCACGGATTCAACAGTTCTAAAAAGCGGACGATTTAGTAGTCGTCCATCCCGCCGCCGGGCATCGCCGCGGCCTTCTCTTCGGGCTTGTCGACGATAACGCACTCAGTCGTCAAGAACAGTGCCGCGATCGAAGCCGCGTTCTGCAGCGCCGAGCGAGTCACCTTCGCCGCGTCGATGACACCGGCCTTGATGAGGTCCTCGTACTCGCCGGTCGCAGCATTGAGACCCTCGGTCGCTTTCTTGAGGTTGCGAACCTTGTCGACGATGACGCCACCTTCGAGACCTGCGTTGACCGCGATCTGGTTGATCGGCGCCTCGACGGCCTTGGCCACCATGCGAGCACCCGTCGCCTCATCGCCGATGAGCTTGTCAGCGGCTTCGAGGATTCGGACCTGGCTGCGAAGAAGAGCCACGCCACCACCGGGGACGACGCCCTCTTCAATGGCGGCCTTCGTCGTCGACACCGCGTCTTCGATGCGGTGCTTCTTTTCCTTGAGCTCGACCTCCGTCGCAGCGCCAACCTTGATGACGGCCACGCCGCCAGAGAGCTTGGCGAGACGCTCTTGGAGCTTCTCGCGGTCGTAGTCCGAGTCGGTGTTGTCGATCTCGGCCTTGATCTGGTTGATACGTCCCTTGATGTCGTCTTCGGACCCGGCGCCCTCAACGATCGTCGTCTCGTCCTTCGTGACGACGATCTTGCGCGCGCTACCCAGCATGCCGACGTCGGCGGTCTCGAGCTTCAGACCGATCTCCTCGGAGATGACGGTCGCACCGGTGAGGATCGCGATGTCCTGGAGCATGGCCTTGCGACGTTCGCCGAAGCCCGGGGCCTTCACAGCCACTGACTTGAACGTGCCGCGGATCTTGTTCACCACGAGTGTCGCCAATGCTTCGCCCTCAATGTCCTCGGCGATGATCAGCAACGGACGGCCGGACTGCATGACCTTTTCCAGGACCGGAAGAATGTCACGGACAGAGGTGATCTTGTTCGAGACCAAGAGGATGTAGGCGTTCTCGAGAACGGCCTCCATGCGCTCGGTGTCGGTGGCGAAGTAAGGAGCGATGAAGCCCTTGTCGAAACGCATACCTTCGACGAGGTCCATCTCCATGCCGAAGGACTGGCTCTCTTCGACGGTGATGACGCCGTCCTTGCCAACCTTGTCGATGGCGTCGGCGATCATCGCGCCGATCTCGTCATCGGCCGCAGAGATAGACGCCACTTGGGCGATCTGCTCTTTGGTGTCGGCGGGCTTGGCGAGGTCGTGCAGTGACGCCACGGCGGCCTCGACCGCAGTCTCGATACCCTTCTTGAGCGACATCGGGTTGGCGCCCGCGGCGACGTTCTTCAGACCTTCGCGAACCATTGCCCAGGCAAGCACAGTGGCCGTCGTGGTGCCGTCACCGGCGACTTCGTCGGTCTTCTTGGCGACCTCTTTGACCAATTCTGCGCCAATGCGCTCGAACGGGTCCTCGAGGTCAATGTCCTTCGCGATCGAGACACCGTCATTGGTGATGGTGGGGGCTCCCCACTTCTTGTCCAGGACGACGTTGCGGCCCTTGGGTCCGAGCGTCACGCGAACGGCATCGGCCAGTTTGTTCATGCCGCGCTCTAGCGCCCGGCGGGCCTCTTCATCGAATGCGATCAGTTTCGCCACTGTGATTCCTCCTAAAGCGAGACACCCTTTTGGTGCAACGCGATATTAGCAGTCTAAGGCGGCGAGTGCTAATGCCGGTCAGCCGCCAGCGACGGCAGGGACCAGCGAGATCGTCTGTCCGGCCACGAGGGTCGTGTCCAGACCATCGAGGAACCGTACGTCCTCGTCAGCCACGAAGACATTAACGAAACGGCGGAGGGCCCCCCGGTCGTCGAGGACCCGAAAGGCGATGCCGGGATAGGCCGCGTCGACCGCGACGATCGCTTCACGCACCGTCGTGGCCTCGACCGGCACTTCCCCGGCGCCACCGACGAGGGTGCGAAGTTGGCTAGGTAGTCGGACGGTGACGCTCATGATGCGGCCACCAGTTGGTGGAAGCGCAACGCCTCTTCAGCCGCTTCGAGCGACGGGCTGATCGTCGAGCTGACGGTCGCGGTGTCGACGATCGCGTCAAGCGTCTTGAGTCCGTGCCCCGAGATGATCGCCACGATCGACTTATCGCGGTCGATCGTGCCGCGTTCAATCATCTGGCGCAACGAGGCGATCGTCACGCCGCCGGCCGTCTCGGCGAATATTCCTTCGGTCTCGGCGAGCAGGCCGATGCACTCGAGAATCTCTGAATCCGAAACCGAACCGCAGTCGCCACCGTGGGCACGAAGCTCATCCAAGACGTACGGGCCGTCGGCAGGGTTGCCGATGGCGAGGGAACGAGCGATCGTATTTGGTCGCTGCGGAGTGACGACTTCTGCCCCTGAAGCGAAGGCGGTAGCGATGGGCGAACAACCCGTCGCCTGGGCACCAAAGAGCACCGGCGCGGGACCGTCCACGAGACCGAGCTCGATGAACTGTTTGAACCCTTTGGCGACTTTGGTGAACTGGCTGCCGGAAGCGAGAGGCACCACCACTTGATCGGGTGTGCGCCAGCCGAGCTGTTCGCAGATCTCGAAGGACAGCGTCTTGGATCCTTCGGCGTAATACGGGCGGAGGTTCACGTTGACGAACGCCCAGTCACCGTGCTCGGCGACCAGTTCGACGCAGAGTCGATTCACGTCGTCGTAGTTGCCTTCAACACCCAGCACCGTGCCACCGAAGATCGCCGCCATGGCGATCTTGGACTTCTCAAGGTCGGACGGAATGATGGTCACGCTCGGCCAGCCGATCGACGCGGCGTGCGCCGCGACCGACGTCGCGAGGTTGCCCGTCGACGCACAGGCGGCCGTCGTAAAGCCCAAGCGTCGCGCGCTCGACAGCGCCACCGAGACCACACGGTCCTTGAACGACCCGGTGGGATTACGAGTGTCGTCCTTCAACCACAGTTCGCGTACTCCGAGCACCTTGGCGAGGCGCGTGGAGCGGCGAAGGGGTGTCCAGCCCGCACCGAGATCGACCGGTTCGACTCCGGGGTCGGGCAGCAACGCGCCGTAGCGCCAGATAGAGGGCGGGCCACTGGCGATGGACTCTCGCGTGAGGACGCTTCGGGCCGCGGCGAGGTCGTAGTCGACCTCCAACGGACCAAAGCAGAAATCACACGAGTATCGCGCCTCACTGGGATAGGTGGCACCGCACTCTCGACATAGAAGACCTGTAGCGAAACTCATAACTCCCTTTTCATCGTTCGGCCTTTGGCACCTGGTGTGATGAGCGGGTAGCTCACGGATCACACTGGTTGTCGCGACTTCAACGGGGCCGTCCCTCAGTCGCTCTTGATGACCTATCAATTCTCCCCGAAGGTACGGGCCGTGTCAAGTCCGGGCTGGCCATTCGGCACGTAACCTTCTACGGGTGAGCAGCCCGGACGTCCCATGGACTCTTAGCCGTGACGAGTTCAGTCTCGAGCGCGTGATCCAACTCAAGCCGACGGCCACCGTCGGGGTGATCGTCCCGGCGAGGAATGAGTCGGCCACTGTGGGCGCCGTCCTGGACGCCGCTCTCGCCCACCGCGAACTTATCGACGAGATTGTCGTCGTCAATGACAACTCCGTCGACGACACGACCACGGTCGCCAATCACCACGGCGCCCGCGTCGTCCACCTGGATGGCCCCAGCGGCAAGGGCGAGGCGATGCGCGCCGGAATCGAAGCGACCACCTCCGACCTGGTGGTATTCCTCGACGCCGACGTCGTGAACACCACCTCAGAGTTCGTGGCTCGCCTCATCCAGCCCCTCCTGGAGCGCCCGGAAACCCAGTTGGTGAAGGGCTATTACGAGCGGCCCCTGCACAACATGCCGACGGGCGGCGGACGAGTCAACGAGTTGGCTGCGCGTCCAATCCTGTCGCTGCTCTATCCGGGACTCGGCGAGATTCGACAACCGCTGGCCGGGGAAACCGCTGGGCGGCGCAGCGCATTTGAAGCCATCACTTTGGAGAAGGCCTACGGCGTCGAAATTGCTCTGTTGATCGACATCGCTCGACAGTTCGGCGTTCGCAGTTTGGCCCAAGTCGACCTCGGCGTGCGACGGCATCGAAACCGTCCTCTCGAAGAACTACGTCCGATGTCGATGGATGTGTTGCGTGCGGCGCTGAAGCGTTACAGCGTCCACCTTCCACCGCAAACTTGACTATCCCGTGCTGGCGGAGTTGTGTCCGAGAATCACTATGACGTCATCACTCGACGCACCCGGAACGGGACGTAGACCGTTGAGTGCCTGAACGGCGTGTTTTCCGACGCGAATCTTGTTGGCGATTTGAATCGCAGCCCACTTGAAATTCGGGTTGAAGTACACGATGGTCTTCTTTGCGTGAGGACCAGAGGCATTCACACCGGGAAGAACGTTCCAGCCCTGTGTGAGCAACTCTTGAGAGTAGGTACGCGCCAGATTGGTGACATTGGTGCCGTTCGCGACTTGAACCCGAACGGATGATTTCGCAACGGTCTGGTGACGAAGAGTGGTTGTGGTTTCCGACGGCGACAGGGTTGTTGTCGTAACTGAGGTTGACGCCGGGCTGACGTATCGAATCATGAGAAATGCCGCCACGACGAAGAGTACGACGATGATCAACACCACACTCAGAGCTGGTTGGTAGTGAGAGCCGGGCGGATTGGAACCGTGATGTGGCTGGGATGAATCACTCATTCGTCTCAGCCTACATATTGAGCCAAGTCGAATTTCAGTAACCTTGAACTTCCAAGCCGGTGTGGCGCAGTCTGGCAGCGCAGGCGATTTGTAATCGTCAGGTCGGGGGTTCGAATCCCTCCACCGGCTCTCGCAAAAATTTTTGGTGAATCAATAACGACGGACGATTCCACTGCGCGGACCAATCCATTGTCCCGAGATCGTGCTTCCATCCATCACGAGCACAACTGCTACTCGAGATGGATGGTAGGCGTCGCTTCATCAAACTCCGAAGACTTCAACTCTCGAATAGGCGTTGCTGGATTGACCGGCAATCGCCCCTTCTCCAGTTGAGGAAATAGTGACACCACGGACCTTCATGGCGTTCAGACGATTCCGAAGGTACGAAGCAACATTTCTGGCTCGTGTTCGACTCAGAATTACATTCAGCGATTTCAAACCCGTTGCTGACGTATATCCAAAGAGATCGACCTTCGAATATCTTCTCGACTTAATGGTTACGGCAATGCGGTTGATTTGATTCTTCAACGCTGCTGACAACGATGATGAATCTTTCTTGAACGTTCCGATTGCACCGAACAACGCCGCGAGTTTGTGACCGCTCCATTGTGCGTAGAGAACTTCTGAACCGGATATCTTGAACGCTTCGCCAACCGAATACGAAGTGCCCGAACCCGTGGCGCTTGTGTTCCAGCGGCTTAATTCGAAGCCCGCCTCCAACATTCCGGTCTGATCCGGCAAAGTTATTGTCGACCCGGGTGATCCAACTATTGGATTGATCGCGCCGCTGCCTCCGTTCGCATTAAATGTCACAGTGGCGCTGGGTCCCGCGGTCCACTGCGCATAGAGAGATTGGGTGCCGTCCAATACGAATCTCGCACCCTCTGCATATTGTGTTCCACTTCCGTTCGCCTGTGAATTCCATCCACTGAACGCGAACCCTGGCAATGTGAATCCATTACCCGCCGGCAAACTTATTGAAGTTCCGTCCTCGCCAGAAAGTTGAGCAATCGAACCTGATCCACCGTTGGAATTGAAGGTCATCACGTCTGTTGCATTGGGCGTCCATTGGGCAAATAGCTCAGTCGAACCAGTCGGAGTGTACGAAGATCCTCCGACGCCGATAATTGTCCCACCGGTTTCAGCATTGAACCAACCGTCGAAGGTGTTTCCGACGAAGATTGGAGTCGGAAGTACCAAGGCGGGTGATGCCACGACATAAATCGACGAAACGAGAGTGGCTTGACCACCGTCATATGAATACGCGACAGTGAAGGAATCGGGAGACCACTGAGCATAAAGAGTTTGATCTACGGTGAAAATGTATGTTGCGCCACCGGCATATTCAGTTCCGCTTCCGTCTGCCTCAGTGTTCCATCCAACAAAGGTATATCCAGGATTGCTCATCCCCGAGCCCGAAGGCAGAGTCGTCGACTCGCCTACGTAATTCGAGATCGGACCGCTCGAACTTGCACCGCCGGTATTTTCGAAGTTCACCGTCGTCGTCGGAATCGCGGACCAAATGGCGAATAAGTCAATCGCTCCGACAAACGAATACGTCGATCCGTTTCCGTAAGAGACACCATTTCCGTTTGATTGGGTATTCCAGTCAACAAAGGTGAATCCTGGATTGGAAAGCACTGGATTCAGATTCGTAAACAGTGTCAGCGGTTCGGGAGCATTGTCTGTTTGCGTTGCGTAGACCGGATCAGTCCCATTGTCGTTCTCGACAAACGTCACCGAGTGATCAATACTCCTCCAAACGGCGTATAGGACTTCCGCCGTTCCGAAACTAAAAATTGAGCCATTGGCAAACGAAGTGCCGGTTCCGTCCGCAGATGAGTTCCAATCGAAGAACGTGAATCCGCTGTTTGCAAAGGACGGATTCAGATTTGCGAAGGAAGTCAATGCGGTCGGAACATTCGCAGTCTGTGTTGAATAAACCGGATCGTTCGGATTGTCATTCTCGACAAAAGTCACCGAGTGAAATAGTGGAGTTGAAGCGTTCGAAGGTGTCGTTGGCATCGCACCGACTATTAGGAACATCGCAAAGAAGGTCGACAAGGAACTTCGAAGCGCAATCTTTCTGAGAGTTGCGTTGGCGGCCTTCATGACGTCAACCCGTCGGGGGTCAAGTTAAGGCCATTGGACAAGAAGCGCATGGGACATCCTTCGTAGAAGATCGGCGCTCTTGGGCGAACGAGCGATGTACCAGCAACCACCACTCTGGAGAGGAAACAGACCTCAAGGTCAGCGACGTCTCCATCTTGAAGAATGGAGGCGGTTGAAATCTGTTGCTGTTTTCCCTTGCTCGGCCAGACTAGATAGTCAACGCTTGTAATTCGTAGAGTCCAAAGACCCTATTGAATCAAATTACGAACGACGACTTCGTTGTCGCGCCACTTCGAATGCCGCAACGGACACCGCGACACCTGCGTTCAACGAACTGATCTTGCCCAACTGAGGTATTGACACAACTGCCGCACAACGCTTGCGAGTCAACACCGAAAGTCCTTTTTCTTCTCCGCCGACCACGAGAGCGACCGGCGTCGTACCCAAATCGAGGTCGTAGATCGAGTCAGTCGATTCACCGGCGAGCCCCACGGTCAAGACGCCCGCTTTGTTGAGGACATCGAGCGCTGCGGGGATACCGCCCACGTCACAGAAGGTGAGGTACTCGATTGCCCCGGCCGCGGTCTTCGTGACCGACGGGGAGATTCGAGCCGAACGGTGTCGAGGGACGACGACGCCTGTCACACCGGCGCCGTCGGCGCTTCGAAGCATGGCGCCAAGGTTTCGCGGATCGGTCACGCCATCACAGACCAGCAAAAACGGATGACGATGTTCGAGAAGTTCGTCAAGTGTCACGGTTTCGAGCCGAGCCGCGATGGCCATGACGCCTTGATGTCCCTCAGTACGCGCTTCGCGGTCGAGGCGGGTCATCGAGATGACTTGCACGGGGACTCGCTGACGCTGGGCCTCAAACTCGATGGCGTCCAATGTGTCGCTGGCGTCTTGCGCATCGGCGATGTAGATGCTTTGAATCTGACGCCGACGAGCTTTGAGCAGTTCGAGGACCGCGTGACGACCTTCGACTTGCTCGCCGCCGAGACCTTCTTTTTCCCGCGAACTCGGCGAGCGTCGCGGTCCACCGACTTGACCACCGGTCATTGGGCGACCACCTTGGCGCGACGAACGCCCAGGCGGTCCCCTGCGAGGGGCGGGACGTGGACTCACGGAGTCTCGTCGAGCAGAGCGACCGCGCTCGCGCCCATACCTTCGACGCGACCCAGGGCTCCAAGACCTTCAGCGGTAGTCGCCTTCACGGTGACCAGCGCACCCACCACCGAAGAGAGTTGATCCGACATTCGCGGCATGAAGTCCGAAAGTTTGGGACGTTCGGCGATGATCGTGATGTCGGCCGAAACTGTGCGAAGTCCGGCCGCCGCGACCAGCGCCACCGTTTCTTCGAGCAATCGACGCGAAGACGATCCGAAGTACTCCGGGTCAGTGTCCGGGAAATGTCGACCTAAGTCGCCGAGATTCGCCGCGCCGAGCAACGCGTCGCACAGCGCGTGGGTCGCGACGTCGGCGTCGGAGTGCCCTACCAACCCTGGCGCGTTGGGTATTTCGACGAGGCCAAGCCAGAGCACTCGCGAAGGGTCATCGCTCACTCGATGCACATCGAGTCCGTGACCGATTCTCATCGAGAGAGTTCGATCGAAGCGGTTCGAAGGAGGTCACCGGGAAACGTGATCTTTATGTTGTCGACCTCGCCGTCAACGACGACGACGCGGCCACCAAGAGCCTCCACCAGCGCCGCGTCGTCGGTGGCGTCATCGCCATTGGCGTGTGCGCGAATGAGAATGTCCCGAGCGAATGCCTGAGGTGTTTGCACCGCCACCAGCTCACTTCGTTCGGTCGTCTCTTCGACCACGTTGAGCGTTCCTTCGCGACGGACCCGTTTGACGGTGTCCGAAATCGGCAGCCCCGGTATGGCGCCATCGGCGCCGGCGAGGACCGCGTTCACCACCGACGTGAAGAGTGCCGATGTCGCCAAGGGTCGCGCGGCGTCGTGCACCACGATCACGTCGGCATCACCGCACTCTTTTAGACCTGCACGCACAGACTCGGCTCTCGTTGATCCGCCGGTCACGACGACGTCAGCACCCTCGCCGTCGCCCTGGTAGTTCGCGGGCACCACGAGGACGACCAAGTCAGCGACGGACCTCGAGGCCCGAACGCTGAGGGACGTGACGGTGTCATGGTTCATGATGGCGAACTGTTTGGGACCGCCGAAGCGCTGACCCTGACCGGCGGCGACGACCACGGCCGCAACCGACATGACTACGGCAGGACCGAGGCGAGCTTTTCTTCAGCCGCTTCCGTGTCCACGTTCAAGGCGAACGTCAGCTCGGAGACGAGGATTTGGCGCGCCCTCGTCAACATGCGCTTCTCTCCGGCGGAAAGTCCCTTGTCCTTGTCGCGAATCGAAAGGTTGCGCACGACTTCGGCGACTTGGTAGATGTCACCGGAACGAAGCTTCTCCGAGTGGTTCTTGAAGCGACGCGACCAGTTGGTGGGCATGCGCGCTTCCTTCTTGCGAAGGACCGCGAAGACCTCTTCGACCTCTTCGTCGTTGATGACGTCGCGAAGACCCACGGACTCGGCGTTGGCGACCGGGACCATCAACACCAGGTCGGTGTAGGCGACCTTGAGCTTCAGATAGTCCTGTTTGACGTCAAAAGCCGTCATTTTCTCGATCTTTTCCACGGTGCATGCGCCGTGGTGGGGGTAGACGAGACGATCGCCCTTTTTGTACTTGCGAACAGCCATATACGAGGTACTCCTCAGTGAAAATTTGCCTGGCTAGGCGGTGGGGGGATTAATCATTCTACCAGAAAATGTTGATTTTGTGCCCGATTGGGCCACGGCGATCGCCTCAGCGAGGGTGCGACAGCGAATCGCGGCGACTCCCGGTACCTCTTCCAACTCTCCGTCCGTCGGAACCACCACCGTCGTCGCTCCGAGGCGCTGTGCCTCTCGGACCCGTCGGGTGAGCCCGGTGACGGCGCGAAGTTCTCCGGCAAGACCTACTTCGCCCATCGCGGCCAGGGTGCGCGGCACCGCGAAGTTGAGCGCCGCCGACGCGACCGATAATGCGAGCGCCACGTCGACGCCCGGCTCATTGGCCGGCAGTCCGCCCGCGGTAGCGGCGAACACGTCGAGGTCACTGGTGTCGATGGCGCAACGCGACTCCAGGACCGCGAGCAGCAGCGACAGTCGTTGCGACGAGACTTGGTGGGCCACTCGACGAGGCGAGCTCGACGCGGTCGCGACAAGCGCCTGCATCTCGATGAGGAATGAACGCGATCCGTCATTGGTCACCGTGAAGACGACTCCTGGCACATCGAGTTCCGGACCGCGCAGGACCGTGGCGTCGGGCATCTCTCGCAGCCCGTCGGGGACCATCTCCAACAGACCGACTTCGCCGGTTGGACCGAAGCGGTGCTTCATCGCTCGCAAGAGTCGAAGTGAACCGTGTCGATCACCTTCGATCCGTATGACGGTGTCGACAAGGTGTTCCAAGGCGCGTGGTCCCGCGAGCTCACCGTCCTTCGTCACGTGACCGACGATCAACAGCGCCACGCCGGTCTCCTTGGCAACCGAGCAAAGTCGTTCGGCGACGTGGCGTACCTGCGGCACGGAACCGGCGACGCTTCCTAACGCGTCGTCACTCATCGCCGAGATCGAGTCCACGACGCAAAGTGTCGGGCGTCGCTCGCGCACGAGCTGTTCGGCCACTTCCACGTTGGTGGTCGCCGCGACCTCGAGACCTTCCGGTACGTCACCTAATCGACGGGCTCGTTGGGCGACTTGGGCGACCGACTCTTCAGCGGCGATCAAAAGCACCGGTGTGGCCGAGGCGGCCAAATCGCGCAGGCTCATCAGAGCGAGCGTCGATTTGCCGACACCCGGCTCGCCGAAGAGCAGCGTCGTCGATCCGGCGATGAAGCCGCCGCCTAGGACGCGATCGAGTTCGCCCACGCCAGTTGAGTGCACCGTGGCGGTCGAGCCCTCGACCTCGCGCAGTGACGTGGTGGTGATCTGAATAACCCGTGACTTCACGGTGGTCCGTTCTTCGTCGAGCGTGTTCCATTCGCCACAACCCGAGCAGCGTCCGCTCCAACGTGGCGACGTCGTGCCGCACTCGCGACAGACGTGCACGGAGTGGGTCTTCACCTCCGAGAGATTACGAAGTGACTGTGACGTTACGCGTTGTCGGAGAGATCTTCGAAGTCAACCGACGGCGGCAGGCCCTCGACTCCTTCGAAGGTCAAGTACGGACCGTCCGGACCCTCGACGATGTCGCCGACGATCGTCTGACCCGCGTGGAACTCCTTGAAGAGGATCTTCTCGCTCAACGCGTCTTCGACGTACTGCTGAACGGCCCGACGCAGCGGTCGCGCACCGAGTTCGGGGTCGTAACCCTTCTCGGCGAGGAAGCCCTGGGCCGCGGCGGAGAGCTCGAGTCCAAGTCCTTGCACCGCCAACTGGTCACGCAGTCGTGCGATGAACATGTCGGCGATCATGATCACTTCTTCTCGACTCAACTCGTGGAAAACGATGGTGTCGTCGATGCGGTTGAGGAACTCCGGTCGGAAGTGGGCCTTCAGTGCCGTGTGGACCTTTTCCTTCATCCGCTCGTGATCCGCGACGTCCGAAGCCCTACCGAACCCGATCGCGGCCTTTCGCAGATCGGCGGTGCCGAGGTTCGAGGTCATGATGAGGATCGTGTTCTTGAAGTCCACTGCTCGACCTTGCGCGTCAGTGAGTCGACCGTCTTCCAAGATCTGCAAGAGGGTGTTGAAGACGTCGGGGTGAGCCTTCTCGACTTCGTCGAAGAGCACGACCGAGAATGGCTTGCGTCGAACGGCCTCGGTCAACTGACCGCCTTCGTCGTAGCCGATGTAACCGGGGGGCGAACCGACCAGTCGGCTGACCGAGTGCTTCTCCATGTACTCGGACATGTCGAGCTGGATCAGCGCGTCCTCGTCATCGAAGAGGAATTCGGCCAAAGTCTTGGCGAGTTCGGTCTTACCGACGCCGGTCGGCCCAAGGAAGATGAACGATCCACCGGGACGCTTCGGGTCCTTCAGACCGGCACGGGTACGACGGATGGCGCGGCTGATCGAGATAACGGCCTCGTCTTGTCCCACGATGCGCTTGTGGAGTTCGTCCTCCATGCGCAGGAGCTTGGTGGTCTCTTCTTCGGTGAGACGGTAGACCGGGATGCCAGTCCACACCGCGAGGACCTCAGCGATGGTGTCCTCGTCGACGAGGTCGAAGACCACGCCGCCCGATGCCTGGATGGTGAGGTCGAGTTCGTCGCGCTTGGCGATCAGTTCGCGTTCTTGTTCTTCGAGAGCCTTGGCCTGTTCGATGGCCCCGCTGGCCATGGCACTCTCTTTGTCGGCGCGCACGCGTGAGATGTCCTCGTCGTACTTCTTCTGCTGCGGCGGGGTGTCCATCCGGCGAATGCGCAGTCGACTACCGGCCTCATCGATCAAGTCGATTGCCTTATCGGGCAAGAAGCGGTCCGAGATGTAGCGGTCGGCCAGATTCGCCGCAGCGATCAAGGCCTGGTCGGTGATCTTGACGGCGTGGAACTCTTCGTAGACCTCGCGCAGTCCCTTCAAGATGTCGATGGTCATCGCGACTGACGGCTGTTCGACCTTCACCGGCTGGAAGCGGCGCTCGAGCGCGGCATCCTTTTCGATGTGCTTGCGGTACTCGTCGATGGTCGTCGCGCCAATGGTCTGCAGTTCACCGCGCGCGAGCATCGGCTTCAAGATTGAGGCCGCGTCGATCGCACCTTCAGCGGCACCGGCGCCGACGAGCGTGTGGATCTCGTCGATGAACAAGATGATGTCACCGCGCGTGCGGATCTCCTTCAAGACTTTCTTCAGGCGCTCTTCGAAGTCACCGCGGTACCGACTGCCCGCGACCAGCGCGCCGAGGTCGAGCGTGTAGAGCTGCTTGTCCGCGAGCGTGACCGGTACCTGATTGGCGACGATTTTCTGCGCGAGTCCTTCGACGATCGCGGTCTTTCCGACCCCGGGCTCGCCGATCAATACAGGATTGTTCTTGGTACGGCGTGACAACACCTGCATCACGCGTTCAACTTCTTTCTCGCGCCCGACCAGCGGGTCGAGCTTGCCCTCGCGAGCGAACTGCGTGAGATTGCGCCCAAACTGGTCCAGGACCGCCGAGCCGCCGGCGCCCTCGGCGTCGCCGCTCTTCTGGCCACCCGATGAACTCTGGCCACCGGACTCCTTGCCGGCCTGACCGGACATCATCTGAATAACTTGCGTGCGAACACGTGCCATGTCGGCGCCGAGGTCGCTCAGGACCTGGGCCGCCACGCCGTCACCCTCGCGTACCAGCCCGAGCAACATGTGTTCGGTGCCGATGTAGGAGTGGCCGAGTTGCAGGGCTTCGCGCAGCGAGAGCTCAAGGACCTTCTTCGCGCGCGGCGTGAAGGGCGGCGAGCCAGGCGAAGGATTGGTGTTGGCGCCGATGGCCTCTTCGACCTTTTCGCGCACCACATCGAAGGTGACCCCTAAGGCGTCCAGCGCCTTGGCAGCGACGCCCTCGCCCTCGCGAATCAGGCCGAGCAGTATGTGCTCGGTGCCGATGAATGCGTGGTTGAGGTCACGTGCTTCTTCCTGCGCGAGCACAAGTACTCGGCGGGCACGGTCAGTAAATCGTTCGAACAATTGTCATCCTTTGTGCGTCAATACATAAAAGTGTACCGGTGCGATGTGCCAGTTGAGTCCCACCCCTCGGACCTCAGAGAATGGCCAACGGACCCTCAATTAGTGTGGGGCCGTGAACCCTCACGAGCGATTGCAACTGGCGTCGGTCGACGTCGACCTCACGGGTTTAGAGACTTTACTCGCTGAATCGGTGATCTTCGGCGACGCGTACCTCGATTCGGTCACCACGCATCTCATTTACGCCGGGGGAAAGCGCTTACGTCCACTGCTCACCGTCGCGTCAGCGACGAACGGCGAGCGTCCCGGAACTCCAGAAGACCTGCTCGGAGCCGTCGCCATCGAATTGATGCATCTCGCTTCGCTATATCACGACGACGTTATGGACGAGGCCGGCGTTCGTCGCAACGTCGACAGCGTCAACGAGCGCTACGGCAATCTCGTGGCGATCGTGGCTGGCGACTATCTAATGGCCCGATCGGCGGCGATCTCGGCCCAACTCGGCACCGAAATCGCGGGACTGCTGGCTCGAACACTCGCCGCCCTCACGCGGGGTCAGGTCTCCGAAGTGCGCACCGCCTTTTCGCTGGAGCGCACCGAAGCGGACTATTTCGCGGCGATCGAGGGAAAGACCGCGGCCCTGATGGCGTCGAGTTGTCGCACCGGCGCACTCACGGCGCGACTGCCGGAAGCGGAGCGTGACGCCCTCACGACGTTCGGACGCAGTTTCGGCATTGTGTATCAGTTGCGTGACGACATCCTCGACGTCATCGCCACGGACGTCGAGTTGGGCAAACCGGCCGGTCAAGACCTCGCGGCAGGCATCTACACCTTGCCCACGATCTTCGCGTTGCGCGATGTCAACGTGGGCGACGAACTGCGCGGCGTGCTCGGCGGTTTTCTCGACGACGAAGACCGCGAGCGGGCGCGAAAATTGGTCATCGCCACCGACGGCATCGATCGGACGATTGCGTCGGCCGAGATCTATCTCGCCGACGCGCGCGATGCACTGCGACGACTTCCGAGCGAAAGGTTGCGACGCGGTTTGGCGTCGCTCCTCGAATCGCAACTCGAGGACCTGCCGGCGTACTAATCGACGATGGGCTTGAGCGTCGGAAAGGCGATCACCTCTCGGATGTTCGACTCGTCGGCGATGAGCATGGCCAAGCGGTCGATCCCGAGTCCGAGTCCGGCCGTCGGAGGTAGTCCCCACTCAAGGGCCTTGATGAAGTCCTCATCGATATGCATCGTCTCCGGTTCGCCTTCGGCGGCGAGTCGAGCTTGATCTTCGAACCTCGCGCGCTGGTCCAAGGGGTCGACTAATTCGGAGAATCCGTTGGCCAGTTCACGACCGACGGCGTAGGCCTCGAAGCGTTCGACCAAGTCCGGATCACTTTGGTGGCGACGCGCCAAGGGTGAGATCTCGACCGGGAAGTCCGTGACGAAGATGGGATTCCACAAGGACGCTTCGGACGTCGCTTCGAAGAGTTCGGCCAGGCACCGGCCCGGACCCCACGCCTTGTGCACATCGACGCCACGTTCAACGAGCATGGATGCCAATTTCTCTCGCGGCGTATGAACCGACACATCCTCCCCGACCGCTTCGGTCGTCAGTTCGGCCATCGGGCGCCGCGGCCACGGCGCGGCAAAGGAGAAGGCCCGGCCTTGGTATTCCACTTCGGTGGTGCCGAGCACGTCCATGGCGACGCCGGCGACCAACTCCTCGGTGAAGGTCATCATGTCCAGGTAGTTCCAGTAGGCGGCATAGATCTCGAGCATCGTGAACTCAGGATTGTGACGAGGACTCACGCCCTCGTTGCGAAAGACCCGTCCGATTTCGAAGACCCGCTCGAAGCCGCCGACGACCAGTCGCTTGAGCCACAGTTCGGGCGCGATGCGTAGATAGAAGTCCGTGTCAAGCGCGTTGTGGTGGGTGGCGAAGGGTCGCGCGTCCGATCCCGAAGCGATCGCATTCAAGATCGGGGTTTCGACCTCCATGAAATCTTGCGCCCAGCAGCGCTCGCGAACCGAGCGCATCACGTCGTTGCGCCGCTTCAAAGTCGTGCGCGACATCGGATTGGCCCAGAGGTCGGCCTCGCGGTGACGGTAACGCAGGTCGAAATCGGCGATCCCGGCCCACTTGTCACCGAAGTTGCGCTGCGCCGTGGCGAGCACGACCCACGTGGCGACCTTCACCGAGAGTTCGCCGCGCTTCGTGCGCACGACTTCGCCACTCACCCCGACCCAGTCACCTAAGTGGAGTTTGGCGAACTCTTCGAAGTCCTTGGTCACCGGTTCCAACGCGAAGAGCTGGATCTCCCCACTGGAGTCGCGCATCGTCGCGAAGGCCAGCTTGCCCTGACGGCGGAGCAGCATCAGACGCCCGGCGACCGTCACCGAATCGCCGGACTCCTCGCCGTCGGCCAGATGGTCGTAGCTGTCCTGCAGCGTCGCGGCGAACGCGTTATGGGCAAATGAATACGGCACCGTCACAAATTGTCTCCCGAATGATTCCGTTCATGAACGATACGCAATCCGTGGAGGGTCAGCCAGGGCTCGACGTGTTGGACGTGTTTGGTGTGCGGCGCAATGAGTCCAGCCAGGCCCCCGGTAGCGATGACGGTAGCCTCGCCCAGCTCTTCGAGGATGCGCTCGACCATGCCGTCGACCTGCGCGGCGAAGCCGTAGAGGACACCCGACTGGATCGATTCGATCATGGAACGCCCTATAACCGAGCGGGGACGAACCAACTCGACTGAGCGCAAGGCCGCGGCGTTGGCGTAGAGCGCATCGAGCGAGATGGCCACCCCCGGACAGATCGCCCCGCCGAGGTACTCCCCCTTCGCGCTGATCACGTCAAAGACCGTGGCGGTGCCGAGGTCGACCACGATCGAGGCCCCGGGGTAGAGGTCGTAGGCACCGACCGCGTCGGCAATGCGGTCCGGCCCGACTTCACGAGGATTGTCGTACAGGATCGGCATGCCCGATTTCGTCCCCGGACCGATGACCGTGAAATCCAATGACGAGAACCATCGATTGGCCATGCGGCGCAGTTGGGTGTTGGCCATCGGCGACGACGAGGAGATGGCGATCGCCGTCACGGCCGTGCGAAGGTCCAGACCCTCGAGGTCGAGCAACTGTGTGAGGACCATCGCGTGTTCATCCGGGGTGCGGTCGGCCACCGTTGAGATGCGCCAGTGAAAGGCCAGTCCCCGTTCATCGGTGGCACGCGCGAATCCCATCGCGTCTGGTGTCTCTGGCGTCTCGGGTCCGAAGAGTCCGATGACCGTCTCGGTGTTACCCACATCCATAGCGAGCAGCATCACTGATCTCCCTTAAGTACAACCGGTCCGTTGTCGATGAGTCGCACGCCGTCAACGACTGCGGCGACCAGCGCCCGCGCTTCGCCGGCCTCGGCGTCGTTCGAGCTCGCGAACGTCACCGGATTCACCACATCGGCGTAGACGACGTCGATGTCGCCACCGGCCAACGCCTCTCGAAGTGTTCGCCGCAGTGCACCAGCCGAATCAGGTGCTTCGGCGACGCGCGCGAGGGCGCGCGAGAGCGTTAACGCGCGACGCCGAGCGTCTTTACTCAATCGGACGTTCCGGCTCGAGAACGCGAGACCGTCGTCGTCGCGCACGATGGGACACCCAACGACCTCGACGTCGAACGACAGGTCACGAACCATCTGTCGGATCACAGCCAGTTGTTGAAAATCCTTCTCGCCGAAGTACACCCGACACGGCCCGGTCACGATCAACAGTTTGGCGACGACGCTGGCGACGCCGTCGAAGTGTCCCGGTCGAGCAGCACCTTCCAACACGTCACTCAGTCCGCGCACCGAGATCGTCGTCGGCGTTGGATTCGGATAATCGGGCCACATTGCATCGAGTCTGGGCTCCACGAAGAGGTCAACGCCGTGGGTTTCGGCCAGAGCGTGGTCGGCCTCGCGTGATTGCGGGTAGGCGGCGAGGTCGCTCGGGTCGCCGAACTGTCGAGGGTTGACGAACGACGTCGCGATCACCACATCGCCATTGCGTTTCGCGCTGTCGAAGAGTGAAGCGTGGCCGAGGTGTAGGGCGCCCATCGTCGGGATCAGTCCCACGCGACGCTTCAACTGACGTTGCGCGTCAGCGAAACTTCGCCACTCCTCTACGTCGTCGACCAGGCGCATCAGGCCGGAGTTTGCGAGCGGTGCCGTTCAGCCAGTTCGAACGCCGCGTTCGCGAGCGCCACATACGTCGATCGTTCCGATTCAGGTAGGGCAGCCAAGTGCGCGTCGATCGTGGCCATGTCGCCCCTCGACGCGGGTCCGGTCAAGGCGTCGTCGGGTCCGAAGTTGGCGACGTCCTCGAGCGACTGTTGGGCCAGCGGCAAGAAGTCCTCCAGCGTGAGTCCGATCGATTCGGCGAGCATTCGCACCTGTCCCATCAAGGCAACCAGATGGTTCGACGCCACCACCGCCGCCGCGTGATACGTCGTGCGCTGGTCATCGCGCAAGGTGATGATTCGTCCGCCGAGTGACCGAGCCACGTCGCGCACGAGTTCGTCACCGGCGACGCAGTACGTGGCTCCGATCAGTCGATCGCCGTCACTTCCCGACGGCAGAGCCATCAGCGGATGCAGGGAGCCGACTCGAGGGTGCGGCGCCAAGACGTCGAGGTTGCGCGAGCCGGCGACGTGCGCGATCACCCGGTCTTCGCGGGGCGCAATCGACAGGGCGACGCTCGATAGAGCGTCGTCCGGCACACAGAGGATGATGAGTTCGGCGTTCGCGATCGTCGACGCGTCCTCGTGATGCACGACGCGCACGTCGTGGCCCACGAGTTCTAGGGCGGTAGCAAAGGACGAGCCCGCTCGGCCGGCTCCAACAATTGAGATATTCATGACTGCTCCTGTCCGTTCCAGCCCCTTGCGGGTGCCGTTCGGTATTAGCGCAACGACTCGAGTGTACCGAGTTTCGTGACCACTCCGACGCCAGCATCGAGTTGTGCGCGCGTGACCAACTCCGGAGCCAGTTCGTGCAAGGGCACCAGCACGAAGGACCGTTCGTACATGCGCGGATGGGGTACCACTATTTCCGGGTCGTCACTTCGTTCGTCACCGACTAGCAGGACGTCGACGTCGAGTGTGCGTGGACCCCAGTGCACTTCGCGCACTCGCCCGCGCGCTGTCTCCGCCCGACGAGCGCGTTCGAGTAACTCGCGTGGAGTGGCGTCGGTGAGAAGTTCGACCACCATGTTCCAGTACGGGTCTTGAGCCACGCCGCCGACTGGTTCAGTTTCGTAGACCGACGACACGCGGTACGAGTCAGTGTCGCGCACGATGTCAATCGCCGAGGCAAGGTGTTCGCCGCGGTCCCCGATGTTCGAGCCCAACGAGAGGTAGGCCGCTCGCACTACGGACGATGGACGGTGCAGCGAACGCCGGTCGACGCGACGTCTTGGGCGACGGGCGGTCGGACCTTGCGCACCGAGACGGTAACGGAGTCGATCTCCTGATCGAGCGCGAGGACTTCGTAGGCGACGCGGTAGGCCAACGTCTCGAGCAAGAGATAGCGTCCTTCGGTTGCGGTGCGCACGGTAAGGCTCAGCACGTCAGCGTAGTTCGTGGTTTCGGCGATGTCGTCGTTGATGGCAGCGGCCTCGAACGGTCGCACGAGATCGAGGTCAAAGATCAGTGGTTGAGCTCGATCCCTCTCTTCGGCGAGCACGCCGACGACCGCGCTGCAGCGCAGTTCACGAAGTTCGATGACGTCGTTCACGCGTTCACCTCGGGTAAATCGAAGAGCACGGTGCGGCCGTCGGGTCCTATCGAGCGTTTGAAGAGCCGTTCGACGTAAGCAATGGAGAGCGGTACGTTCGGGACTCGCTGGCTCCACACCAGATAGCCGGCGATCACCCCGAGTAAGCGGTCCGAGACCTCGTCACTGTGCAGCAGGACCATGGTTTTGTTGGACATCGAATTAGCGAGATCCAGATAACAGGCTTCAAGGACCTCGCGTTGCTGGGGTCCACCGCGCAGCGCGTAGTGACTCGCGGTGAGACCGTGTTCGAAATACGCGCTGAGATTCTGCATCACCGGCAGGATCGAGATGACGCGACCGAAACCCTGGTGCTTCAACCAGAGCAACTCCTCGTCGCGCCGGACTCGGCGGTGCACGGTGGTGGAGCCGCCCGGACGTTCCGAAACCGCGAGAATCCCCTTGTACACCCAGGTGAAACTTCGCGGCTCGATACCCGCAGCCCACTTTCCCCTCACGCGATGACCTCCTCGACGCGGCGAACGAGCAGCTCACGGAGCTGAACGGCGGCCGCAGCGTCGTGTACTCGTACCATAGCGACACCCTCCAAAAGGGCCCAGGCCTCGGTGGCGATCGAGGCCTCCAGTCGCTCGTCGACGCCGAGTGGTTCCGGTCCGAAGTCACCGAGGAAGCGCTTGCGGCTGGTCCCGATCAGCACCCCCGCGTCATAGCGTCGCGCCAGTTCCACGAAGCGCGACACGTGCGCCAACAAGGCGATGTTGTGCTGCGTCGTCTTGCCAAAGCCAATGCCCGGGTCCAGCCACAGTTGGGAGACGCCCGCGTCACGAGCGCGCTCGGCCATGCCCGCCAAGAACTCAGAGATCTCGCCCACCACGTCGTCGTAGGTCGGGTTCAACTGCATCGTTGCTGCGTCGCCTTGTCGGTGCATCGCGACGTAGCCGACCCCGAGCTCGCCGGCGATCTCGACCAAAGTGCTCGACACGTCGTTGAGCACACTCGCTCCGGCGGCGACTGCGGCGCGCGCAACGGACTCCTTTTGCGTATCGATCGACACGGGGCCGAGGTCAACCAGTGCTTCGATCACCGGTAGCACGCGCGCCATCTCTTCGTCCGCCGCGACCGGGGCGGCCCCGGGGCGCGTCGACTCGCCACCGACATCGACGATGTCGCAGCCGTCAGCAAAATAGGCGCGACCGCGGTCGATGGCGTCATTCGCGGCGAGCGTGCGCGAACCGGGATAGAACGAATCCGGCGTCACGTTCACAATGCCCATGACGCGGGGGCTCAGCGCCATGCAGAGCGACGCTGATGTATGAACTGCAGCGCCTCGGCCCGACTGGCCGCGTCACTGCGAAACGATCCTCGAACGGCCGAAGTGACCGTGGTGGTGCCGGGCTTCTTCACGCCGCGCATCGACATGCAGAAGTGCTCTGCTTCGATGACCACGATCGAACCGCGCGGTTTCAACTCGCGTTCCATGGCTTCGACGATCTGGACCGTCATACGCTCTTGCACCTGCAATCGACGGGCGTAGCCTTCGACCAATCGTGCCAGCTTCGAAAGTCCCGTGATGTTCCCGCCGGGCCCTGGGAGATACGCCAGGTGCGCGAAACCAACGAAGGGCACGAGGTGATGCTCGCAGAGCGAAGTGAAGGAGATGTCTCGAACCATCACCATCTCGTCGTGGCCGGCATCGAACGTGACGCGCAGATGTTCACCGGGATCGATTTCGTTCCCTTCGAACAGCTCGACGTACATGTCGGCCACTCGACGGGGCGTTTCGACGAGCCCCTCGCGATTCGAATCTTCGCCGATCGCTTCGAGGAGTTCGCGCACGGCCTTCTGCACGCGCTCGCGGTCCACCACGTTTAGGCCTCGCCGGTGAAGGTGTAAATCGCGTCGAGGTTGCGGTAGCGCTCATTGACGTCGAGCCCGTAACCGACCACGAAGTCCGAGGGAATCGTGAAGCCCACGTACTTCAGCGACTGCTCGACGCGCTGCTCACCCTCTTTGAGCAACAGCGCGCACACTTCCAGGCTCTTGGGGCTTCGCGCCCCGAGGTACTGGCGCAGGTAGTTGAGCGTCAGACCGGAGTCGACGACGTCTTCGACGATGAGCACGTCTCGACCCAGCAGGTCGACGTCGAGGTCCTTCACGATGCGCACGACACCGCTGGTTTTGGTGGCCGCGCCGTAGGACGAGACGGCCATGAAATCGACCTCTACCGGGAGTTCGATCGCGCGCATGAGGTCCGCCATGAAATTGATGGCCCCCTTCAAGACACCCACGAGCAGCGGCGGACCGTCGGCGTAGTCTTCCGTGATCTGGCGACCTAGCTCCAAGACACGGTCGTGCACTTCCTTGGCCGAGACCACGACCTCACCGAGGTCGTGTTGGGCCCAAAGTGCGGTGAAGTCGTTGGAAGAATGGCTACCCATGTCTGGCAAGCGTACCTGTTGGCGCTACTCCAAAGTCAGGTGTTGTTCGCGTCTTGACAGTCGTCGTCCGCCACTCAACTCCATCGCCACGACCTCGCCCTCGACGACCGCGATGGCTCGTTCGACTTCGTCGGCACTCGGCGGATGAGTTCCGTCACCTTGATCCGCTGCGCGCAGTTGCGATCGCAGCCACCGACGAAGGCGAGCGCGCGGCCACGTGCGCAACATCCGGCAGTCGGCGTCCTCGAGCGTCACGGCGTGATCATCCGTCGCGAGTTCGTCCAGCCACACGCGTTCATCAAACAGCAATGCCGCCTGACGAGCCAATATCGGCACGACATCGCGACCAGCGACGTCGTCAAGGAGCTCGATCAACTCGTGCCGCACACGATTACGACGAAAGTCGGGACTGTCGTTGGTCTCGTCATGTAGCGCGACGAATGACGAAGTCGCAACAAAATCGTGCAGCGCCGCACGGCGCAGATCACGTAGTGGCTTGGTTGCGTCGTTCACCATCGGCGAGAGTCCGTCAAGACCCGCGCCACGAAGCATGTTGAGGAGCACCGTTTCAGCCAGGTCATCCATCGTGTGACCCGTCAGAACACCGCTCGGCATCGCGGCGCGACGCGACGCGCGTGCGCGCGACTCAAAGTTCGCTCCCGCGTCGACGACGACGTCATGACACACGAAGCTGAGGTTGAGCTGCGCACAGATTGCCTCAACGTGGTCGGCGTCGCGGGTGCTCGTCGGGCGTGCGTGATGATCGACGTGGTGCACCGTCACGTCGAGCCCTGTTTCGAGAGCGAGCAAGAGTAGACCCAAGGAGTCTGGTCCGCCCGAGACCGCGAGATCGACCTTGGTCCCCGTGACGGGAAAGTGACACTGCTCTAGTAGCCCGAAGGTCATTTTCTAGAGGTTAGGCAACGTCGACCAGGGGACGACTCGTCAGCACCTGGGCCGTAGGCTTTCGAAGGTGAGTACCGCGAATATTACTGTCGAACCCCAAACGATTATTGGGCGCTCGAATCAGACGCGACTCGTCCGAGCTCGGAGTCTCGTCGTCGAATTTGAGGGAATTAACCCTTCGTGACGATCGAATTGACGCTCACACCCAAGCCGATTGAAGGGTTGAACGTCTATCCCGTCGATTTCGTGCGACATTTCGGAGTCCACGCGTTCGTCACCGACCGCAGCGGCGGTGTGAGTCCAGCGCCATTCGAATCACTAAATCTCGGCGATCACGTCGGCGACGACGTGGCCAACGTTGGCGAGAATCGTCGGCGGGTCGCCACCGCGGTAGGCGTGGATGAGAGCCGGCTGATCATTATCAATCAAGTTCACGGACGCGATGTGGTGAATGCGAACGAGGCGACGCCTGAGAGTTCTGGCGACGTCATCGTTGATTTCGGCGACGGATTCGCGATTGCCGTATTGGTTGCTGACTGCCTGCCGATTCTCGTGGTCGATGAGGACTCGCCGACTCTCGCAGTAGTACACGCCGGATGGCGGGGCCTCCAGCAGAACGTACTTGAGAGTGCGTTGGAGCACTTCGAGCACCACGACGCAGTCCACCTATTCCTTGGACCTTGCATCTCCGCTCAGTCGTATCAAGTCGGTCCCGATGTCGCCGAACACTTCACTGGCGTGCCCGGGGCGCTGGCGCCCGACACCGGCGACCGATCGCGACTCGATCTTCGCGCAGTGGCTCTCGCGCAGCTCCACACCCTCGGGATCGCCGATAGCCACATCACCATCGCCCAACAATCGACCGATGGCGGCACGCCCTTCTTCAGCGACCGCGCCGCGCGTCCGTGCGGCAGATTCGCGTTGGTCGCGCGCCGAGTCGTCGCATGAAGCAACGCGCCGATCTCTTTCGTTATGTCGCCTTAGACGTCACGTCCGACACGCTCACGGGTCACTACGAACTCGATGATCGGCCATTCGTCGAATCGGTGACGTTTGAAGGTGTGGATTCTCTGAATGCGCCGGCCGTGACGGAACTCGCTCAACTCTGGTACCTCGTCGCGGGATTGTCGTATTACAAGGCGGGAGCCGCTCGGCGAATTGACGTCGATGCCACTCCTCTCGGAACTCACGGTCGCCGCCTCTTGAAGGCCGCGTTAGTAGACGGACTCGGTGAATTCGCCTATCGCAATCAACTCCCGCTCACTGACGTGACCATCGAAGGCCTCGTCGGAGCCGAGACCTATCAACGACACGTCGACGCGAAGCAGGTCCTTACACCCTTCGGAGGCGGCATCGACTCGGTGGTCACGGTCGAGAAGCTGCGCGGACTCGTCGACCAGACGCTCTTCGTGGTCAGCCCGTCGGCCGGTCGCTTCTCACCGCTCGAAGACACCGCCGCCGTGACCGGCCTTGACGTCATACGCGCATCGAGAACGCTCGATCCCCAAGTCGTGCAAGGTGACGAATCCTTCTTCAACGGTCACGTTCCGGTCACGACGATGATCACCTTGTTGGCAGCCGTGGCAGCGGTCGCCTCGGGCCGCGGTGGTGTCGCGCTCAGCAATGAATACTCGTCGTCGGTGGCGAATCTTCGTTGGCACAACTCGGACATCAACCATCAGTGGAGCAAATCCTGGAACGCAGAGAAGCTCATCGCTTCCGCTATCGCCGAGCGGGTCGGCGATGATCTTGTCGTCGCCAGTTACCTGCGCGACCGAAGTGAACTGTGGGTGGCCGAGGCATTCAGCCACCTAACGCAGTACCATCACGTCTTTCGAAGTTGCAACCGTGCCTTCAACCAGACGCCCGACCAGCGTGCCGCGCAGTGGTGCGGTGAATGCGATAAATGTCTCTTCGTCAATCTGGTACTGGCGCCATTTCTTTCGCGCGCTGACTTGTGGGCGATTTTCTCGAGCGAACCGCTGAGCGATTCGAGGAGAGAGCAGCAACTACGCACACTCGTCGGACTCGGTGAGGAACACAAGCCATTCGAATGCGTCGGAGATCCGGACGAGAGTGCAGTGGCATTGACGGCAGTGAGCCGTCTCGATGAGTGGCGCGACGTAACAATACTCAGCCAACTGGCGCACGAGTTGCGTACCGAACGCGAAATCGACGACCTGCTCGAACCACAAGGACCAAGCCGTGTCCCGGCCCACTGGCTTCGCTGATCTCGCCGGTAAGCGCGTAGGCATCTACGGCTACGGCGTCGAGGGTCGAGCCACGCGACGTCGCCTCGAGGGCCTCGCGGACACGATCGTGATAGTGGATGACTCGTCGGACGTTGATCCCGAGGCAATAGAGACACGGAGTGGCGGGCTCGAAGCACTTCGCGCATGCGACGTCGTCTTGAAGAGTCCGGGAATCCCGCGTCGTCGAGCCGACATCCTCGAACTCGAAGCTCGGGGCATCACCGTCACCTCGTCGCTGAACCTATGGCTGCACGAAGTCGACCGTTCGCGTGTGGTGGCGATCACCGGTACGAAGGGCAAATCGACGACCACCGCGCTCGTGACGTTCTTCTTGCGGTGCCTCGGCGAAGACGCCGTACAACTCGGCAACTTCGGCCAACCTCCTTACGAACCGGGCCTCGACCTTTCAAGCGGATGGCTCATCCTCGAAGTCTCGAGCTTCCAGTGCGTGGACATCGACGTGGCGCCGGGACTCGTCGTCGTCACATCGATGGGTTCGGACCACCTGGATTGGCACGGCACAGTCGAGGACTATCGCCGCGACAAGCTCTCGCTGACGCGAGCGCCCGGTGAACACCGAACGCTCGTGCCGGAAAACGCGACATTTCGAGAACTCGCCGACCAGATCGGTGGCGACCTCACCTTTGTTAGCCCCGACGTCACGAGACTGGCGTCATCACTTGGTCTCTTAGGGGCACACAGTGATTCGAACGTGGCGCTTGCTCTTCGCGCGGTCGCTACGCTCACGAATCGAGACTTTGACCAAGTGCGAGCGCGAGTAGTTGAATCGGCGGCACTCTTCGAACCACTTCGAGGTCGACTCACGTTGGTCCTGAGCGAAGACGTCGGTCACGTCGTGCGCTACGTCGACGACGGACTGGCGACGTCGGCACTACCCGTGATCGCTGCCTTGGAGGTCTTCGCCGACGAATCCCTCGCTCTGATCGTCGGGGGCTACGACCGAGGCGTCGACTACGACGATTTGGCTGAGACGATTACTGCACGTGTTCGGTCGACGGTGCTTGTCACCATGGGCGATGCTGGTCGTCGCATTGGTGAAGCGGTGGCGAATCGGTCGTCGAGCATCGGCCAGATTGCGGCGTCGTCCATGAGTGAGGCGATCACTGCGGCGCGACGTTCACTCAATGAAGGCGGCGTTGTCTTGCTTTCGCCCGGCGCTCCAAGTTTCGATCAGTACAAGAACTGGGAACAACGATCCGAAGACTTCACGTCATTGGTCCATGAGTTGACGGGCTTATAAGTTCCTCAAAATCGGGCTGTCAGCGGCATCCTGATCCCGTGCAACATCAGTCATACCTCACTACAATTGTCCGCCTCAGATGAATTCTGACCAAATGTCAAGGAGGAAACGATGTCCGTCCTAGTGATTGTCAAAGCAGCGGCCGATAAGGCCGCATTTGAGAAGGTGATGGCCGACCGCGAAGACGCGATGAAGACAATTGCCGCCAGAGGTAAAGCGGCCGGTGCGATACATCATCGATTCGGACTCGGCGCCGATGGTACCGTCGTCGTCCTCGATGAGTGGAAAAGCGCGGAGGCCTTTACGAAGTTCTTCGACGATCCCGAAATCGCGGCGATCATGCAAGACTCCGGGGCGAAAGGGCCACCCGAAGTTCTCATCGTGGAGGCGTTGGAAACATCAGACCAGTTCTGAATATTTCCGCAGCAATGGAGCCTGGGAGGAGATTCGAACTCCTGACCTACGCATTACGAATGCGTTGCTCTACCGACTGAGCTACCCAGGCGCAAGCAGCAACTCTACTTGATGAGCAGTTCCTCGGCCCTTCGACGATCCTTAAAACTCCATCAACGAAAGCATCAAGTCGTTCAACAACAGCGTCTCGTCAATGTTTGACGAAAGTCGTCGCGTCGCCTCGCTCAAGACGCCGATCGCTCGGATCGACGCGCCGACGCGGTACTGGTCGCGTGCCTCGCCGAGTTCGCTCCCCTCCAGGCTCTCCACCATTCGGTCGCGGTAGACGTTCGTCAAGGCCGTCAACCCGAAGCGAAGTTCGTCGATCCGAAATCGTCGCTGTTCTCGTTTGAACTGGGCCTCGGTGTCGCGTCGATTGGCGACCGATCGTTGGCCCATCTGGCGTGACTCTTGGACGCGCTGCTCCATCTCCTCTTCCTGGATCCGCTGCAGCGGGGCGATCGCGTCGTCGAGCGCTCGAGCGATCTCGGTCGCGAGCGCGGCCGACGTGGCGGGCGTACCGTTCAGTCGCTCGGGCACCGAACGCCACTGCGCGATGCGCTGGGCCAACTCGTCGTCACGACCGAGGATCCGAGCTCGGCGCAGATTCCCGTTGGCCGCACTCGCTGCCGCGCGAGCAGCTAGGGCCGTCGCACCCTCGCGAATCAATACCTCAGCGATGCCCTCTTCGCTAAGTCCCTTCAGTTTCAATTCCACGCACCGCGAAGCAATCGTGTCGAGGGCCGGTGGCACGTCTTCGGCGGTCAGCAGAAAGATTGTCCGCGAAGGAGTCTCTTCCAGCGACTTCAACAGCGCCGGCGCACTGGGCGACGCGCCCGTCGTCGTGAGTTCCACGTCTTCGATCACGACGATCTGATAACCGGGTCCGAGTGGCCTTCGCCGGCTCACCCGTTCCGCCTCGCGAAGTTCGTCGATCCGCCACGCCAGTCCCGCCCGCTCGGCGAAGTAGACGTCGGCATCGGCGTCGGACAGCACGAGTCGACATGATTCGCAGTGACCGCACCCGTTGTCGGGGCATTGCAACGCCGCGGCGAACGCGACCACGGCGTCGTGGAGACTCGAGCCGACCGGTCCGCTGAAGAGATAAGCGTGCACCGGCGCCTTTACGAACTGGCGCATCGCGGCCACCGCCGACTCCTGTCCTACGAGAGTTTCGAAGACGTCAGTCATCTCACCATGGTAAGGAGGCGAGGCATTCGTCGACCATCGACGCGACCTCGGATTCGCTTCGCGAACCGTCAATCACGCACCACCGATCGCCCCACGTGGCCGCGATTGCCAAGTAACCCTCGCGCACGCGCTGATGGAAGTCCAAGTTCGCCGATTCGAAGCGGTCACCGGCATCGGGCCTTCGGCGTTCGTTGGCGACGTCGAGCGGGGTATCGATCAAGACGGTGAGGTCCGGCAGGCACTCACCGATGGCCAATTCCGTGGCGGCCTCGAGGCGCGCGAGGTCGACGCCGCGTCCGTAGCCCTGGTAGGCCAACGTCGACGCGAAGTACCGGTCGCTCACGACCGACCTCCCACGCGCGAGCGTCGGCTCGATGAGCGTGCGTACGTGATGCGACCGATCGGCCAACATCAAGAGGGCTTCGGTAATCGGAGTCATCGGAGTCGCGGCGTCGAGGACCCAGCGACGAAGGTCGACCCCTAAGGGCGTGTCGCCAGGCTCGAAGGTGAAGTGGGCGTCACGAAGTTCCGCGACCCGCCGGGCCTGGGTGCTCTTGCCGCTTGCGTCGATCCCTTCGAACACGACGAAGGAGCCGCGGTCCATCACTCGTCCGAGTTCGTGGTCGCGATCAGGGCCGCGTTGGATTTCGCGCCATGGGCGACCGCCGCGCGCTTGGCCGATCCCGTCGCCTTCTTCGCCGGCGATTTCTTGGTCGTCTTCTTGGCCGGTTTCTTTGACGCCTTCTTGGTCGACTTGGCCGCCTTTCGCGGGCGGGATGACGGCTCGGCGTTGCGACGCTCAGCGAGCAACTCGCCGGCGCGGTCGAGCGTGATCGTCTCCGGGGTGTCACCCAGTCGAAGCGTGGCGTTGGTCTCGCCGTCGGTCACGTAGAGACCGAAGCGACCGGTGCGCACGACGACGTTGCGCTTGGTGACGGGGTCTTCGCCCAGATCCTTTAGGGGTCCTGCGGCGGCACGGCGCCCGCGCGCTTTGGGCTGCGCGAGTAGCTTCAACGCCTCGTCGAGATCAACGGAGAAGATCTGTTCCTCGTCCTCCAGCGAACGAGTCTCCTTGCCCCACGTGATGTAAGGGCCGTAGCGACCGTTCTGGGCGACGACCGGTCCGCCCTCCGGGTGCTCGCCGACGACGCGCGGCAGCGACAAAAGTCGTTTGGCGTCGGCGAGCGTGACGGTCTCGGGCGACATCGTCGTCAAGAGCGAGGCGGTCTTGGGTTTTTCCTTCGGGTCGGTCATCTCGCCGACCTGGACGTAAGGACCGTAGCGACCGGCCTTCAAGAAGATCGGCAGACCGGTCTCGTCGTCCAGTCCGAGTTCTCGGTCGTTGCTGGGAGCCGAGAGCAACTCGAGCGCCTTTTCGACGGTGAGGGAATCGGGTTCGGTCGCTTCGGGGATCGAGACGCGGTCGTCGCCGTGCACGAGGTACGGACCGTAGCGACCCGAACGCACGCTGACCGCGACGCCGTCGGGCGCCACGCCCAGCGGCAACGAGTTGATGGCGGCGAAATCGAACTCGTGCGGCTCGTGCGTCATGTGCTCGAGACCGAGTTTGGCCAACTCGGTGGTCGCACTGGGGTCGCCGAAATAGAACTTCTGCAACCACGGCTCGAGGTCCTGATTGCCTTGGGCGATCTCGTCCAACTCGTCTTCCATCGCCGCGGTGAACTGGTAATCGACGAGGTCGGCGAAGTAATGCTCGAGCAGATTGACGACGGCGAAGGCGCGAAAGGCCGGCACCAGTGACTTGCCCTTCTTCCACACGTACCCGCGCCGGTCGATCGTCTTCATCACCGACGCGTAGGTCGACGGTCGTCCGATGCCCAGGTCTTCGAGTTTCTTGATCAGCGTCGCCTCGGAGTAGCGGTCGGGCGGTTGGGTGTCGTGCCCCTTGGCTTCGGCGCTCGTGACGGGCACGACTTCGCCTTCGCTCAGAGGAGGCAAGATCCGTTCTTGGTCGGCGAGTTCCGCCTCGGGATCGTCGGTGCCTTCGACGTACGCGCGTCGAAAACCGGGGAACTCGATCCGCATACCGGTGGCGCTGAGCACCACCTCGACATCGGAGTCGAATCCCGCGACACCGGACAGGGTCGAGTTCAAACGAACCTTGTCCTGGGTAAGTCGGGCGTCGACCATTTGGGATGCGAGGGTGCGCTTCCAGATGAGGTCATAGACGGCGAGCTCGTCGCCACCGAGTTGGGACTGCGCCTCGTCGAGGGAACGGAACGATTCGCCGGCCGGTCGAATCGCCTCGTGGGCCTCTTGGGCGTTCTTCACCTTGCGGTCGTAGCGTCGCGGCGTTTCGGCCACGTAGTCGTCGCCGAACATTGCCGCGGCGGTCGAGCGCGCCGCGCGGATCGCCTCGTCCGACAATGTCGTGGAGTCGGTTCGCATATAAGTGATCCAACCCTGTTCGTAGAGTCGTTGGGCGGCACGCATCGTTCGTTCGGGGTCGAAGCGGAGTTTGCGACTCGCCTCGATCTGCAGCGAGGAGGTCATGAACGGCGGTTGGGGGCGCTGCGTACGCGGCGTCGAAGCGACCGACGTCACGGTGAGCGAAGTACCGGGCAGCACTTGGGCGATCGACGTCGCCGAAACCTCGCTTAAAACCTCAACGTTGGCCTTCGCGTCGAGCACGCCGCTCGCGTCGAAGTTCTTGCCCGTCGCCAACGAGGTTCCGTTGACCGATTCGAGCGTCGCCTCGAACGAGTTCCCCTTTGAGTCCATGTTCGCCGTGACATCGAACCACGTCGCGGATTTGAAATCCATGCGCTCGCGTTCTCTTTCACAGACGAGACGAATCGCTACCGATTGCACGCGACCGGCCGAGCGAGCCTTGTCAACCGCGCGCCACAGCACCGGCGACACCTCGTAGCCGACCAGGCGGTCGAGGAAGCGGCGACCCTCCTGGGCGTCGACGAGTCGAAGGTCGAGGTCACGGGTATCCTCCACCGCTTTGGCGATGGCGGCGGGTGTGATCTCGTGAAAGACCATTCGCTTTACGGGCACCTTGGGATTGAGGACCTCCTGGAGGTGCCAGGCAATGGCTTCGCCCTCGCGGTCTTCGTCGGTCGCGAGGTAGAGCTCGTCGACTTCTTTCAGCGCCGCCTTGAGTTCGGCGACAATCTTCTTGCGGTCACTCGAGACGACGTAGACCGGCTTGAAGTGGTCGTGGACGTTGATTCCGAGACGCGCCCACTTCTCCCCTTTCACCGACGCGGGAATGTCCGCGGCACTCTGGGGGAGGTCGCGAATGTGGCCGATCGACGGCTTGACGATGTAGTCAGGACCGAGCATGCTCTGGATCCGCGTTGCTTTTGCAATCGATTCAACTATGACGAGGGCCCGAGCCATGCTCCTCCTTTCTCAGAATTACGCGGCGGCGAGAGCGACACCTACTTGCGCTCTACAAGATAGACAGGAAGTCAACCCTACCGGGGTCATGCTCCGCATCAACGACCCATCGGTCGCGTCAATGACTGCGCTGGTACTGGTGATTCGCTCCGCCAGGTTCTTTGTTGCGTCTTGTGGGGTCCGGTCGCGGCCACGCACTCCTGTGGTGATCACCGATGCGCGTTGTGATGGCGTGTCGCGCACAACGCAACGATCTCGCCCATCATCGTTCTCGTGTGCGAGCACCGAACGAGAATTCGGTCGTCTACGGACGTGGATAGCCCGCGCGCGCGACTTCCCACGAATTCAAGTCGCTCAGTCCGCCCATGCGCCGAGTAATACGTGCGGCACACGACACCACCGATTTGCCGAGCTGCTCGATCTCTTCCGCGCTCAACTCCACGCCGTAGCTGGTCGCGCACACGGCCCCGTTTTGCGAATGGCGATTGCCGAGGATCGGCGCCGCGACGCTCCACATGCCGCGACTCAACTCTTGTCGCTCGACGGCGTAACCGAGTTGCCACGTCGTGGCGATCTCCGCCGTCAGTTCGTCGAACGTGGTGATCGAGTACTCCGTCTTCGCCTCGTAGGGCCCGTCGCCCACGATGTTGCGAAGACTTCGCTCATCGATCGAGAGCATCGCCTTGCCCAGTGCAGTGCAGGTGGCCGGTGCGCGGCTTCCGGCGCGCAGGTTCAAGGAGATGAGCTCGTCGGACTCCACCTTCACGAGGTACAACACGTAGTCGTCGACCAGTACGCCCACGCTCGTCGTCATACCCACCTGTTGGGCCAAGCGCTCGATCTCCACGGTGACCACGTCGCGCATGGTCGTGCGGTTCGCGATCTGGCAACCGATCTCGAAGAGTCGCAGGGTCAAGCGATACTCCTTGGAGTCGCTCAATTGTTCGACGAAACCCGTTCGTTCCAGGACGCGGAGCATTCGATGGGCGTTGGCAACGGGAATGGAGAGGTGACGGGCCAATCGGGTCACCCCGATCCGATCGAACTGAGCCAATTCCTCGATCAACTTCAGTAATTCGACCAGCGACGATCTTGGGGTCTTGTTATCGTCGTCTTCAATTTTGGTGGCGGGGGCATCAGACGGTGGCATTGACGCCGGAGCCGTTCCCTGTTCCTGAGTCGTCATGACCTACATTTCGCTAGGAGATATGTGACCTGATTCTTACACATTGATTTCGGTATTCCATTGACAGAAAATCCTTCGCACCCACAGATATTACGGCGGTTGGGGGCCGCACCGACCGATGGTCTCGGGGTTCTTTCCCGGCCCTTCATCAGGGAACATCCAACGTGGAGGTGAGCGACGAACGGTAGAGGTTGTCAAGGCCGTCGAGGAATTTGTCTGACGATTCCGCAGCGACGAACCAGTCATCGAAGTGTTCAATCATCGAATTCTGGAATTCCGCGAACCTCGGACCGTTGGGACGGGTCCACGAGCACTCAAGCACGGGACCCACGCCGGAGAAAAATCCTCCGGAAGCGCGATCGAGCTCTGGACTCGACCAGGCCGCGTGATGCGCTGGTTGACCGCCCGACGTGAAGTACAACCCGCTTTGCACGTCACGCGAAGCCACGTACGTCGCATACGCGATGGCCTCGTCGACCGACTCGCTGAACGAAGAGACCGCCAGTCCCGCCCCGCCGAGCAGGGCACCGTGGGCGACCTCGCCCGGATGGAGCGACGGTATGTCGCCGAAGGCGACCGCCGCGCCGGTGTGATCATGGCGCGAATAGTTCACGTAACAAAAGGCCAAGGGCGCGTACGAGTATTCGTCGGAGTGAGCCAGGGCCTCCAGGACTGTGATCGGGTTGTCGTCGAGGCACCGGGGATCGCTGTGGCGCGCGACCTCGTACATGGTGGCCAGAGCCCAACGACCAGCGTCACGATCGGCGAATCGTTCATTACTTTGCGCGCAAGCCTGGCCGTGCACTTTGGTCAGTGTCATGAAACTCGCCGCCGCGTCCACGGCGCACAGCGGCCACAAGACGCGGCCGGTCCTCGCCAACGCTTCCACGTCGTGCCAGGTCTCGGGCACCGCAGCGAGAAGATCTGGACGGCGCGCGCTCGTCTGGCAGGCAGCGTCGATGGCGAAGGCCCACTGGCGCCCTTCGTACTCATAGCTCTGATGCGAGCGACCTGGTGAGCGCTCAGCCAGGGAGTCGAGCGTCACGTCGTCGACGTAGTCGTTGAGTGACACCACGCTGCCCGACTCGGCCATCGTTCCGATGTGCGGGTGGTCCATGACGATCAGGTCGAACTGACGGGCCAACTCCTCGACCGACACCATGCCGAACTCCTTGAGGGTTCGCGGCACCCACGTCACGGATACCTCGCCGTCGCGCAGACGCTCGTAGTGCGCAGCGGTGGCCGTCATCGGAGCATGGCCCCGAGGATGATCCCAGGATGAACCGCGCAGATTCACCATGCGCCCGGCGTCCGCCAACGACGATCCCCCATTTAGAACGCCGACTGCGCCGACAGGCCGGCGTCAACGATGTACGGAGCCCCGGTCACCGCGCTGGCCTCGTCACTCAGCAAGAAGACGACGACGTTGGCGATCTCGTCGGGCTCGATCACGGTGCCGCGTGGGTGCAGTTTGCCCCACTGCGCGACCGTCGCCTCAGGGTCGCCGGGAGCCAGTTCCGCGGCGTGGCGCAACATCGGCGTCCTCACGGAACCCGGCAGCACGGCGTTCACGCGAATCTTGTCCTTCGCGTGGTCCAGGGCCAACGTCTTGGTCAGTGAGACGATGCCACCCTTGGACGCCGCGTAGGCGGCGACTTCGCGCTGGCTTATCAAGGCCTGCACTGAGGCCAGATTGACAATGGCGCCACCGCCGCGCGAACGCATGGAGGGAATGGCGTACTTCGACATCAGGTACTGGCCTTTGAGGTTCGTGTCGACGACAGTGTCCCAGTCTTCTTCTCTGAATTCGGGCACCTCGCCATAGATGACGACGCCCGCGTTGTTCACCAGGTAGTCCACTCCGCCGAATTCGTCTTCGGCGACTTTGGTGGCTTGGCGCGCGTCGTTCGCGACGCTCACACTACCGATCACGGCCACCGCGCTCTGACCCAACGCGTCGATCTCGGCCGTGACCCTCTTTGCAGCCTCTTCGTCGAAATCAAATATGACCACCGACGCACCTTCTTCGGCGAGACGCCGAGCGACCGCTTCGCCAATGCCCATTCCCGCTCCCGTGACAATGGCAACTTTGTCGACGAACCTCTGCTGAATACTTGTCGTCACTTCCTCATCTCCTTCACTGACGTAGAGATCCCAATCACGAGTACGTCGTTCACGGTGCCGTGAATTTCACGACGCCGCCTTCGGCGACACCTTCCACCGCAGTACTGCCTTCAAACAACACAGCTTCGAGTACCACCTCACGCGACTCGTTTTCGCCGAGTGTGACGAGGGGCTCGTTGTGCTCACGTGCCGACTGGATACCTCGACCGGGTATCGACGAGGCGGGTTCCACCGCCACCACGTAGGCCCGGCGAAACCACGGCCACCCCTGGCCCGAATGAATCTCTTGCCACAGCCACGCCTTGTCAAAGACCTCCAAGGGCCAGCGAACGGCGACGCCGAGACCGAGCGTCGGATTGGTGATGGCAAAGAACCCGGAATTGAAGTCCTTCAAATACGCCAAGACTGATCGAGGTTCGCTCGGGTCGGGGATCAACCGCAGGTCCACTTTTTCTCCCTCGACGGACGTCACGATGGGCCACCCGTGAACCGAATCGGGTGCTAAGAGGGTGCCGGGGGCCTGATCGTCGGACTGCACCGTGCGACAGCCGACCGACAGGAGGCACGTACCGTCGAGGAAAGGTGCGCCGAAGGCCGGATGGTGAGACCACATGACTTCGATCGTCTCGGTCGAGAGGTTCGTTACACACTCCGTCACTCGAAGGACCGGACCGTCGAGACGCAGCTCGCGGCGGATCCGTAGCGGCGCAGTGACCAGACTGGTCTCTAGCGTCACCGCGTCGTCGCGTCGCTCGAGCACGTCCCAAGGAACCATGGCGGCCTCGCCGTGGAAGCCCCAGGTGACGCCTCGTTCCTCGCACTCGTCCCCGCCGTTCGGGAGCAGCAGCTGCCATCCGCCCGCATACGAACTGATCCAGCGTTCAAGCGACGTCGACGTCTCGGACCACAGGCTCGGCGTTCGAGCGCCCCAAGGTGACTTGAACAAAACGTCAACACCTGTTCGACGATCGACAAGCGCGTAGATGTCCGCACCCTTGTTCGCCAACACGACCACTTCAACGTCCTCGTTGGCAATGGTGATCGCCCCCAACTGAGTGGGCAGTGCGTCGAGGAGGTCGACCATCGATCTACTGCTTGTGCAAGGCCGTGCCGGTAATCCAGCTGACCAAGTCGTCGACGTTGTAGTGGCCACGCTGCATCTCGGTCACGACACGGCCGCGCAGCAACACCACGACACGGTCGCAAAGTTGGTGCACCTGCGGCAAGTTGTGGCTGACCAGGATGACCCCGACGCCCTTTTCCTTCACTCCCGCGACCAGTCCCGCGATCTTCTCGGACTCCGCGACGGCGAGTGCCGCGGTCGGCTCGTCCAGCAGCAGAACCTTGGAGCCCCACATGATGGCGCGTGCGACGGCAACCGCCTGTCGCTGACCGCCCGACATCATCCCGCAGCGCGTCTCCACATTCTTGATCTCGATGGCCAGCGAGAGCAACGTTTCAATAGCCGAGGCATGCATGGATTTGCGGTCCATCGCGCCGAGTCGTCCTCTGATACCTGACAACTTCATCTCTCGACCTAAGAAAATATTCTCAGCGACCGAAAGCTCGTTAGCCAGCGCCAGATCCTGATAGACGACCTCGATACCGCGTTCACGCGATTCCTTGGGCGACGAGAAAGTGACTTCCTCGCCTTCGATCAGTATCTGCCCAGAGGTGGGCTGTTGTGCACCGCACAAGGTCTTTACCAGGGTGGATTTGCCCGCTCCGTTGTCACCGACAAGGCCGACGATCTCGCCGGCATTGAGTTGAAAATCGATTTCGGTAAGAGCCTCGACGTTGCCGTAGGCCTTGGTGATGCGTCGTGCTTCCAGAAGCGGTGTGGACGTCTCGCTCATTGCTCTGCCCTTCTCACAAATTGATCAACAAGTACCGCCAAAATCAAGAGACAGCCGGTCACGAGGTTCTGCAAATAACTTGAGAACTCCAACAGTGCGAAGCCGTTCTGCACGACGCCCAAGATGGCGACCGCCAAGAGCGTGCCGCTGAGTCGACCACGACCACCGGTGAGACTCGCGCCACCCAGGATGACCGCGGTCACGACCGCCAGCAGGTAGGGATCACCAATCTGCGGGGCCGACGAGACGAGTTCGGAGGTGACGATCAGACCGGCGAATCCCGCGGCCAGCGAGTTGAAGATGAATAGTCCGACGCGAATCCGGTTTGGTCGAATACCCGAACGGTCCGCCGCGTCAACATTGTCACCCGTGGCGTAGATATGGCGACCGAGTGTGGTGTAGCGGGCGATGTACGCACCGACCAGCCACACCCCGACGAAGAAATAAACGGTCGTCGGCACGGAAAGGACCGAGCCGCTCCCGAGGTATTGAAATCCGTCGCCGGAAATCGCAACCGTCGTGGTTCCTGACAGCACGTAGGCGAGGCCAGTGGCAATCGAAAAGGTCCCCAACGTGGTGACGAGCGAGTTGATTTTGAAGTAGACGGTGATGACACCGTTGATGACACCGACGAGCGCCGCGACGACCATCGCAACGCCGGCCGCCAGCCAGATGTTGACGCCGTGGCCCACGAGCAGTCCGACGACCACGGACACGAGCGCCATGACGCCACCGATTGAAATATCGATCTCGGCAGCGATGACCAGCATCGTCTCGGTGACGGCCATGATGCCGAGGATGCTCACCACGCTCGCTGCCGTCAGCAAGTTGTAGCGGTTCATGAAGTAGGGCGAACTCGCCCACATGATGGCGACCACGATGATGAGCACCAGGGCCAGTCCCTGTTGCTGGACTCGTTCGAGGAATCGACGGCGGCGGGCCAGTCGACGCTCGGTATCGAGGCTGCGTTGCTCCTCTTGGACTTCGTACACGGCTTCGGCGGCTGACGCTTGGAAACCTTCGTCGTCGGGTCTTACGGGCGAGCTCGTTTCTGACACGGCGGGCTCATCTGGGTTCACAATGCACCTTTCAAGACGGTTAGGAATCGCGCCGACGAACATCGGCGATTCAAAGGTCCTACTCGCCGGCACGTTGGGGACGTTGCCGACGAGTAGGACCGCTCAAATGAGATCAATCAACTCACTTGAGGCTGAAACGACATCACTTGCAGCCGGCGAGTTTGTTCGCTTTCGTGGCCTGCACACCGAGGATGCTGGTGGTGCCAGGTACCTTCAGGCCGTTCTCTTGCTCCATGACGAGCGAGAGAGCCGTCGGACCCCAGGTCTGCGGCTCCAGGTCCCACGCTCCCGAGTAGTTCTTCGGGTACTTGCACACCTGTGACATTCCATAGCTGTCGCCACCGAAGCTCTCGGCAGTAACCAACTTGAAGCCACCGTGAGCCGAAACGCCCTGCCATACACCGGCGGTGTCCTCATCGTTGACCGCCTGCGTCATCACGACGCTGCCAGCAGGAATACGTGAAGCCGCCTGCTTGGCCACCGAGTACGCGGTGGACTGCGTACCGTTGGTGTCAACCTCGATGATGTGACTCGCGGGGATTCCGGGGAACGCCTGCTTGAAGCCAGCGACCGCACCCTGGTAACGCAAGAGGACCGCGGCGCCACTCTCTGGCTCCGCACCGCCTACGAAATACGGCTTGATACCGGGGTACTTCGCCTTCACGAAGGCCGCCTGGGCCAACATGCCACTCTTCTCACCGTTGAACGGGCTGAGTCCCAGTGACGGGAAGCCCGGGAGCAACGCACCGACGATGGTGACCGCCGGAATGTGGTGTGCCTTCAACAAGTTCGCGATGGCCTGCTGATACGGAGCCAGGACCTGGAAGTCGACGAAGAGGGTAATGCCTTCGTTGATCTCAGTCTTGACGTTCGCAATCGCTTGGGGACCGTTCATGTTGTCCACTTCAGTCACGACCGTTGCGCAACCCACTGCTTTTGCGGCGGCAACGAGGCTATTCGAGACTGAAACGGCGAACGGCTGGCTGCTCGAGAAGACCTCATAGCCAATCTTGTATGTCTTGCCACTCTTGCACAGCGCACTGGTCGGATGACTCAAGTCGTGAGGCTTGATTGAGGCACCGGCATTGGACGTGACTACCGCCATGCCCGCAACCAGAACGACCGGCAACGCGATACGCGCCATTGACCGGATTCCTGTGCTTTTCTTATTTGCCACTTTGATTCCTCTCTCTTTCTCTAGTTCGCCTGTTGGCGAACCCCCCATTGAAAGTCCGCCATGGCGCGTCGGCGTCGGGGAAGGTGTCGACGCACCATGGCAAGCACTTCTAAGGACTTGGGCCCATACGCGGGGCCTCGAATCGTTCGGCAGATCACAGCGCGCTTCGCTTCGGGATCCACGCGGCATCAAGAATTCCCTCTCGGGCCAATTCATACAGGTGCGCACGAGCGGTCGGCGCGGTCTGTGGCGTCAGGGCGGGCCTCGCTCCGACGAGTTCGCCGATACCGATGGCGAGCTCCCGAGTGAGAATCGGACCGGGCGCGCGGTGCTCGACCATCGATCGAGCGAGGTCGTCGACTTCGTCGATGAACGCGAGGCTGGCAGCGAGGAAGGACAGTCCGGCGTCGCGGTCCATCGGGCCGACGTGCGCCGGACAGAGTTGTTCGAACGGCAGTTCTTGGAGACGCCGCAACCCCGTACGCGCTTCGGTGACGTTCACGTAGAGCGGAGCGAACACCGTCGTCCCGTCACTGGCAGGGATGCCGCGACCCTGCACCGCGTCGCCGGTGAAGAGTGTCTTGGTCGTCTGGTCGAAGAACGCGCAGTGGCCCGCCGTGTGACCCCGGGTCTCGACGACGTCGAGGTGGCGATCACCGAACGTGACGTCGTCGCCGTCGCGCAGGAGCAGATCCACCGAGGGTTCCGGGACACACATACTGGCGAGGAAATCGCGCGACGGGTTGTTGTCGATGACCCCGGGATAGTCGTCCCAGAACTGCACCCACTGTCGATCGAATGACTCGACCCACGGTGCGTCGACCAATGGCGCGGCGATGCGCGCGTTCGGTGCATGATTCATCCACGAACTCTGTCCACCGGAATGATCCGGGTGTCCGTGCGTCGCGAGCAGCAAATCTGCGCTGGAGAGGTCGAGACCGATCAACTCGACCGCGCCGGACAACGTCGCTTCGAACGTGCTTCGAATACCCGGGTCGACGACGGCGAAACGATCGTCGCTCGTCAAGAGGTAACTCCACAGCGGTGCGTTGCAAACCTCCGGGTAGTCCGTCGGCACTTGAAAGATTCCATCGCCCAGCGCACGCACTCCTTCGAAGGAAGGGTCGGCCAACGTGGGCCGTGAGTGCGAGTGCAGGTCGCTCACGTCGATTCCTGCGAGGTGGTAGCGAAGAACTCCTCCGTGTGTTGGCCGAGGTCGGGTACCCCGCGGTGTAGCGCCGCGGGTGTGGCCGAAAAGACGAACGGGGTGCCGACGGTGTGGAAGACCTGCTCGCCGTCACCGATGCCCACGTCCCAGAACATCTCGTTGTGCAGGGCCTGAGGGTCCTTCATCAACTGGTCGTAGTTGTGCACTGGCGCGCACCACACGTCTTCGGCGAGTAGTAGTTCGATCCAGTGGTCGGTGGAGCCGTGCACCAACTTCGCGGAGATGGCCTCGTAAATCTCTTGACGATTCTCCAGCATGAGGGCGTTGGTGTCGAAGCGTGCCAGCTCCGGCATGTCGAGGGCTACCGCGATGATCGGACACGGCGTCATCGCGATGACGAGGTGACCGTCGTTCGTCTCATAGATGCCGAACGGCGCGGTCGCCCACACGGAGCCGTGATTCTCGACGGGTCGCTCCGGCACCTCGCCGTGGTTCATGTAGTAGGTGAGTTCTTGCTGTTGGGCGGCCACCATGCAACTGAAGAGGTTCAACTCCACCCGCTGGCCTTCGCCCGTGACACCACGGTGCAAGAGCGCCGAGAGGACTCCGATGACGATGTGCAAGCCGGTGTACTGGTCCGCGATGCCCACGCCAAGCGCGGTTGGTGGATCCGACTTTCGTCCGGTGAGGAACATGACACCCGAGAGAGCCTGAATCAACATGTCTTGACCGGGACGAGTGACGTAAGGGCCGTCCTGCCCGTAGCCCGACGAACTAACGAAGATGATTCCCGGATTCACGGCGGAGAAGTCGTCCCAGCCGAGTCCCAGACTGGCCATCACGCCAGGACGGAAATTCTCCACGACGACGTCGAAGTCCTTCGACCGCTCAAGAATCCGTCGGCGAACTTCGGGATCCTTGAGGTCGGCCGTGACGCTCTTCTTATTTCGGTTGAACGCGAGAAACGAATCGGTCTGACCGTGCGTGTGTCCGTCGGCGATTCCCCAGTGTCGACTCCACTCGCCTTCGAGTCGCTCGATCTTGACCACTTCGGCACCGAGGTCGCCGAGCATCTGCGTGGCCAAGGGACCTTGGACCAGGGCTGTGAAGTCGAGAACGCGGATGTGCGCCAGGGGCCCGGGGCTCACTTGAAAGTCTGACGGCATGGGCACGGCGTCGGCGCTCAAGAGGCGACCAATTCCGTTTTCAACGATGTTTTCGACTGATGGCACGTCGATTCGCCGAATTCATGCCGCATCAACTCAGTGTCCCCCCAGGAAATATGAGATTTGTATTCCGTTACTGTAAATCTTTGTTTCACTGACGCATAGACAGTTTCAATTTTTCGAACCATATCACAAGGTCCCCCAGCCCGCAAAATATTCCCGACCGCGCGTTGTGAGGGTCTCGGGGGCCGGACGCTGCCCTTGCCGATGGTCACGCCGCAGCCCTCGAGAGCACCGGGTCCACCTCGAACGTCAGGCACCGGTGAACTCTGGAGGGCGCTTTTCGACGAACGCTTGGATTCCTTCGCGGGCGTCTTTGGTGGTGAAGATCATCGCTCCCACCGACTGTTCAAGATCGAGTGCCGCTTCGAGTGAGGAGTCCGCGCCAGAGCGCAGCAGCATCTTGGCGAGGCGCACGGGCAGAGGTGCTTGTCTCGCGAGACGGCTCGCCAAGTCGCTGGCTGCTGTCAAGGCATCAGCGTGATCGCCGATTCCGAGCGCGATACCCCACTCCACGGCCTGCGTCCCCGAGATCCGCTTGGCCAACATCAACATCTCCGCGGCGCGCAACGTGCCGATGAGTCGAGGCAAGCGCTGTGTACCACCGCCACCCGGTAAGAGACCGAGCTTGACTTCGGGCAGACCCAACTGGGCATCGGGCGCGGCCACCATGAAGTCACACGAAAGGGCCAGTTCCAGTCCGCCGCCCAAGGCGTAGCCATGGACCGCAGCGATCACCGGCTTGACGCACTTGGAGATTTTTTCTTGCACATGATTACCGGTGCGCATGAAGTCGAGGTACTCAATGGCCTCGATGTCGACGTAGTGCTCGATGTCGGCTCCGGCGGCAAAACTCGTTCCTTCACCGTGAAGTACGGCGACTCGAACGGAGCTCGCCTGAGCAAATCGATCGATGTACTGGTCGAGAAGTCCGAACACTTCGGGGCTGAGGGCGTTGAGCTTTTGCGGTCGATTCAAGGTTATGAACGCGACGCTGCCCTCTTCGCGGTACAAGACCGGCTGGTCGCTCACTCGACACTCCCCTTGTTTTTCGACGTTCGTGACGAATCAAACGTCACGCTCGACGACCCATATTTTCCTGACTCTAGTGCTGCGAATGCCACGCTTACTTTGCACGAAGAAGGCGAGCGACCTTCGTTGTTCCTCGATGTGCACTGCAGCCGGTGGCGTTTTCGTCAATGGAATGCGACCAGGTTCGGCACGCGAAAAGTCAGCGAATGGACACAATTAGCGCGTGCGCACCTGGACGATTTCCGCCTAGGGAAACCCGAGCGTCGTCGTTGATTCCACCTCCGATGACGAGATTCTTCGAGAAAACGTGTCCGGCGGTGAGGACAGATAGCGATGGGGCTCCTCGCTAGGGTGAACGGATGAATCCCATAGAGCGACTTGGTGAGTTACGCGTCGTTCCGGTGGTGGTGCTCGATCGAGCGGAGTTCGCGAACCCTTTGGGCGACGCACTCGTCGGCGGCGGTCTCGCGTGCGCAGAGATTACGTTGCGCACTGACGCCAGCCTCGAGGTCATCGCGGTTCTGTCGCGTCGAGATGACATCTTGATTGGCGCAGGCACCGTACTGACAACTCGCGACGTCGACGACGCGGTTGACGCCGGCGCTCAATTTCTCGTCAGTCCGGGAATCGACCTCGAGGTCGTCGAACGAGCCGAGTTCGCGAACGTCCCCATTATCCCCGGCGTGGCCACCGCGTCGGAGGTCCAGCTCGCGTTGCGCGCTGGATTGACCTGCGTGAAGTTTTTTCCCGCGGTGCCTTCGGGTGGCCTCGCGGTCATCAACGCTCTCCACGGCCCCTTCCCCACACTTCGCTTCATGCCCACCGGCGGCATTACGCTCGAAACGCTCGACAGCTATCTTTCGCATCCCGCCGTCTACGCGGTCGGAGGAAGTTGGATGGTGCCTAAGTCATCGCTTGACGCCGGAGACTTCTCAACGGTGGAGCAATTGACACGCGAGACCGTCGCCCAGATCGCGATCGCCGAGTAACGCAGCGCTCGCCTAGACGCTGAGCGCGTCGTCGTCGAGATCCATCATCTCAATGAGACCTTGGATGTAACCCAACGCGAACGAGCGACCTCGGTGTCCATACGACGAATCGCCGATCAATTCGGGCGTGTGGTCGTCGAGAATGAAGCCGTTGAATCCGCCCTCGCGCAGCGCGCGGATGACGACGGCCGGGCGGTAGTTGCCTTCACCCAAGAAGCACTCCACAAAACTGGGCACCGTACCGTGCACGTCGCGCAGGTGGACGTACGAGATTTTCCCGCGGGGCGCCAAGTAGCGCACCGCGTCTAGGACCGCTTCCTCACCGCCCATTTCGGACACCGTGCCGAGACAGAGGTCGAAAGCGAAACCCGGGCCCGGTGACAAGTCGGCCGCGCGCTTGATCGCGTCGACGCTTCGAAAGATGCGAGCAATGCCACCTAGTGATTGAACTGGTGGGTCGTCGGGATGGAGCGCCAAGACGACGCCGGCCTCTTCGGCCACCGGAACCACCGCGCGCATGAAGTACTCATAGGACTCCCACATCTGTTCGTCACTTCGTTCGATATCGATGTCGTAGTGCTGACCACGACTCCACGAATCCTTCTGATCCTCCACCCGGCGATCCCGACGCGCGATATAAATGTCAGCCGCGCGCTGCGGATCAGTGGCCACGGTTAAATCGAACCCTGAAACCACCGCACCGCCTCTGCCGGTTGGCGAGAGTTCGGTACGCCACACCGACGTCGGCAGCCAGCAGAATCCGAGGATGGGTATCGCCGCTCGCCCTATGTTGCGAATGGTTGCGATGACGTGCTCGATCTCCTCGTCACGGCCGTCCAAACCGAGCATGCACTTCTCATAAAAATGGTTGGGAATGTTCTCGATTGCCTCGAGTCGAAGACCGAAGCTTTCGACCCGCTCACGAAGAGCGCGCAGGTCGTGCTCTTCCCACCGGTGCTCACCCGGTAGATCCGGCGTGTTGAACTGCACGCCGCGTACTCCCAACTGGGCCGCCCAACTCAGATACTCATCGGTCGCTCTGGCAGCCTGACCCGTCGCAATTCTCATTCCCATGTCTGTCCCTTTCGGTCAAGTCGTCAAGTTGGTTGCGCGCTCGCGGTCGGACCCATGAGATCAGGTCCTCGCCAGCGAACGATCAATGAGGTCCCGCTCGGCGTCGATGCACTCAACTAATAAGGCCGAACGCTCCTGGGACGGGACGAACTCGAGTCGTCGAATGCCCAGGGGATCAACTTCGTCGCGCAGTGTTCGAAGTACCTCCGACGAAGGCAACGGGGTGTCGGTCAACCGGTCCGAGACAGTCAAAGAAAAACCGGTCGCCTCGCGAACTTCATCCAAGGTCACACCGGGATGCACGTGCGTCAGCTCCAACTCTTCGCTCGACTGATTCAACTCGAACACTCCGAGATTGGTGATGACTACGACCTCACCCGGCACCAGTCCGGCGCGACGTCGTTGCTCGGGCGTGATCAGATGACGCGACGCGCTTACGCGACTGACCGACTCGACCATGGTCATCTTCGACTGACGAGTTTGATACAGAACGAAATCGCGGTGGAGATCGGCGACGTCAGCCATGCCACCCTGACCCGGAAGACGAACACGTCGTCCGCTCGGACTGGTGACCTCGATGTTGTTCGTTCGAGCGTGCCTGTCGATCTGAGCTGAGCCCACGACCTCACAGGTCACGAGGCCTTTTTGGTAGTACCAACGGTACGTGTCCTCGCCTCCGCACTGGACCGGCGCACTGGCGGTGTCCAGCGCCTCGCCAAGGCCGAGCAACATCGGTCGTCGCGCGATGTCGACCAGGCCGCCGCTTGTCATCATGATGGACATTCCAGGAGCGTGCGTCGCTTTGGCGAGAAGATACGAGGCCACGGCCAGCGGCGATACCGCACCGGCTGAACAGATCGAGTCTTCGTCGTAGCGGCTCGCCAGCCAGCACACCATGATCTCGTCGACGGTGGCGGGACCAAGTAAGGGACCCCGTGCCGCGACGATCTCCTTGAGCGTGGTTCGAACCGTTTGATGCGTGAGCATCGGTGCCTTCTGCAGCCGTTGAGCGACTTCGTCGTCGGGTCGAGGAGGTTGGGGAGGCGGCGAACTCGATGTCACCTCGGCCAAGCACGCAAAGTCGGCGATGTAGTTAGGTAGGCATGAGGAGGGGTACGCCCCAAAAGGTTGAATCGTTATCTGATGAATGAAATCGCGAGGAATAACGAAGGAGTCTCGGAGATTCCCGAGCGACCCCTCGGGCACGACCTCTTCGGCGGTGACAAGAACAACGCGCGCGCAGAAGGCGGCGAGTGTGTCCATGCCCCGTGAACCACAGATCTCAACGTTGCCCGCCTCGTCCACACGCTGAGCGTGCATCACGAACACGTCGAGGTCTCGTCGAGGCGCGAGCCCGACTTGAATCTCTTCGGTCGAATCGGGTGCTCGTTGCACTGAAAGATGTCCGTAGAACAGATCAGACCCTTGCGGAATGCGAAATGGCATCGACGGCAGATTCTGTTTCGATGCCTCCAGTGCCGCGGTGAACGCAAAGGCCGGCCACTCTTCGTAGTCCACGGAACCCTCTTCGAGCGACTTTCGAAAAAGCGGGGCGAGGCCGAAAATGTCGAGGCTCGAGAAACAAAAAACGATCTTCGACACAGCCCCGGCGCCGAGCAAGATCTCTAGGGGTATACCACCACCCCAACTGACATATTCAAGGTTCTTCGGTTTGCGCGCCGCGAGCGCGTGCAACGCCGCCAGCGGTAATCGGGTTAAGAGGGCGCCGCCGACACCGATTCGGTTCCCGTCTTCGATATTCGCCACGAGCTGGTCGAGACTGACAAACAGTGGCATTTTTTGATCTGGCACTCTTGCCCACTCCCGTGACACTTTTAAGAACGCAGTACCGTCACCGGTCTCATTGAAATGGGCGATTCCTTTGGCCGAAATAAAAATCCCTGCGAATTGAAGACCATTTCTATTCGAGACCGTACCACAGGCCGCACGCGAGTCAGGGTGGCGGAGCCCGCAACGTTGGTTGCCGTGCGCCTCATTCGCTGCGCCGGTTCCCAAGTCCATTGGACCCTGACCAGGCCGGTGCGTCGGGGCTTCGAGCAATGCGGAGCAACCGGTTGTACTTCGACAGACGTTCGGAGCGAGCGACGGAGCCCACTTTGATCTGCCCCGCTCCGCTCGCCACCGCGAGGTCGGCCAACCAGTCGTCCTCGGTCTCGCCCGAGCGCGCCGATACGACTGACCTCATGCCCAGATCGCGCGCCCGGTCCGCCACTGCCAGGGCTTCACTCACGGTGCCGATCTGATTGGCTTTCACCAAGACTGCGTTGGCGCAACCGAGACTTGCGGCTCGCTCCAATCGGTCAAGGTGCGTACACAACAGATCATCGCCCAGCAGCTGCACGGACGCGTCGAAGGTTGCAGCCGCTAACTGCCACCCGTCCCAGTCGTCCTCGGCAAGGGGATCTTCAATCGAAACGATCGGAAACGAGTTCAACCACTTCGACATCGTGGCGACCAGCTCAGAAGATGAGAGGCTCTCGCCGTCGAGCACGTAACGAGCGTCGGGGCGCAACATGTGCGTGGCAGCGACGTCCAACGCAATCCCCACCTGCACGCCGGCCACGTAGCCGGCGCGTTCTATGGCTTCGCACGCCAACGCGATGCATGACTCACTGGACGACGACGGTGCACCAAAACCACCTTCGTCACCGACCAGCGTTGAGGCGCCAGCGCTCGTGAGCAAATCCTTCGCCGCATGATAAATATCGTGTGCCCATTCGATCGACGTCGCCAAGTCGGGCGCGGCGTAGGGCACGATCAGCACATCTTGAATCGTCATGCCGCCGCGGGCGTGCAAATTACCGCTGAAAAGATTCACCATCGGAAGCGGCAGCGACGACTGACGTTGCCCGGCCAGGTGCATCCACAGAGGCCTGTCAAGCAGTGCCGCGCCCACGCGCGCGCAGGCCGCTGAAACGGCCAACATGGAATTGGCGCCGAGGTGAGAGCGGTCGAGTGTGCCGTCGAGTTGAACCAGTTGATCGTCGATCGCGAGTTGGTCCGTCGGATCCATCCCTTTGAGTGCGCTGGATATTTCCTCGCGCACTGACGTCACCGAACCCATCACTCCTTTACCCCCGAAGCGTGGAGTGAAGGTGTCTCGACGTTCAACGGATTCGTGCTTGCCGGTGGAGGCTCCCGAAGGAGACTGCGCGAAGCTCTGGCGCCCGTCGCTTAGCGTCACGGTGGCCTCGACCGTCGGAACCGCACGCGAATCAAGTACCCAGTCCGCGGTAACGGACGCAATCGTGATCACCTCACACCTCCTCTTCGATCAGACTCAACAACGACTCCAAAGAACGGATGTCGCCGGATACTGCCATCGAGCCGATCACATGAGCCCGTCGTCTCGCCGACTCATCGACGAGATAGGCAACGGGCGACTTTCCATAGAGTCGCGCGATGATTACGCCGCCGGTGTGGCGAATGGAGCGTTCGAGATCCGCCGGCCCGTCGTAGGCCAACCAGAATCGCCGCGCGGCTTCGACCAACGGATGCGTTGTGCGCTTCGCGCCGTCGTGGAGTGCCTTCAACATGAAGTGCGCACACATCATCCCGAGGTCGAAGGCCGGGTCACCCACGTGGATCACTTCCCAGTCCAAGATCGCTGGCGCACTCTCGGTGATCAAGACGTTCTTCGGACTCAAATCACCGTGAACGAGAGTGGGATGAGCAACGGCGACCGCATCGTCGACCAACGACATCAGTTCATCACGCAGTTCAGGACGGCGCAGCGCCGCCGTCCGGTAGTAGGGGTCAAGTCGCAGTTCGTCGAAGAGTTGGCGAGGCCCCGGGCCGGACAGCGCTGATGGCGCGTCGAGACGGTGCAGTACACCCACGGCTTCGCCGAGGGACGCAGCGACTTCGTGATGGGCTCGACCATCGAGCAGTTCATCCTTGTAGTTGCACGTCGGACCCGTGATGAACTCCTCGCCCAAGATCACCAGCAAGGGATCGAAAAACAGAAGCTGCGGCGTACGCGCGGGCCCGAGGCGACCTTGCAGCAACTCCAAGACTCTCGCCTCGTTCGCGCCGCGACTGCGGTCAGCGAGCCACTCATCGCTCACGCTGAGTTGTCCGAGTGGCACCTTGGCTACCCACTGCTGGTCACCCTCTTCGACCACCGCCACTAACGCCGATACGCCGCCAGTGAGCGGTCGCATGTGAGCAGTGCCGACTACTCTTCCCGTGGCTTTCAGCGCGACCAACAAGTCGTCAAAGTTCGTCAGCGCGGACGGCATCTCATCCCATCTTCGAGATCGCGAAGCGCAATCTCAAGTGCACCGCAAGGCTAACGCAACGTTTCGTAGGTGTGGCCGAGAACGCACCGCCCGCGTGGCCGATTGCGCTAGGTGGAATGTGCACGCGTGCTGACATCGTCAACGAGCACTTCGAGTAGTCATGCTTAAACTACGGCTGTGCTTCAGCACCCCACGCCCGAAAGTCGCGACGCGACGCGCGGTGTCATTCGCTATCACCTACGACGCGCGACGTGCTCGCGACGATGACGACGTATCTCGGCGTCGACGTCGGCACCTCCGCGATTCGGATCGTCCTTCTCGACGAGAGCGGAGCAGTGATTGCGAGCACGTCGAGTTCGTACGAGACCCAGCGGCGCCCGGGAGGTGTCGTCGAACAAGATCCTTCAACCTGGAGCGACGCACTCAGGCTCGCACTGGCGGCGATGCCGGAAGTGCAGTCACGCCCGCCCGCGGCCATTGGGTTGTGCGGCCAGACTCCCACGGTCGTACCCGTCGACGCCCACGGTCAACCGACGTACGCCGCACTCACCTGGCAGGATTCAAGAGCATCGCGCGAGGCTCTCGAATTGGCGGAGCGCTTCGGCGACCCTTCTCCATTGGTGGGTACCGCACTGCCTTGGTCGGCCGCCAATATGCCCGCCAAACTCTTGTGGCTGTCGCGCCACGAACCGGAACTTCGGGCTCGCACGCACGCCATTATCCAGCCCAAGGATTTCATCGGCATGGAGCTCACCGGCAGTGCGATGTCTGATCCCTGGTCCTCGAAAGGTCTTTGCAACGTTGTCGACGGCGCGCCTATAACGCCTCTCCTCGAGGCTTGCGGGTGGTCCTCGGAGATCTGTCCCACGACCGCGCCGCCGTGGACCACGCGGGGCTCGGTCAGCGCATCGGCGGCGAAGAGTTACGGACTGCCCGAAGGAACGCCGGTCACCGTTGGCGCGAGTGACGCGTTCACGGAGATGTTTTCAGCCGGCGTCTTTGTGAATTCCAGCGCCTTCGTCTTTAGCGGTACGTCGTCGATCGTGGGCACCGCCGTGCGCGACCCCCACGCGCGCGTGCCGGGCCTCTTCAACGTCCCGACCACGTGTGCGCCGAGTCCGGTCCTCTACGGTCCCACCCAGTCCGGGGGCGCGGCACTGGCGTGGGTGTCGCGTCTCGTAGGTTGTGACGTCGAGGACTTGATGGCACTCGCGGCGACGTCAGGTCCCACCTGGCCAACCTTCGTCCCGTATCTCTCAGGAGAACGCGCGCCCCTCTGGGACTTGGACGTTCGCGCGCTCTTCCTCGGCGTCGACGATACGCACGGACGCGCCGAGATGGCGATGTCGGTGGTCAGCGGCGTCTTTTTGGCGGCCCGACATATCCTCACTCTGATCGTAGAGACGACGCGCGAAGAGCTGCCGGAGGTGCAGGTCGTCGGACGCGGCGTGGGCGATTCCACCTGGGAGAAGATCGCCGTGCAGTCGCTCGGTCTCCCCTTACGTTTTCACGACGACACCGACATGTCCGCGCGTGGTTCCGCGATTTTGGCGAGGACGCTGGACGGAACGTCACTCGCGGTGGCGAGCGAACGCCTCGGCGCGCCGAGCCGGCAGAGGAACCCGGACGACGGTGACCTCATCAGCTCGCGACGACTGCTCGATCATTTTCGCTGGGCCAGCGACGCAGCAGTGCGGTGGCGTGAATATCAAACCGACCAGTCCGGCGCCGACGACTAGATCGCGACGATGTGATTCGTGAGTTCGCCTATCGCGTCGATGGTCACGCTCATGCGGTCGCCGTGTTTGAGATAGACCGGCGGCTTCATGCCGAGTCCCACGCCCGAGGGAGTACCCGTGGCGACGATGTCACCGGGCTCGAGCGTGATGCTCTGTGAAATGTGCGCGATCAACTCTGCCACGGGCGTGATCATCATCGAACACGACTCGTCCTGACGGACGTCGCCGTTCACGATTGTTCGAATTCTCATCTCCTCGATCGGCGGTGCCGCGTGGGCGTCCAGTACGACTGGCCCCACGGGGGCGAAGGTGTCGAGTGCCTTGCCGCGAATCCATTGCGGCTCTGCCATCTGTAGGTCTCGGGCGGACACGTCGTTGAGGATGGTGAATCCGCCGATCGTGGCGAGGGCGCCGGCGACGTCGACCCCTGACACACGCTGTCCCATCACGACCGCGAGTTCGCCTTCGTAATCGAGTTCCTTCGTTATTGAGGGCAGGCGAACTGCTTCGTCATGTCCTACTAAACAGTTTGGGTATTTCGCGAACAGCACGATTCGCTCCGGCCGCGATCCTCCGCTCTCGGTGATGTGGTCCATGTAGTTGAGCCCGACGCAGATGATCTTGCTCGGTCGACGCACCGGCGGCGCGAAGCGGGCCTGATCGGCGCCAATCGTCGTCGTCGCGCTGGGCGCCAGCGCGCGCAGGTCGTCCATGGCACTCCCGCCGAGCGCGAAGAGGTCGCCCACGTCTCTCAATCCCTCGAGTCGCCTGAGTCCCGCGCCTCGGGCCAGCGCGTCGACCTCGGCGTAGCCGTCAGGTGTCTGTACGAACAGAGAACTCTCGTCGCCGGTTCCACTACGTAAGGCTGCTAATTTCATTTCCTGCTCCTTCGATCCTCGTCGCCGCGTCGCACGGCGGAACGTTCGATGCTCGATCGCGCCCGAGTTACTGGTACGCCGCTTCGCGCAGTCCGGTCATGTAACCAATGGCGTATAACCGGCCCAGGGTGGAATACCCGAAGGATGAGTTGGAGTCTCCTTCGAGAGCCGGCACGTGGTCCGGTCGGATGACCCCTTCGAAACCAATGTCGGCGTACGCGCGCATACATTCGAGCATGTCGGTCGGTCCCTGGTCGTGAAAGGTTTCGACAAAGTGCTCACGGGTTCCGATCACGTCTCGGAAATGAGCGAAGAAGATGCGCCCGTCACGACCGAGTCGTCGAATCAGTGTCGGTACGTCGTCGGTCATCAGCGCGAAATTGCCTTGGCAGAACGTGATGCCGCTATTGGCGCTCGGCACGATGTCGAGGACCCGCTCGAAGGCCTCGGGGCTGCCGAGGATGCGTGGCACACCTCGCACGAAGGGAATCGGCGGATCGTCGGGGTGCAGCGCGAGGCGAACGCCGGCCTCTTCGGCCACCGGTACCACGGCCCGAAGGAAGTACTCGAGGCCTTCCCAAAGTTGCTCGTGGGTGACCGAACCCTCCTCGATCAACGCGGGAGCCGCGAGCATTATCTCGTTGTCGTAGCCCGACGTCAGGGCTCCGCCGCGTAAGACTTCCGTGTTCGACGTTCGGGCCCACGGAATTATCGCGACCCAGTTGTAGCAGAGGGTCCCGATGCCCAATTGACCCATGGCACGGATTTGATCCATCACCCACTCGATCGCCTCATCGCGACCCGGGCCGTTCAAACGAATCGCGTCCATTGGAGCGGTGTCTTCCAGTACCGCGAGCTCGAGTCCGTACTCGCCGTATTTCTCTTGCATCCAGGCGAGTGCCGAGAGGTCCCACGGCCGTTCGCCCGCAGGCGCCACTTCGTAAGGGGTCGGGGAGTACACCTGCGAACCCTCGCTCTTCGGCCAGCGCCATTGCTGCTCGGCTCCATCGAGCAAACTCACGACTTCGTCCACGCCCGCCTGCTTCACAAGCCGCCACAATGGCGACGGCGTCGGCTCCAAAAGTTCTGAAATGTTCAGCACGGGCTCACTCCTTTGTTCATCGCATCCTTTGACAACGCAGCACCGGCGTCCTTGCAGATGACCGTGATCACGCTATTGCCGATAAAAGTCCGTCCGCGACCGCGAGGCGGAAGTGCTCAATCGTTGCGCTGACTCCATCTCGGAGTGACGTGTTCTCGAACTCAATGACGTCATTCAGGGCGGGCGACGAAAGAAGGGCGGGCGCCGAAATCGGCTTGGTCTCCCAACTCAGCAGTCCCGCCGCGCCCGGTACGAGGTCTTCAATCATGTCGACGAGCTGAGCCACGCCCACCCTACGACCCGGCACATTGAGCACCAGCGCATCGCCCGAGCCAGCGGCCGCTCGAGCTGACGCAATGAATGCTCGCGCGCAGTCCGGGGCGTACGTGAGCAGCATGTTGCCGCCAAATTTGAAACGGAAGGATTCGCCGAGTACCGCGGCCAAGATGGCCTTGGTGGCGTCCGACGTCATGCCCTGATCGCGACCGGGACCGTAGACAATGAAGGGACGAAGCCCGATCGAGCCAATGCCGTTGTTCAGCGAATAGACCCGCGCGGTACCCTCGTTCGCCACTTTGTAGACGCCGTAGTGCGAATCGGGCATGAGAGGCGACACGTCGCCGACCACGCCACCCGAGTAAGCGGAACTGGCTCCGAATACCGCCGCGCTGCTGGCGTACGCGAGGCCAATGGTGCGTTCCGCAGCACGAACCGCATCGAAGACGTTGACATTCCCCACGACATTGACCATGGCCCCGAGAGGAGGATTGGCCGCACAAAAGGGAACCTGGAGACCCGCCAGATGGATGACGTGAGTGATCTCGTTTTCTTTCACCACTCGAGCCACTTCCGCCGAGTCCGTGACATCGAGCGTCACGAACCTGACGTCGTCGCTTCGGGGATGAGAAATCAGGCGAAAGCGACGCAGATCCTCGTTCACGTCGCTGGCCACTACCTCGATTCCATCGTCAAGTAACAATCGGATGGCCCACGCCCCGATGCAGCCGGCCGCTCCGGTGACCAGAAATCGTTCCGTTAACTTGTCCATCAACCTGCTCCATTCCTAGAAGGATTCTCCACGTTCGCGACGCCGCCACTGCGAGACACGGTCATGCGCTCACGCTGCTCGATTGGTTGGTGTCACTGGCGCCACTCGGTGCCACCAGTGACACACCCGCGAGCACTCCGCCGTCGACACGAAGATCCGCTCCGGTGACGAATGAGGACAGGTCGCTGGCGAGAAACAAGATCGTGTCGGCAATCTCACGCGCCTGACCAACACGCCCCAAGGGATGACCGCGGCCCCATTCAGCAATGACTCGGTCTGGATCAACCGCGTCAATGCTCGATGCCGACGCGCGCAGCATTGGCGTATCCACGGATCCGGGACACACGGAGTTCACACGGATGTTCTCAGCCGCGTAGTCAACCGCCATGGCGCGCGTCATTGCGACAATCGCGCCCTTGCTCGCCGTGTACGCAACGACGTTTTGCTGACTCGCGATCGCTTGGGCCGACGAGACATTGACAATGGAGCCGCCGCCATTCACGCGCATGAGTGGGACCGCATGCTTCGCTGTCAGAAACATGCCGCGGAGATTGATGTTGAGAACTTCGTCCCAGGTCTCGATAGAGGTGGATTCGGCGGTGCCGTATCGTTGAATGCCTACGGAGTTCACCAGCACGCTTAACCAACCTCGATGAAGCGCGACGTCTTCGAAAAACGTCTCCACCTCGTCGGGGTTCGCAATGTTGACCGTGGAGCCGCGTACATCAAATCCCCTCTCGACGAGTGACGATGAGAGTTCCTCATTCGCCCTCTGGTCATTAGAAAAGAACTCAACGGCTGCGCCGTTCTCGGCTAAGCACTCGACGGTCGCGCGACCGATACCCGATCCGCCACCGGCCACGACGGCAACACCTCCGGCGACAAGTTGATTCGGCATTACGGCTCCATTCATTGAAATTCCACTTGCACGAATCCGAGTGCACCGAAATCGGCGCTCACCACGTCCCCGGGCGCGGCAAAACAGTGTCCGGTGCACGTTCCGGTACTTATGACTTCGCCCGCCGTGATGACTCGGCCGTGGGCGACGGCCCAATTGACCATCCAGGTGAGACTCGTGACCGGATGTCCCATCGCCGCAACACCCTGGCCCGACTTGAGATAGAACTCGTTGAGATAAAGATCCATTCCAGCGTGGACAAGATCGATCGACCGCCAATCGTCCACCTTGGTTCCCTCAACGAACGCCGCACCACCGCCATTGTCGAGACAGGAACCGAAATAGCCGCTCGCTCCATACCAATCTTTGAATACGGTGTCGCCGATCTCGAGTGCGGGAAACAGCGCCTCGATGCCGAGGGCCACCTCATCGAACGTGTAGATCTCGTCTCGCAGGGGAAAATCACGGCCGAGCTCAAAGGCGAATTCGCACTCGACGTTACGAAAATTGATGAAGAGTTCGGGACCGAGCACCGCGCCATTTTCAAAGATCGTGTCGGAGTAGAAGCGACCTGGTGAGGGGCTCGGCAGTCCTTCCGCCCGGCGAATCTCATCGCTGGCAGCTCCGATCTTCCACCCGGCACCGACTCGTGCCAACTGGCGATCGAGTCCGAGGATAACTTTCTCCACTGACGGCCAATCGCGGGTACGAAGCTCCTCGGGCAACTCCACGGCGAGCCGTTGTCGTCGACCCGCAGCAATGAGGCTGACAACCTGTTCGACTTCACTGTCGGTCAAAGGTGAGGTTCGCAAACAGGGCACCGCACCCGATGGCGGCGTCGCCCCGTAGATCGCGCGACCGCGGACTTCGAACTCCTTTGAGTGTTTTCGCCCCCCGGTCGCAATTGCTTCACGCATGGCATCGACGCGCAGGGAAGTAAGCGGCATTTCGAGTTAGCGCGCTCGCGCGGCGAGAAAGCGTCGAGGAATTCGCCGGTCGCTGTGAATCGACGCTTTATTATCCGTGATCACAACACCCCCCTCGGCCAACTTGAGACAACGGCGTATTTCGTTAAGTGAAATAATGATTTTACTCAGCCAAACATAATTTCACTTTTGAACGTACCACAGGGCCGACAGACGTGCAACCCTCAGGGGTGTGCCTCGAACGAGGCGGTGACGTTACCCAGCATGCTGTTGTGGACTTCGACGTAATCGCCCGGGACGACCCATTGTGTCTGGACCACCGAACCCAACAGTGCAACGTCCCCAGCAAGAACTGGGGTCCCCAACGACGCACAGTGATTGACGAGCCAGGTCAGGGCCGTCAACGGGTCGCCGAGAATATCCGTGCCTTGTCCCTCCCCCACGAGATTGCCGTTGATGTGCATCGTGGCGGCGGCGTCACGAAGTTTGCGAGGGTCCAACGCCTCATTCAGCGCGCCGACGACGCAGCCGTAATGGAAGAAGTCATCGGCGACGAGCGTCGGTACATCGAGCGACTGAAAGTCAACGTAGCGGTCCTCGACGATCTCGATTGCCGCCATGGCCGCCGCAACGGATTCGGCCACTTCGTCGAAGGCGTAGTCCTCGTCGCGCCCGCGTAGGTCGCACGCCATCCGTACCGCGATCTCGCACTCCACCCCAAACACCCGCGGCGGTGACACCTGAAAACGGTGATGACCTTGCCACATGGTGTCACGATGCATGCCGCCCGATACCGGGGACTCAACGTGCAAGTACTGCTGCATCACCGACGTGGTGCAACCAATCTTCCATCCGCCTTGTCGTCCGAAACCGCCACGTTCGAGCCCATCTCGACCGATTCGCTGCACGCGGTACCCGTCCGCGAGCGACGGCGGACGTAACTCGTCAGGAAGCTTGTCGAACTGCAATCCGGACACGCGCGACGCACGAAGATCTCGAGCGGCCAATCGGGCCCGGTCGTCATCATACGTCTGGTCGTCACGTTCATTCGCCCGACGCGTCGCCTCAGGTACCGGCTCAAAGGAGCCCATTTGATTCTCTTCCTACCTCGTCAGGACCTGGCACGTAATCAAGCGCGGCGCGAAGTACTTCCTGGAGCCCGTCAATATCCACCGGTCGAGGATTATTGCTCACGAGTCTCTTGATTCGCCCGGCCGCCGCCGCCATCGGCGCCAAGTCATCGTCATCCACGCCGAGCGAGCGAAGGTTGGGGTCGATACCCACCGCGAGCGCGAGGTTCCCCACGATGTCCGGCAGCTCCGCCGCGGCTTCGGCATCGGAGGTCGCGCGCGAACCCAGTAGTCGGGCGACGACCGCCCCTTCTTGCTGGCGAGCGGGGGAATTGAATCGAAGGGCGGACGGTAAAAGTACGGCGTTGCCGTGACCGTGGGCGGTCTTGGTCAACGCGCCCAAGGGATACTGCAGCGCGTGCACGATCGCGGTGCCACCTGACGAGAACGCCATTCCCGCCAGCAAACTCGCCAACGACATGTCAGTTCGCGCGCTCACGTCATCGCCCGACCGCACCGCCGTCACCAAACTTCGACCGATGAGCGCGATCGCGTCCTTCGCGAGCGCGTCGCTGACCGGATTCTTTCCGACGAAGGCCTGCTCAGAATATGCCTGAACATCCTTCTCCTCGAAACTGGCGGCGGTGAAACATTCGATCGCGTGCGTCAAGGCGTCCATTCCGGAGTACGCGGTCACCTTGGGCGGGCACGAGAGAGTGAGCATCGGATCGACGAGTGCGGCTCGTGGTAACAGGGCACGACCCTGGAAGCCAACCTTCGTTTGACTCGTCTCTTCGGTCAACACCGCGATAGCCGTCACCTCCGAACCGGTGCCGGCGGTGGTGGGTATGGCGACGATAGGCAAAGCGTGTGTTGGTACGCCTTCGGTGGACCAACTCGCAATTGGCCGAGGGTCGCTCAGTCGGGTGGCTACGACTTTGGCCAAATCTAAGTTGCTTCCGCCACCTAGGCCCACCACCACGTTCGGAGCAAACTGCGCAACGGCAGCGACGCAACTCTCCGCGCCCTCGAATCCGATCTCTGCCTGGCCCTCGTCAAAGACCAGGACCTCGAGTCCGGGAACTTGACGAAGCGCTGACACAAGCGGCTCGACCGTGCCGGCTCGCACGAGATTTGCGTCGGTGCACACCAGAACGCGATCACCGAGTTCGCGCACGACCTCGGGCAGGAATCTACTGCTGTGGAGTCCGAAGCTCACTCGACCGGCGGTGGAGAAGCTCCACCACGGAGTATTGGGAAGTGTTGTGCTCATGAATCAACTCGTCTCTCGCTCGATCGCGCTCTCGACTTCTTCTCTTCGGTCCGAGGGCGTGAGGTTCACCGGGATCGCGGAGTCGCTTTCGGCAAGGGCCAGCGCTGCTTCCCAACTTCCAAGGGCCACTTCGACGCCGCTCGATGCCCGACGCGCACGCTCACGCTGCGCTCGTTCGCCAGGAATCCTCACGCCCGTCGAACCGGTGGCCGTGGGTGCGGCACGAACGGCATCGAGGTACCGCGACACTTCGACACGCCGTGATTCGCCCGTCGCGGCGTTCTGATCAATGCAAATGAACACATCACCCTTGTTGCATTCGTGGTCGGCGTCAAGAGTCCCATGCACGTCGCGACCGAACGCGGAATTCGTCAGCGATCCCACGAGTACTTCCAATGCAAGTCCCAGGGCGTAGCCCTTGGCGCCGCCAAAGGGTGAGATCGATCCGTCGAGGGCGGCCTCGGGATCCGTAGTGGGTTCACCGTCGCTGTCTACCGCCCAACCCGGTTGCAACTCCATTCCAAGTTGGGAGTAGTGGATGATCTTGCCCCTCGAAACTTGGCCCGTCGCCATGTCGAGTACCAGCGGCGAAGGATCCGCGGGAACGCCGATGGCCAGAGGATTGGTACCGACCATCGCGGTTTTCCCTCCCCACGGGTGGACCAGCGCTTCGCTCGTCGTGAGCGCAATGCACGTGAGTCCTTTAGCGGCCACGCCTTCCACGTACGGAGCCAGAATCCCCAAGTGGTTCGTGTTCGATATCGCGACAAGGACGACGCCCATACTTTTCGCGCGCTCCGTGGCCATCTCCAGTGCCTGTTGTGCCACCACCGGTCCGAAGCCCCGCGCACCTTCGACTGCGAGAACGGAGTCGGTGGCCCAGTTCATCTGAGGAGTCGAGTTCGGGGCGACGAGTCCTGCCTTCATGCGAGCCACCAACATGGGTAATCGCGCGATGCCGTGAGAACTCTGCCCGCGGAGATCCGCTTCGACCAACCAATCAGATTGCACGGAGGCCGGTTGCTCAGAAGCGCCATGGCGTTGCAACACGGCCTCGATTAATTCGCGCTCTTCGTCCGCGCCAATCAACACCGTTGACTCCGTCACCTGGCACCTCCCGACGCCAACCTTGCTCTTCGATCGCCTCCGCGTGTGTGAGGCAGCGAACACGTCACCTGCATTACCGTGAGTTTTCACCCGCGTCGCAGATAAGGCGAACGTTCGTCAACAACCCACCTCGGCGCTCATCACGTAATGACGACGTAGTTGTTATCACTGCGACGCGTCATTTAGAGGTGCTTCGATTCCCGCGAGTACCGCGCCCTGCGACGCTGAACCCACCAAGAGCGCGTAGTGCGCCAAGGCGCCCGTGCGCACGTAGGGTTCGCGCGTCGGCGACTGACGGCTCTCAAGGTCAACCCCTACGACGTTGATGCTCCTTGAGGCAACATCAATCTCGATTCGGTCACCCTCGACGAGTTTGCCGATGGGTCCGCCCACCGCTGCTTCGGGACTTACGTGTCCGACCATCAGTCCTCGCGTGGCGCCGGAAAAGCGCCCATCGGTCACGAGTGTGACGCTGTCGCCGAGACCTTCGCCCATTATCGCGGACGTCACTTGCAACATCTCGCGCATACCGGGACCACCTTTCGGACCTTCGTGGCGCACAACCACGACGTCCCCAGCGACAATGCGACGATTCAGCACCGCAGTGATGGCGTCCTCCTCACACTCAAAAATACGCGCGGGACCGCCGTGACTCACCAAGCCGTGATGGGCAATCTTGGTGACTGAGCCCTCGGGCGCGAGGTTGCCCCAGAGAACCGCCAAACTGCCGCCCGTAGAAAATGGCTCCGTCGTCGAGGAAACAACTTGCTGACCCTGCGTCTCGACTGCGGATTCACATGCTTCACCGAGTGACGCGCCGGTAATCGTGAGCGTGCCTCCGTCGATGTAGCCACCCTCGATGAGACGCCGCAGCACGATGGCCGTACCACCGGCTTCGTGCAACGCATTCGCGGCGTATCGCCCGCTTGGTTTGAGGTCACAGATAAGCGGCGTCCTTCGCGATATGGCGTCAAAATCCGAGAGCGTGAAATCGACCTTTGCCTCGATCGCGAGCGCCAAAAGGTGGAGCACAGCGTTGGTCGAACCTCCTGAGGCGGCAACCGCTGCAGTCGCGTTTTCAAACGCGGCTCTCGTGAGTATCTTGCTGGGCCGTCGGTCGGCATCAAGTGCGTCGAGCGCGACCTTGCCCAATCCCCGGGAGAGGTCGAGCTTTAAAGGATCCGTTGCGGGGACACTGTTGAAACCCACCGGCGAAAGACCGATTGCTTCGAGCACCATCGACATGGTGTTCGCGGTGTACTGCCCGCCACACGCTCCCGCACCGGGGCACGCTACCTCTTCGAGCTCGTCCAACTCTTCCATCGTCATGGTCCCGCCGGCGACCTTTCCGACCGCCTCATAGATGTCGCCCGATGCGACGTCATCGCCACGAAAGCACCCGGGCAGAACCGTGCCGCTGTAGGCCAACACCGCCGGCCGATCCAGTCGCGCCACTGCCATCGCGGCGGCGGGACTGGTCTTGTCGCATCCCGTAATGCAGATCATTGCGTCGAAGTAGTGACCTCGCGCCATGAGTTCAATGGAGTCGGCGATCACCTCACGACTTACAAGCGATGCGCGCATGCCAGCGGTGCCCATGACGATGCCATCGGCGATGGCGATGGTTCCGAACTCCATCGGCGTTCCGCCGCTTTCCGAGACACCTTTCTTCGCCGCCATCGCAAGGTCCCGATGATTCAAGTTGCACGGCGATGTGTCGGTCCAGCTGTGCGCGACCCCGATGATGGGGCGCGTCAGGTCATCCTTGGAGTAGCCAATATTTCGCAAGTACGAGCGCGCCGGAGCTCGCTCCATCCCTTCGAGCAGCGTCCGACTAACCCTCTTCGAGCGATTCTGCTCCGGATTATCCGCCACCATGCCCCGATTCATTAGTCATTTCATTCTTAGAAATTACTTTTTCATTCAAGCGAAGTTAGTTTCATTTAGACCTTAACGCCGTCAAGCGTCTACGGCAACCGGGATAACTCCGCGGTGATGCCTTAATCCCCGGTGACGACGTTGACTGGCACTGCGGGCTTCAACGAAGGGTGGTACCTGGCTCCTGTAGTAACAGATCAAGGTCATCTCGTCGGGGTAAACACTCCCAATCGCCCATTCGACTCGCGGCGAGTGCACCCGAAGCGCAACCCAGTCGCAGTCGCTGCGCGACGTCGGCTCCGTCGAGCAGCGCCACCAGGTAGCCGGCGACAAAAGCATCACCCGCACCGACCGGATCGACGGCGTGAACTTTGAAGGCGGGCTCATCGAGGACTCCCGTCGATGTTATAGAGGTCGCGCCCCGTGAACCTCGCTTGATCACCACCTCGCGACGCCCGTCTTCGGCGAGGGCGAGGACATCGGCGGGCGGATCATCGCCGAGCACGAAAAGTTCGTCTTCGCCCGCGAACACCACGTCCGCGAGCAGGGCCACCGGTCGAATCGTGGCGGCCGCGAGTTCGCGTGACCAAAGACGCGAGCGGAAATTGAAGTCGAGCGAAACGACCACACCGGCTGCCTTTGCAATGTGCACCGCGTGGAGGATTGCTTCTCGCGCAGTGTCGCTGAGCGCGAGGGTGATGCCTGTCACGTGCAGAATTGACGACGATTCGATCGTCGCGGCGTCAACGTCATCTTTGGTCAACGCCGATCCGGCGTAGCCGTGTCGGTAGTAGCTGACGCGCACGACGTTCTCGGCGCTTCTTTCTTTGATCATCAACGCGGTCTGGCGCGTCTCGTCAGTCACGACCTTCGACACGTCCACACTTTCGCCCCGCAAGGTCTTGAGTATCAGCTTGCCGAACTCATCGTCGCCGATTCGCCCCATCCATGAACTGGTGCGACCCAGGCGACAGAATCCAATGCTGACGTTGGATTCGGCTCCGGCAATGGAGACGTCGAGATGTCGCGCGTCGCGGAGCCGACCGACGGTCGGGGCTGACAAGAGAGCGGTGGCCTCTCCGATTGTCACTAGATCGCTCATCTCCACCCTTCATACGACTTTGTCAACGCACCGTCTCCGATTTTCGCTCGCGAACTCTTGTGGTTGGCGCGCGCCAGCGTGCTGTCGACTTCTCGAGACGGTCTATCACTTCTGAAAAACCCAATCCCGTGACACTCACGTGCGCGAAGGATCCTTGCAAACCTCACGGCGCCCGACTGCGGCCAACATTAAATCGAGCAGACGGTCACGTAAGTCGAGGATCCGGGTTGGTGAGCCCGGTGGATCCATCGAGCCATCCATCCACCGGATAACCGTTTTGCTCCCAAAAACCCAACAATTGCTTGTCCATGACTTCGACAGACGAAAGCCACTTCAACGACTTGTATCCATACATTTGAGGCACGAGCAGGCGAACCGGCCCGCCGTGTTCTCGCGTCACGGTCTGTCCATACATCTCGTATGCCACGATGACGTCTGACGTGTACGCCTGCGCCAACGACAAACTGTCAGAGTCAGCGCCGTCATAAGACTCGAAGTTCACGGCGACGGCGTCCTGGTGCGCCCCAACCATTTCCAAGATCCTTCGCAATTGCACACCCTTCCAATGGACATTGGGCACGCGCCAACCGGTGACGCACTGAAACGTCGCGTCAAGTTCGATTGAAGGCATCGCCGTCAAATCAGCGAACGTCAGCGTCGTAGGACGTTCAACCAATCCGTGGATTTTCAAGCGGTACTCTTCGGAACTGATCAATGGATACGAACCCGTGATTGAGTAAATCCGAAAATGGTCGCCGCCCGGTAGCAACGACGCCACACCCGATCCAAGTTTGCTGCCGACGAAGTTCTGTACTTTTGCGCCGAACACGACGCCGGCAGTACCGAGAGCCACCAGGCCGAGAAATACGCGGCGCCCGACCGGGGATTTCTCATCGCGTGAAGCGACGCCATCGCCCATCGAATCCCCTATCCCTGATTCCCGGCCCCAACGCAGCGCCGACTTTCCCGCAACCGGAAAAACTGCTTACAAGATCTCACGTTAGGGCAAGTATCCAATTCGTTGCCTCAATCGACTGTCGCGGCTCCTCCTAGGGACTTCGCCGGAATTTGCGATTCGTTCGCGAAATGTTTTACGCGTCGCCCTGAGGTGCGGCCACAATCTCGTATTGAGGATTGAGGATCACTGCTTCGCGACGAAGTGACGTCACGGTGCCGCGCACGAGCAAACGTGTGCCGCGCTCGATGCCGGGAATGCTCGAGCGACCTTGAAAGACCAATGTCACCGAACCAGAGTTGTCGGCGATGACGCAGCGCAGTTCGTGACCACCACTCTCGTGGTTGATCGCCATGGAGCGAACTCGTCCCGCGATCTCGGCGAACTGACGCTCCACCAATCCACCAATCGGTTCGGAGTCGGCCGAGCGTTGCGCGAGTTTTACGTCGGCGACGAGGTGCGCACTGTCGCGCACGCCGCCGCGCACGACCTCGTCACTGCGCGGCGCCTCTTGGACCGCTCCTTCCGAGATGCGTCGCACCGCGCGGTAGGGCACGATGGTGGCGGCGGTTCGTGGCACGTGCATGATGGCCGCGGCGATGGCGTCGGCACTCCGGTCGTGCAAGAACCGCTGCAGTCGTGAGACGTAGCCGCGTCTTGGCAAGATGACCATGCAAAAGACTTCGGGGTCGCGTACGACGTCGGCCACGAGTTCCAGTGCCGCGCGGTCGACGCGACGGTCGTCGCACTCGACGATCTCCAGCGTGATGCCGGCCGAGGCCGTGCCGGGCGCTCCCCACTTCTCCTCCAGGCGTTTGGTGACGACGGGGTCGATGTCGAAGTGGACCGCGCGAATCGAATAGGCGTTGAGCGAGAGGCAGTAGAGCAAGGAGCGTTCCGTGGCGAGGTCATAGGTGTCGACGAACACCACGACCCGGTTCATCCGGATGTTCATCGTCGCGGCCTTGCCGCTGACCGCTTCGAAGGCGCGCTCCTCGCGCACGTACTGCTTGTTCAGCCGGATCAGCGCGAAGTACATCAGTGGTCCCACGACGGCGATGATCCAGGCACCCTCTTTGAACTTCGCGATCAGGAAGATCAGAACGACGATCGACGTAACGGTCGCCGAAAGCCCGTTCACGAATACGCCGAAGCGCCACTTGCCAGTCTTCTCGCGCAGGTGCCGCGCGACCATGCCCGCGCCGGCCAGGGTGAAGCCCGTGAAGACGCCGATGGCATAGAGGGCGACCAGCGCATTCACGCTGGCGTTGAAGACGACGATCAGCGTGAGTGCCACGATGCCGAGGACGATGATCCCGTTGGAGAAGGCGAGCCGGTGCCCTCGTTTGGTCAGCTGTCGGGGCAGGTACTTATCAGTCGCGACGTAGTTCGCGAGGAACGGGAATCCGTTGAAGGACGTGTTGCCCCCGGTGTAGAGGATCAGGATCGTCGCTAGCAGCACCAAGTAGTAGATGGCGTGACCGATACCGTGGCTGCCGAACACATCCAAGACCTCTTGGCTCACGACGGTCGGCGTACCGGCGGCGTACGGTATCGCGTGCGTCCAGGCCGCGAGGAGCGTGATGCCCAGCAGGAGAAACGCGAGGATGCTCGACATGGTGACGAGCGTCTTTCGAGCGTTGGGCGACTCGGGGCGCCGGAAACTCGCCACGCCGTTCGAGATCGCTTCGAGTCCGGTCAGCGACGAACCGCCGTTGGCGTAGGCGCGGAGCAACGAGATGAAGGCCAGACCCATCAACACCCCGGTGCCCTTGGTCCCGAGATGATGGTCGATGAGATCGTGCTGCAACGGCAGAGGGATCCGGTGGAGGGATCCGGTGATCTTCTTCGTGACGCCGAAGATGATCGTGCCGGTCATCATCACGATGTAGAAGTACGTCGGGAACGCGAAGTAGCTCCCGGCCTCTTTGAGTCCTCGAAGGTTGCCGTAGATGAGGATCAACACCACACCCACGGTGATGAGCAACGGGTCGGGCGCGTGACGAAGTCCGGGAATCGCACTGGTCAGGGCCGCGGTACCGGCCGAACACTGCACGGCGACCGTGACGGTGTAGTCAATGAGGAGCGCTACCGCCGCGATCTGGGCGATCTTGGGTCCGAAGTTGTCGCGCGCCACGACGTAGGAGCCACCGGCCGTCGTGTAGTACTTGATCACGTCCATGTAGCTGGTGGTGACGAAGAACAACACGCCGAGGATCACGAACATGATCGGCACGACGAGGGCGAACGCCGCGAGACCGATATAGGGCGTCATCTGGGTGAGGATCTCTTCGGTGCCGTACGCCGATGACGAGATGCAGTCCGGTGCCAAGACACCCAAGGCAATGGCGCGATTGAGCCGCTCCCCGCTCAGTTGCTCGGTGACGAAGGGCTTGCCGAGAAGGGTCCGCTTGATCCGATAACCCAGCGATTCGGGGTACACGTCCGCCAAATTGGCGTGGGACGTCAGAAGTAGCGAGTTTTTAGAAAACTGATTCTCGGCGTCTGACACTCATTCGATACTAAACGAGCCACTCTTGCGACTTTGGCGACGCGGTGAGGTCTGCCGGCCGCTCACGACACGCCTTTTTGGCGGTCGAGCCCACCTGTTCGCGTCCACGAAGGAGCAGAGTGAACCATTACCATGTCGAGGTGCATATCGTTGTCGTCGGCTGTGGTCGAGTGGGTTCTGAGTTGGCCATGCAGCTCTCTGAAGAGGGTCACTCCGTCGTCGTCGTCGACAAAAATCGTGATGCTTTCAGGCGATTGCACCACTTTCACGGCAAGACAATCGTCGGGTCCGGCTTCGACCGTGACGTCTTGTTCCAGGCCGACGCTCGTCGCGCCAACGCCTTGGCGGCCGTGACCAGCGGTGACAACACGAACATCCTGTGCGCACGAATCGCTCGTGATAACTACGAGATCAAGAACGTCGTGGCTCGGATCTACGACCCGGCACGCGCCGACATCTACATGAAACTGGGCATTCCCACGGTGGCGACGTCGCTGTGGACGACCCAGCAGGTGAAGCGTTGGCTCCTGCCGGCCGACGATTCGGTCGAGTGGACGGCCAGTTCGGGCACCCTGCACCTCGTGGAGCGCATCGTTCCCGACGTCCTCGCCGGCAAGCCGATCAGTTCTTACGACCACGGCGAGAGCGTCCGCGTCGTCGGGGTGATCCGGGGCGGTCAGGGTCGCGTGGACATCGACGGCCTCTTCGCCCAAGAAGACGACGTGCTCGAGTTCCTCGTCACGACCGAGGGGTTGGATGAGTTGAAGGCACTTATCGATAGCGGCCAGCGATGAAGGTCATGATCGCCGGTGGCGGTTCGGTCGGTGTCTCGATCGCGCTGGACCTGGTCGACCGGCATCACGACGTCACCTTGATGGAGCAAGTCTCGGCGACCGCGGAACGCCTCAAGTCCATGTTGCCGGCCGTCAATGTCGTGGCCGGCGATGCCTGCGAATACGCGAACCTCGCCGCGGCGGACCTGCGAAGCGTCGACGTCGTCATCGCCGCCACCGGCGACGACGAGGACAATCTCGTCATCAGCTGGCTCTCCAAGCAGGAGTTCGGCGTGCCGCGCGTCATCAGTCGCATCAACAACGCTCGGAACGAATGGCTCTTCAACGAGAGCTGGGGCGTGGACATCTCCGTGTCGACGCCTACTCTTATCACCTCACTCGTCGACGAAGCGGTCGAAGTGGGCGCCATCATCAACTTGATGGACTTGGCGCAGGGTCGAATGCGACTCATCGAAGTGACACTGGCACCGGACGCGCCTGCGGTGGTGAACCGACTCACCCTCGACGAACTGCACCTGCCCGATTCGGTTCGCGTCGTCGCCGTCGTTCGCAGCGGACAACCGTTAGTGCCATCGGAGTCCATGCACTTCTTGGAACTCGACCACGTGATCTTGGTCACGCGCTCCGACGCCGCCCAGGAGTGCGCGTCGGCCTTCGTCGCCTGATCGGCGGGGCACAAAAAAGTTAGGGACGTAGCATGGAAGGGTGCGAGCGGCCTTTTTTGACCTAGACAAAACGGTAATCGCCAAGTCTTCCCTGGTGGCCTTCGGCCCCGAATTTCACGCCCGCGGGCTCTTGCACCGGCGCACACTCGTCTGGGGCGTGCTGAGTCAGATGATGTTCATGCGCTTCGGTGCCGACGACGAGAAACTCGAGAAGATCCGTGAATCGGTCCTCCAGATCACCAAGGGCTGGGATCACCTGGAAGTCAAGAAGCTGGTCGCCGAAACCATCAACGAGGTCATCGAACCGTTGATCTACGAAGAGGCTCTTGAACTCATCGACCACCACATGGCCCAAGGCGATGAAGTATGGCTGGTCAGCATGTCCCCGGCCGAGATCGTAGAACCTTTCGCCGAACTGCTTGGCATCACCGGAGCGATCTCGTCGCGCGCCAAGATCGACGAGCAGGGAAAATTCACCGGCGAGATGGAGTTCTTCGCTCAGGGCGAGAACAAGGCAATCGCCATTCGCGAGCTGGCCCAGAAGCGCGATATCGACCTCAATGAATCGTTCGCGTACTCGGACTCCGAGACTGACATCCCGATGCTCGAGTCAGTCGGCCACGCCTACGCGGTGAACGCCGACCGCCACTTGGCGCGCGCCGCCCATGACAGCCAGTGGCCGCTACTCAGTTTCACGCATCCGGTTCGCGCACGAGACCGCACGAAGTCGCACACGCCGTATTTTCTCAGCGCTTTGGTGATCGGGATAGCGGCCGTCCTCGGACGGACGTACCAGCGCCGTTAAAGAGTCAGAAGGTCGCGCGCACCGGTGTCGGACGACGGGTGACGAAGTTTGCTCATCGCTCGTGCCTCGATCTGGCGAATGCGTTCGCGCGTGAGGTTCATTTCGGCGCCGACGTCTTCGAGGGTCCGGATCTCCCCGGCCCCATCGAGGCCAAAACGCATCCGCAGGATCTTCTGCTCACGCTCGTCGAGTGGCTGGAGGAGCTTCTCGATCGCGGCGGGCATCATCTTGACCGCGGCCACGTCGAAAGGCGACTCGGCCGAACGGTCTTCGACGACGTCGCCCAACTCCGCGTCACCGTCTTCGCGAAGGGGCTCGGACAGTGAGATCGGTTCGGAGCGGAAACGCAGCGCCTCGATCAACTTGTCCTCGGGCATCTCGCACTCGTCGCATAGTTCCTTGATGGTCGGGGGACGACCGAACTTCAACTCCAAGCGCGACTGGGCCTTTTGGACGCGAGCCAGCGTGTCGCCGGCGTGCACCGGGAGCCGGATCGTGCGACCGGTGTTGGCGATGCCGCGGGTGATCGCCTGGCGAATCCACCACGTGGCGTAGGTCGAGAACTTGAACCCCTTGCGCCAGTCGAACTTCTCGACGGCGTGCATCAGACCGAGGTTGCCCTCTTGGATGAGATCGAGCAGGGGCAGTCCCGAAGCTTGGTACTTCTTGGCAATGGAGACCACGAGGCGCAGGTTGGACTGTACGAAGTCACGTTCTGCCTGGTCACCTCGGTGCTCGGCGCGCTTGAGCGCCAGCTTCTTGCTGGGCGTCAGCTTGATCTTCTTGTCGGTTTCGGCGGATTCGAGCTCGGCCTTGGCTTCGCGACCTTCTTCGATCGTCTGGGCCAGGCGAACTTCATCGTCCTTGGTCAAGAGGGTGTATTGACCAATATCGGAGAGGTAGAGACGTACGAGGTCCTCGTCATCCCTATCAACACGATCTTTTGCCATAGCGCTCCCTTGATACCCGACAGCCGGAGAATCCGGCACTACTAGTTATACGGACCTATGCAACCTTATGAGCAATGCCCAAACTTTCGGCCTTTCCCACGTCATCGAGTGTGTTCGAGAGCTCCCGGGCGACCCGTTGCCACTCCTCGTCTTCGATGGGCGCTTGATCCTTGGCGACCTCACCGGTCGCTCGTATCTCTCGTACGACCGCCATCGAGGCATCGCTGAACAGACTCGCCATTTTTTGGTCATTCGACAATGCCGTTCGAGCGTCCAGCAACGTCACCAGGAGTCGCGGCCCCACCACCATCGCCATGGCATAGAGCACCATCGCGCCCGTGGTGTCACATTCCACGGCGCGACGAAGAACCTCATCAACGACGGAAACCGGCTCTACATCCGGGTCGCCCAAATACTCGCGCAACTCGAGTGCCAACTCACCAAAAGCGCGACCCATCTCGTAGGCGCGCACTACGTAAGCGTCGTTGCTCAAAGTCGGGGCGCTCTCGCCGAGGACAATATAAATTGTGTCGCAACACGCGAGGACGTGTTCGCCAATCTCTTGATTCGTTGGCGTCACAGGTTCTCTTGGCGAAACGCGTTGGTGATCGGCATTCGTCGGTCGCGACCGAACGCCTTTTTGGAGATCCGCACTCCCGGCGCCATTTGTCGTCGTTTGTATTCGCTCTGATCGACGAGTCGGGTGATCTGGAAGACCAGGTCGGGATCGTGGCCGCTGGCGATCATGGTTTCGGCGGTGGCGTCATCTTCGACGTAGAGCTCAAGCAACGGATCAAGAATCTCATACGGCGGTAGTGATTGGTCATCGCGCTGGTCGGGTCGAAGTTCGGCCGATGGTGCTTTCGTCAAGACGTCGGCGGGAATGGGCTCGGGGTCGCCGTCCTTGGCGGCGATCTCGTTGCGGTACCGACAGAGTTCGTAGACCAGCGTCTTGGACACATCCTTGATGACCGCGAAGCCGCCCACCGAGTCGCCGTAGAGGGTGGAGTACCCGGTGGCGATCTCGGACTTGTTCCCGGTCGTGAGCACGATCGCTCCTGTGTCATTCGATATCGCCATCAACAAGACGCCTCGAATGCGCGACTGCAGGTTCTCGTCGGTGATGCCTTTGGGTTCACCGTCGAGCACGTCGCTGAGTGCGGTGCCAAACTCCACGTGGGCACCTTCGATCGGGATCGTCGTGATCTCAATATCGAGACGCGACGCCAATTCGACCGCGTCGATGTCGGAGTGCTCCGACGAGTAACGCGACGGCATGTAGAAACCCCGAACGGCACGTGCGCCGACCGCGTCGACGGCGATCGCGGCGACGAGGGATGAGTCGACACCGCCCGAGAGGGCGATGACCGCTTCACGAAAGCCGTTCTTTCGCAGGTAGTCCCGGGTTCCCATCACCAAGGCTTGATAGACCTCTTCGACTTCGCTCAATGGTTCGGCGATTCGGTTCACGTGCAGTGCGGTGAGTCGCTCGTCGTCACGGGCGTAACCAACCTTGAGTGGTACGCCCACGGTTGATTCACGCGCGTCGATGTCACAGACCAACAGCTCCTCGCTGAAGGCCGCAGCGCGCGCGATGACGTCGCCTTGGGCGTTGACGACCATGCTCTGTCCGTCGTAGACGAGCTCGTCTTGGCCGCCCACGAGGTTGACGTAGGCAATGGGACAGTTCGTCTCGAGCGCGCGCTCACGCAGCATCGCCTCTCGTTCTTCGCGCCGGCCCCGCGCGAACGGCGACGCGTTGGCGACGACCAGCAACGTGGCACCTTGGCGGGCCAACTCGGCGGCCGGACCGTCGCTGGTCCATACGTCCTCACAGATCAAAAGGCCGACGGCGACGCCGCGCACGTTGATGATGGTCTGGGGACCGACCCCGGGATGGAAGTAACGCTGTTCGTCAAAGACGTCGTAGTTCGGCAGGAGACGCTTGGTAGCGATCGCGACGACGCCGTCATCGCTCAGCGCCACCAGGGCATTGGCGATGTGGGGCGAACCGAGCTCCCCGAAGGCCGGTCGAGCGACGTCGCGACCGTCGCTCGAGGGTGCCAGGGCGACATCTTCCAGGCCCTCACTCACGACTGTTCCCACCAGGACCGGCGGCACGTTGTCCAAAAGCGCCATCTCGATCAACGCCACCCGCGAGGCCTCGATGAAGCCTTCTTTGAGGAGCAGATCCTCCGGCGGGTAACCCATGAGCGACAGTTCGGGCGTCAGGACGAGGTCGGCTCCGGCTCCGGCCGCCTGGGTGCGGAAACGCCCCAGTGTTTCAACGTTTTGTGCGAAACCGCCCACGACCGCATTCATCTGGGCCATGGCAAGTCTGATCACTGGCACGCAGTTGAGCCTAATGGCGGACGCCTCGAGAGACTCTGGCCAACGTTCACACGCGGTTAACAAAACTGGGGGTAGCGCACGACTTCGCTGCACCAAACTGGATGCAAGCACGAGGCGACCGAGGAGCGATTGTGAAGTATCAGGCCGAATACATCTGGATTGACGGAAGCGAGCCAACGCGCAAGTTGCGCAGCAAGACCAAAATCGTCGAACAAGGTCAAAAGCCGCCCATGTGGGGCTTCGACGGTTCGAGCACCAATCAGGCGACCGGTCACTTCTCGGACTGTGTCTTGAAGCCGGTCTTCACCGTTCCCGACCCGCTTCGAGGAGAGAACGACGTGCTCGTGATGTGCGAAGTACTGAACGCCGACATGACCGCGCACGTCACCAACGAGCGAGCAGCCACCGCCGAAGTCGCCAAGAGGTTCGCCAGCTTCGAACCGATGTTCGGCATCGAACAGGAGTACACCTTCTTCCAGGACGGTCGACCCTACGGTTGGCCCGAAGACGGTTTCCCGGCACCTCAAGGTCCGTACTACTGCGGTGTCGGAGGGGCGAAGATGCCCGGTCGTGACATCGTCGAAGCCCACACGCTCGCTTGTATGCGCGCCGGGATCGGCATCGAAGGTACGAACGCCGAAGTGATGATGGGCCAATGGGAGTTCCAAGTCGGTGTCCTGGACCCGGTCGCGATCGGTGACCAGCTCTGGTTGGCGCGGTGGATTTTGGAGCGCATCGCCGAGGAGTTCGGCGTCGACGTGAGCTTTGACGCCAAGCCCGTCAAGGGCGACTGGAACGGCGCCGGAGCGCACACCAACTTCTCGACCAAGCAGATGCGCGCCGCCGGTGGTTACGCCGCCGTCGTCGCCGCGGCCGAGTCCTTAGGCACGCGCGTAAAGGAACACATCGCCAACTACGGCGACGGCCTCGAAGATCGACTCACCGGTGCACACGAGACGGCTCACTGGTCGAAGTTCACCTACGGCGTGTCGGACCGGGGCGCCTCGGTGCGCATTCCCGCCCACGTCGCTCGCGACCAAAGGGGCTACATCGAAGACCGCCGTCCTAACGCGAACATCGACCCGTATGTCGTAGCTCGATTGATCACCGAGACGGTGTGCGGCGCGGCCAGCGCGGCCAAGTCGCTGCCCAAGAAGGTGGCGGCCAAGAAGACCGCAGCGACGAGGTCGGTCGCCAAGCGGGCGCCCGTGAAGAAAGCGGCCTCTCGGCGCTGATTCGCGATTGAAGCCCGCCGCTTCGGCGGCGGGCTTCGTTGTCTGACGACGGAAAAATCGCTCAGGCGGGAAGGTGCGAGAATGGTCCCCATGCAAGACCAGGCCCAGTACGTACTTCGAACCGTTGAAGAGCGCGGTATTCGCTTCGTCCAACTTTGGTTTACCGACGTGCTCGGACGACACAAGGCCTTCCACGTGACCCCGGCCGAACTCGAAGACGCCCTGGATCAGGGCATGACCTTTGACGGAAGCTCCATCGACGGGTTCTCGCGGGTCCAGGAGTCCGACGTCCTAGCACGCCCCGACCTCACTACCTTCCAGCTCCTCCCCTGGTACGAAGAGGGAGCCGGGGTGGCGCGCGTCTTTTGCGACATCGTCAACATCGACGGGACGCCGTTCGACGGATGTCCACGCCAACAACTTCGACAAGTGCTTGCCGAAGCCCGTTCGCACGGTTACACCTTCTTCGTCGCGCCCGAGATCGAATACTTCTACTTCGAGAGTCTTGACCCGACGACGTCACCGGTGCCGATCGACCGAGGCAGCTACTTCGATTTGTTGCCGGACGACGCAGCCAGTCAACTTCGACGTCGCACGGTCTTGACGCTCGAGGAGATGGGCATCGGCGTCGAACACGCGCAACACGAAGACGCTCCCGGACAACAAGAGATCGACCTGCGCTACACCGACGCGCTCACCATGGGTGACACCGTGATGTCGCTGCGACACGTCGTCAAAGAGTTGGCGCGCCAGGCCGACGTCTCGGCGAGTTTCATGCCCAAGCCCCTCGCGCACGTGCAGGGATCGGGGATGCACACGCACCTCTCGCTGTGGCGCGACGACCAGAACGCGTTCATCGGCGACGGTCCCTATGGTCTCAGTGACGTCGCCGCCAAGTTCATCGCGGGACTGGTTCGTCACGCGCCCGAAATCACCGCCGTCACCAATCAGTGGGTGAACTCCTACAAGCGACTGGTCCCCGGTGCCGAAGCGCCGGTCGAGGCCAAGTGGGCGCGCTACGACCCGGCGGCGTTGGTGCGTATCCCGTCGGTGAAGCCGGGACGAGTCGACTCCACCCGCATCGAATACCGTTCGCCGGACCCCGCCGCCAATCCCTACCTCGCCTTCGCGGTGATCCTCGCCGCGGGACTGCGCGGGGTGTCGGGCAATTACGAACTCCCCACCGAGGGCGAACGAACGGCGCCGCTACCTCAGTCGCTCGCCGAGGCGCTCGACCTCATGGAGTGTTCGGCGCTGTTGCACGAGACACTGGGTGAGCATCAAGTGGAGTGGTTCTTGCGCAACAAGCGCTCGGAATGGGACGCCTACCGCGGACAAGTCACGCCGTTCGAACTCGAGCGTTACCTCCCGTTGCTGTGAACATCGACGTCGTACTCTGCGTGCCCTCGTGTGAAGGGCCGGTGAGAAAAGCGTTCGACGTCACGGGCGTCACCCCGGCGATCGCCGTGACCGGACGATTGAACGAAGTCACCGCGCTGGAGCCGACCGACGGCTTCGCCGGCGCGGTCATCAACGCGGCGGCCTTTCCATTCACCGAGGCCATGAACCTTTGTCGCCAGCTTCGAGCGCGCCCTCGCGGCGTGGGGCCGATCATCTTGTTGCTCGATCACTACCAACTTGACGAACTCACCTTTCGCGAAGACCTCTTCGATGACTTCGTGGTCGGGCCCTTCGACGTGAGCGAACTGGCGACGCGGTTGCGCCATCGTCTCCGCCGGGCCGGCAATGAAAGTGTCGCGCCGCGCATCGAACACGGCGGGCTCTCGATGAACCTAGAGACCTATCAAGCGTCGATCGCCGGACGCGTGATGGACCTCACCTACATGGAGTACGAGTTGCTGCGCTTTCTCGCCACCAACCCGAACCGTGTCTTCACCCGCGAGACGCTGCTCTCACGAGTCTGGGGCTACGAGTACTACGGCGGCGCGCGAACGGTGGATGTGCACGTGCGTCGTCTGCGCGCGAAGTTGGGTGAGGAGTACGCCCACCTGATTCAGACGGTGCGTTCGGTGGGCTACAAATTCGGCACGTCGCCGAATGAATACTCGGTCTAGGCGAGGGGCGCGTACGCCCAGAGCTCGACTTCGGCGAGCGCGCCGAGCGGCAGTTGGGCAACGGCGATGGCCGACCTGGTAGGTCGCGGCGGTTCGAATGCTTCGATCCAGACTTCGTTGCACGCGACGAACACGTCCATGGTGGTGAGGAACAGCGTCGCCTTTATGACTTGATCAAATGTGGCGCCGGCTTCAGCGAGCACCGCGCGCGCATTGAGGAGTGCTTGGCGAAGTTGTTCCGGTGCTCCGCCTTCGACCATGGTTGGCTTTTCATGACCCGGCAGAGTGCCCAGCTGACCTGATATCACCACAAGGTCGCCGGCGCGACGCCAAGGAGAGTAAGGACCGAACGTCTGGGGCACGATTAGCTAGCTGAAGGAGTTACCGCAACCGCACGTGCGAGTCGCGTTGGGATTCGTGATGTGAAAGCCAGCGCCCTGCAGGGAGTCTGAGTACTCCAAGGTCGATCCATTGAGGAGTTCCGCGCTGGAAGCGTCGACCACGACCTTGATCGTCCCGAAGGCGCGAACGATGTCATCATCGGCGAACTCAGAATCGAAGAACATGTCGTAGTTGAAGCCCGAGCATCCGCCCGGCTTCACCGAGACGCGCAACGCCAACTCTTCGTCGACACCCTCGGCCGCGATGAGTTCGGCCACCTTTTCGGCTGCGCCGTCGGTCAAATTGATTGGGTTGGGGTCCTTCTTCGTCAAGTTCACGCTGGTGGTGGTGATGGACATGGCGCTCCTTCGAGGTTTCTCCTTCCATGATAGTGAGCGAAATCCCCGTTGAACACCTCACTTCATTCGCCGGTAGCGTTTCTATGTGCAATCAGCCGATCGACTCCGAGAACGTCTCAGTCAGGTGCTCGACCCCGAGCTCGGGGCATCGATCGTCGAGCTCGGGATGGTCGGCGATATCACGGTGGCCGACGGTCAAGCCGTAGTCCACGTCTCCCTGACGACGGTGGGCTGTCCCCTCCGCGCCCAGATCGAACGTGACGTCAAAGAGGCGGTCCTCTCACTCGACGATATAAATAAGGTCGAACTCGTCATGGGCGTCTTGGACGCTTCGGCCAAGGCCGCGTTGATGAAGCGCGCGCGAAGCATCGCCCAGGAAAGTGCGCCGTTGACGTCGATTCCCACTCAGACGCCAGTCCTCATGATCGCCTCCGGCAAAGGGGGTGTCGGCAAGTCATCGATAACGGCCAACCTCGCGGTGGCTCTGGCCGCGACCGGCCGCTGCATCGGCGTGCTCGACGCCGACATCTGGGGATTCTCCTTGAGCCGGTTGCTGGGAATCCAAGGTGACGTCGAGGCGATCGGCGGGAAAATGCAGCCACTCGAACGTCGAGTAGGCGACGGTTCGATCAAATTGCTCTCGATGGGACTGCTCGCTGATGAAGATCAGGCGCTGATGTGGCGCGGACTCATGGTGCAAAAGGCCGTCGCCCAGTTCATCGAAGACGCCGATTGGTCGGGCATTGACTATCTCTTGATCGACACACCGCCAGGGACCGGCGACATCGCGATGACGCTCGCGCGACTGCTGCCCCAGATGGGACAACTGGTTGTGACGACGCCGACCATCGCGGCCCAACGTGTCGCGGCGCGCGCCGCGGACTTCGCGCGCAAGTCCAACATCCGCGTGCTCGGCGTCATCGAGAACATGAGCGGTCTCGTGTGCTCGTGTGGTCAACGACACAACGTCTTTGGCGAAGGCGGAGGGCGATCACTTAGCGAAGAGTTGAACGTGCCACTGCTGTGCGAAATCGAACTCAACGCGGCCATCGCCGAAGGTGGTGACCACGGCGAGCCGGCCGTCCTCGTCGAGCCCACCGACGGCGTCTTCCATCGACTCGCGCAACGAATACTCGACGACGTCGCTCCGCCCTTCGGGGCTATTGGCTGTACGGCACGCATGCTCGACTCGATAGAGAAAGCAGTCGCGAGCGCCGCTCAGTCGTCGTAGCCGTCGTCACCAGAAAGAAGTATGCGTACCTCGCCGTCGCGACTGATGATGCGCGGCTCCACTCGAACGATGTCGAGGGCCTTCGCGTACGCGAGGACCTCCTCGGCCGTATTGAAGTGCGCGATGGCCTCGAGGTTTCGTATCGTGGGAAAGATCATCTCGAGTTCGCCGCGTGCGTGCGCATCGAGTGCGTCGATTGGACGAATCCACTGGTCGGCCACCGTTTCGCCGGCGTCGTGTGTCGCCACCTGATCACGAGGTGCGAGCGCTACGAAAAAACGCGTATCGAATCGCCGAGGGGGTCCGACCGGCGTCACCCAGTGAGCGACGTACTCCAGGCCTCGAAGGTCCAGCAAAAACTCCTCGCGCGCCATCATCGCCACGAAGTCAAGCGTGCCGGCATTCACCTCGCGTCGGCTCGCGGCTAATCGTCCAATCGAGTCTTCGCCCAACTGAGCCGGCTCGCCCCGGTCGTCACATGCAATCAGTAAACCGGCCTCCTCGAAGAGCTCACGCAGACACGCGACGTAGTACGCGAGACCGCCGTGGTCGAGCGCGAGACGCAGCGACGCCTCGGTGTCGCTGAGGCCGTAGCAGAGACGCTCGGCAACCGGACCGGCGTCGGTCTCGTCGACGCGACCACCCGGAAACACGTACGCGCCGCCGATGAAATCACTGTTTAGGTTGCGTCGAAGCATAAGAATTTCGTAACCATTAACACCGTCACGAAGCGTGATTACGGTTGCGGCCGGTCGGGGACTCATAATTTCGGCCATAGCGAAACCTACTCAGCACCGACCCTGAAATCGCTATCAATGCCCTGTCCACTAAGTTTGTTGTCCTAAGCGCACCAAGGAGCACCGTGGCCAAGTCACCCGCATCGAAGAAGAACGTCGCGTCGAGTCGCCCCGCGACGCAGGCGGCCCGGCGCACGCCTCCGCGACCACCCGCCAAAGCCTCGAGCGGTCGACCGGCCGGGCTCTTCACCTGGCTCGCCATCGGGCTGGTTGTCGTTATCGTGGCGACCCTGGTCATTATCAAAGTCGCGAGCGGCGGACCGGGGACGACCAGCGGCAGCCACGCCTTCGCTGCGACTGACGCCACGACGGTGAACCAACTGACCAAGGTGCCGGCGTCGGTGTTCAACGCGGTGGGCGTCACGTCGTCGGTTGAGCAGATCTCTGCGCCGATCACGCTGAAGAATCAGCCTCCGTTGACGGCAACGAATAGCGCGGGCAAAACAGTGCCGGAGATCCTCTACGTCGGTGCCGAGTACTGCCCGTACTGCGCCGCGCAACGTTGGTCCACGATCATCGCCCTCAGCCGATTTGGTACGTGGTCTGGTCTGGGCAACATGAGCAGTTACGGCAAGGACGTCTATCCCAATACGCCGACGTTCACCTTCGTTCGAGCGAAGTACGCGTCCCAGTACCTGGTCTTCACCGGCGTCGAGGAGTACACCAACTACATCGACGCCACCACGAATTACTACAAGGCTCTGCAGACACCGACGAAGGCCGAAATAAAGATCGTTGAGAAGTACGACACGCCGAAGTACGTCACGGGTCTCTCGTCCTCAGACGGTAATCCGATCCCCTTCATGTCCTTCGGCAACAAGTTCATCGTCTCCGGTGCGAGTTACTCGCCCGACACGCTGACCAGTCTGTCGCGCTCAGACATCGCGGCCGGTTTGAGTGACTCGTCGAGTCCAGTGACCGACGCGATTATCGCGTCGGCAAACTACCAGACTGCAGCGATTTGTTCGTTGACAAACAACCAACCAGCCAACGTGTGTTCGAGCTCTGGGGTCATGGCCGCGAAGACAGCCATGAAGATTAAGTGAACCGAACGCTCGGCCGGGTCCCCTCTTGGGCGATCCCCACGACGTTCGCTTTGAGCCTGATCGGCCTGGCGCTGTCGACGTATCTCACGATTACGCACTTCGAACCGCAAGACCTCTTTTGTTCCGGTCACAGTTTCATCAACTGCGCCGCCGTCACGACCTCCGCGCAGAGCCGTTTTCTAGGGATCCCGGTGGCGTTCCTCGGCCTCGGGACCTACGTCGTGATGACGGTCCTCAATTCACCGTGGATGTGGCGGGCCAAGAACTATTGGATCCACGTCGCGCGTTTCGTGATCTCCATAATTTCGATGGCTTTCGTGTTGTGGCTACTCACCGCCGAATTGGTGATCATCGACAACCTGTGCCTGTACTGCACGGGCGTGCACATCGTCACCTTCTCCTTGCTGATCGTCCTCACACGCGTCAGCCCGGCCCAACTCGGGTGGACGAGGTTGGAAGGCGAAGTGGAGCGCACCATCGAAGCGCTTGACGACATCGTGGGAATAGAGCACACGCACTCGGAGTAGCTTTTCGAAAAGCGGATTACGAGTAGTGGTACGAGGTCAGGTTCGGAGCAGTCCCCGTCGTTCGAACTCATTGAGGCCGCCCCAGATCCCATAGGACTCGTGACGGGCCAGCGCGGCTTCCAGACATTCCTCGCGTACACCGCAACTCGCGCAGATCCGTTTCGCCACCATTTCGCGCTCTAGACGATCCTCTTTGCGTTCGGCACTGTCGGCAGGATAAAAAAGCGCGCCCTCACTATTTCGACACGCGGCGGCGTCAGTCCATTCCAAAGGCGTAATCGCCATAAGTAACTCCCCCCCGGTTTGACCCAGAACCGCAGGATAACCACTTGGTGACGAACGGGCAAGGGAAAGTTTTGTCGAGCGTCGTGCGTCTCCTTTGCGGCATTTTCCGGCTCCGCTACGCTTAATCAATGGCCATTGTTCTGCTGGCGAGTGACCTCGCCTCCCTTCGTAAAGAGCTGCGCGCCACACTGGAAGGCCCGGACCTCTTCATCGAAGAGGTGGCGAGCGGCCCCGAAGTCATCGCCCGAGTGGAGCGCGGTGGGGTCGACCTCGTCGTGGTCGACCTGCAAATAGGCACGATGGGCGGTATGGCCATCTGCATGGAACTTCGCCACGAAGAGTCCTACGGCGCCGCCGATCCGGTCTCGGTATTGATGCTGCTCGACCGTCGCCCCGACGTATTCCTCGCTCGCCGCAGCGGCGCCGAAGGATTCCTCGTCAAGCCGCTCGATCCGCAACGTCTACGAAGTGCCGTACGCGCACTGCTTCGTGGCGAAGAGTACGAGGATGAATCATTGCGCCCGGCGACGGTTCGCGTCGGGAGTCCCGACATTCAATGAGCGACCAACAGCCCCTCTCGTCGGGACTGTCTCGGCTCCGCAGGCGTTTAGTGGGACGTGAAGAGTCGCGTCCGGTGTCGCCCGAAGCCGTCGCCATCCACGCGCGCGTCGACCTTCTGAGCGAGCTGGAACTCCGCGACGTCATGACACCGCGTACTGACGTCGACTTCCTCACGACGCCAGTAACGCCCGAACAGATCGCCGAGGCGATCCGCGACACCGGCCATTCGTGCTTCCCGGTCGTCAACGGCGATCTCGACGAGGTCGAAGGCGTCCTCTTCGTCAACGATCTGTTTCGCAGTACGACCACCAAGCGAGCCATCGGCGTTTCGCTGCCCTCGGCGAGCGAGATCGCGCGCAAGATCCGACGGCCGTTCATGATGCCCGAGACGATGGACCTATTAGAGAGCCTCAGCGAGATGCGAACGAAGCGACGAACGTTCGCCCTGGTACTCGACGAACACGGCGGCGTCGCCGGCGTCGTGTCGATCCGCGACATCCTCGAGCAGTTGGTGGGCGACTTGAACGACGAGTTCGATGAGGACGAAGAACCGACGATCGTTCGCATCCGCGAAGACCGTTGGCTCGTTGACGGCCAGACCCACGTTGATGAGGTTGAAGAGACACTCGGTATCTCGATACCCGAGGGGGAGTACGTTACGTTCGCTGGCTTTATCCTCGATCTCGCTGGCGAGATCCCGCAGGCTGGGACGACCTACTCCTACGAGGACTGGACATTCCGAGTGCAATCGGTCGAACGACGACGGATCAGTGAGGTCGTCGTCGAGTACCACAAGCCCGTCGCGCCAGAGGTGCCGTCGGTCATCTGAGCTTTGTTCGATTCGCCGGTCACCGGCTAGGATTGGCGGGCTGCGAGGCAACTCGCTGCGGGCTGTAGCGCAGCTTGGTAGCGCGCTGCGTTCGGGACGCAGAGGTCCCGGGTTCAAATCCCGGCAGCCCGACCACC
>Ga0209006_10000044_pt1 | contig 121386 bp, 101 predicted proteins | sample JacPin_JW_Ref_O2_FD_188567 | JGI IMG/M metagenome (GOLD analysis project Ga0209006, IMG submission 188567) | Forest soil microbial communities from Algoma, Ontario, Canada - Jack Pine, Ontario site 1_JW_Ref_O2 (SPAdes) (version 2) | ecosystem: Environmental > Terrestrial > Soil > Boreal... | reverse complement strand
GGAGGTTAGCAAATGGCGGTGCCACCGCCATGAGTACAGATTCGAATCTATGATGGCTTCGATTTTAGACAAGCTGGATAGTCTAGGGGATCAGCACCCACACCGACTTCTGTATTCGTACATTGACCTGAATGGCAACCAGATAGGAGGCTACTCCTACGAGTCGTTTCTCCGCCGGACGAAGGTGATCGCGGGCCATTTGCGCAAGCAGCATGGTTTCGCGGCGCAGGACCGCCTGTTGCTCGCTTACCCGCCGGGGCTGGAAATGATTTGCGCGTTTTTTGGCTGCGTGCGCGCGGGCTTGATCCCCGTGCCCGTCTATCCCCCCAGTTCCCATGGCTTCCAGGGTGCGCTGTACAAAATGGTGCACATCGCCAAGGATTGCCAAGCGGCCGGCATTTTAACCAGCAAAGACTATCTCGGATCGCTGAAGACAAATCTTGCCAGAAGTGGAGTGTCGGCGTCTGGAGTGGACGTCGACTACATTTCCGGGCTGCGCTGGGTTGTAACGGAAGATTTCGTCGATATGGTTTCGGACGAGACTTTCAACGGTAATTCCCACGGCGGATCCAACGGGGCTTCCAACGGCGCATCGAAGATTCTGTTTCTGCAGTACACGTCGGGGTCGACTCGAGATCCCAAGGGCGTGATGGTTACGCACGAAAACATACTGCATAACTGCCCGCTGGTGATCGACCATGACGCGCCGATCGTCGTATCCTGGCTTCCGCAGTATCACGACATGGGACTGATTGGCTGCTACCTTTATCCTGCGCTTACCGGCGGCACGACCTACGGTTTCGCTCCCACGGATTTCATTCAACGCCCGTCCCTGTGGTTCGACGCGATCAAGACGTATGGGGCCAGCGCCTCAGCGGCGCCAAACTTCGCTTACGACTATTGCCTCCGCGCCGGGCGGCTTTCGCAGGAGAGTTTGGAGAGTTGTGATCTCAGCTCGCTCCGGTTGCTGATGGTGGCCGCGGAACCCGTCAAACCGGAGACGTTTAAACGGTTTCTGCAAGCCTTTCAGCCCCATGGACTTAAGTCGGAAAGCTTTTCTGTGGCGTACGGGCTGGCGGAGAATACCCTGGCGGTTTCGCTCGACGGCCGCAATATTATTTCTGTCAACAAGAATGCCGTGGCGCTGGGGAAAGCGCGCATGACTACGGAGGTTTCCGAGATCGGCGCGGCCACGCAGCTTGTCAGCTGCGGAACTCCTCTGCCGGGGATCACGGTAAAGATTGTGGATCCGGAGAAGCACGTGGCCCTGGAGCCGGGTCGAATCGGCGAGATCTGGATTGCGGGAGGGAGTAAGTGCCAGGGTTTCTGGAATAATCCGGAACTGACGCTGAAGCTGTTTCACGCGCGACTGGTGGACGACACCCCCTATGACGATGGCTACCTTCGGACCGGCGATATGGGGTTTTTCCACGACGGCGAACTCTTCGTCTGCGGCCGCATCAAGGACATGATTATTCTCCGCGGGCAAAACTATTACCCGCAGGATATCGAGGCCGTGGTGGAGAAGGCGTCCGGGCTGATCCGGACGAATTGCGTGGCTGCGTTCCAGATCAATGAAGACAGCGAGCCGGCGCTGGCGATTGTGGCCGAGGTGAAAAATCCAAAAGCGCTGCCGGATGCGCTGAAGATTGCCGCCGCCGTGCGGAATTACCTCAACGTGGAAGTGGCGCTGATTTCTTTTATCGCGCCTCGTGCCATACCGAGAACCAGTTCGGGCAAGATCATGCGCCACAAGACCAAGCACATGTGGCTGCAAGGTCAATTTACGGTTCTCTCGGAATTTTCGCGGGAAAAGGACGATGGACCATCCACATGTGCCGGGCAGTCGCCTTTCGACGTGTTGAAGGCGCGTTACAGCCTGACCGGCACGGAATCCTACAACCTGGTCGAAGCCGGGCTGGATTCCCTGGATCTTGTTGTGTTCATGCACGAGATCAAGGAACTTTTAAAAGACAAAGGCGCCGATATGCTGGCGAGGCAGGTGGATATTGGTCTGGTTCAGCGGGTGAGCGTTGCTGAACTGTTTCGGCTGGCCGAACAGTTGGAGCGGGCTCCCGAAGAAGCACTGGCTCCGCTGCGACATTCGTTGGCGGCTTTCCGTGACGAACAGCGCGCGGCGGAACAGCGGATGATGCGCAACGACCGGAAGCTCATCTTCGAGCCTGCAGGGCCTGGGTTGTTGCCTGAAACGCCAATCCTGAATCATGTTTTGCTGACTGGGGGAACGGGCTTCATTGGGCCGTTTCTGGTGAAGAGTCTGCTGGAACAAACGAGTGCGAATATCCACGTTTTGGTGCGGTCTTCCGACGAGCAGCAGGGCAAGCAAAGACTGAGGGCGGCGATGGAATCGATGGGGCCGTGCCCGGCCGATCTGATGCAGATGTTCGAGAGTCGCGTGAGTCCCGTTTGCGGAGATCTTGGCCAGAGAGAACTGGGCTTGACGCAGGGGGTCTGGGATTTCCTGGCGAATGAAATCGATACGGTGTTCCATAACGGCGCAACCGTAAACTACTTGCTCAATTACGACCGGATGCGTGACGCGAACGTGCGGGGGACGAATGAGGTTTTGAGACTGGCGTTCGAAGGACGGCCGAAGAGCTTCAATTACGTCTCGACTACCTTCGTGTTTGGCTGGGCGGTCAAGAGTGTTCTTTATGAGACCGACTTGAACGAGAATATGGAGCTTCTCGATTTTGGATACAGCCAGTCCAAGTGGGTATCGGAGCAAGTGGTGATGGAGGCGTGCCGACGGGGGCTCACGACACGGATCTTCCGGCCCGCTCTGGTGAGTCCCTCCATTAGCGGCGGAGGCAACAACTTCGACATCGCCGTGCGTCTTGTGGCATTCATGGTAAATCACGGCATTGGAGTCGATGCTCTGAACCAGGTCAGTTTCGTTCCCGCAGACCTCACGGCGAACAATATCGTTGCGATTTCCACCACCCCCGGCACGGAGAATAAGACCTATCACGTAGTGAGGGACGACTACGCCAACATGCTGGACATTACCGGGCTGATTACAAAGGCGACCGGGCGGCAATTTGAAGTGTTTAGTCTTCCTGACTTCGTTCCCGAACTGATCCGGAGATGCAGGAAAGAAGATTTACTCTTTCCGCTGCTGGATTTTCTGGTGGGCTCGGTGGACAACATCTCGGCGATGGAGTTCAAACGCTACGACAGTTCGAGTTATCAGGCCGCTCGGGATGCTTCGGCGTGGGGAAAACCGGATCCGTCGCTCGAAGATACGGTCAATGGCATCCTGCGATTCATGCAGCGAAAGGGAATCATCTCGGTTGCGCCTCGTGAGTTCAACACCGTGAGTAACTGCCGGTAGGCGGTTCACCCGCGGCTGCATCGGGCACGGCACCGCGACGTCACTGTTTCCGAAATACGATTGTCTCTTTTACCTGCTGACCAGTTTCGAACGTGCCCGTCGTGGTCAGTGTCATCTGGGATCCATCGGCGGAAACCACCCATCGATCCTTTTGAGAAATTTGATTGTCTCGCCGGTACGTCGAATCGACGGTGTGAGCGTCGACAAGCTGGAGGGCCACGGTATCGTTGTTAGAGTTTTTTAGGTTGTATTCCTTGCCGTCGAAGCGGGCGCTGTAGCTGAAGTCACCCGAGAAGCGGACCCCTTGGTCTCCGTCCGCTTCGATCTTGACGCTCATCCCTTGCCGTAGTCGAGTCTTACTCAGATCCTCGGTCCACTCACCCGAGAATAAGTCATCGGGAACCTTCGTTCCCCCGGTCCGCGTCCACACGGTGATCCGGTCGGCACGGCCTTTCTGTGAAGTCGTGCTGATTAACTCGTTACCATCTTTCGAAAGTTTGTCGCGAACCGTCGCCACTGCGGCCCCATCCTTCTTCTCTTTGACTTCGACTTGATGCTTATCGATCCTCCGCACCTCGATTTTATTCACTGCCGGATTGCCTTGTACGGGCGCTTCATGACCGTCTAACTTCGCGGTGAAATCGAAGTGGGATTCGCCTGAACTCACGACGTGCACCTCATGGTGTAGAGACGTGACGGAGAGTTTGTTGGGGGGATCGAGCGTAGACTGCGCGGAGACGAGCGTCCAGGAGCCGATGCGGGGGTCAGCGGCACCGAGTTGAAAGGCGACCACTAGCCCGAGCCACGCGAGTTTGTGCATTGGTCCTCCTGCATTGCCCTGCTGAAAACCGTGTATCCTTACCACACCATAATACGAATCCCTCCGCAATGCGAACCCATGTGCACCGGGTTAGCCGGAAATCGAGCCGGCAAACGCAGATTGATCCGGAAGTCCGAAACGGGCTCCGCGCGGATGAGGATCTCCTTAACGGTAACGATTTTGGGTAGTGGGCTAATTCCGTGTTGCCGATCTTTCTGACGATCCTCTAGGATTCCGACTAGCAGCTATCTCATAAATCCTCGGGGACGTTGGACACAAGCGAAGCCTCAGAGGCTAAAGCCAGAATCTCGGGCCGCTGGGTGGCACGGCTGAAGGCGTGCTCTTCCCAAAACCATGGATGCGATGACTTCTAGCTCAAGGAAGAAGAATTAGCCCGCTATCCCATTTCGCGTGAAATTATGAATCTCGTGCATGTGCGCCGTTTCTGGCTAGCTGGCGTAGTCCTGGTCGCGGTTCTTGCGCTGCTTCCATTTTCTTTTCACGCCGAGCACCATCTGGAAACTGCGACGCGCATCGAAGGCAGCGAAGCGGAAATTGTCGCGCAGGAGTTGGCCACTCGCTTTCGTTCGCCATTCGTGGACCGCGTGGTCCTAGTGGTGCAGGGACTCCCCCCTGCCGATTCGGAAGAGGGTGAGCAGGCGCTAGCAATCATTGAAGAGAGACTGGGGAAGGAACCCGGCGTGTCCGGAGTGGTTTCCCATCTTGATTTTCGCGATCCGATTTTCCTGGGCAAGGGAGGAGGAACTTTTATTCTGGTGGGATTGGCCTCGACCGATGGTCCCGTGGAGTCGCTCGTCCCGAAGCTTCACGAGCTGGCGAGCTCTCTGCAAACCCAATTGCGGAGCCGTTATCCGGCGGTGAAGCTCGAACTGACGGGGGAGACGCCACTTAATTTCGACATTCGGAAGGCCAGCGCCGACGACGTACACCACGCCGAAACCCTTGTGATTCCTGCCACACTCGTACTTCTGCTGGTGGCTTTCGGAAGCCTGGTGGCGGCCCTGATTCCACTAGCCGTTGGCCAGCTTGCCATCGCGACCGCCCTGGCGATTGCAGGATTCCTGGCGCTGCATTGGCACTTGTCCATTCTGGTTCAGAATCTGGCCACGATGCTGGGGCTGGGCTTGGGAATCGACTACGCGCTCCTCATGGTAAGCCGCTTCCGAGAGGCAATTGCGGTCGAGCCAAACGGACTCAAGGCCTCGTCCATTGCGGCCCGTCAGGCGGGTCAGACCTTGCTGATTTCGGCCTCGACCGTGGCCATCGGATTTCTAGCCCTCTTGACCGTGCCCATCAGCGAAGTCCGCTCCATCGGCGTGTCTGGATTCCTGGTGGCAGGAACGAGTCTGTTGCTGTCGAGCACACTCGTTCCGGCACTGCTGGGCATTCTCGGAACGCGAATCAATGCTGGGTGCTTGCCCTTTCTTGCGAAGTTGGATGCGCATCGGGCGGCACGCACGGGAAACCGCTGGAGGCGATGGGGGAAGGTGATTGTCGCGCATCCCTGGCTTGCCATCTTAGTGGCAGGCGCCCCGTTGCTCGTGCTCGCCTCCCAGGCGGCGCGGCTCGATACCAAAGTCCCCAGAGGGGATTGGCTTCCGGCGGCGGCGGAATCGGTTCGCGCGCTGCACTCTCTCGAAAACATGGATCGGGTTGGCATTGTTTACGCGTTGCGCATAATGCTAGAGCTTCCAACCGATTCCATCGCGCAAACCGACGCGGGGTGGAATGCACTCGATCGTTTCAGCAAAGGGATCGCGAGTGACCCACGTGCCGGCCGCGTGATCTCCCTCACGACGATGGCGGAGGGTGACAGGTCTGCACTGGGCAGCCTCTCGCGTGAGACGCGGCGAAGTTTCCTGAGTCGCGACGGGCAGGCAGCGCTGTTGGAAGTGTTGCCCGCCGCGGGTGTTTCCTTGAACGACCAGGTCAACTGGGTGCGGGAGCTGCGGAAAGACGGCGCGGTTGCACTCACGGGAATCCCGGGCGCCACGCTGCGCATTGGAGGCATCCCGGCGCTGACTGCCGATTATCAGACGATTGTCAGGGATCGGTTCGGTTCGGTAATGGCGCTGGTGGTGGGAGGGACGCTCGTGGCGCTGCTTGCCGGGTTCCGATCGCTGTTCGTCGCGGTGAAGGCAATTGCGCTGAACTTGCTCTCGGTTGCGGCGTCGTTCGGAGCATTGGTTCTAGTGTTTCAGGACGGACACGCAGTCAGATTCTTTGGAGTTCCTGAGGGAACGGGCAGCATATTTCCCATTGTGCCAATCGTGGCCTTTGCCATCGTCTTCGGACTGAGCATGGATTACGAAGTGTTCCTGGTCGCGCGAGTGCTCGAAGCGAGGAGGAGTGGGCTGAGCGAAGAGGAGGCGATCCCCGAGGGGATGGCCAGAACGGCGGGACTGATTACCAGCGCCGCCGCGATCATGATTGTGGTATTCGCGGCATTTACCTTCGGAAGTTTTCTGGTGGTTAAGATGCTCGGATTTACGCTGGCGGTAGCCGTGCTCATCGATGCAACCCTGGTTCGTATTGTGATTGGACCTGCGCTGCTTCGTGTCGCAGGCGATTGGAACTGGTGGCCCGGAGGGCTTGGCGCCGGTCGCACTGCACCGGTGATCGCGAACCGCGAATGAGGCAAATCGATACCAACCCGTTCAACCCATTCCGAACCCGTCCATGGCCCACTGATCCCTACCGATCCATACCGATCCATAACGACGATCGAGTGCCCAGGATCGATGCCCTGTGTCACGGGTGCGTTCCTGTTCCTTATCAGAAATTGAAGCGATAACCCAGAATCATCTTGGCAATCAGGTGGTCGGTCGCGCCGGTGACACCCACGCCGAGACCGAAATTGATCTCCCATTGTGGAGCGATATTCAAATCAATCGCGGGCAGAATCTGGTGCTGTTGTTGTGACACTGCATCGAATCCCGTCACGGGACCTACCGCACCGTAGTATTCGAGCCCTCCGGCAACTTTCGGAGTGAAATCGTAACTGAATTTGAAGTTTGGCGAAAAGACAACGCCCTGGTTCACGCTCTCGCCGTGGAAAGACCGGTCGAGCGTGGGATTCAAGGACCAATACCATCGGCCGACTTTTTGGTCTACGATTGGGCGAATTTCCCACGTCCAGGTGTCGACGGAATATTGCCGCCTCTGATAGCCAATTTCGTTTGAGATGCTCACCCCTACCGGCCAGTGCCACTTCTTAGGGACGGCAACGCGCGGACGGATGTGATCGCCCACCCATTGCCAGCTCTGTCCCGCGGTTATGGAGGTGAAGATGTAAAAGCCGCACTCGAACCAGTCATTGAAGCCATGGGTGATCTCGACGGTCTCGTGCTCGGCGTGATTGGTGGGGTAAACACCATCGACGATTGTCTTCGATCCGTCGATCGTGAAGTTGCTATGGAGTTCCACCATGGTGTGCCGGGGATCGACCAGGTCGGACCCGTAGACCTGGATTTCGTAGTTGTCTTGAGCGCGGCTGAAAGATGCAGCAAAGATGAAGACTAGAAATACGATGGCGAGTTGCCGGTCACGCGTCGTACGATCGCAGTCACAAGATCCCATGAGGAAGATTATCAACTACCAGATGAATACAACGTGGCGAACAAATGACAAGTTGTTCATACTACGTCTCGAGACACCCCAACGTGCGTCGACCTTTCGACAGAAAAGGTGAGTGAGGAACTGCGTTATGCTGGGTCGGAATTTGGAGAGGATCTTTATGAAGCCACCGATGATCAGTGTTCGAAAGTTGCGAGTGGGAATCGTTCTGCTTTGCGTCGCGCAGTTTGGCATGGCACAGACCACGCCATCGAAAACAGATGTGGAGAAGCGCGTCGATTCGCTTCTTGGAAAAATGACCCTGGAGGAGAAAATCGGGATGGTCGGCGGCATCAACGATTTCTATACGCGGCCAATTCCTCGACTTGGAATTCCTGCTCTCCGAATGTCCGACGGCCCGATGGGGGTTCACGACTATGGGCTCACGACGGCGTATCCGGCGGGCATCGCGCTGGCAGCTTCCTGGGATGTGGATCTCGCGGAGCGTTTCGGCGCCGCAATGGGTAAAGACGCCCGGGCGCGTGGAGTGCATTTTATCCTGGGTCCCGGGATTAACATTTACCGCGCGCCGATGAATGGCCGTAACTTCGAATACTTCGGGGAGGACCCACTTCTGGCGTCGAGAATGGCGGTCTCGGTGATTAAAGGAATCCAAGCGCAACAGGTGATCGCAACCGCTAAACACTTTGCGGGGAACAACTCAGAATTCGCGCGCATGACGTTGAGCTCTGACCTTGATGAAAGAACATTGCGCGAAATCTATTTGCCGGCATTCGAAGCTTCCGTTAAGGAGGCGCATGTGGGTGCGGTCATGGATGCCTACAACCTGGTGAACGGCACTTACATGACCGAGAACGATCATCTGAACAACGAAATCCTCAAGAAAGAGTGGGGATTCGACGGCATTCTCATGTCGGATTGGGGTGCCACGCACAACGGAGTTGCGGCCGCCAACGGCGGTCTCGATCTTGAAATGCCGTCTCCGACTTTCATGAATCGAGACGCTTTGCTGCCCGCTATCAAGCAAGGCAAGATCGCGGAAGCGACCATCGACGACAAGGTCAGAAGAATTCTGCGCAAGGCGATCGAGTTTCGCTTCTTCGACCGGCCGCAGACCGATATCGATATTCCTTCCTACAGTCAGGAAGGGCGGCAGGTGGCGCTCGAAGAGGCGAGGGGCAGCATGGTTCTGCTGAAGAACGCGGGCCATCTCCTTCCGCTAAACGAAAACAAATTGAAAACCGTTGCTGTGATTGGTCCCGACGCCTACCCCGCCGTGGTTAGCGGAGGAGGCAGCGCAGAAACGAAACCTTTCAACGCGGTCAGCTATCTGGAAGGCATCAGCAACCGACTGGGGACGAAAGCAAAAGTGCTGTATGCGGTGGACCTTCCTGTTCTCGATGAGGTTTTTGAAAACTCCGAGTTCGTTACTGTTCCCGGCGGCGAGAGTGGCCTGAAGGGAGAATATTTCAGCAATGAAGAATTGAAAGGTACTCCGGCGCTTGTGCGGACGGATAAGCACGTTCACTTCGACTGGGGAGAAGGCAGTTTTGCCCCAGGCGAACCGGTCGATCATTTTGCGATTCGCTGGACCGGCTACTTTGTACCCAAGGAATCTGGGGACTATAAATTTTTTACTTCGGCGGACGATGGGGTTCGTCTCTACGTTGGCGACGAGATTGCGATCGATGACTGGCAGCCGCATTCCCAGACGTTGGATACGGCTGCCCGGCATCTGGAGGCTGGCCAGGCGTACAAGATCCGCCTCGAATATTTCGAGTCCGTGGGCAGCGCCATCGTTGGTTTCGGTGTGACTCGAGCGGAAGCGTTCATCGGACGTGAAACCAAGGCTCTGGCCGCGAAGGCTGACGCGGTGATCATTTGTGTGGGATTCGATGACAAGACCGAGACTGAAGGTTCCGACCGAACGTTTCAGCTTCCCGGCGGACAGGACGAGCTTATTCGGCAAATCAGCGCCGTAAACAAAAACGTGATTGTGGTGCTGACCGCAGGCGGTAACGTGGATATGACGCGCTGGATCGAAAATGTTCCGGCCATTCTGCACGCGTGGTATCCGGGGCAGGAAGGCGGCACAGCTCTGGCGCAAATCATTTTTGGCGATTACAGCCCGTCGGGCAAGCTTCCGGCATCGTTTGAGCGCCGCTTGGAAGACAATCCTACGTTTCACAGCTATTATCCCGAAAATGGCGGGAGCCGGGTGCAGTACTCCGAAGGCGTCTTCGTGGGATACCGGCACTTCGATCGTTCTGCGACGAAGCCACTGTTTGCTTTCGGTTACGGTCTTTCCTACAGCACCTTCGCATACAGCAAAATGTCAGTGACGCCGCCGACGGGAAACTTGCATGAGCCGGTCTCGGTCTCGTTCGATGTGAAAAACACAGGCCATCGTGAAGCCGCGGAAGTGGCGGAATTGTATGTCGGCGACTCGCACGCCAGCGTTCCACGGCCCGTCAAGGAACTGAAGGCCTTCGCAAAAGTAAATCTGAAACCGGGAGAAATCAGGCGCGTGACTCTCAGGCTCGACCGCAGGACGTTTTCTTTTTATGACGTTCAGAAGAAAGACTGGAACGCGGATCCGGGGGACTTCGCAATCCTGGTGGGCGGTTCTTCGGACACCATTGCACTGCGGGGCAAGTTTACCCTAACCCGCTAGATCTTACGGCGTGTGCGGAGAACGCGAATTACTTCCAGTAATAGGTGGCGACAGCTCCTGCCGGCAGCGTGTAATTGAAGGACTGGTTCTTGAAACTTACCGTGAATGTTGCGGCGTTGCCGCCGGAGTTCAGCACCAGAAGGACGATCGACCCGTCGGGATTCTGGAAGGCGACATCTTCGATGCTGCCGGCGCCGAACGTGTTTGAAGCGATCCGGTGCGCGCCCTGGACGACGAACTTTCCGAGATGCCCCAGGATGTAGTACTCCACATTGAAAGTGATCTGGGCCGGGGAAACGCTGTCGTCGATCGTTACGACCCCTCGGCAGTTCGAGCAAGTGCCGTTGATGGGGCCGGAGTTCTGATCGAGTGCCAGATTCCAAAGCGAGACGCTGCGGGCCCAGTTGCGCGTGGCGCCGATCAGCAAGTTCTCGGCATTCCACACCAGATCCCCTGGAAAGGTCGATGAAGTAATGCCCGAACATTCCGTAAACCAAATGTCCTCGCTGGGGAATACGGTTTTCACGGTCGATTGCGCACTGGGGTCGCCCGCATAACAGTGAAACGAGCTGCCGGCGAGATACTGCGAGGCGGAACTGCCGAGCACCGACTCCGGGTAGGCGGTGTTATCCCAATTGTGTTCGTAGGCGAAGATCTTCACGTTCGCCAGTCCGGCGGTGGTTAGGGCGGGGCCGAGATTGTTTGCGATGAACGTCGATTCGTCACTCGCAGCCAGTGCTTCAGACGGATATCCAGTGGTGGAGTAGAGGGGCTCGTTCTGCACGGAAAGGGCGTAGATGGGGATTCCCTGCTGCTGGTAGGCCTGCACGAAATCGACGAAATACTGCGCCAGGCTTGGAAAGTAGGACGTGTTCATGTTCCCGCCGTTCATGGTTTCGGTCGTCTTCATCCAGGCGGGCGGACTCCACGGGAGCGCGATCACCTTGAGGTTCGGGTTGATGGAGAGAGCCTGTTTCACTAAGGGGATGGTATAGGTGGCATCGTGCGCGACCGAGAAGTTTGCCAGAGTGGGATCCGTCTGACCCGAGGGCACGTCGTCGTAACTATAGTTGCCACTCGCCGAGAAGTCGGATGCGCCCATGGGCTGGCGCAGAAAACTGATACCGATGCCACTGCTCGGACTGAAGAGTTGCTGCATCAACATGGTCTGCTGCGAGGCGCTGAGCTTGTTCCATATCAACCAGGCGGAAGAATCGGTGAGGGAACCGCCAAACCCATCCATCTGCTGATACTGGGTCGTGTTGTCTATGGTGATCACGAGAGCACCGGAATTTCCTGCGGTTGCGAACGAGACCGTGGGCTGGGTTTGCAGCAGCATCGTGCGGTCACCGGTAGTTTCGACGATCTGCACCGTGGGCCCACCGGCAGTGTTCGGCCCGGTCCCGGTTGAGCCAGGGCAGCTCGCCAGGAGAACAAAGGCCGGGAATAGCGATAAAAGCCGGAAGAGTGCAGTCATCGCGTGCGGACGGTGTCGAATGCCAGTTCTAGCATTGGCTCGAACATCCGATCGAATATCGGGATAAATCGCAGATCCGTGTTCCGACATTGTTGCCTCTGGTTGCCGGTCGCTTTCCGAAGTCGAGGTTGCCGACAAGAATCTCATGGCTGTCAAATCGCGTTGTGGTCCTTGCCGCGCGCAAGAGTCAAACTCGCCGGAATATGTTCCGCGGGCCTGTTCTTCCCCCAGCCACGAAGCATGGCTTCGAGAAGCTGGTGCGCGGCCCCATCAGCCTGCAGATCGGCTACACCACAGTCAACCACCAGTGGAAGGTCGGCTCTGCCACGCAGCAGGTGACGGTCACCACAGACGTGCTCCTGCGGAAGATAGATAACCCGCGAAGCGAGCACCGCCCTTGAATACAAGTCAATGTCGCCGTTGCCCCAGGTGACCCAGGATTGGGAAAACTTCATCATCCCGCTCCCAGGCGCCATCGGCACAGTCGGTGGATCCCAGGGTTCGTCCAATCTGGGCCACCAATCGCGACCTGGAAGGGCTGCGGATGGTGGCCAAGGGGTGGGGAAACGAAGAGATCACAAGCGCGCTTCGAATCGGCGTCGGGGATGCGCGGCGCGGCTACCCGGTTGGGATTCGGCACATGCTCGCGCGGATTTAGCTCCATAGCGATACAGCGTAGCAGCCTGCGATCTGACGAGTGGAGTTTCTGTAGCGCGGACGACGTAGCCGCGCCCCAATCTTTGTGGCATCGGGACGACGGCGTCGCAGTTACAATCCCTTGCTGAGGAGCAATTCATGAAAAATCCAAAGGGAGCGGCATCGAGAGTGTCGGAGTTTGGGATTCGGCGGAGAGTATTCGCGCTAACGACGTTGCTTCTGATGCTTTCTATGCTTTCTATGCTTGTGTATTCCGAGGAGAGGGACTCCGACACATCTGTGTCGGTTCAGGCGTTTCTGGGACGATGGGATTTGACCCTGAAGACTCCGCTCCGCGAATATCCCTCATGGCTCGAGATAACCCAGGAAAATGGACAGCTCAAAGGTCGAATGGTGAGCCGTTGGGGACACGCGCGGCCGCTTCCGAAAATCGAAATCTCGAAGGGCACGATCACGTTCGTTTCCCCCAAAGAAGAGGAAGACAGGAAAGACGACATGGTCTTTGAGGGCAAGTTATCCGGGCAGACGCTGGTGGGGACCACCACCGGGCCCGATGGAACTCCGTGGCAATGGACCGGTGAGAGAGCGCCATTACTGAAAAGAAAAAGCGATCCGAAGTGGGGAAAGCCGACGCAGTTGTTCGATCGAAAAGACCTGAGCGGGTGGACAACAAGCGATCCGGGGGCAACGGCAAAGTGGAAGGTGGAGAATGGAACGCTGGTGAGTCCTGGACACGGCGCGGAGCTGATCACGGAAGCTAAGTTTGAGGATTTCAAGTTACACGTCGAATTCAATTGCGCGCCGGGATCGAATAGCGGCGTCTACCTGCGTGGTCGGTACGAGCTGCAGATCGAAGACGACCCCGAGCCAGAAGGGCCGACTATGCGCACCGGCGCCGTGTATGGCTTCTTGGCTCCCACGCCCGAACAGCCGCGCCGGCCGGGAGCATGGCAGACCTACGACATCACGCTGGTGGGACGAGTGGTCACGGTTGTACAAAATGGCCAGACCATTATTGACCGACAGGAGATTCCGGGCGTCACAGGCGGGGCTTTGGATAGTCACGAAGGACTAGCAGGGCCGATTTATTTGCAGGGTACCGAAGCCGGTCACGTCAGTTTTCGGAATGTCACGATTACGCCAGCGAAGTGAGACCGACCGGAGAAAGCGTTCCGCGGTGCCGGGACGTAGGCAAGACTTACGAAGCGGAAGACTTTAGCCTCGGACGCTTTGGTGCTGGCAAATTTCTGCCCGACCGGCTGCGGCGTGGACTCGCTCCGCCGAGCACCAGTTCGCAAAGACGGTCGACAAAGTCAGGAGTCAAACTGTCGTGTCGTATGAGGAAGCGCATGTAGATGGGCCCGTAGAGCGAATCGAGGAGCAGGTCGAGGTCCTGGTCTTGTCCGAGTTCGCCGCGTAGAATTCCGCGACGCAACGTGGCGTAGGCCTCCCGCCGGCGCGGCCAGAGGAAGCGTTCGCGGAAAGCGGCGATGAGATCAGGGTCGCTCTGGCCTCCGCCAAGAATGGCGGAAACAATGCGTCCTCGTGGGCTGCGAAAAACTTTGATGAGCTGACGCATCTGCTGACTCATGTCCGCGCGAACGAAGCCGGTGTCGGGGAAGTGGAGTTTGCGGGTGGTGCTGCTGGCGAACGCGTCGGCGATCAGGACGGCCTTGTTAGGCCACCAGCGATAAACCGTCGCCTTGCCAACGCTCGCATGAGCCGCCACGGCTTCTATGGTCAGGTCGGAAAAGCCATTCTCTCCCAGAAGTTTCAAGGTGCTGCGCAGGATGGCCAAGCGTGCGTGTTCACTACGCGGGCGGCCAGGGGAACCCTTGCCAGTGGCTCCACTGCGCTTGCTACGAGCCCGAGGCTTCTGGCGCATGTTTTCACCCCACCATATAATAGTTAAGTTTTAGTTTAGAATCCAATACGATCAGTATCGAATCTGAAAGCAAGTTCACGGGGTTCTCTTCAGCAGCGGTGAGGGAGCCTTTCTTTTTATCCAAACTCTGAAGCGGTGCCGAATCGATGTGGATTGTTGCGTTAGCTCTCCGACGTCCCTACACGTTTGTTGTGATGGCGCTCGTCATCATTCTTCTGACGCCGATCACGATTCTGCGCACGCCCACGGATATTTTCCCCGATATCGATATTCCGGTGGTTTCGGTAGTTTGGTTCTATGCGGGGATGTCGCCCCAGGATATGGCCGACCGCATCGTGGCCAACTCCGAGCGCGGGATCACGACCACGGTCAACGACATCGAGCACATGGAGTCCCAGTCGGTGTATGGCCTGGGCGTGATCAAAGTGTTTTTCCGGCCGGGCACGAACGTGCAGGGAGCCATCGCGCAAATCACCGCCATCGGGCAGACCACCGTGCGCCAATTGCCTGTCGGCACCACGCCGCCCCTGATCATCTCTTACAGCGCATCGACCACACCCATCATTCAGCTGGGATTGAGCAGCAAGACCTTGCCCGAACAGCAACTCTTCGATCTTGGTCAAAACTTCCTGCGTAATTTCCTGGCGACGGTGCCGGGGGCAGCGACTCCTTTTCCCTACGGAGGAAAAGTTCGCCAGATCCAGGTGGACCTGGATTTGCCGAAGCTCCAGTCTTACGGGCTTTCGCCCAATGACATCGTCAACGCGGTGAACGCGCAGAACCTGATTCTCCCCACCGGCACGATCAAGCTCGGTCCGCTGGAATATAACGTCGAGATGAACGGAACGCCGCAGACCATCGCGGAACTGAACGACTTGCCGGTCAAGACCGCCAACGGTTCCACGCTTTACATGCGCGACGTGGCCCATATCCGCGACGGGTTCGCTCCGCAGACCAACATTGTGCGCCAGGATGGAAATCGCGGCGCGCTGATGTCGATCTACAAGAACGGTAGCGCGTCGACGCTGCAAATCGTCGCCGGGATCAAGAACATCGTGGCGTTAGCGGCACAAAGCCTTCCGCCGGAACTGAAGGTCACGGCGCTGTTTGACCAATCTTTATTTGTGCGCGCATCCATCCAGGGCGTGTTGCGCGAAGGGTTGATTGCAGCGGCTCTCACTGCGGTGATGATCCTGATCTTCCTTGGCGATTGGCGACCAACCATCGTTATTTCCATTTCCATTCCGCTTTCTATTTTTGTTTCCATCATCGTGCTGAGTGCCATCGGCCAGACCATCAACATCATGACCCTGGGCGGATTGGCGCTGGCCGTGGGCATCCTGGTTGACGATGCCACGGTGGAGATTGAAAACATCGAGCGCAACCTGGCCATGGGCAAGGAGATGAGGCAAGCGATTCTGGATGGTGCGCAACAGATCGCGGTGCCCGCCTTGGTTTCGACGCTCAGCATCTGCATCGTGTTCGTGCCCATGTTTTTTCTGGCGGGCGTGGCGAAATTCCTGTTCGTGCCGCTGGCCGAGGCAGTCAGCTTCGCCATGCTGGCCAGTTACCTGTTGTCGCGCACACTCATTCCCACGCTGGTTATGTACATCATGCGCGGACACGAGCACCGGGCGGAGGCGCCCAAGTCGTTCCTGGGCCGGTTTCAGCGCGGCTTCGAGCGGAAATTCGAAGACTTCCGCCGCAGCTATGAACAGTTGCTCGAAACCACTCTTGAGCATCGAGGAGGTTTCGTAATCTGCTTTCTGGCGTTCTGCTTGTTGTCGCTCGGGCTGTTTTCGTTTCTGGGACAAGACTTCTTTCCCCAGGTAGATGCGGGATTGCTGCGCCTGCATGTGCGGGCGCGCCCCGGCTTGCGGGTGGAGGAGACAGCGCGCCTCAGTGATCAAATCGAAGCGGTTCTGCGAGAGGAGATTCCTGGGAATGAATTGCAAACCATCCTCGACAACGTCGGCCTGCCTAACTCCGGGATCAACCAGTCGTATAGCTCGAGCGGAACCATCGGCGCCAGCGATGTGGAGATCCTGATCGCGCTCGACCCTGAGCATCACCATCCCACGGCTGGCCTCATCCGGCGTTTACGCGAGGTGCTGCCCCAGCGCTTTCCCGGGGTAGAGTTTTTTTTCCAGCCCGCCGATATCGTTACGCAGATTCTGAACTTCGGCCTGCCTGCCCCCATTGATGTGCAGGTCGTCGGCACCGACGTGCAAAGCAGTTATGAGATTGCACAGCAGATCGCAAACAAGATGCGGCACATTCCCGGAGCCGCGGACGTGCATGTGCAGCAGTTGCTTGCCCTGCCCACACTGCACCTGGATATTGACCGCACGCGCGTCACTCAGGTTGGGCTGACGGCGCGCGACGTGGCGCAGAGCGTGCTGGTTTCGCTGAGTGGCAGTTTTCAGACTTCACCGAATTTCTGGCTGAACCCGCGCAACGGAGTCACTTACCAGATGGCGGTGCAGTCGCCGCAATACCGCATGACCAGCATGCAGGACCTGATGACCATTCCGGTGAACTCACCACAGGGCTCGCAATTGATGAGCAACCTGGTGCAGTTGACTCCGGTCGTGCGGGCGGCCACGGTGAATCACTACAACGTGCAATCGGTGATCGATGTTTACGCCAGCACGCAGGATCGAGATTTGGGGGCAGTGGCCGCGGAGACTGACAAGGTGCTCAAGACCTTCGACGGAAAATTGCCGCGCGGCACGCACATCGTGGTGCGCGGGCAGGTTGCGACCATGCGATCGTCGTTCTTTGGCTTGGGCGTAGGACTGGCCGGCGCCATTCTGCTGGTCTATTTATTGATCGTCATCAACTTCCAGTCGTGGCTCGATCCGTTCATCATCATCGCGGCCTTGCCGGGAGCGCTGGCGGGAATTTGCTGGTTTCTGCTGTTGACCCGCACCACGTTAAGCGTGCCGTCACTCACCGGCGCGGTCATGTGTATGGGTGTGGCTACGGCCAATTCGATCCTGATGGTCAGCTTCGCGCGAGAACAGATGGACGAAGGGATTCCCGCCCTGCGGGCCGCGGTCGCCGCCGGTTACACCCGCATCCGCCCGGTGCTGATGACCGCGCTTGCCATGATCATCGGAATGGTGCCCATGGCTTTGGGCTTTGGCGAAGGCGGCGAGCAGAACGCACCGCTGGGCCGCGCCGTGATTGGCGGATTGTTGTTCGCCACCGTCGCAACTTTGTTTTTCGTTCCCAGCGTGTTTGCCATATTCCATGGACGGCGGGAGTCCAAGCGGGCACGCCAGGAACAGGCACCGAGCACCTAGTAAGGTTTTGCAATCATCGGAGTCGAGCATGAGCGCAGAAAACGAATCCAAAGCAACGCCGCCAGAACAGCGGCGGAGTGAGCAGAGCGGAAACGCCTATCCGTCACAGCCGGGCGGGGGCGAGCCGCAACATGCATTGAGTGCGCAGGCCGAGCGTGACGAGGAAATTGCGGCGATCCAGCAGCATGCCCGGCACCAGCCGCCAGGGATCCAGAAACCGCCCGAGGTTCCACCCGCGCCGCCGGGCAAAGCTCTGACGATCGTAGCGGTGCTGTTACTGATACTGCTGGTCGCCGGAGGGTTTACATTGTGGAGCCGCGCGAACCGCGAGCAGGCGCTTGCCAAGGAGACCGAACGCAGCACCGTTCCGACGGTGGCCGTCGTGCACCCGCTGGCCGAGAAGCCCGACGAGGATCTGGTTCTGCCGGGATCGCTCGAAGCCTACGTGGAGTCTCCGATTTACGCTCGCACCAGCGGCTACCTGGTGCGGTGGTACAAGGACATTGGCAGCCGGGTGACGAAAGGGGAGTTGTTGGCCAAGATCGACACGCCGGAGGTCGATCAGGAGCTGAACCAGACTCGCGCGACGCGCCTGCAAATTCTGGCGCAGATGGATCTGGCGAAAATCAGTTCCGATCGCTGGGAGAACCTTCGCATGACCGATTCCGTTTCCGCGCAGGAGGCGGACCAATATGCGAGCGCCTACAAACAGAGCCAGGCGAACCTCGCGGCGGCGGACGCGAATGTGCGTCGCCTCGAACAGTTGGAGGGTTTCAAGGACGTTTATGCGCCATTTTCCGGCGTCCTCACGCGCCGCAACGTCGATCCGGGCGCGCTCATCAATGCCGGAGCCGGCGCGGCCGGCCGGGAACTGTTTGACCTGGCGCGGGTCGATCCGCTGCGCGTTTACACCAGCGTTCCTCAGGCGTATGCGCCGTATATAAAGGTTGGCGCCGGAGCAAGCGTTACACTTCAGGAATTTCCCGGGCAGAAGTTCTCCGCCAAGGTGGCGCGGACGGCAGAGTCCATTGATCCTGTCACGCGAACGTTGCTGACCGAGGTCGACGTGCCCAACCAGGACGGGCGTCTATACCCTGGTTCCTTCGGAGAGGTTCACTTCAAGGTGGGCTCGGACGTAAACAAGGTTACAGTTCCGGTAAACACGATGCTATTCCGTGCCGAGGGCCCGCGCCTTGCCGTCATCGGCACGGATGAGAAAGTGCAGTTGCGCCCGATCAATATCGGACGCGATTACGGAGCCACGCTGGAAATCCTTGGCGGTGTTTCTCCCGGGGACCAGGTCGTGGTCAACCCGGCGGACTCGCTGGAGGACGGACAGCAGGTGAAAGTGGCGCAGTCTGCGCCCGGCCAACAGCAACAATCCCCACCGTTGTCCGGCCAGAATGGTAAGAACGAAGCCCAGCAGAAAGGCAGCGCGAAATGAAGCGAGGCGCTATCTCGGCTGCGGTTGCGCTGCTCGGCCTCGCCGCCGGATGCACGGTGGGGCCGCGCTACAGCCGGCCGGCGCCATCAGTTCCGCCGCCAGATGCGTGGAAGACGCAACCGCCCTGGCAACAAGCTGCGCCTAAAGATTCCATTCCAAAAGGCGAGTGGTGGAAAATCTTCAACGATCCGGCGCTCGATGGCTACGAGCAACAATTGCTGCAGGCGAATCAGTCGCTGGTGGCCGCGCGCGACCGTCTGGACCAGGCGCGTTCTTTAGCGCGGGTCGCCACAGCAGACATGTTCCCGCAGCTTTCGGCGGATCCCGGTGCGATGCGTGAGCGTGGCTCCGCCAATCGTCCGCTGAACGGCCAGCAACCCACGATCATAAATGGCATTCCGCAGCCCGTCCCTGCCTATACGCAGAGCGTCTATACGATTCCATTCTCGCTGAGCTATGAGGCCGACCTTTTCGGACGAGTGCGCCACAACGTGGAAGCGGCCAACGCAACTTTGCAGTCCACGGCTGCTGATCTGGCGAACGTGCAGTTGGTGTTGACCGCTGAACTCGCCGCCGACTACTTCACGCTGCGGGAGTTGGATGCCGAATATCAGGTGGTGCAGGAATCCGTGGGCTACGAGCGCAAGGGGCTGGATCTGGTAAACAATCGTCACCAGGGCGGCATCGCGAGTGGACTGGAAGTTGCACAGCAGGCCGCGTTGCTCGATTCGACATTGTCGCAACTGGCGCTCGTGCAACAATCGCGCGCGCAATTCGAGCACGCCATCGCGGTGCTGGTCGGACAGTCTGCTTCCGGCCTGAGTGTGCCGGTCGCGCCGCTGCCGGCCACTCCACCGCCAGTCCCGCTGGGAGTGCCCTCCGACGTACTCGAGCGGCGGCCCGATATTTCTACCGCCGAACGCTTGATGGCTTTCCAGAACGCTCAAGTCGGCATCGCCCGCGCAGCATTCTATCCGCACATCACTCTAAGCGGGTCGGGCGGATGGCAGAGCATGGACGTCACATCGCTGTTGAACGCACCCAGCCTTTTCTGGTCGCTGGGCGCGGATGCGTTAGAACCGATTCTGCAGGGTGGGCGGAACCGCGCTAATCTGGCCGCCGCGCGATCTGCCTATGAACAGTCTGTGGCCAACTACCGGCAGTCGGTGCTCACGGCGTTTCAGGAAGTCGAAGACGGCATCAGCAATCTGAGCACGCTTTCGCAGGCTCTTACGACCCAGGGTGCGGCAGTGGAAGATGCGCGACGAGCCCTCAGCATCGCCAACAATCGCTATATCGGCGGAGTCACCAGCTACCTCGATGTCATCACCGCACAGACTACTTTGCTGGCCAGCGAACGCCTGGAGACGCAGTTGCTCGGCCAGCAGATGGTCAGCTCGGTTTATCTTGTGAAAGCCCTCGGCGGCGGCTGGGATGCCAGCCAAATCAAGGACCAGCGGGTTCATCCGCAAGCGGGCCAAATCTTACAGCAGTGAGCGTCGCGAGGTGTTTTCCTATCTGCGACCCGATGCAACATCGTTCTTTACGCGGTTGATAAAGAGTTGAATAAAGACCCCCGAAACCAGGCACCCGATAAATCCTACCCACAACCACAGAACATCTTTCTCAATGCCTCCAAGCCCAGTTACAAGGATGCTCAGGAGACTCATGACGGTGGTGAGAAACGCCTTCAGTTTCAGGCCCCAGTCCGCGGTAGCCACGGGAGAATGCTCCATCGCCATGGGAAAAATCGTAGGCTGAGACCCACGGGCAAGTCAACGTCTTCAAGTCAACGTCGGCTGGAGCGGGACGATTCTCCGGCATGATTCTCTGGGATGATACTGAATGGCTGCTGCGGAGTCGGGACTTAGTTCTTGTGCGCTCGCACGACGAACCGCTTCGGGGCGGGACCGACAAAATAAAACGGGTAGCACGTCACCAGCGTAAGCGCGGATTCCTTGGAGGGAGCCAGGACGCTCTGGTCATCGTTGGCGACGACCTTCGCCCAATCGACTGCGTAGCGGGACAGGCCACTCGCTGTCTGAAGCTGAATCTCGTCATTCTTGCGAATGTCTTTCAGCCCACGGAAGAACGTGTCGCGGTGCCCGGCGATTCCGATGTTTCCGTCTTCCCCGGGAAGTGGTGTGCCCGCGATATGCCCGATTCCCAGCCGCAGCACTCGCGAACTGGTGCCTTGTAGCACTGCCACGGACATTCCCAGCCGCGGAATATCCATGCGGCCGAGAACGTCACCCTTCCTGACGGGTGATTTGGACTGGGCTTGCGGGCGCTCTTTTTCGGCCCGGATTTCGTTTTCCAAAGACCGTTTTGCGGAGACCTGGTAGAGCCTGGTTTCAAGCAGAGTGAAACCTACGTAGCCAAGCAGGAGAATGCCGGTGATAAACAAAAGACGCTGAATCCAGCGAAGAAGCCTTGGCTGGCGTGCGGGGTGACGCCATTTGATTGTGAGTTTCACGGCCGGTCGCCGGTTGCCTTCGCCGCCTGGGGTGACTGCAATGACGACGGAGATGATGGCTGAGATGGTGTAGGCGCAACATAACCGGCGCGGGTGCGCACCGACAAGCGCCTGTGGTCTGGGGCGTTGGCCTTCACCCGTATGACCCGATAAGTTCCATCACGCTTCTTGTTCGTCGGGTTATAGGCGATGGTGTACTGGTTGCGGATATCGCGAGCGATCCGTTCGCAGACGGGCTCAACGTCCTTTACTGATTCAGGCAAGAAGGCTTCGCCGCCAGTTTCCTTCGCCAGCCGCTTGAGCACACCGGGGTTGCGATCAGGATCCTGGTCATCGAAAATGCCGATGGTGTAGATGATGGCATTCGAGTGGGCTACCAGGGCCGTAATTTCGGCCAACGTATGTCGGCTGGCGTTGTCGCCTCCATCGCTGACCACGATCAGCACTTTCTTGTCGCGATTTCCCATCCTCAGGTGTTCGACAGCGACGGCAACGGCATCGTAGAGCGCGGTCTCGCCATCGGCTGCGACTCTCGACAGGGCGACTTGCAACTGAGCCGGCTGGTCTGTGAACGCAGTATTGTTCGGAAGGCCGAACGAAACTCTTTCGTTGAAGTTAACGACGAACATCTGGTCCTGCGGGTTGCTGGAGCGGACAAATGCCATGGCAGCGGCGATCACGTCATGGCGCTTCGGCGTCATGCTGCCGCTGTTGTCGACGACCAGTCCGACCGTGACCGGGATATCGTCGTGACTGAAATACTTGATGGTCTGCAGCACACCGTCTTCGTACACCTGGAAGTCGTCTTTGTCGAGCCCCGAGACCAGAATGTTTTTGCGGTCTTGCGTGGTGGCGCGCAAGACCACGACGTCGACATTTACTTGGATGGCGTATTCGCCGCCCGGGCGGGTTGGAGCCGCGGCAGGTTCCTGTGCCGGAGCCCAACTCGACAGTGCAATCGGGAGCGCAATCAGAACGTGAAGCGCGGCGACAGAAGAAAAATACTGCGGCCGTGACGTGGATAGAAAACGTCTAGGCATCTGTGTTTCTTTCAACTCGCTTCGATCAAGATCATCGGAAGTCGAGCCCGGAGCCACCGGACGAGTGCGATGCTTTGCGCCGTCCGGCGTCCGGTCAAACTGACGGGAGTGGGTCTTTCATGAAGATCCATCCCGGGCTCGGTTCAAACGCTGCGCTTCGAGAAGGCTGAGAGAGCGAAGCCAGCACCAATCGCCAGCAATCCCAACAGTGCAATCAGGGCCAGCGGACTGGCGGTCTTCGGCAGGGGATCGGCGGCAGCCACCATGACCGGTTCCGCGGCGGCTGCGGGCGGCGGTTCCACGACCTGCGCCAATTCGACTGGTTCGCCTGTGGGCGCAACCGCCTCGATGGGCGCCGTCTTCAAGGTTTCGGGCGCAGTTGCCATCTCATCCGAGGTCTCGAGCACGGGCTCATTGGTTTCTTTCGCTATCTCAAGAGCTCTCGACTTCCCGTACACAAATTCCTCGCCCCACGCACGTCCAGGGTAAAACCAAGCTCTTAGAGCTTCTGGCTGTCCGGCGGGGCGCTCGCGAAAGGTGATGGTCGTCTTGTCAGTAGTCTTCAAACGGTAGTTCGGGATCGCCAGAACGGTCGTAAGAACCTGGGTTTCGTCCTGATTGAAGATCTGGACAATGTGGCGATCGGATGTTGAATCCACAATCTTGAAAACATAGGTACCGGCCGGCAAGAGGTGAAGGCCAACGCCCGGAACTTCGACGGGGCCGCTGAAGGTGATGCTTGTCTTCCGGTTCCAGTCATCCGCGGATGCTCTTGGCACTACAACTGAGCAGAGCACAGTGAGGCATAATCCGATTCCTAGGCCTTTAAGCAGTTTCATAGATCTCTCCTGTATTTTTCCCCGACTAGCTCGTACGGCGGTGGTGGTGGTGCGGCGAGAACTCTTTGTGTTGTCGGATTCACAAGAGATCTACAGCCGGAAGTCCGGCAGTTTCGAAAACCGTGGAACAGCTGTCCGAGGTTGAGTATCCGCTGCGAGAGTCTTGATTACTGGTCAAAATTGATCGAAGCGATGGTTAAGGGAATGGTTCTCACTTTCTAGTGGGCTGAGGCGCTATGGCTAATGCGCGCGGCTGGTACTGACTGAGATTCCTCCGCCACGATGAAAACGCGGCATCCGGAATGACAGGGCTTGGTGATTTCTTGGCTTCGGTGGTTCTCGCTTCTGAGGTTCTTCTTCGCGCTCTGATTTTCCATTTTCTCGGCTTCTCTGCGACTCCGTAGTGGTCTCGTGGCAATCAATTCTGTGCCGCTCTTAATCACGGCATCCGCGAAAAGTGAGTCATAGTGCTCAGACTTGGAACTGCATCGGTGCAATCCTTATATGGACACGCCGCACTTCAATCCACGCAGCCCGCAGCAGCAAGGTAGCACCGGGCAATCGAAGGATGATCTGGCAAGGTGGTTCAACATGCATAAGATCCGTTTAACGAGTAAGATCCGTTTCCTGCTGCTCGCACTTGTGATACTGGCCATTCCGGCCGCCTCGTTCGCGCAATTCGGCGTGGCGATCACGATCGCGCCTCCCGGGCTCCCTGTGTACGTCCAACCCATGTGTCCCGCCGACGGTTATATGTGGACTCCCGGCTACTGGTCCTACGGGGATGACGGCTACTTCTGGGTTCCGGGTACGTGGGAAGAGGCTCCTGAAGCGGGCTTGCTCTGGACTCCTGGCTATTGGGGTTGGGGCGACAACGCCTTTGCCTGGAACGAAGGCTATTGGGGTACGAGTGTCGGCTTTTACGGCGGTGTCAACTACGGCTTCGGCTATGGTGGTCTCGGCTATCAGGGAGGATATTGGAATGGTGGAGCCTTCTACTACAACCGCTCCGTAAATAATGTGAACGTCACGAACTTTCACAATGTTTACAGCAAGACCGTCATCAACAACACGACGTTCAACCATGTCAGCTATAACGGTGGACGAGGTGGAGTGAGCGCCCGCCCCACCGCTGCGGAAGAGACGGCGTCGCACGAGCAACACCGGGCGCCAACCGCACTACAAACCCAACATGCGCACGCCGCCAGCACCAACCACGCCCTCCTGGCGTCGGTGAACCACGGCCGTCCGGCGGTGGCTGCGACAGCCAAGCCGGGGGAGTTCAGCGGCCATGGTGTGGTCGCAGCGAAGAGCGCGGGAACACCGTACAAGGCTACCGAGAACAAGGCAGCTGCGAATAAGACGTCCGGGACGCGATCGACTGCAAACAAAACAGCCGCGAATAAGACGACTGCAACGCGGTCGAACCAAAACAAAGCGGCTGCGAGCAGGGAAGGTGCGACGCGATCAAACGAAAACAAAGCAGCGGCGAACAAGGAAGCCGCAACCCGCTCGAACGAGAACAAGGCAGCTGCGAATAAAGAAGCCACAACGCGGTCGAACGAGAACAAGGCAGCTGCGAACAAGGAAGCCGCAACCCGCTCGAACGAAAACAAGGCAGCTGCGAATAAAGAAGCCACAACGCGGTCGAACGAGAACAAAGCGGCAGCGAACAAGGAAGCCGCAACGCGGTCGAACGAAAACAAGGCAGCTGCGAATAAAGAAGCCGCAACGCGGTCGAATGAGAACAAGGCAGCTGCGAATAAAGAAGCCACAACGCGGTCGAACGAGAACAAAGCGGCAGCGAACAAGGAAGCTGCGACGCGCTCGAGCGAGAACAAGGCGGCAGCGAACAAAGAAGCTGCAACGCGGTCGAGCGAGAACAAGGCGGCAGCGAACAAAGAAGCTGCGACGCGGTCGAGCGAGAACAAGGCGGCAGCGACCAAGTCGGCTCGCCAGCCTGCTGCGACCGAGAAGCCGACTGCAACTCACGCGCAGTCTGCGCCGCGCCAGGCTGCACCTAAGGCCGCACCCAAGGCCGAAGCTGCACCGAAAGCCCAGAGCGCGCCGCGCCAGCCAACGGTAGCCCGTGCGCAGCCTTCGCCTCGTCCAGCAGCGAAGGAAGCACCTAAAACCGAAGAGCGTCCTCGTCAGTAGTGAATGTACCTGATGTGTCGCTCCCCGTTGTCGCGAACCAGCTCTGGCAATGGGGGATGGCAAATCGCAAGTCACCAAAAGGGAAGGAATCAACCGTGAAACCAAGTACGCGAGACCGGACCGAGGGCAACTGCACGAAGTGAAAGGGAAGATCAAAGAGCACGTTGGGAGGGCGACGAACAACCCTGATTTGGAAGTTTCAGGGAAAGCGGAAAAGAACGCTGGCAAAGCTCAAAAATGGATCGGCAACGCCGAAAAAATCGTCGGTGAATAAAGCAACAGAAATCGACAGCGTGGAGGCCGGACCATCGTTCCGCCGCAACGCTTTCAAGCCGAAAGTTCGAAAAGAAGAAACCTGGAAAAGGAAAACTTTATGATGATGACAACTGCACAAAGCAAGTGTGCACACCTGCCATGCAAGTGCATAGCGCCTGCGAACGACAAATACTGCGGTCAAGCGTGTAAAGAAGCGGGATCGAAAGAAGTAGAGATTGCGTGCCAGTGTGATCATGGAGCTTGTCCGCTTACGGTGTGAGAGCAGAGGCCTTTTGGTGCGCATGCAGGAACTACCCAACGAGAATCCAGGCGTGCACTTGTGCCGAATCGTGCTCTTCCTGTTGGTGGCCGCCGGCTTCGCGACCCGACCAGTACCCGCAAGAGCACAAGCGCTGGCCGATTCGGCGAGCTCCTCGGGCACTGTTGCAGGCACCGCGCCGGCGCTACCGGACCTGACGTATACGCGTCCGACGCAGGCCGCCAAGCTCTACAACTACGTCTTCGACGCGTTCGGTCCGTACCCCGCCGTTGGCGCGGGATTTGCGGCTGGCATCAACCAGGCATACAACACTCCGCCGGAGTGGAAGCAAGGCGCGGAGGGCTATGGCAAGCGGTTTGGCTCCAACTTCGGCATCGCGGCGGTGAGCACGACAACGCGCTATGCGCTTGCGGACGCTCTGCGAGAGGATATGTTGTACTACCGCTGTGAGTGCAAAGGCGTATTTCCACGGCTGCGCCACGCCCTGATCTCGACCCTGACGGCGCGCCGCGGCGAAGATGGCCACCTCGTCTTTTCTTTGCCTGCCCTGGTCGCGCCTTACGTTGGCACCATGACTGCCGTCTATGCGTGGTATCCCGGCCGCTACAACGGCAAGGATGGGTTCCGGATGGGCAACTACGCCCTGCTGGGGTATGCGGGCGCAGACATCGGCATGGAATTCCTCTATCGCGGGCCCCACTCCCTGCTTTCTCGCATGCATCTGAATAATGGGCGCAGGGCGCCAAATCCGGTGTCAACTCCGTGATCGATCATAAATCCATGGCGGTCGCAAGCCTGGAAGCTGCGCTTCCGGAACAGCCGGACTTTCTCACAACTCCGCTCACGTTGACTTCCTCCAAGCGTGTGATCAACGAGTTTCTGGAATGGTTCGGAGATCTGGGCATATTTTTCTGGCAAGTGGTGCGCGCCGCGGTGACGCCGCCGTTTGAATTCCGCGAATTATTTCGGCAGCTCGACGAGATTGGATCACAATCTTTCCCGCTAGTGGCTTTGGCCGGCGCTGCCACCGGCGTCGTACTCTCTTTGGAAGCCCGCTATAGCCTGACTCGATTTGGTGCGAAATCGCTGCTGCCCGCCGCCATCGTGTTCTCCGTGATCCACGAGACCGGTCCCATCATCACGGGTCTGGTGGTGAGTGGTCGCGTGGGTGCAGGCATTGGCGCCGAGTTGGCGTCGATGAAAGTGACTGAGCAGATCGACGCCATCGAGGCCTCCGCGGTAAATCCTTTTCGGCTGTTGGCGGCCACGCGCATCCTGGCCTGCATCCTGATGCTGCCACTGCTGACTCTGGCTGCGGACCTGTCCGGTTTGTTCATGGGCTGGGTGACGCAGGCTCTGGTCGAGCCGCTTTCGTTACATCAGTTCGTCAGCAGTGGTTTCAAGAGCGCCACTTTCAACGATTTCCTGCCCCCTACGTTCAAGACCGCGGTGTTCGGCCTGATCATCGGGCTGATCGCGTGTTTTCAGGGAATGCGGACAGAAGGAGGCGCCGCGGGTGTGGGACGCGCCGCCACCAGCTCGGTGGTGTTGTCTTCGCTGTTCGTGATTCTTGCGGATGTCGTCCTGGTAAAGCTCATTCTTATACTTTTTCCGTGAACGTAGTTTTGTGATACCTGGATTGAACCCGGCGCGAAACAATTATGGACACAGCCACCATCGATGAAGTTGCGACGAGGCAAGGGCAGGCCGAGAAAGACGGCAATGCGCCGGTCATCGCCGTCGTGGATTTGCATAAGGCCTTCGGAACTCAAAAGGTCCTGAACGGGATCAGCCTGGCCGTGAAGCGCGGCGAAACCCTCGCGATGCTAGGGCGCAGTGGCACGGGCAAAAGTGTGCTGCTGAGGCTCATCATCGGACTGGAGAAACCTGACGCGGGATCGATTCTGCTCCATGGGCAGGACATCGCCGGCCTGGCACTCGACCAGATGGGCGAGATCCGCAAGAAGATGGGTTTTCTGTTTCAACATGCCGCGCTTTACGATTCGCTCACGGTCGAACAGAACGTGGCATTTCCCTTGCTGCATCACAAGAGAGAGATGACGAAGTCCGAGCGGCGCGAGCGGGTTCACCAACTGCTGGCGGAAGTGGGCATGGAAGACGCCATGGCAAAGATGCCTTCGGACATCTCAGGCGGCATGCAGAAACGGGTAGGGCTGGCACGTGCGCTGGCTCTAGAGCCGGATATTCTTCTGCTCGACGAACCCACAGCTGGTCTTGACCCCATCAGTTCCGGGGAGATCGACGACTTGGTTCTGAAGCTGCAGCAGGAACATCACATGGCGTCCATCGTAGTGACTCACGATCTGCACAGCGCGAAGACGATTGCCGATCGCCTGGCGTTGCTCAACGAGGGAAATGTGGTCATCGAAGGCAGCTTTGAAGAATTGCAGAAAAGCGACATTGAGTTTGTCAGGACATTCTTGAAGCATTCGTAGGAGGACATATGTCGAGAGCGGTGCGGCTCGGAGCTTTCATTGTTGCCACACTGGCAATTTTAGTGGCCGGTATCTTTATCATCGGAGGCAAGCAGTATCTGTTCCGTTCCACCTACCAGCTGCGAGCTCAATTCGACAACGTGGTGGGACTGGATGCGGGCGGCGATGTGCGGGTGGGCGGAGTTCACAGTGGGACCGTGCATAGCATCGTGTTGCCGCACAAGCCGGGCGAAAGGGTCACCGTGATGATGGATCTCGACAAGACCACGCACGAGATCGTCAAACAGGACTCCGTGGCCACGATCGAGACCGAGGGATTGTTGGGCAATCAGTTTCTTGCGATCTCGTTTGGATCGGCGCGATCGGGCGAGGTGCGGGACGGCGATCTCATCGCCAGTCAGCCGCCACTCGAAATGGCCGAGCTGTTACAAAAGGCGAGCGGCCTGTTGGATGGTACCCAGCAAGCCATCCAGAACGCGACTCAGGCAACGGCGAATCTGGATTCGATCAGCGCCAAAATCAATGCGGGGCAGGGAACTGCGGGAGCACTGGTGAACGATAAGCAGCTTTACACCAACCTTGAACAGACGTCGAGCTCCATGCGCGACACCATGGTGCACGCGCAAGCCGGGGTTACCGACTTCCAGGAGAATATGGAGGCCATGAAACACAACTTCTTGATGCGCGGATATTTCAAGAGCCGCGGCTACGAAGACTCAGCCGAGCTGGCCAAGAATGAGATTCAAAAGCTTCCGGAAGGCGCGCCGACCAAGCAGTTCACGTACTCGGCGAAGCAACTCTTCGACAAGCCGGATTCAGCCAAGCTGAAGAACCAGAAATCTCTCAACCCCGGCGGCGAGTTCCTGGCGAATAACCAGTTCGGGTTTGCGGTCGTCGCGGTATCCGTGGGCATGGAAGGCGACACCCAAAAGGATTTGGTGCTGACACAAGCCCGGGCCATGGTGGTGCGCCAGTATTTGGTGGAAAACTTCGGATTTGACGACAGTCAACTGAGAACGCTGGGAATGGGAAAACAGGCGGAAGCGAACTCTGATGTGGGCTGGGGTAGGGTTCAGCTTTTCATTTATCCTGCCGGGACCGAGATTCCGGCCGCTAAGCAAGCGCCGGCAAGTGCCTCAGCTGAAACCAGCTCAACTCAAGCGGCTCAGGCTTCGACGGCCGCAACCGCGAAGCCGCAGTAGGTTGGGGTTCGCGTGGTCGCCAGCCAGATCTCGATGAGTGGATTAACTTCAGCGTCGGCTCCGGTCGCGATCGTCATGACCTCGGCAATTTCCGAGAATGTATAAAAAGGGACAGTCATTCAAATCGTCAACACGTAGTGTTGCATAGGCATGCGCGCGATCCCCGGACGAGAAATTTTGGTCGTTGATTGAATGGACATCATGGGATGGACATCATTTGAACAGCATCATTGAACCAACCTTGCTAAAGTTTCAGAACGGGTCGCTCGGCAGGCAGATTACGAAGGAGCATTCCATGGCGCAAACTGTACTGGAAAGAACGGCCGATCACATCACCGAATCGGCTCACCAGGCTTCTCGCGCATCCAGCGCGGTTGCCGATGCAATTCACGATGGCGTAGGAGTAGCGAGGAGGGCCGCGAAACAGAGTGGCGACGCCGTCGAAGAATTCCTGGATGACACAAGTCAGCGGATCCAGCGTCACCCCATGCTAATCGTGGCGACGACATTCGCGGCAGGTTTCACCGCGGGAGCGTTGATCTCCTGGATGATCAAGCGAAGATAGCGCGCATCGCGGATGACACGATAGGCTTTCTGCGACCTTGGTCAAGTCCGGAAGATCAAGATTGTCCGGAAGATCAAGATCAAGATCAGCAAGAACTTCACTGTGGTCGAAGGCAGGCCTGCGGGCGGCTCCCTTACGCTTCGGCTGTGCAATCTTCACGGATCGCGCCATCACACCCGGCGGCTCCTCCGCCGTTATGCGTCATAGGAGGGCAGCGCAATGCGCGCGCTTCCGTACAGATGTGCGATCGTCGGCAACAAATGGCTGGCTAAGCGATCTTTGGCAATGAGGGCGTCTACCAGGGACAACGCCTGTTCTGGAACGGCCAGTCCTTCGGTGAGCAGGATGATAGGCGCCAGCGGCCTGAGGCGCCTCAGTTCGATGGCAACCTCTCGCCCGTTCATGGCCGGCATAAAGTAGTCCAGAATCACAACGTCAATCGCATGGGTGGAGGCCAGTTCCAGTCCCTCGCCGCCGCTGGGGGCAGTCAGAACGGTATACCCAAAGCTTTCGAGGAACGCCCGCTCGCATTCCAGCACATCCCGGTTATCGTCGATGCAAAGAACTACTCCGCTTGGACGTTCCGAACAAACCGACTGGGGCATAGTTGCACCTTCACGGAATCCATCTTCTGCAATTACGACCGTGAAAGCTGATCAAAATTGCTCAAGCTCACTGGCGACCCGGCCACCCCTGTTGGTACTCGCTGGGCTGCGACGAAAGCTCGATTTCACACTCGCAATGATTATCTGATTCCGGGAAATTGCACCAAGCAGCTAATCGTGCAGCACCACATTGAGCAGCGAACCGTGCACCTGTAGACCTCCGTTGTAGTGAATGAAGCCCAATTTCCTGAAGCGGTTCATGAAGAAGCTAACCCGCGAGCGGGTTGTGCCGATCATCTCGGCGAGGGTCTCCTGACTGACTTTGGGTACCACGGCTTCAGGAATCGTCTCCCTGCCGAAATGAGCGAGCAGCAGCAGAATCCGGGCGAGTCTCTTTTCGCTGGAGTTGAAGAGTTGGTCCACTAAATCCTCTTCGTAGCGGATGTTCCTCGCCAGAAGATACGCCACAAACAGATCCGAAAACGTGTGCTCGCGGTGAAGGGCATCCACCATTGCCTTCTTTTCGACCCGCAGAAGAGAGCAATCTGTCAGGGCCACCGCGGATCCCATACGCAAGAGCTGACCGGCGAGCGCACCCTCGCCAAAAAAGTTTCTCTCACTCACAATGCCGATCGTCGCTTCCTTGCCAGCCTTGGATACAACGGTGAGCCTCACTTTGCCTTTCTGCACATAGAAGACCGCGTCTGCGCGTTCGCCTTGCGTGAATATCGTTTGCTTTTTCGGTACCGATACAATCTTTCTACCTTCGCCGATCGTCGCGAGGAAGGTGTTGGGGTCGAACTCGCGCTTCTTACTTATTGCAGTCCGTGCCATGCTGTTTCTCTCTCACTCGAAATCCCAAAGTGCGGAGCATTGCCTGCTCTCTGGTTTGGGTACCGCAGGTGAAACCACTTTAGCGCCCTGGCCTCCCTACGGGTGAACTCTTAACAGGTTTTAGCGCAACTTGGAAACTGCATCTTATTGGCAATATTAGAGTTAGCCTACGCCGCACGGAGTGTCGGCTGCGATCGTCAGGTCTGGCGTAGATTTTTAGTTGTAGGGTAGGATTCTTTGCGGTACGATTTCAGCCTCACGTGTACGGATGCACCGAGGAGCCCATCATGGGACGTAACGGAAACCAGAAGGACACTCACTACGCAGCCGTGAATCGATCTGACGTTCCGCAAGGTCGTAAGGGAAAACATCGGAAGGCTGTGGCGGATATTCTGGCCGATCTGGCAAAGCTGAACGCCCAGCAAGCAGTCAAGATTCCACTGAGCGGATTGAACGGCGAGAAGATGCAGAATCTTCGCTCGGCATTGAACCGCGTCACCCGCGAAAAGAATATCCCCGTGGTAACGTCGAGCGACGACAAATACCTGTACGTGTGGCGTGCCGACTCAGCCAAACATACAGCGGCCGCCGAATAGAGTGCTCGCACACAAGAACGGGCGAGCGACTGAACTAGCCTTGTCTGCGGGATCGCCTCAGATTACCGAATAGCACATAGAACTTCGTCCTGTGTCGATTCCTGTCTGGCAATTCACTACATGAGCCCTTCTGCTCAGTATTCCCAGCATAGATAAGCGAATCTTGATGAGGTCTGAAAGGACAGTTTTCCTGACGGACCAGGGCTGACGGACCAGGGCTTGACTTGGAACGTGGGCGTAATTTGGGGTGCACGGGAACTGTTCGGGCTCAGTAGCTTTGAGTTTGGGACTGCCGGTGCGCAAATCGAGGAGACAAAATGCTTTACGCCGGCAAGGTTGGGTGCGTTGGGGTTGTCTTTCTCTCAGTGACAACCTGGATCTCAGGACCGGGCCTGACGCCGCCGGCTTCGAGTGGGAGTCTGAACCGGCAAGCGGCTGGGGACCAGCATTGGAGCGACGTGAACGGCGCCAAGAACTCGGATGCTGTCAGGCAGATGCAGCAAACTCTGCAGAACGAAGGCCATTATCGAGGCAAGATCGACGGCACGCTCGGTCTGCGGACCCGGGCGAGCCTCCGCGGATTCCAGAGAGCGGAGAACCTGCCGGTCACCGGGCAGCTTGATGTCCAGACAGCGGGTAAACTCGGCGTCACTGCTGAGGTTCGCACGGAGACAAGCCACGAGACTACGAAAGAGAAACCTTCGGCAGGCATAAAGTGGACGAAAGATTCGAGGCGACCGAGCAAAACGCGGCGGTTGGCAGTCAAGAGAATCGCGACTCCTGAAAGCGATGAGGGAGAGAAGGCAGACGCATCAAGCGGAGCACGATAAGCGGAGACACCGTGCCCTTCGTCAACCGAGCGCAGGGCTCGCTTACCCCAGGCCTGCCAGAATTCCTCGCATATACGCAAAGCTGCTAATAACGCCGGGCATCGGATCGTCGGGATGAACCTCATACTCCAGGTCGACGAAGCCCGCATACTTCATCGCGATGAGGGTTTCAAACATCTTCCGCACCGGCATGATTCCGTCTCCCACCGCGACCTGGCTCTCTTTGTCCTGGAAACTCGTGAGGTCCTTCATGTGTACATTGAACAGCCGTGGGCCTGCTTCGCGGATGGCCTGAGTCACATCGGTGCCGGCGCGAACGGTATGGCCCACGTCGATGCAGCAGCCGATCCGCGGGTCCAGACCCTTGATCCCCTTCAATACGTCCAGCGGCGAATGCCACAACAACTTATCCTCCGGCCCGTGATTGTGGATGGCGATGCGGATGTCGTACTCCTTGACGAATTTCTCCATTCGCGGCAGAGTTTCTGGTGCGGGATCGCCGGCGACGATGACGCCGATGCCCGCGCGCTTGCAGTATTCGAACTTGGCGCGGATGTCCGCATCCTCATCTTTGGGGAAATAGATGGCTCCGGCGGCGTGAAGCTTGATGCCCGCCGTGGCGTAGTCTGCCAGCGCAGCGGCCTCCTGCTGCGGATCCGTCGGTAGATGATCTTTGACGTCCTTCGCGTTCAGCTCCGACACATTGAGCTGCTTCAAGAAGCCGATCATCTGCGCTCGAGTGAAATCACGGAACGTGTAGCTCGCGAGGCCCAAACGCAGACCAGGCACGTTGTCTGCGGATGGCTTCCCCTGCGTCAGCGATGCGAGACTCCTCGGCGCAGCAAACGCGCCCGCGGCGAGCGCACCGGAACGCAGAAGATCGCGACGGGTGAGTGTGCTCTTCATAATAATCACCTCATCGGGGGCGTGAGATCAGACATGCGGTTCCCAGCCCTTCTCATACTCGCGTGCCCACATCTTCATCGCTTCTGGATCGTTCTGGATCCGCCCGTCGCTGGTGTCGACACGCAGCTCACGATTGACTTCCCACGCAATATTGGAAAGCTGCAACATCGTGACCGCGACGTTTCCGACCGCGATGGGGGCGTTGAGTTTTTCGCCTTTGCGGATTCCGGCAATGAAGTTTGCGAAGTGAGCGTCGGTCATGGAGTCGCGGCCGATAAGATCAGAAGACGAGGTCTTGTTGCCCACCTTGAATTCGCTCGTCTTATTCCCCTTGAGGTCGTAAATCTCGTAGCCATCGCGATCGACCAGCACCGAGCCCGTCGTTCCCATGATCGTCACACCCCGATCACGGCCGTAGAATTTCATGCCCTGGCAACACTTGCCCTCCCAGGAAATGATCTTGTCTTCATATTCAAAGCTGGTCACGAGCGTGTCATAAAACTGCCAGTCGTCTTTGAAATGATATCTGCCGCCTGACGAAGAAACTCGCTGCGGATAGTCAACGCCCAGCGCCCAGCGGCAGACGTCGACCTCGTGCGTGCCGTTGTTGAGCGTTTCACCGGTGCCGTAAATTCTGAACCAATGCCAGTTATAGGGATGCACGTTGTCCTTGTAGGGACGCCGCGGTGCGGGGCCCTGCCACAAATCCCAATCCAGCTGTGACGGTACGGGCGCCTCTTTGCCGGTGCCAATCGACTTCCTCTCATTGCTGTACCAGGCTTTCGCGTAGTAAGCCCTGCCGATTGCCCCCGCGTGAATTTTTTCGATGACTTCGATCGTGTGCAGGGATGAACGCTGCTGCGTGCCCAACTGCACCAGCTTTTGATGCTTCTGCTGCGCCGCCACCAGCATCGCTCCCTCGGCCGGATTGTGACTGCAGGGTTTTTCCAAATAGACGTGCTTGCCTGCCTGCAACCCGGCGATGGCCATCGGTGTGTGCCAATGGTCGGGAGTGGCGATGGTGATGGCGTCCACATCTTTCAGTTCGAGAATCTTGCGAAAATCTTTGTCGGCTGCGGGGGCTTCACCCATCTCGTGCTGCGTCGCGTCCGCGAACTTCTTGAGAATATTGCTGTCGACATCGCAGACGTGCGAGATGCGGGCCGCGGCCTTGTTCACCTTCAGCGACGAGAGATGCGCATAGCCGCGCCCGTTCAGACCAATCACTGCAAAGTTGAGGCGATCATTGGAGCCCATGATCTGGCCATAACTTTTTGCCGTTGTTCCCACGGCCAACCCGGCCGCGCCCACTGCGAGTGCGTCGAGAAATTCACGTCGTGTAACCATCGTTTCCCTCACATTCGGCAGCCATCGCCACGCGCTGTCAAATCAGATCGGCTGCACAGATTTTTCGGCACAGCCCTACTGGCCGTCTTTCTTCCCAGGTTCCCGGGGCAGTGGTGGTTCGATCGGCTTGCGCGGCAGCATCTGGTCGCGCATGGCCGCGTTGTAGACGAAGCTGGCGACGATCACGGCCATCTGCTTCAGATCTTCGGGTTGCAGACGATCGTAGACGTCCATGTTGGAATGGTGGGTGCGGCTTTCGTATTCGACGGGATCCTGGATGAACTGGAATCCAGGAATCCCGACCGCATCGAACGATTGATGATCGGTGCCGCCGGTGTTGCGCATGGTGATGGTCGTCATGTCGAGATCTTTGAAAGGGCGCATCCAGGCTTCGAAAATAGGCAAGACCGCTTCGTTTTCCTGCAAATAAATACCGCGAATCTTGCCGGTGCCGTTGTCCACATTAAAGTAGCCGGAAACCTTCGCCTGCTCGGGTTTGACCGTGACTGGTCCGGCCTCGCGCCGCATCAAGGTGGGCATGCCCTTCATCGCAGGATCATCCATGGGAGGACGCGAGCCGAAATGCTGCTGCACGTAGCCTTGAGATCCGAGCAAGCCTTCTTCCTCGCCGCTCCACAGGCCGATGCGAATGGTGCGGCGTGGCTTGATGTCCAGCGTTTTCAAAATGCGCATGGCTTCCATCATGACGATGGTGCCGGCACCGTTGTCGGTTGCGCCCGTGCCCGCGTGCCAGGAGTCGAGATGGGCGCCGAGCATCACGAGTTCATCTTTCTTGTCCGTTCCCGGAAGCTCGGCAATGGTGTCGTATTGCATGGGATCGTCGTCATAGAAAGTGTTGACGACGTTCAACTCTAGAGTCACTTCTTTTTTCTGATCCAGCAGGCGGGAGATGCGGCTCCAGTGCTCGGAGGCCATCGTGAGTTGAGGGATGGTGGTGGTCTCGCCGGTTTTGTACGATCCGCCAGACTGAACGAAAACCGTGCCACCGCCCGCGGTTCCGCGGCTGTGATCGATGACAGCCAGGACTTTTTCGTCGGCGAGGAATTGATTCAGTTCTTTGACGAATTGCTGACGCTTCACGAAGTCGGCGAAACGGAACGGCGGCCGCTCGCCTGGAATCTGGTATTCCGCAGTCTTGGCCAGCTCATCGTCGGTGTAACGTTTGTAGGGAGCCTCGATGATGGGCTTCACCTCGGCGTCAGGCCCGAAGATCAGAATCATTCCGGCAAGTTTGCCTTTGTACTTATCGAAGTCTTCCTTCTTTTCGATGTTGACGCGGATGCACTTGCCGGTCACGACGCCGTTGGTGCCGGGAGTCCAGGCCTTGGCGTAGACCAGGAGCGGAGCGATGTCGGGCGCAGTCATGCGCACGTTGACATACTGATTGGCCCAGCCGCGGCCGAACGGTCCCCAAGGTTCGAGATGTGCGTTGCTCAATCCCATCGCCGTCAACTGATCGCGAGTCCATTCGTTGGCGCGCTTCATGTTGGGAGAACCGGTGAGGCGCTCGCCGATGGAATCCATAAGTCCGGTGGCGTAGTCCATCACCTTGGAATTCCGAAAGCCTTCGTAGCGAATCCGGGTAATCGTCTCCAGATCGACTTTTTCCTGTTTTTCCTGAGACCAGGCAATGGCCGAAATCAAACTGATAGAAGCAATGAGACCAGCAAAACGAACGGCTTTTTTCATGGGTGGCGCTCCTGGGCGCGGATCAATCTGGCTAGAGAACCTATGTTTAGAACTCGTACTCTAGCGATGCTAATTTAGGATCAAAGCGGGGATTATACAACCTGAGCGGAGGGTTGCGAGCGCGGACGATTGTAAAGTTATTTCAGTTTGCTGCGCCGAAAACCACCCCGATGCCGATCATGGCGAACCTTCGTCTGGCTCCCGGGCGCCGCGCCCTCAGCGGATTTTGTGGGAGCGGTTTTTTGATTAGAGACGGGTTGCATGTTCTGCCGCGCTCGAGCATGGATTCGGCCGAAGCGGTCTCCCACCGCGCGAAGCGAGTCGCCGCCGCAGCCATTCAGGATCACCAGGAACTGATCATCGCTCCAGCGCGCCCAACTTGGTCTGTTCTCCACACTGCGAGTTCGAGCGTGTGCGCCACCATGCGAAGCATGCAGGGAGCAGCTTCCGCTCCAAAGTTCGCGCGAAAAACGTCAAAGCCCTTCCGCCCGAGGTGCAGGACGCCGAAAGGGACCTGCGGTTCCGCCAAGGGTTCCCAACGTTTCCCTCAGACGCGATTGCATGATCGCGTGGTTGGCGATGCCGGTGATCTCATCCACGCAGCCGGAGGTCTTCCGGCTATCCTCGCGCCGTTCGTCGTCTTCCGGCTGGTGGTGATCTTCGTAGCTTTGAAGCACACCAATAATGGACCCGTGCGCGTCCTGCACCGGCTCTGTCCAGACGTGCACGGGTACACGGGGTCCCGGCTTGGGATGCAGATAGCCTTCGGTCTGGCTGGGGTGCGCGCCTTCGATCGCTTGCCCCAACGGGACATTCCGAGCCACAGGCTTCACAAGGGTTCTGATCGCATTGCAAAAGAGATCGTCCAGTACAATGCCGTCCCACCACCTCGTAGCGAAGGTTCCCGGTGATCCGTTCGGCGCCGTCGCTCCAGAAAATGATCCTTTTCTGAAGGTCGACCACCAAGACTCCGACCTGCAGGCTCTCCCGAAGCCTTCGACAAATCTCGGATCCTCAAAGGCAGACATTCGTTGACGGCAGCGAGGCAGTCGAACATCTCCATTGGCACAATCCACAGCGACTTCCGGAAATGAACCCCACTGTGAGCTGCGAAAAACAAGGAAGTAACGTTGTCTCAACAAGATAGGCATATGGCACTTTAGGGGGATAGGTAGCACGTCCGGGCTATTTTCAGTGGAAAGGGACGAGTTTAATTTTACAGGTGAGCAGTTCTGGGGGAGGGCTGCCCGGGCGTCCCGGACTCGAAAGAGTCTCGGGACGCTCGTTATTTTAGGGGAAGAATTATCTGAAGTTTCTGGCCGAAACACAAAAATGGCGAGCAGCGTCAAATCGCGAGCATTGTTGGTCGCGTCTCCTCCACTCAGTCCAACGAAATCTGAAAATCGAAATTTTCCTTCGAGAAAAAACTAGAAAAGAAATGGCGAGGTAGAACCGGCGGGCTGGAACTTAGTTCGCGGAAGCTAGTTCGTAGAGATGGTGAAATTGACGGTGATCTTGGCCTGCGTTTCCACGGCCTCGCTGCCCTGGTAATGAGGCTTGAAGTGCCATTGCCGCACCGCATCCTGCGCCGCGGCAGCCAGAATCGGCGGTCCGCTGACCACGCGCAGATCTTGAATCGCCCCGTCTTTGCTGATCAAGGCTTGCAGGATCACCGAGCCTTGCACCTTCATCTGGCGGGCGAGAAGGGGATAGTCGGGCTTCACCGGCCGGCTCACCACGTCGGTGGTGCCTCTTGAAATTTGCACGCGCTCGGCGGCATTGCTGGTGACGCTCGCGGCCGTTTCCGTGCTTACGGGCCCATCCGCATGCGCCGGAGTGCCGGGTTGCAGGTCTACTCGGAGCGAGTTGTTGCCGGGACGAACCGTGCGGTGGCTGTCACCCGCGACCACTTCCACCTCGAGCGGCGGCAGTACGGTTCTGGTCGTAGTCGCAGTCGCCATGGAAGGCGCCGGAACATCGGCGACCACATTCTTCGCAGCTTTTCGATTGGTCACTGCGCGATGCCTGGAGTTCGACGCGACTGAGTCCGCGGCAGAAGAGTGCGCCGTCGAAGAATTCAACTTCCCCGCGGCTGGAGCCGACTGCGTTGGGAGTGTTCCCGCAGGAGTGCTCACGGCGGGCTCGTCCGAGTCCGCCTCTTCCGTCGTGTCGGGAAACCAGAATTCGCGGTAGTGGTATAGCGATACGCCCAGGCCCGCGAGCAGCAGCACTAGGGCTGCCACCATCAGGCTTTTCTGCTTGGGATCGGGCGTGCGCTCCTGCAACTCTGCCAGCGCGCCGCGCTCACCATTGGGAACCAACGCTTTGGGCTCGAACATGCGGAACCTGGACCGGGCCTAGGGGACTTCTGCTCGGGATAGTATGCCTTGAAATGCCCGCAAATGCCATGAAAAAGTCATCGTGTTACCTGTAGTTTGGACATTTTCAGGCATTCCATTGCATTATTTGTGCAACGAATTAGCGCCGCATTGTAAAGTGGCGGACCGTAACTTTCGGGGGCTTGGGGAATCCTATACCAGGGTGAACTGTAGTTAGAGGAGAAGCATGGACCCGGAGAACGTCGAAGCGAATAACGCTGACCCTAAGGCCATTGAAGCCAAGGCCTCCGAGGCGAAGAACGCACGAGAAAAGATCGCGGAAGAAAACACCGTCGCGCGGGTGATCGGCTCGAAAATCAGCGAGGGAGCATTCCGGCGTAGGAATCGTCGCGAACTGCTGAAACTGACGCCTTTGATCGCGCTGGGAGCGTTCGCGATTCCCAGCTTCCAGTCGTCGCTGCTTAAGAAAGGCCTCGGCTTCAGTGATTGGGCGTCGGCCCGGCTTTTCCGCTCCGGCCATTTGGCGCCGACTTTTGCCGACTCAGCCCTGACTCCCTTCGAGAAGTTTCCCATCAACGGCTACGACGTGGACGATCCCGGCGTGATCTTTGAGAACTGGAATCTCACTGTGAGCGGGACTGTGAAGACTCCGGGCGACTACACGCTCGCGCAGATCCAGGCGCTGCCCAGGGTTCGGCAGAATACGCGCCACGTCTGTGTGGAAGGCTGGGACGTGATTGGCCGCTTCGGCGGCGCTCGCCTCTCGGATTTTCTCAAAATGGTCGGCGCCGACACGACTACCCGGTTTATCACCGTGGGTTGCGCTGACGATTACTACGAATCCCTGGACATGGCGACGGCACTGCATCCGCAAACTTTGCTGTGCTACGAAATGTACGACCAGCCGCTCACTCGCCAGCACGGTGCACCGCTGCGCCTGAACGTGCCCACGAAGATTGGCTACAAGCAGCCCAAGTATCTGACTGATCTTAAAGTCACAAACGTGCTCGACAAGGTCGGCTACTGGGAAGATCAGGGATATTCGTCGTTCTACGGATTGTGAGGGGCGTCGTGACCTTGCTCTGGGCAAGGAGGTAAGGCGTGACTTTGCTCGGGGAAGGGCACGACTTCAGTCGGGCCACAAAGCTCGCAGGCGACCGCGGCTTTAGCCGCTGCGGGACGCCTGGTTTCGGGGGCGATGCATGAGCGATGCAATCATCGAAATCGTTCGAACAACGAACAAATCTACAGACGAAGAAAAAACCGAGACCATCGCACGCGCCGTTTACGAGCATCCGCTCGCGGTGCGCGTGTGCCACTGGCTGAACGCAGTCTCTTTGTTCGTGATGGTGGGCAGCGGCCTGCAGATTTTTCGTGCCTTCCCCAGCTTCGGCGCGAAGATTCCGCAGAAAGATCTGCTGAACTGGCCGAAGTCGTTCGCCATCGGCGGCTGGCTGGGCGGGGCGCTGCAGTGGCACCTGACGTTTATGTGGATCTACATCGCCACTGGCGTGGTCTATCTCGCTTACCAGCTTTTCAGCGGAAATTATCGCCAGGTGTTATTTACGCATCGCGACATCCCCGGCGTGTGGCCGATGGTGCGGCATTATTTTTTCTTCGGTCCCAAGCCCCCCTCCCACGAAGCTTATAACCCGCTGCAGAAACATGCTTACACCTCGGCGATTGGGCTGGGAGTGCTCTCCGTATTGACGGGCCTGGCCCTCTGGAAGCCGGTGCAGTTCTCCTGGCTGGCATGGGTGATGGGCGGCTTCCACTGGGCACGGCTTTGGCATTTCCTGGTGATGTGGGCGATGTTGGCGTTTGTGTTAGGACACCTGGTCATGGTGATTCTGCATGGCTCGAGTAATTTCGTTTCCATGCTGACGGGCTGGAAGAAGAATCCGGACTACGACTAAGAACGACGACCGCGCCGGCGCCGGCGTGAGAATCCGAGAGCCGAATTCGAGAGCAGGATGTCCGAACCAAACGTGCTCATGAACAACCCGGAGCTGGCAGGCGACACGACCGAGCAGGACTTGATCGCGCGCGTGCAGCGTGGCCAGCATGAGTTGTTCTACGAATTGGTGCGGCCCTACGAGCGCCGGGTGTACGCGGCGGCGTTGGCGATTTTGCGCAATGAAGCGGACGCCGAGGACGTCGCGCAGGAAGCGGTGTTGAAAGCATTGGCCAATATCCGCCAGTTTCGCGCGGAATCCCGCTTCAGCACCTGGCTGATTCAGATCACCGTAAACGAGGCCCTCATGCGCCGGCGCAGACAGAGAACTCGAGTCGTGGAGTCGATCGACGACCATCGCGATGAAGAAGGCGAATACCGGCCGCGGGATTTTGCCGACTGGCGCGAGATTCCTTCAGAAGCGCTGGAGCGCAAAGAAGTGCGGCAGAAACTGGCGGAAGCTCTGGGCTCGCTCGACCGCAAATATCGCGAGGTATTCATGCTGCGAGACATGGAACAACTGAACATCCAGGAGACTGCCGAGACGCTCGGAATTTCCATTGCATCCGTAAAGACGAGGCTGCTGCGGGCCCGGCTCATGCTACGCGACCTGCTCGCCAGCGGTTGGGAGCAAGGCTGGTTCAGCCGCTCTCCGGCCGGGAAAGGGAGCAAGCCATGGTAGTTACTTGCGAACAGGTGTGGCGCGAGATTTCGAGTTACCTGGAAGGCGAAACCGAACCGGCGTTGCGGGCGGCGATGGAGGATCACTTCGAGAGTTGCAAGGCGTGCGCGTCGCTGCTGGCTGGCACGCGCAACGTGGTCGCGCTCTACAGAGATGAGCGCATGATCGAGGTGCCCGCGGGGTTCGGCCGGAGACTCGAGAAAAAGATTGCCGAAGGCGTCCGGGGCGGTCGAGCGGGCTGGTCCACGTGGTCGGCGTGGCTGGTCCCGGTGGCGGCTCTGCTCTTGATCGGCGGCGGTATTCGGCTGGCCAATTCTCTTACCTCGAACCCGCCGGTAAAATCCCAACTCGCCGAGCTGGGCCATGACATTCCTCCCGACATGCCGGTGGTAGTTTCGGTCGCGACCAGAACTTTCCACGTTGCCGGTTGTGACTTCATTCACAACAAAGACACGGTGCGCACGATGAAGGCCAGCGAGGCGATTCGAGAGGGCTACGTTCCCTGTGTGCGCTGCATGCGGAAGTATTTGAGCGTGGCGGGCCGTCCCGCGGGGCTGGATGCTGAGGCGATCACGGCGGATGAGGCGCTGAAGGAGAGTGACGGAGACTGATGGGAACAGATATCTCGGACGGAGATGAACCAAGGCGCGGGTTGATCCGCCCGCGCCTCGACCGAGGACCAACCAACTAGTTGTTCTTCATGTCGTCTTTCTTCATGCTGTCGTCCTTTTTCATATCGTCTTTCTTCATGCCGTCTTTCTGCATGGCATCTTTCGCGGCCGCCTTCTTGGCTTTCTTGCTCGTCTTGGTCTGATCTTTCTTCATGCCGTCATCCTTCATGGCGTCTTGCTTGGTTTGGTCGTTCTGCATGGAATCGTTCTTCATCGAATCGTTTTTCATCGAATCCTGGCCGGATTGAGCAAAAGCCCCGATCGAAGCCGCCAGAACACACGTGAGCGCGAGACTGCTGAAAATGCTTTTCATGGTTTCTCCTTGAATGTTCTCTTGCAATGAAAGTCGAGTAACGCCGTCCGGCAGGTTTCTTCCCCTGCAGGCTCCGATGGGATGAACAGGATGGAAAGAAGTTACAGGCTGAAGATTCTCGGGCCGGCCAGTTTCAGCAAGCCAGTTGATTGCGGGAGATTTTCAGCCCAGTCAGATTCCCGAGGATGGTGACGGCGACGGACTCGGTATTGAAAAATTCGTTGGCCAGGCTGGTAAGGTCTTCGACGGTGACGGCTTCGATTTTCTCGATCAGTTCGTCCAGATCGTAGAAGCGGTCGAAATACATTTCCTGCCGGGCCAGGTTTGACATGCGGGCGCTGCTCGACTCGAGAGAAAGCATCAGGCTGCCCTTCAGTTGATCTTTGGAGCGGCGCAACTCTTCGGCGGGCACCGGCTCGGCTTTCAGCTTGTGAAATTCGCTGACCACCGACTGCACCACTTTCGAAGCCGACTCCCGCGAAGTTCCGGCGTAGACAGCCAGGCACCCGGTATCGCGGTAGGGATTCAGATCGCTGTAAATCGAATAGACCAATCCCTGCCGCTCGCGGATGTTCTGGAACAGGCGGGAGCTCATGCCGCCACCGAGCAGGGTGTTGAGAATGTAGCCCGCATGCCGCTTCTCGTGCGCGATCGGATGCGACGGCACGCCAATGCAAAGCTGCACTTGCTCCAGCGCTTTCTTGTTGCGCAGGGTGATCTTGGAAACGATCTTCGGCACCGGCGAATGGAAGCCGTTTTTTCGGGGCTTCATTTGCTCGAAGTGTTTGGTGACCAGCTCGACGAAGCGGTCATGATCCAGATTACCGGCGGCGGAAACGATGATGTTTCCGGGCGCGAAGCGGTGAGAGTAAGCATCAAGAACCGCCTGGCGCTCAAATTTCTTCACCGTTTCTTTGGTCCCAAGGATCGGTTTTCCCAGAGGGTGATCTTTCCAGAAATTCTGCGTGAAGATTTCGTGCACGAGGTAGTCCGGATTGTCCTCGTCCATTTTGATTTCTTCGAGAATCACGCCGCGCTCGCGAGTGATGTCATTGGGATCGAAAACCGGATGCAGCACCAGATCGCTCAGAATCTCAAGCGCCATCGGAAGGTGCTCGTCGAGCACTTTCACGTTGAAGCAGATGCATTCCTTGGCGGTGAAGGCGTCCATGTTGCCGCCGATGGAGTCGACCTGCCGCGCGATTTCTTCCGCGGTGCGATGTTCGGTCCCTTTGAACAGCATGTGCTCGATGAAGTGCGAGATGCCATTCCACACCGGGTCTTCATCGCGCGAGCCGGTTTGCAGCCAGATTCCGATCGAGGCCGAGCGGATATGCTGCATCTGCTCGGTTATGATCGTCAGACCGTTGGGCAACACTTGACGACGAATATTGCGAACTTCTTTCACCATGAGTAGTTCCCGGCAGAACGTCCTGTAAAACCCCGGCAAACTGGTTGGGGAAGGGTCTGTAACTATTCTGACATAGGGCGGCGAGGTGTGCGAAAATGTTTAAGTGTTTAGAATGAACGGTTTGCAGGCGATCGTAGTTTTGCGGTGGCAGCGAACTCTGCCCGTCCACCAGCGCACAGCCAAGACCGGCATTGAGATTGTACCGGGCGGCATAATAGGAGAGGCAAAATCTTGCTTCCGAACGCGGATGCGTCGCTGCTTGGCCTGAACCGCCAGGAAGTGGCCGAACTCGTGGAGAAGGCAGGGGAGCCGTCTTACCGCGTCCAACAGATTATGAACGGAGTCTATCGCGAGCGGATGCAATCGCTCGATCAGGTTTCCACCCTCCCGCGCCAGTTCCGCGAAGATCTCTCGCAACGCGGGTTCGCTATCGGTTCGCCCAACGTCCAGGAAAGATTTGTGTCGCGGGACGGCACGGTTCGCTACCTCGTGGGGTTTGCCGACGGCGAGAGTGTGGAAACGGTTTGGATGCCCGAAGGGGATGGCGGCGAAGCCGGCGATGGGACGGATGCCGCCGAACCGGGCGAGTTGAGCGCGGGCCCTGTCAGCGCGACCCGCGGCTGGGACCGGGCCACGATTTGCGTCTCCAGCCAGGTGGGTTGCGCCGTGGACTGCCACTTCTGCCTGACCGCACTGCTGGGTGTAAAGCGCAACTTGAGCGCGGGAGAAATGGTTGGCCAGGTCTGCGCCTTGCTGAACGATCAGAAGGTCTCACCTCCCCAGGATCGCATTAACCTTGTATTCATGGGGATGGGCGAGCCTTTCCTGAACTACGACAATTTCATCAAGGCGGTGCGGTTACTGGTCGAAGAAGTGGGCATTCCCGAATCGCGCATGACCGTGTCGACGGCGGGCATCGTGCCCCGCATTCGAGACTTTGGGTTCGAGTCGATCCGGCCCAAGCTTGCCATCTCTCTGAATGCCTCGAATGACGAACTGCGCACCCGGCTGATGCCCTTGAACCGGAAGTGGAATCTGGATCAGTTGCTGGCCGCGGCCCGCGATTTTCCACTGCGCAATCGCGAAAGGATTACGTTTGAGTACGTGCTGCTTCGAGATTCGAACGATGCGGTGCGAAATGCTCAGGAAGTTGTGGAACTGCTGCGGGGACTACGGGCAAAAGTTAATCTGATCGCGCTCAATCCGGGGCCCGGCATCGACTTTGCGACTCCCGCGCAAGAGAGAGTGCTGGCCTTCCAGAATGTGTTGACCAAGGCCGGCATTCCGGCGTTTGTGCGGCGTCCCCGCGGCCGGGATATTTATGCGGCTTGCGGACAACTCAAGAGAACCATTGCAGTCCTGCCGTCGGAGATCGTGCCTGCAAAGATCGCGCCAGCAAAGATCGCGCCGGTAACGATCACGCCGGCAGAGGAGCAGTCTTCATAGCGGACTGCAGCACCGAAGAAGCCACGGGCAGTTCCACGTTCACGGTAATCCCGTCCTGATTGTGGTGCTCAAGCCAAATCCGGCCGCGGTGTTCCTGGACAATGCCATGACATGCGCTCATGCCCATCATGCTCTCATCTTCTTTCTTGTGTCCCTCGCTAGCCGGGCCAGACTGGCTGCGGCCGGTGGCCTCGGCAGAAACTCGAAGAACCGCGACGTCGTCGTGATGGGTGGTACAAATGGTCAGCCTCTTGCCACCATTTTCTTCGAGCGCGTGCAGCGCGTTGCCGAGAACTTGAGCACAGACCTGAAGCAACTGGTTGGAGTCGCCGAGAACTCTGGGCAGTTGATTATCGAGTTCCGTGCGCACCTCGAGGTTCAAAGGTTGCCATTGCGATTCGGCTAACTTGACGGCCGTGCGCAACAGCGTGTTGAGATCGATTGGAGTCCGGGTAGCGGGCGTGTGCTTGGCAAAGCTGAGCAGGCTGGCCACGAGCGAGCGCGTGCGGCGGGCGTGCTGGCCGATTTTGACGGCCTGTGCCCGTTGTTCCGGGTTGAGACCAGTGTTCAGAAGCAGATCGGAATATCCCATCATCGCGGTCAGCGGATTGTTGAGTTCATGCGCCGCGCCTCCCACGAGTTGACCGATCGACGCCAGCTTTTCCGACTGCAAGACTTGCGCCTGCAGGCGCTTCAGGTTCTCAATGGAATCTTGCGAGCGATGAAAGAAGTTGACCAGCTCACGGTCCAGCAGACGCTGGCGCACAAACACCATCACGCCCATGGCGAAAGCGGCGAGCAATGTGAGGATCAGCCGGAATGACAGGATGCGATGCGGGACCGCCGTATCCGACAGCGTCCAGGCCGCGAAGATGGGAAGCGAGAAGACAGCGATCATTCCGCAGCGCGCGACCCATACCCCGTAGGCCGTGACTGCTTTGCTTTCCCCTTCCGGCTCGCCGGCGCGGCTCCACAGTCCGATCAAGGCAATCCAGGCTCCTGAGATGGATAGGGGAATGTCGTAAAGACTTCCGCTGTAATAGACCTTGCGCTCGAGCGCCCAGTTCGCAAAATAGGAACTGCTGGCGTAGAGCAGGCTGAAGCCAAACAGATTCGCATACAGGGTTCTCCAGTGACCCTTGCTGCCTTTCCAGCACACGGCCACGGCGACCAGGAACGCTACTTTCTCCGCCAGATACAGCGCGTTGAGGTTGTGACTGTAAGCGGCCGCGTCCGGAACCGCATAGAGCCACGGCATCACGATCAGGACGTAGACGTAGATCCACCACACCAGAAGCAGCGTGAAATCGAGTCGCCCCAGGCGCGCCGCATACTCGCCTCCGCGGACGTGGGCGCGAAGACCGAGCGCCGCCATAAGAGGAACGAAGTGCAGAAAAATGACAATATCAGCGTCGAACAAATCGGGTACATCGCGGCGGAGAAAAACTTCGAAATACGTCCACAGCAATTGATACGTAAGCCACAGCGCCATCCCCAACGCCAGCATGGTCCAGAAAAGCCGCAATCGGCCTTGGGTGCGAACTGCTCGAGGAACCAGCGAAAACGTACCTACGGCCAGCAGAAAGCATTGCGTGAGATCGCTGACCGCAGTCAAGCGGAACGATTGCGGCAGGGTGAGGGCGCCCAGCACTGCCGCCGCCAGGCAGACCAGCACCCCTCCGGACCAGATTTTGGAACGGGTCGTCAAGAATATTATCCCCGGTCATTCTAGATCGGATTGAGCGGGGTTGATGGTTACTGTAGTAATCTGGCCGGGGCTGCTGGGCAATCCGATTTGGGGCGGCGGATTCCGGGTCAAGCCTCTGAGGGCCGGCAGGTTTTTCTTGCTACCAGCCTTTCTTATCAATAGTATGCAGCACAGCCGCTTGCCCCGCGGAGACAGACTGTTTTGTTTGCCATCGGCCGCTATCGGCATTCGTGGAGACTGCAGGCCCCCACCGATCCTGGCGAGATTCGCCGTATCGAGCGCTGGCTGGCCACGGCACGAGTGTTTCTCGCCATCTGCGCGCTCCTCGCCATTCGCATGGACCCCACCCGGCTGGGCTATTCTCCAGCCGCTTACGGATTGTTCGGTTTTTACATGGGCAACAGCATCTTGATCCTGATGCTTTTGCGCAGGCGAAAGCAATCGACCTCGTCCTTTCGGATTCTCGTCCACACCTTTGATATTGTCTGGCCCGCCTTCATCTCGGTGTTCGCGGAAGGGCCGAGAAGTCCATTTTTCCTCTTCTTCGTTTTCGTCCTCACTGCGGCCGCCTACCGCTGGGGTCTTTGGGAGACTCTAGCCACGGCCGCCGCCGAGGTGGGACTGCTCTGGATGGAGAGCGTTGTCTTGCTGCACGGGTGGTTGGCGCCCGTGGGTGCTCTGCCCTGGCCTGCCTGGGCCGGCTTGCGCGTGAACCTGGATGAATTCCAGCCTCAGCGTTTGTTCATGCAATCGGTTTATCTGCTGGTGATGGGGCTGCTGCTCGGCTATCTGGCGGAACAGCAAAAACACCTGCGGGCCGAGAAAGCGGCGGTTACGCGCATTCTGGCCAAGGCGCGCGTGGAGTCCGGGCTCACCGGCACACTGCAGCAGATTCTCGCAGAGGTGCTCACCATGTACGGCTCCGCGCGACTGCTGATTGCCGGGCAGGAATCTCACAGCCAGCGGGTATTTCTCGGCGAACTGCGCGCTGACAAAGGCGCGACCTCGGAATTTGTCTGGCTGGATTCCAGCCCGCGGGATGCCGCGACTTACCTCGGTGAATTTCCTGGAGACGTCTGCAGCGCCATTCGTGAAGCCGGCCGCTGGTCGATTCTTGCTCTGGACCGTGAGGGCAACCAGATTCCCGTTGAGCAAACCGAGTCGCTCACACGGCTGAACGAATTCCAGCATTTCAACGCGGTGATGGCGATTTCTTTCCTGCTGGGCGGCGAGTGGAGGGGACGCGTGTTCCTCTTCGAGCCGTCGCGGCAAGGGGAAAAACTGGAAGAGCTTCGCTTCCTGCTCGATCTGGTCCGCCAGATCGGCCCGGCGGTTTACAACGTCTATCTGCTTCACCGCTTGCGGCGCAGGGCGGGGGCGGCCGAGAGAGCGCGTTTCGCGCGCGAACTGCACGACGGAGCAGTGCAGTCGCTGATCGCCGTCGAGATGCAAGTAGATGTTCTGCGCCGCCGGGCCGACGCGCAAGGTCCCATCGGCGGCGAACTCGGGAGAATCCAGGGACTGCTTCGCGAGGAAGTGCTCAAGCTGCGCGAACTCATGCAGCAGATGAAGTCGATCGATGTGGATGCGCAACGACTGCTCAGCGTTTTGAACGACACGGTCGAACGTTTTCAGCGTGAAACTGGAATCTCCGCCCGTTTCGTCACCGACCTGGAAGAGTTCGACATGCCGCAGAAAGTTTGCCGCGAACTGCTGCGCATTGTGCAGGAGGGATTAGTGAATGTGCGCAAACACAGCCAGGCACGCCACGCGCTGGTGCGCCTGGGTTCGACTCAGAGCTTGTGGACGCTGAGCCTGGAGGATGACGGCAAAGGTTTTCCATTTTCTGGTCGCCTCACTCAGGCTGAAATGGATGAGATTGGGAAAGGGCCTATGATCATAAAGGAACGTGTGCGTTTGATTGGTGGGGAACTCACGGTAGAATCAAATCCAGGTCAGGGATCGCGCCTCGAAGTCACGGCGCCCCGTGGCGGGGAAGTGCCGCATGAATTTTAAGAAGCCACAAACCGTTCGCATCGTGATCGCTGACGACCATCCCATTTTTCGGGATGGGCTGCGCCGGCTGCTCGAAGCCGAGCCCGACCTGAAGGTTCTCGGCGAGGCCTCCGACGGCGCCGAGGCGGTCAAGCTGGCGCGCTCGCTGAAGCCGGATATCCTCCTCCTCGACTTGGCGATGCCCAAGCATCCGGGCCTCGAGGCCTTGCGCGACCTGAGCTCAACCTCCAATTCCACTCCGGTGCGCGTGATCCTGCTGACCGCTGCCGCGGAAAAAAGCCAAATTGTGGAAGCTCTGCAGCTGGGAGCCCGCGGCGTCGTGCTCAAGGACTCGGCAACCCAACTTCTTCTCCGCGCCATTCATACCGTGATGTCGGGAGAATACTGGGTGGGGCGCGAGAGTGTTTCCAATCTGGTGCAGTATCTGCGGACTCTGATGCAATCCTCGAGCGATGAAGCGCGGCAGAAGAAGTTTGGTCTTACGCCCCGTGAACTGGAGATTGTTTCCGCGGTCGTGGCCGGCTACTCCAACAAGGAAATCGCCGAATATTTCAAGATCAGCGAAGACACCGTCAAGCACCACCTGAGCAACATCTTTGACAAGCTGGGAGTGTCGACGCGCCTGGAACTCGCGCTGTTTGCGGTGAACCAGGCCTTGCCGCTCAAGAGTATCGCCTGATTACGAAATGGCGCGGAAGTAACCTGGAACGGAGACTAGGGTTATCCGGTATGGCACTTTTGTGCCATTGGCCGAGCCTTCCCGGATGACTAGGATTCTCTCTAGAGCCCTCGCAGTGGTCGTGTCTCGATGTGTAACTGGGAGTCCCCAAAAGGGGAAGTTCGGTTCAAGAATGGATAGGGAGCTCAATGGCAAGACTCTTACAGCAAGTTTGGAACGATGAGCGCGGTCAGGACATCGCGGAATACGCGGTGATGCTGGCGGTGATTCTGGTCATCGTCGTCGGTACGATTCGGCTGATCGGTTCGAACGCCAACAACGTGTTCTCGAATGTTGGCAGCTCGCTGCAGTAGTTTCCAATCGCTGCCGGCCCGGATCACCGTTCAAGCTGGCCGCATTACGTCACGCGGGCTGATCCCGGCGCTGCCTCGATTCCAACTCAAATCTGGCTCCGATGACCCCGCCTGCGCTTCCACCGCAAGTGGGTGCGCCACGGCGCCCACCTCGCAGACTTCCCGATCTTAATTGCTTCGGATCTTATTGCTTCGGATCTGGCTTCTGGTCCCCAGCGGGCGCAGTCAGAGCCACTTTGTCTGCTCCCGGGGTTGCAATCCGCGTCAGGAACGGGAACGGTGGCGTGATCTCAAAAGGCATTTTCTCTCGCGCCGAGTTCAGAGCAACCGGCTTGCCCTTCGCCAGTTCCACCTGATCGCTCCACGGATCCACTTTGATGCGGCCGCCCAACGGAAGCGCGGCGATCTGGTCAGTGCGATTAGCCTGCAGAGCCGGGGCGGACGCCATCAGGCTCGCCATGCGGATGGTCTTGCGATCGGCAATGCTATTTCCCAGGTGAGAGTGAAGCAGGTTGGGAAGGTCCGGAGCCTTTTCCTGTAAGGCCTTCAGAAACAATCCAGCACCCCCCAGCTTGTCCTTGTAGGGAGAATTCTTCAACATCTCCAGGGCTTTCGCGTCCGCCGCTTCTTCTTCCCTCTCGCTGCGCCTAAACGCCAGATTCTGGAACGAGGCTTCGTCGGGGAAAAACATCCGGTCGTTGAATGCCATCTTGGTATCGAAGCGGTGCCCCAGCACGATATGCGCCAGTTCGTGCGATAGGATCATCGCCAGCGACGCTTCATCGGGGAGCACATCCAACAAACCCCGGCTGATCATGATGGTATGACCGATGGTGAACGACTCCAGTGGAGCGGTCAGCAAGACCCGGCAGCGGACGTCTCCCTGAAGATCAATGTTGTTGGTCACCAGAAGGTTATTCACCACGGTGAGCAACACCTTGTCCACTTCGCCCGGAGGCGCGAGCAGGCCGATCTTCTGGATGCGGTCGACGGCGTTGTCCTCCGCCTGCCGCTCCCACATGCGCTCTGCGACCACCGGAGTTGCGTCCGCGGCAGCCTCGGTTTGATCCTTCACCGATTGTGGCGAGTCCACCACAATCTGGGTGAATTCTTCGTTCCTGGACAAGCCCTTCAGGTCATATCCCCAGAGCCGGGTCTGCGCTTTGAAATGCAGAGTCTTGGAAAGGCCGGTCTTCAGGTTCTGCTCTTCCGTGTAGATATAGGCCGGCAACCAGGCTCCGGGGCGCATGTTCAGGCGCCAGCTGTCGAAGTGGAAATAGAAATTAATCTTGGGCGGCGGCGCATAAGTGCCGTTGAAACGAACAATGTTATATTCCTGATCCTCCACCCAGATGCGGCCCTTGAAGCGCGGGATCTTTTCTCCTGCTCGGGGCTCAACATCGATCACCAGGCAGCGCACTTCGCCCAGAAATTCGCGGCGCACAAAAGTAAAGTTGTAATACTTTTTCTGGAAATCCGTATCGAGCACCACCATCTGGGCAAAGCCGAGCGGCAGAAAGTGCATGGAATAAACGCCGGTCAGCTTGGCCAGCATGCGCTGTCCGAATCCGGGCTGCCCCGTGAACGAAGTGTCTTCGGGGCCGTCGGCCATATCCAGCCGGCCCAGGAAATAATGGTCCTTGACGGGCTGGGGGTTGCCGTCGCTGTCCGCTTTAAGGTCCTGAATATAGGTCTCAACCATGGGATGCATGTGGCGCATCTGGGCGAGGAACAAGTGCTCGCGCTGCACCACGCGGTCGATCACATCCCCGAGGGAGGCGGCAGAGGATTGCGAGGCAGCCGTGTCTTGCGCGGCAACGCCAAGGGCCGGCACAATCGGCCGCGAAGTGGCGGGCGCAGCCTGCGCGCTGGCCGGCACAATCCCAGCCCCTACGAATAGAAACGCGAGAATAAGTGAATGCAGATTTCGCATAGGAATAGTAGTCAAGAATTTATGCTATCTGAAAGACCACGTGCAGTACCACCGTCGAGTCCGAAGGCTGGCCATCGCGCAGCGCCGGCTTGAAGCGAAGCTGCCCCGCCTCTTTCACGGCTTCCTCATCCAGCCCATGTCCCAGACCGCGAACCACGCGCAAGACTCTGACTTTGCCCGAAGCCTCCAGCACCGCTTCCACCAGCACTTCGCCTTCGACCTTTTGCTTCCGGGCGTCCTCGGTATAGATGGGGACGGGCTTCCAAAGGATTTCCGCGGGCACGATCTTGGGCGCAGTCGTTTGTGCCGTGTGCGATCCGGAGGTTGGAGGCGCAGCCACATCCGCGCTTCCAAACCCAGCCTGCTGAACCACCGCTCGCTGAACTGGCCGCGAGTCGCTGACCGCCACGCCGTTGCCGAATCCGGAGCTGACCACCACGCCACGAGCCCCATTGGCTCCGCCGGTGCCATTGCCCGAGCCCGGTCCGGTGGGCATATCGAACGATCCCAGTTGCGCGATCGTGATTGGTTTCCCCACACTGGCTTTGGCGGGTACGCCATGCGGATCGCCGAAGCCTCCGGTCTGTACCTTCTCCGGCGCGAGCGCGATCGTTGGAGTGGCGGAGCTCCCGGAAGAGAAAACGTTGGTCTTGACCGGAGCGCGCGGAATCACCGGCTTCGGGACCGGCGGTAAGTTCTCCAATTTTTTCGCGGCGATCACAACCTCGGGAGCGGGCGCATCTTCCATCTTGATTTTCGGTTTTGGTTGCGGCGCAGGAAGTCGCAACGCCTCCACCGGTGGATCGAGTTCGGCCACTTGCGGTGGGGGAGTGAATCTGCGAATCGGCTGAGGCTGATGATTCACCGGTACCGGTGTCGGCACCAGTTCGATGGCGTGATAATCACGCACCGGATCTTCCAGAATTTCAGGGTGGAGTAGACGCACCCAGACCAGCAGGGCCACGGCCGCTGCCTGCACGCCAAAACTAACAGCTACCTCGGACCAGGGCTTCTGCGGCTCCGGTAGGAGAGAAAAAAGGCCTGGTTGGGAGACGGATGACCCCATAATTGCGCCCCTGCGCTTGTTCCTATTTTAAAGCCCAATTTTAGAACCCGGCTTACGAGCGAAAAGCTCTCCGCCAGGCCGAAATTCGTTGGGGGAACCTGTTGCATCAGCTCCCCGGGGGAGAACCAGGCGGGCTGCCTGACCCTGGAATAATGCACGGCAAAGGCCACTTTCGGCTTTGCCAGTACTTCGATAAGAAACGCTATATCAATAGTTTACACCTTCCACGGTCGCAGGTGGGCTGGCTGTGAAAATAGGGTAGCAAAAAAAATACACCTTGGAGGTGAGATTTACTGCTGCTGGCGCCAAGTGCATCCCCAGCCCGGCGCAGGCGCAAACCAGCAATCCGGGGCGGCAGCGCAGGATCTGACGGGCTAGCGGCGGGCGACCGGGCAATGAACGATCTGGCAATGAACGACCTAGCAATGAACGATCTTGGCGTTCTTGATGCCCCGCGTGGCGTTGCGCGTGTCGACCACCAGTTGTGCTTCCTGAACGATCTGTTTGCAGTCGTAGTCGGAGTGGTCGGTGACAATGAGCACACAATCATACTGGCCCAGGTCCTTGAGTTCCGTGCGCTTCATCTGCAAATCGTATTTCCTTCCCTTGCCGATGAATGGGAAGTAAGGATCGTGGTAGCTCACCACCGCGCCGTCTTTCTGCAGCAGTTCGATGATGGTAAGCGCGGGGGATTCGCGCAGGTCGTCAATGTCTTTCTTGTAGGCCACGCCCAGCACCAGCACGCGTGCGCCATTGATCGCCTTCTTGTGGCGATTCAGCGCTCCGGCCACCGACGACAAAACATGGTACGGCATGTTGGTGTTGATTTCTCCCGCCAGTTCGATGAAGCGGGTACGAAAATCCCATTCCTTGGCTTTCCATGACAAATAGAACGGGTCCACGGGAATGCAGTGTCCGCCCAGTCCGGGGCCGGGATAGAAGGGATGAAAGCCGAAGGGCTTGGTGGAAGCAGCGCCGATGACCTCCCAGATGTCGATTCCCATACGCAGGCACAACAGCTTGAGTTCGTTGACCAGCGCGATGTTCACGCAGCGGTAAATATTTTCGAGGAGCTTGGTCATCTCCGCCGCGGCGGGCGAAGAGACGGGAACGGTGCGGTTGAAAATGGCTCCATAGAGCGCGCCGGCAAGTTCCGAAGCTCGCGGATTCAATCCGCCGATCACTTTGGGAATATCGCGGCGAGCCACGCTGGTGTTTCCCGGATCCTCGCGTTCGGGGGAGAAAGCGACGAAGAATTCGTTCGCCGCCACTTCCGCAGCTTCTGTTCCGCGCGCGGCTTTCAGGCCGGCTTGGTTCTCTTTTTCGAGAATCGGTACCATGACTTCTTCGGTGGTGCCGGGATAAGTGGTGCTTTCGAGAATGACGAGCTGTCCGGCGCGCAGATGAGGAGCGATGGAGTGTGTAGTATCGGTGATGAAGCTGAGATCGGGTTCGTGATATTCGTTCAGCGGGGTGGGGACGCAGATGATGACGGCGTCCATCTCGGTGATCTGCGCATAGTCGGAGGTCGCGGTAAAGCCGTGAGCCTTCGCAGCCTGGATTTCTTCGCTGGTGATGCGATAGATGTAGGAACCGCCCTTGGCGAGGGTGTCGACCTTGCGCTGGTCAATGTCGAAGCCCGTAACCTGGAACTTCTGCTCGCTGTACAACAGCGCGAGCGGTAGTCCGACATAGCCCATCCCGATGATGCCAACTCGGGCCTGGCGCTGCTCGATCTTGCTTTTCAGTTGGGCTACAGAGGTATCCGCGGCAGAAGTCGTCATTGTCGAATAGGCCGTCGTTTCTTTGAGATAGAGGGGGAAGGTCCTGAATGCGGCGGTCGAAAACTAGTTTTAACCAGTCAATTTTAACATGGCGGTGGTGGGCGCATTTTACAGTGGCCCGGCTTTCGATCAGGCAAGAAGACCACATCGCACCTAGGAGCCTGAAAACAAATGGGATTAGCAGGTAAGCGCCGGGTTTGGATGGTAGCCGGCCTGGTGCTGGCGGTCCTCCTGGGACGGTTTGCGGCGAAGGCGGCCAGCTTTCTGGTGGTGGATGCGCCGCGCTCCTCAGACGTGATTGTTGTGCTCGCGGGAGAAACCGACCGGCGCCCGGCGCGCGCGCTGGAACTTCTCGAGCAAGGGTATGGAAAGCGGGTGCTGATTGACGTTCCCGCCGAGTCCAATATCTACACCTTCACGCAACTGGAACTTGCACAAAAATATGTGCAGAGCCTTCCCGAGGCCGCAGCGGTGAGCGTGTGTCCGACCGTGGCGCTTTCGACGAAAGGCGAGACCGAGGATGTGGAGAAATGCCTGATGCGGATGAACGCGGGCACGGTTCTGATTGTGACTTCGGAGTTCCACACGCGCCGCGCCTTAAGTATTTTCCGGCAGGAATTGCGAGGCAGAACGTTTTCCGTGGCCGCAGCTTACAATGGCGCGCAGTTCGGTACGCACTGGTGGACGCGTCGGCAGTGGGCGAAGACTGTGCTGGATGAATGGTTGCGTCTGCTGTGGTGGAGCGTGGTGGACCGTTGGCATTAAAACTCCTGTGTCAGAAAGTTCGACACGAGCGGCGCGGCGGCGCCCCAAAATTCGAGTTCAACACGATTCAAGTACGAGACACTAAAGTCTTCCGCACATCGTGACCGCCGAGTTTCGGGGCGGAACACGATGGCAAATGCGGAAAGTTTTCCACCGAAGAGCCGCGTCCAGAGCACAAAAGCCATTGACTGGCAATCCATTTGGGGGGTAGGATTCGACAAGGTCACCAAAACAGTTATTAACGGAGTGTGGGAATGGGCCAGTTTTGTTTCCGCAGAATGGTAAGTTACGTGCTGCTGTGCTTGCTTCCCGCTTCAATGTTTGCCGCTGAAACCAATGCGGCCATGCTCTATACCAACGGGACAGCATGGGTGAACGGCGCACACGTACCTCGCTTTTCTTCGGCCATTTTTTCCGGCGACCTTTTGCAGACCCGCTCTGATTCTGTGGCCAATATCACGCAAACGGGTTCCAGCATTACCGTGCTTGCCGATTCCCTGGTGCAGTTTGAAGGCTCCTCTTTGAAGATTGAGCACGGTGGGCTGACGGTTTCCACTTCCAAGAGCGTGGCAACCACGGCAGGAGATGTGAAAATCGCTCCTGCGACAAGCGCCTGGACGGAGTTCACCGTGACTGATGTGGATGGCACGGTGAGAATTGCCGCGAGCAAAGGCGATCTCTTGATCACCGACGACACTGGCTCGGCAACTCTGCAGCAGGGCCAGGACACGACCCGGCAAGAATCGCCGGACCAGGTGAACAACAATGACCAGCAACCCAAGGAAAAGAAAAAGAAGAAGCGCGCTGCCGGAGCGGCTCCCGCCGCCGGCGGCGGCATACTGAATTCTCCCATCGCGATCGGAGCAGGCGCGGCGGCCATCGCCGGGGTCACGACCTGGGTGCTGCTCCAGAGCAGCAATCCCGCGAGTCCGTCCACTCCGTAGGGCATCCTCATTTCTCTAGGGCCCTCATTTTTATCTTCTTGGCCTGAGTCGGCGAAGACTGGTTCAGCGCGGTTGGTTCAAGGAAAGCCTGAACCACAGGGGGACAGAGAGGTTCACAGGGTATTGCTGGGGTCCTGAGAACCCACGGTTTTGTAAGTCAGGGTTTTTGCAAGTCAGGCTTTTGGAAATCAGGTTTTTTCAGACCACTTCGGAGGCTGGCAGTGTCTCTTCCGCGGGCGGCTGTACTGGCTTGCGCTTGCGTTTGGGGACCACCATCGGCTCGGATGCTGCGATCGTGCAGAACACATAGAAAAGCGCGGCGTTGGCGGGAATCTCCAGATTAAAGTCGACGGCGCTGTGCACAAGGATGCCTGCGATCCCAAGGATGCAGGCCAGCGTGACCGCTCCCCCAACCTCCGAGGGCCAGTTCCGCATCTTTTTTCCAGCTCTGCGAAAGAGCACCACCAAATACCAGACCACAGTGCCGAAGCCCAGAAGCCCCATTTCGACCAGCAGTTGCAGGTAGTCGTCGTGCGCCTGGTTGATGAAGAAATTGGTGAAGAACGTGCGAAACTGGGGATACGCAACGGGAAAGCATCCCAATCCCCAGCCTAGAACCGGCCGCTTCCAGAACATGCGTAACCCGTCGCGGTTGATCTGGAAGCGCATGTCGTTGGAGATGTCGCTATGGGAACTGTGCATGGTGGCCAGCCGGCGAGTGAGTTCTTCACCACCCAACCAGGTCAACAAGCCAGCCACGAGCAGCAGAAACAGCCCCAATGCTGCTGCCCTTCGCCAGTCGTAACGCTGCCTTACCAGGGCGACGACCAATACGAACAACTCGGCGAGCAGGGCCAGCATCCCGCCGCGCGATCCGGAAAGAAAAATTGTCCCTGCCATCACCGCGGCCGTGCAGGCGGCGGCGATCCGTTCCTTGTGAGAAGCGATTCGTGCGAGCGACACCACCAGCGGAATCGGAATGAGCAGTTCCATGAGCCCGGCGTAGTGGTTGTGATTGACGTAGGGGCCGTAGATCCATCCGCCCAGGCGCGGCTGCCGCAACCAGTAAAGCCGGCCGTTGGGAGAAATGCCCTGCAGCAGCGCAAAAGCGGCAACCGCGGAACCGTAAATACAGAAAATCAGGGCCAGTTTGCGGGCCTGAACACCGCGCAGCAGAGTCTGCGACGACAGGAAGCAAAGAATGGCGTAGGCGACGAACAACAACGCGCTGGAGATCGTATCGTGCGGGTAGGCGCTAGAGCGAAACACGATTTGCGCCAGAACCAGCAGGCCGAAGACCGCCATGGGGAGAAACAGGGGATTCGGGGCGATTTTGATTTCGCCGTCAATCCATTGCTTCGCGATCCAGACCAGAGCCAGCAGAATCGCGCCGGCCTCGAGCGCGAACATCGACCACGGCTCCGTAGCACCGAAAGCCAAGGGACCAAACATGAGGAGGCCAAAGGTTCCGTAGAGCAGGCCGGAGCCGATCTTTTCGGAGAGTGCGTCGGACAGCGCGCGTCGCTTGGCTTCGGCAGTGTTGGCTAAAGGTAAGGGCATGAAATCGGTTGTGTGCGGCCGGTAAAGGCTTGCCTACGCCTTCCTCACAAGGTGGAAATCGCCGACCCAGAGCTTACCACGGATGGGGCTGCCCTCCGGCAGGCGGCGGATGTGCAGCACCACCAGGCTGCAGTCCGGCCCTGTGGTGAACTCGCCGGCGGCGGACTTCCAGAATCCGGCATCCTTCAACTCGTCGCTCTCGTAATAGATTGCATGGTTATACATGTCCTGTACGGTGAAGTGCGGTCCGCCGGCGCCGTCGAATTCGCCGGTCTTGTAGTAGCCGGTAAACGCGTAGGTAGTATTGGGCTGGACGGGAATGTACTGGAAGAATCCGGCGTCACTCACGCGCGGGCCGTCAAACGTGACCAGCAGGGAACGCCGTCCGCCGTGAAAATCGCTGGGATCGAGGGTTAGCTCGACGCTCGGCTGCTTTTCATATTGCCAGTCCAAACCGCCATTGAGCACATCGAGATTGAAGTTTCCATTCACCACCAGGTTGTGGGCCGAGGGCAGATATCCCGAGAGTCCCAGGCGGATGGCCGCTTGCTGCCACACGAGCAAGGCCTGGTCCACATCTTTGTGCAGAATCAGATAGTGAAAGTATTCGAGAACATATCGCAAGTCGGGCCGGTCGTTCGCCTGCATGAGAGCAGCCCAGGCCTTGGCGGTAGCCGAGGTTTCGTTCTTGGACATCAGCAGGCTGAGGAGCGCGACGTCTGCATCCACGTGAGGCGGGACGACGTCACGAAGGAGTGCGTCGACGTCGGGCTCGATGCGCCAGCAGAATTGAATAGCTGACTGGATCAGGGACGGGTCAGTGCCGAGGACGACGCGGAATTCGCGCAGAGCTTTTTCATTTTCGCCGCGAACCAGATAGAGGTTTGCCGCCTCCCACGCCACGTCGGGGGTGGTGGGATCGGCCTCAATGGCACGCTCCAAAGCCGCGGTTTGGCTGGGAATGTCGCCCAGAACCTGGTAGGCGCTGGCCAGATCAAACCAGAAACGCGCGGAATGCGGATTGAGTTGGACCGCAGCGCGATAAGGCTCAATCGCCGCCGACGGGTCATGAGCGATGAGATAGTAGTAACGGCCCAGACGGTCGCGGTAGTCCGCATTACCGGGGTCGAGCCTGGCCGCTCGCTGCAGGCCCGCGAGGTCGACGCGGTCACCGTACCAGGACGCCAGGCACTCCCGCCCGGCAAGGCTCAGGTAGGCCGCGGCAAGCGCAATAGCCACCACCGCAACCAGCCACTTCTGACCTGGTTTATTGAAAGGGATCTGCATATTTATGCCCGGGACACGTCCAGGCTAGGCGCTACTGGACGAAGCGGGTGGTTCTACCACGTGATCCTCTTCGTCTGAGGAGTCGCTCTCGTCGCGGTAGTACTGCGCATACTTGCCCTGATATTCGTAGTAGTAGTAGTAGTCGGGGGAACTCAGGTCGACCGCGTTCAGTAGAACGCCCGATACGCGAGCATTGACCTGCATCAGAATGTCTCGGGAACGGCGCAGAGCCTGCTTCGTAGTGCTTCCCGAACGGATCACCAGCACAATCGCGTCGGCACGCGGCGAAAGTACGACAGCGTCGGTCACCGATAAGGTTGGAGGCGTGTCGAGCACAATGTGGTCATACTTGTCGCGCAGCTCGGCCAGAACATCTCGCATGTTCGTGGATGCGAGCAACTCGGCCGGGTTGGGCGGCGGAGTTCCGGCAGGCAGAACGTCGAGGTTAGGAAGGGTAGGAGCCACCGTGATGGCCTGCTTCAAAGTGATGCTGCCGGTGAGCACGTTGCTCAAGCCGCTGCGCGGACCCATGCCCAGCGTCTTATGAATGCTGGGGCGGCGCAGGTCGCAGTCGATCAACAGAACACGCACGCCTTTTTGCGCCAGCACCACGGCACAGTTGATGCTGGTGGTGCTCTTGCCTTCCTGGGGCAGGGCGCTGGTGACCATGATGACCTTGGGCGGCGCTCCCAGATGGGAAAGAAGAAGCGAGGTTCGCAGAGCGCGATACGATTCCGCCATCTGCGATTGCGGCCGTACGTGAGTGATCAGTTCCACAGCTTCATTCGATGAAGCCAGCATGAGCCGTTTGGAGGCCGCGCCCTCGCGTGCGGTCTTCGATCCCAGAGGAATCATACCGAGCGGAGGCAGACCGGAGATGGCCTGGGCCTGCTCAGTGGTGCGCACGGTGTTGTCCAAACCTTCAAGTAGAAAGGCCAACCCAACGCCCGACGTCAAACCCAGCACAAATGCGAAGCCAAGATTGCGCGGCACGTTCGGTTCGACCGGATAAGTGGGAACCCGGGCGCTGTTCACAATCTGAAAATTGTTGGACTTCAGTCCCTCCGAAATACCCGCTTCTTTGAGCTTCTCCAGCAAGCCTTCATAAAGCTGGCGGTTGGTTTCAAGGTCACGTTTCAGCAGACTGTATTCGATTGCGCTTTCATTCAGCTTGTTGGCCGCTTGTTTCTGTTTTTCCAGCGCTTGCGCGAGTAAGTCTTCCCGCCCCAGGGCCGCGGTGTATCGGCCCTTCACCTTGCTGGCAATCTTTTTCATCTCGGATTTAAGCTGGATGTCAATTTCCGCCAGCTGGTTATTCAGTTGAACAAGCTTGGGGTACGACGGGCCAAACTGTGTGTTCAGGTCCGCAACCTGAATTCTCAGGTCTGCTTGTTTCGCGCGCAAACTCTCGAGCAACCCGGAGGCACTCTGCCCTCCCGCACCTGCGTCTTCAAGCCCCCCGGCGCTGGATGCGATCGCGTCCGGATCGCCGGACTCCAACAGACGGTAGAAGGCTTCCTTCTGCATACGCTCGGACTCCGCGAGCGTGAGGGCCCGGTTCAGCTCATCCAGCTTGGCGGTGGTGATGTTCTGTTTTTCGTCGATACCCAGAATCTCGTGCTCCTTTTGGTAGCGCACTAGTTTTTCCTGAGACGTTTCCACTTTCATCTGCAAGTCAACGAGTTGCTGGCCGAGCCAATCGGAAACCTGCATCGTGTTATTGAATCGGGTTTTGTAGTTGTTCTCCTGGTAATCGCCCATCAGCTTGTTCACCACATTCTGGGCGGTCTGCGGGTCCGCGTCCCGGAAACGAACTGACATGATGCGGGAATTGGGGATGAGGCTGATGGTGAGCCTTCCCTTAAATGACCCCAGAAGTGAGGAGGTTCGCGAAGGGTCTGCCTCCAGCGGATCGGGAGCCAGATCCAGCGAAGATGGCAATGGCGAGACCGGTGACTTTCCTCCGAACTCCGGCTGCCGATCCAGGTTCAGTTCCTTGATGACCTGGAGAGCCAGAAGATCGCTCTGCAGAATCTTGACCTCGGTCTCCATTTCCGTAGGGTCGTAATAGTCGAAGCTGATGGCGTTGGCATCTTTGAAGTTGAGCGACGAATCCGGTTTCTTCACGGCAATACTGCCGGTTGCCTCATAGATGGGAACCTGCCTCAGAGTGGCAATGGCGACCACGGTGAAGATAGTCAGCAGGCAGCCGACGACGATCCACTTACGCTTGATCAGGACGCGGAGATATTCGCCGACGGCGGATTCCTGCGGGGGGAGGTCGGAGTACAGACGCGGAGATCGTCCCACGTCAATGGCTGCCGTGGGCTGCAATTCGCGGATCGCCGCGTTATTCGCCTGTACCAGAGGTCCCGAATCCATGCCTGCTCCTCAACGAATCTGTAGACGCCTCAGGGCCCGGCCGGAGCCGGCCTGCATACCCAACCAAAAAGTTCCGGTCCGGCCCGAGAAGGCTGGTTCGTCGCGCAGGAGTTTCTTTCGCAACTCGATAGCTGGAGAGTTCGCTGGTCATTCTAACATCGGAGGGCTGGAAAACCATTGCGAAAATTGAAGCCGGGGCGCGGTTTTTGCCGGCCGGGATTCCGGCAGTGGATTCATCTTCCCCGCCGTGGTGGCCTGCTCGTAGCGGCGAGCGTGCCAGATGCTTGCTAACGTGTTTTCTGATATCTTGCGGGTTAGATGATTGACGCGCATGCGGCTCCGCATAGCGTTCTGGGTATCGTCCCGGCGCGCGGCGGATCCAAGGGAATTCCTCGAAAGAACGCCCGCTCGATGGCGGGGAAGCCGTTGTTGGAGTACACAGCACACGCTGCGCTAAGCGCCTCTTCACTTTCGCGGATTTTGCTGAGTACGGATGATCCTGAAATTGCAGCCATCGGTCGGGCCGCCGGGCTGGAAGCTCCATTTCTGAGACCCGCTGAACTTTCGCTGGACTCGACACCCATGGTTCAAGTTGTCTCGCATGTTGTTGAGTGGGTTCAAGCCCGTGGTCTACGTTACGAGGCAGTGTGCGTTCTGCAGCCGACCAGTCCACTGCGCAGCCCAGCTACCATCGACCGTTGTGTTGCGCTGTTATGGGAGCGGGATGTGGACAGCGTCATCTCAGTTCGGCCAGTTCCGCCGGAATACAATCCCCACTGGGTGTACTTTGAGTCGTCTACCGGTTTGCTTGAGCGCAGCGTCAACGGGCCAGAAATCTTTTGTCGTCAAGAGCTTCCTCCTGCTTACCATCCGGACGGCAGCGTTTTCGTGACGCGGACAGAAGTCGTAATGGGAGAGCATTCACTAAGAGGCAAACATATGATCGGCGCCGTGTCTCCTAAGCGTGAAGCTGTTGACTTGGATACCGAGGAACAGTGGCGAGAGTTGGAACAACAGTTGCAATCCGCGTACCAACAGGCGCATTAGTATTCTGCGCACTGCGTGCCAGTTGTCATTCGTCACCCCATGTCACACGTTCTCACTCTTTGCGGAACTCACAGCGATTTGACGGCCATAAGCGGACCCGCAGGTCTTCTTTGTGAGCTTGCACCCGATAGCCCATGGTTGAAAGGAATTGAGCCCTGCTATCGGCCCGATGAATTATTAGGATCCGCCGACAACGCGATCAGCGTTGCTCATTCCGTCGTTTCTAAGCTGATCGAACATGTTGCGGGGCTGGAAGGGCTTCCACGGCTGGCCACTATGGAGGAGCCACTCCTCGAACAGGTCAGTTATATCGTGCAGGCTCTGCACCTCGACCGTTGGATCTGTTCGCGTGGAATTTCCTCGTGCCGGTTTGATTCGTATTCTCCTTGGTTTGATCGACTGAGGCAAATTCGGGCATTGACGGGGTCTAGGTATGAATTGACGGCCAGCGTGCCGTTCGGTCGGACGAACTGGGTCGAGCGAGGCATCTTGGACCTCCGGAAATCCATCGGAAGACCTTCGGAGCTGTTTCGCCGCTTGGCCCCAGTGCGGTCGCGTGTTCTGTCATCGATTCGCGTGCGCGGGTTAGCGCGTAGTGCGCCGCACGGAGGAATTTGGTTTTATTCAACAGCGTACAACTACACCAAGATCGCACTGGACTACGAAGACTCCTTCCCGAACAAAATGAACTTTCTGGTGGAAGATCCAACCACCGGAGGCAAGGGTCTTTCTGAAATCGGTCGAACCGCATACCCCCTTTATGCTTGGTCACGAGCTTCCGATATTCCTTCGGACTCAGAGGTCCGCAGGATAGGTAGGAGCATAACCGAGGCGCTCGCTGGTCTCCCGCTTGCCGCCGAGGAGAGTCTACTGCGCACCGTTCTTCTAAAGGGCGAGTGGTGGGATCACTTTCGAAGACGGGTATTATCCTTCCTTCTTTTTCACGAACGCACCCTAGAGCGGTGGTGTGAAGCGGTTGTCCCCGATATGCTAGTCGTTGGGAACGCTGGTTGGGAACGGGCTCTGCTGCAATCCCCGATTGCGCAGCGCATCCCCTCTCTGATGCTGCAGCACGGGATCATGCATTGGGTGTATGCCGTTGCCGATCAACCAGTCACGTACTTTCTGATCAGGGGGAAGTTTTTTCAGAATCTCCTAAATGATCGGCTGAGACAGAAGACGATCATATGCAATCATCCAGAGCGGACAGTTCCAACTTCAGAACGGCGCGCGAGTTCGAGGCAAAGCATTCTCTTCATCACCATGCCTTACGCAATAGCGCCTCTTTTCCATCGCGCTGACTTGCGGGACATTCTGCGCTGTATGCTGCGAGTCTCGTATCATTCCGGAAGGCAATTGCTGATCCGTGTGCATCCCCTCGAAAGCATCTCCTCGTATCAGGAGCGCGTATCCGAAATTCAAAAGGAATCAGGGTTTCGCGGTGAGGTTATCTACTCGCAAGGACCCGGAGCCGAAGACATACTTGCACGCTCCTCTGTTGCGATCCTTTATTTTTCAACCATGTTTCTCGATTGCTTGCGTCACGGCATTCCCATCGTCAGTTTGGATTGGCACTGGTTTCCCAACAAAGGGCATTTTAAGCGGGCGGAGATTTTTAATTTTGCATCCGACTTGCGTGACCTTGAGCAATTAGTTCAGCGTGCCATCAAGGGTCAGCTCCCATCGCGTTCCGCATCGCTGAACGAATTTCTAGCGCCCGGCCGGCGAGACGAAATATCTCACCTCGTGAGCGAACTTTGTCATTCACGATCCCGGGACAGTAAAGTTGTTTCTTCTCGCTAGCGTGAAACGAGGCGAATGAGAAATTCCTCCCACTGGGGTGCGATATTGTCCCAGCTCCACTGCTTTGCCATCTCCGCACCTCGCTGACCCATCGCAAGCCTCGTTTCACGATCCTCGATCAAGACGCCCACATAGTCGAGAAGCTCCTGATCAGACCAGGCCACCAACCCATTTACTTTGTGAATCACAGTTGGCGCTTCATAAAAGCCGTTCAGCACTATCGGCAGACCACACGCGGCCGCCTCCTGCGTTACCTTCGGCACGCCTTCTGCACGGGAGGGCAAAACAAAAAGGGAGCAGGTGCGGAACTGCTCCGCGAGCGCTTCCGGCGAAAGCTCCCCCGGAAAGCTGAGGTTCTCGATGCCCATTTTGCCTGTTTCGAGGATGAGGCTGCGCCGCATTTCACCATCGCCAAACCATAAAAAGTCCGCTTGCTTATAGCAGGTTGCCAGGTGAAGAAAGACTTCTGGTTTTTTTGAATTCTTTACGGTTCCGCAGCCGGCAACTCGACAGCGGGCGGGTTCACGGCGCCCTCTATCGTGGAAGATACGATCTTCCACACCCAGTCCTAAGCAAGAGACCTTGTCTCCGTAAAGACTCCTACCAACCTGGGCAAGAAACGGACTAATCGCAACGATGTGTGTGGACGTCGCGTACATCCAGCGGATGCGTTGAACCGCAGCATCTGCCCCCGGCTGGCCAAAAACTGGGTGTCCGACCGCCTCGGATATCCGCTTTAAATCGTCGGCGCTTGCAATGATACCTTCTAGCGTGGCAATGACCGGTACTTGACGTGCGGTACACCGGCGAATGTTGAAGCCAGCCTTGTCGGCCCAACTGGGCCCCGGATAGAAGATAGCATCGAACTTTGATTGATAGGCCAGCGCCAGTTGAAATTGCCACAAACGGGAAGAGGAGATGCGATGTGTCTGAATGGCACTGTTGGTACGAATGCAATCGGGAGGTGCCTCTCCATGAGCCGCTATCCATCTAGCGCGGGGATCGAAGAAACGCGACAACATGGCCCTTGCATTCGAGTTCTGCGCGTTCGTATTTGTCTGGTCCATCCATCTTGGAACAAAAAACCGTAAAGGCAACTGGTTGGTTTCCATTCTGACGTGATCTGTGCGTTCTTCGTTACATTCTCCAGAGCGAACAGCCTGAGCCGACCTCGGAGTGCTCCGGCATTCAACGGTAGACGAGCGACGCAAACGCTGTTAGGAGGGCAGCTTACCGGCGAATCTCTCGGCGCGAATCAACCGCCCGTGCAACTGACTCGATTACATACTCCTGGTCTGATTGGGATAGGCCAACCGAGGAAGGCAAGCTAATCGCGCTGGCATAAAGCCAGTCTGCAATCTCGCAGGGAGAAGCCTCCAAATGGCCGTGCACGGGACTGCGATGCATGGGTTGCCAAAGAGGACGACTTTGGATGCCCCTCGACTTGAGCGCTTCCACCAGACCCCTGGCACTCATCCCAAATTGTTTCTCGTCCACCAAAATGGTGTAGAGCCAGAAAATACTCTCCGCCCAGGGGGCCTGTGGCATCCCTCGGACGCCCGGCACCTCGTGCAGGCCGAGTTCATAACGGGCCGCGATTTTTCGCTTCTTGGCGACGTACGCGCCAAGCATTTCGATTTGGGCGCAGCCAATGGCCGCTTGTATATTTGTCAATCGGTAGTTGTACCCCAGCGCACCATGCACAAACTCCACCGGATCGTCCTTCGCTTGCGTGCTAAGGTACTTGGCTTTAGCGGCCCAGTCCGAATTGGATGTAACAATCGCACCACCGCCTCCGGTGGTGACGATTTTGTTGCCGTTGAAGCTGAAACATCCAATATCTCCCAGCGTGCCGGCGAACCGTCCGCGGTACGTCGCGCCCAGGCATTCGCTCGCATCCTCGATCACAATCAGTCCAAATTCGCGGGCTAGAGAGACGATGGCATCCATATCGGCGGGATGGCCCAGGATGTGAACCGGCAGGATCGCTCTCACCCGCCTTCCGGTCCTACGATTGTGCAACTCGCCGTTCGAAACGCGACAGTGTTTTCTGACGAAATCCGATAATTTCTGCGGGTCAATCTGCCAGAACTGCTCCTCCGCATCCATCAGAACCGGCCACGCGCCTACGTATCGAATGGCGTTGACCGGGGCGATGAATGTAAGTGTCGAGACCAGCACCTCTTCATCCGGTTGCAACCCGCTGACCAGAAGGGCCAGATGCAAGGCTGATGTCCCACTGCTTGTTGCAACAGACCAAGGTGCCCCTACCGTTTGCGCAATCATTTGCTCAAACCGGGGAACATATTCACCAACGGATGAGACCCAGCCAGTATCCAGGCAATCTTTCACATACTTCCATTCGTTTCCTTGAATCTCAGGAGCCGAGAGCGCGATGGAGCCTGTTTCTGTACTGGACCTTGTCATATGCTCCCGATAAATCCCGCACCTACTCAGATGGCGTACGTTTCGGTTTGGTAGTTAGCTTGGTTGGATCGAATCCATGCCAAGGTCTTCTCTAAGCCCTCGCGCAAGCGGACTTCCGGACGCCATCTGGTCAACTCTTCCGCCAGGATGGTTCCGGCACAGAGGCGCTCCACTTCACTTTGGGCTGGGCGGACTCGATCAACCTCCTGAACCACGCGGAACTCCACTCCAGTCAGCGAACAGATCATCTGAGCCAGATCGCCGATTGAAATTTCCTTTCCTGCGCCCAGGTTGACAACCCTACCGATTGCTTTATCGCTCCCGGCTATGTGCAGGAAGCCACGAACCGTGTCAGAAACGTAGCTGAAGTCGCGAGTAGGAGCAAGATTCCCGATTCGAATTGGCTCATTCGCCAGAGCTTGCATCATGATGGTCGGAATGACTGCGCGGGCAGACTGGCGAGGGCCATAAGTATTGAACGGGCGGACGATGCTGATGGGAAGTCCAAAAGACCGATGAAACGACTCTGCCAGCTTGTCCGCAGCGATCTTGGTGGCCGAATACGGTGATTGCGCATGTAGAGGGTGGTCTTCCGTAATGGGAATCCGTTGTGCAGTGCCGTACACTTCGCTAGTAGACGTATGCACCACTTGCGAAACGCCCTGGTGCAAACATTCCTGGAGCACGTTCAGCGTTCCGACGACATTGGTGCTGACGTAGGAGGACGGAGAAACGTAGGAGTAGGGTATGCCAATCAGCGCTGCAAGATGGAACACGACGTCTACGCCTCTTAGTGCATTTTTGACGCTGTCCGCTTCGCGAATGTCACCCCAGATCACTTCAATGTCGGCTTTGAGATCGCTTTGTTCGAGCCATCCTTTTCGCCCCTGACTGTTATACCGAATCAACGCACGCGTCTTCGCTCCAGTCCTGGCCAGCGCCTCCGCCAAATGGCTTCCGATAAAACCGCCGGCGCCGGTGACAAGAACCGACTTCGATTTCCAATTCAACGGGCAACTCCCCAACATGGCGCATCCTGTTGAGCTCGCTCGTAGTCTTCAGGGCGCCCGATGTCGAGCCAGTATTCCCAGACGGGAAAGCTGATGACTAGGGCGCTATTCTTCACCATGAGATCGATCAGCTGAGGCATATCAAATCGTTGGCCAGGCGGAATTAGGCGTCGTGCAGCAGGCGAAACAAGATAAATGCCTGCGTTGACAAAAAATTTCACTCTAGGTTTTTCCGTGATCCCGGTAACGTTTACACCATTTGTCTCAACTACCCCGTAAGGGACGTCGAAGGCATACTCGCGAACGGCCACGGTCATGTCTGCGCCGTGCTCGGAGTGAAAGTTGAAGAGTGACCGAAAATCAAGTGCTGTGAGAATGTCGCCGTTGACTACCAGCAGAGGATGGTCGCCGGAGACGAGCGACAGCCCTCCAGCTGTTCCGAGTGGCTGCCCCTCAGCCAGATATGCAAGGTCAACGCCGAACTCCTCTCCATTCCCAAGGTGCGCCGAAATTTTCTCTCCTTTGTAGTGAGTGCTGATGTTGACCTTCGATATACCGGCCTGCTTTAACTGCTGCACCAGCCGCTGGATCAGAGGCTGGCCGCCGACATGAAGCATTGGCTTTGGTGTGTCGGCTGTCAGAGGCATAAGACGTTCTCCATAACCGCCCGCCATCACAACAGCCTGAAAAGGATTTTTTGGCTCGCCCACCAACTCATCAAGGACCGCGAGTTCGCATACCTGTCCTCGCTCATCCACAAGTGGGACTTGCCGAATCGACTCGGCCTTCATCGCTCTGATGATCACCTCTCTGGGGCTAGCGATGGGCAGAGTGACGGGTCGAAGTTTTCCCAGAGAACGAAGTCTTTCGATGAGAGTTGCGACGGGAAGATCGAGATTCAGTCCCGCCAGTACCGCGCGCCGCAAGTCGCCGTCGGTCAAGGTTGCTATCAGTCGTCTCTGTTCATCGACCACGAGCGCGATGCCCTTGGCGCCACGGTCGATATACAGCATCGCCGTACGAAGGCTGGACTCTTCGTTAAGGAGAATCTTTTCCAAATCCCGCATGGATCAATACAATACGCTAAAGCGACGACTTTTTGCTGGGTAGGAACTGGCGAATCCCAATAATATATCATCGATATCATCGAGCCGGAGGCCAGCCCGCGGGAGATGGTCGGGCTGAGCGACTGCTACTTCAATTGAGCTGGAGCGGTCGATAAAGAGACTTCTTCTTCCATCATCATGTCCATCAAAATCAGCGATAAACAGATTGGAGATGGTCATCCCTGTTTTGTCATTGCTGAGGTTGGCGTGAACCATAACGGCAGCTTGGACCTTGCCAAACAGCTGGTGGCGGCCGCGGCGACGGCGGGGGCGGACGCTGTCAAGTTTCAGACATTCAGGGCAGATGCCGTAATTTCCGCCAGTGCTCCCAAAGCGCAGTATCAGAAAGAAACCACTGGGCCCGCAGAACAGCAGTTGGAAATGGTGCGCCGGCTTGAGATGCCAGAGCACATGACACGATCGGTTGCCGCTTATGCTGCAACTCTCGGAATTACCTTCCTGTCAACGGGCTTTGATGAGCAAAGCATCGATCTCCTCGACGACATAGGAGTTCCTGCTTTCAAGATCGGATCAGGGGACGTTACGGATCTTCCACTTCTGGAGTTTGTTGGACGAAAGCAGAAACCGGTGATTCTGTCCACTGGCATGTCCTACCTCGATGAAGTCGGGAGCGCGGTGGCAACGCTGCTTGCGGCCGGATGTCCGGATCTTGCGCTTCTGCATTGCGTTTCCAGTTATCCGGCGGACCCGCAGGAGGCGAACCTAAGAGTGTTGCGAACACTCCGAGACACCTTCAATGTACCGGTTGGGTTAAGTGACCACTTTTTGGATAATGTGATTGCGCTCGCCGCCGTAGCCGTCGGCGCCAGTATTGTCGAAAAGCACATTACGCTGGACGTGAACCTCCCAGGACCTGATCATCGTATCTCCCAGTCGCCAGAAGGGTTTAAGCAACTCGTCCAATCCATACGAACGGTAGAAAGATCGCTCGGGGATGGAGTGAAGAGACCACACCCTGGGGAGCAGAATGTGCGAGATCTGGCGCGACGAAGCATCGTCGCGGCTTGCTCGATCGCCGAAGGAGCAACCATCACCCGTGAGATGTTAACGTTTAAGAGGCCGGGGACCGGGATCGCCCCTGCACAGTGGAAAGAGCTAGTAGGAAAGCGCGCTGTTCGCGACATCGCGTTTGACTCCTTGATCATGATGGGGGATCTGGCATGACGTTGCGGGTCGCAGTTGTGACCGTGGGAAGATCGGATTACGGAATCTACTTCCCGGTGCTCCGTCTTCTCCAGGGAGATCAAGAGATCGAGCTGAAACTGATCGTTGCCGCCGGTCACCTGGACCCTAAGTACGGAACTACGGTTCGAGAAATAGAGCAGGATGGCTTTCCTATCGCCGCCCGTGTACCGATGAGAATGCAGGGAGACTCCAGGGAAGAAGTGGCCAGGATTATCGGGATCGGCGTTCAGGAGTTCACGTCCGCATACCACAACACCCAACCGGATGTTGTGCTTTTGCTAGGGGATCGTTACGAAATGATCGCGGCAGCGATCGCGGCTCTCCCGTTAAGAATTCCGCTGGCGCATATTCACGGAGGGGAACTCACCTTCGGTGCCATTGATGATGCGATTCGGCACGCCATAACTAAACTCAGCCATATTCACTTCGCTGCGACGACCGAGTACGCTCAGCGCATTCGGCAAATGGGGGAGGAGTCCTGGCGGGTCCACATAACAGGGTCTCCGGCGATCGACTCCATCCGGTCGTTCGAGCCTATTCCGAAGGCCGAACTCGACAGCGAATTCTCCATGGATCTATCGCAGACACTTCTGATCACCTATCATCCGGTCACGCTTGAGGACAATGACCGTGGAAATCTTTCCAATCTGTTGGCGGCGGTTTCCGAGTCCGGCTACTCTCTTCTTTTCACCTATCCCAACGCTGACTCGCATAACACCGAAATCATTGAGGGTATCAAGGACTTTGTCGCCACCAGAAAACGCACGAAGCTCGTAACTAATCTCGGTCACCGCAAGTACCACAGTGTGCTGAGGTACATTGCTGCGATGGTGGGGAACTCAAGCAGCGGAATTATTGAAGCCGGGTCGTTTTGTCTTCCAGTGGTAAATATTGGAACGCGACAGGAAGGCCGAATTCGCGGTGCTCATGTCATAGATGTCGACGGGTCCAAAGACGCGATCCTGAAAGGGATCGCAACCGCCGTGAGCCCTTGCTTTCACCAGTCGCTGGTCGGTACCGAAAATCCCTATGGGAATGGGCGATCGGCAGAACGCATTGTGTCGCTGCTAAAGTCAATTGAGAGGGGGCGCAATCTGATTGTGAAGAAATTTGTGGATTACCCTCGTGAATCTGATACTAAGCCGCTATGAGCAATCTTAAAAACATTACGATTGTGGGTGCGGGGGGCCTGGGGCGCGAGGTTCTGGCCGTGATTGCAGAATGCAACACTGCCCGAGAGGAGTGGAATGTGGTCGGCTTTCTGGATTCAAATAGTGACCTCGCCGGCGCAGAATTGGATGGCGTGCCGGTTCTCGGAGGTGATGAGTCGTGCCACAAGAACCTCGATGATTCTGAGTGGTTTGTGTGCGCCATTGGAGACCCCAAGATCAGGTTGCAGATAGCGGAACAATTCTCGGCCCACGGCCGTAGATTCGCATCGATTGTACATCCCGACGTTCGTATTCCACGTTCAGTCCGGATAGGGCCTGGAACCATAATCATGGCCGGCACCCAATTTACTGTAGACGCGAATATCGGATCTCATGTTGTCATTTATGTGAACTGCGGGATAACTCACGACGTCGAAATCGGTGATTTTTGCATGATCGCAGCAGGGTGCAACCTGTCCGGCGGCGCCATTCTGGAAACCGGCGTACAACTTGGCACATCTGCATGCGTCTTACCCCGCCGGCGAGTGGGCGCATGGACGACCATAGGTGCGGGTAGTGTAGTCACCGATGATATTCCCGCCGAGAGCACTGCCGTGGGGGTTCCTTGTCGAGTGATACAAAAATGAACAAGAATTGCCGGCATTTGCCCCAGTGCGACGGTCGACCCGCCGCCTACCACGGAACACCCTTGGCCACGGCGGGCTCGGCCGAAGAGTTTGCCGATCGGTTGCTGCGAACTGCCGGTTCAAGCCGGAAGACCGTGAGCTGTTTTTCCGAATGAAACCAGCACATTGTAAACGATCGCAGTCAGGGCACGCCCCACCCGATATGCGGACTAGGAATCCACCTTGGCATTAACCTTGCGCCAACGTTGAGATACAATGTGCCAACGTGAGATTCGTCAGTCCTATCCTCAAGCACGCCATCTATCCCTCCCTGGCAGGCGCGGGATATTTTCGCGGGACATCGCGACGTGGGCTTGCGGTCATTACCTACCACGGTGTTCTGCCCCCGCATTACAAGCCGATCGACCCAGGATTCGACGGCAGCCTGATTACCGCGGAAGTGTTCCGCCGGCAGTTGCGCCTGCTCAAGGCCTCTCACGAAATAATCTCGCCGGAAGACATGCTTTCCTGGTGCAGGAACGAACGGGCACTGCCTGCTCGTGCTGCGCTTCTGACCTGCGATGACGGACTCTTAAGCAACCTCACGGAGATGCTGCCGGTGCTGCAGGACGAAGGGTTGCGCTGTTTGTTTTTTGTGACCGGCGCTTCCGCCGGAGAAGAACGAACCATGCTCTGGCACGAGGAACTGCTTTTGCTGTTCTTGCGCGCCCGGACTGGAAGTTTCAGAATCTGCAGGGATCGTTTTGAAATCGGCGGAGTCCTTGCTGGGATTAAGCAACGGCGGGTCTTGTGGTGGAATTGCGTCAAGCGTTTGTCGCAGATTGATGCAGAAAGCCGCAGGAGTTTCCTGCATGCAGTACACGAGCATTTTGGTTTAGAGAGCACATTGGAATTCTATCTGGCGAGCTATCCCGAGACGCAGCGACACTTTTGCCTGATGACTCGATCTGAGCTGCAGCAGCTCGTCGCAGCGGGAATGACAATAGGGGCCCACACCTTGAGTCATCCGGTTCTGTCGCAGATGTCGCCGGAACTGGCCTGGAGCGAGATTGTGCAGGGCCGCGCAAGGCTGGAAGCGGCGATCGGCAAGCCGATTTGGGCGTTTGCCTATCCCTTCGGGGATGCTGGTTCGGTGTCGGCGCGCGTGACCGCCATGGCCAAACAGTCTGGTTTCGACGCCGCGTTCATTAACATCGGCGGCGGACTAGGGACAGAGCTTCCTCTGCATGCGATCCCTCGTGTGCACGTGAATGCGGGAATGAGTTTGTCGGAGTTTGAAGCTCATGTATCCGGTTTCTACGAGACACTACAGCGCAGGGTGAGGAGGAGCCCGCAAACCGGCGTGCCCGGTCTTGAGGCTGTAAGCGCTTAATGTTGGATCCGACCGCGGAGACCAATCTTCAAACTTACGACTCGCCCGAAGTAGCCCGATACTACGCCTCGCTTGTCTATGTGACTCCCTGCGAACGGTTGCTCTTCGACAGCTACATCAAGCCTGAAAGCAACATCCTGGATTTGGGAGTTGGCGGAGGGCGAACTACGGCGTATCTCGCGAGCCGGGCTTCACGCTATGTCGGTGTAGATTACGCACCAGCGATGATCAAGGCCTGTCAGGCGAAGTTCCCCGACCTGGATTTCAGGGTTATGGATGCGGCGGACCTTTCCGTGTTCCAAAAGGAATCTTTCGACGCGGTAGTCTTCGCTTTCAACGGCATCGATTTCGTGTTGTCGGCCGATGCTCGCAGGGCTTGTCTGGAACACGTGCATCGGCTCCTCAAGCCGAATGGCTGCTTGATTTTTTCCTCCCACAACCCTCGGGCGATTCTGGTGTGGCGGGGCTGGAATCGCGAACGGCTGAGGAGGATCGCCGGCAGATTCTCCGGCCGGTCCGTATATCTGAACGCGATGTTGTTTGCGGGACTCACGAGCGCGCGGTCCACTATCGCTCTCGTCCAGTCGGCGTGGGCAAGCCTGCAGCGCTTTTTCAAGAGGGTTGTGTCGAAAACGTTCTGGCTGGGGGAGGGAGTTCTTGCGGATACCGCCCATGGGGGGCTATTGACTCACTACTGGATCCCGGCACGCACGGTAGACGTACTGACCGGCCTGCATTTCCGGATCGAACGTATCGTGGGGAATGAATATCCCCATCCCCATTGTGTGCTCTCGACAGATTGGTACTATTACGTGTTCGCCAAGCGTGGATGATCGGGTGAGTCGAGAACTTGCGTTTAGTCCTGCTCAGAGAAATTCCGGAAGACGAGAATCTGCGCCGCCAGTGGGATTCCCTGGTGGAGCGGGTGGAGCAGGCGCAGGTTTTTTATACCTACGAATGGGCTCTGGCGGTGTGGCGTACCTATTCAGCAACCTTGCGTCCGCTGCTTTTTCTGGGGTACGACGAACAAGAATCGTTGTGCGGAGTGGCAGCTCTGGCCGCCGATTCTTCGGGAAGACAGGCTTCCTTTCTTTGCGCCACAACTGCGGACTATTGCGACTTTCTCAGCCTGCCGGAACGGAAGGACGCTTTCGTGGATGCGGTTTTTGCTGAACTGAGGAGGCAAGGCATCGGAAGCACAGCATTCGCGAATCTCCCGGCCGAATCGAGCACGCTGGAGGCGATGCGCCGGGCCGCCCGGCAGCAGCGCTATTTCTGTTTCGCGCGTCCGGGCTATGTGTGCGCCCAGGTGTCGCTGAACCTCCTCGAACGGCGCAAGGAAGGCAAGCTGGTCGCACCCGGCGGAAAGCGCTTGCGGCGTCTGGTCAATGCGATGGCACCTACCGCACCCGTGCGGTTCGACCATGCGCGATCGTGGGAAGCGCTGCAACCCCTTCTGCCCGAGTTCCTGCAAGCCCATGTCGCGAGATTTCTGGAAATCGGGAGGATGAGCAATCTCGCCCACCCGAAACGCCAGGATTTTCTGACGGAACTGGCAAGGCTTCTGTCCGAGCGGGGATGGTTGACCCTTAGCCGCCTGATTGCGGGCGAAAAGACAGTCGCATGGCATTATGGTTTCCAATTCCGGGACACCTGGTTCTGGTATCAACCAACATTTGACGGCACGTTGGAGCGCTATTGGCCGGGATTCTGTTTGCTCACGCACGCGATCCAGGAGGCGCTGGAGAATCCCGCGATGAAGACCGTGGATCTGGGTCTGGGGTCGGAGGCCTACAAGGCCAAGTTTGCGAATGCGTCCCGGGAAACCCTCTACGTAACCCTGCACAATTCGCTCCCGCGGCATTTCGGTTCGGTGGTTCGCGATCGTGCCGCGGCGGCTGTGAGGGCCCACCCGGCGACGGAGAACCTTACGGAGACGCTCAGGGAACTTGTGCAGCTTCAGGGCGAGCGTTTCCGGCGCGAAGGTGCCTGGAAGGCGCTGGCATGGAACGCGGGCCAGTTATTCCGGCGATTTTGGACGCGCGACGAAATATTTTTTTTTGAGGGGAAAAACCGTGGCGCGTCCTCCCCAATTTCCAGCCGCATGCAACTTCGGCCGATTGACCTGTTTCAGTTGGCCGCGGGGGCCTCGCGATATATAGACGATGCCGCAACGCAGGCGTATCTCTTGCGGTCCGCACGGCGGCTACGAGAAAAAAAGGCCGAAGGCTTTGTGCTGGTCGATACTAGTGGAACGCCTCTCCATTTTGCCTGGGTCGCGGAGTTTGCCGGATTCTTCCTATCCGAACTAAACGCCAGGCTGGAAACTCCTTCCCCAGATGCCGCGCTGTTATTCGATTGCTGGACTCCCGAGGCCGAGCGTGGCCGGGGCCACTACAGTCGCGCCATCGGGCTGATTGCGGAAAAAGTGCTCGGTGCTGGAAAGCAGCCGTGGATTTTCAGCGCAGCCAACGACACTGATTCCGTTCGCGGCATCGAAAGCGCTGGCTTCCAATGGCGCTATTCGCTGGTCCGGCAGAAAGTTCTTAACTGGCAGAGGGTCAAGGGACAACCGCCGCTTTCCGAGACAGCGCCACCTGCGGAGGTTTCGGCCCCCATCTGAGGGAGGTGCCGCGACATCGCATGCGCGTTCTTGTGCTTCATCCCGAGGACTTCCCACAACGCGGGCCCTGGCCGGCTCCACGCTGGGACCTGATCGTCGATCTGGGAGGGTCGTCCGCCTCGTCTGCCGCCTGGGAGGAAATGACTCATGCCTCCGTGTTGCGGGCGGATTCTTTGCGGAAGGGTGTGGAGGACATAAAGGTGAAAAAACTGTTCTCGCTGGGGATGGGCCGTTTGCGCGATGAAGAGGGATTCGACTGGTGGGGCCTTACATCCATGTCTATCGTGCGGGAGGGCGAAGCGGTTCTGATTTTCCTCCGCATGATTCCGAAAATCGGCGAGAGTGCGGAAATCTGGGCGACGCGCCCTGGCTGGCCGGCCAGCGCCGAACCGGAAGCGCTTCGCCGATTATTGGGAAGAAGGTCACGCACGGGCGCCGTGGCGGGGCCTACGTTATGAAAGATCTGAAAGATCAAGCTGCCAAGGCTGACTCGGCTGCCGGCTTGTCCTATCCGGGCGTCGCCCGGCGCAGCGGCGGGGCTGAAGCGCTTGCGCCGCCGGTCGCCAGTCCAGATCCTGGCGCAATCCAAACTCAACAGTTTCGGTCCCGGGTCGGACATATCTCGCGGCAATCCGGCGTGTTTTTTGCCGGGACCATGTTCACCGCGGTTGCGGGCTACATCTTTCGGATCTATCTTGCGCGCACACTCGGTGCGGAAGCTCTTGGCATTTACGCTCTGGGAATGACGGTGGTAGGCCTGACTGGAGTTTTTGGCGGATTTGGCTTGACCTGGGCGGCCTCGCGTTTTCCGGCCGCTTACGCCAGCACTGGCCGCATGGAAGAACTACGGGCATTCATGGCGTGGAGTGTCCTCATCCTGATCGGGATCAACGGGCTGCTTGCCGCGTGCGTCGTGCTCGCGCGCCGCTGGGTGGCTGTCAATGTTTATCACACTCCCGCTTTGGCAGGGTATCTTCGTCTTTTTGCCTTGATCCTCTTTCTCGGGGCACTGACGACATTCTTCGGTCAACTCTTAACCGGTTACAAGGAGGTGGCGAAGAGAACCATCATCACGAACTTTGCAGGCGTCCTGCTGACCATAGTCTTCACCCTGATCCTGATCTTTTTTGGAGGCGGGCTTTGGGGCTATATCTTTGCCCAAGTTGTCAGCGCGCTTGTCGTGTTGTCTCTTCTGATTTGGACGACTTACAAGCTCACACCTGTCGCGGCCCGGTTTTCGCTGACAAGGATCGATTATCCGCAGCGGGAGATGTTCACTTTCGCAGCGGCTGCATTTGCGATGGACATCACAGGTTTTCTGTATGGCCAAACGGATAAAATCATTCTTGGGTTTTATCTGAACGCTCGATCGGTTGGAGTCTATGCGGTGGCAGCTACGGTGGTTGCTTTTGTTCCGATCGCGCTGCAATCGGTAAACCAGATATTTTCCCCGACCATTGCCGAGTTGCACGCTCGCGGTGACTTCGAGCTTCTGAACCGCCTATTTCAGACCTTGACTAAATGGGTTACTGGGCTGACGTTGCCGCTGGCTGCCGTAGTCATCTTATTTTCAAGAGTGCTGATGCGCGTGTTCGGACATGAGTTCGAAGCCGGCTGGGTTATCTTAGTGATCGGAGCCGCGGGACAACTAGTGAACTGCGCGACGGGATCAGTCGGGTATCTGCTTCTCATGTCAGGAAACGAGAAGAGGCTAGTCAAAGTTCAAATGACCATGGCCGTTGTCACCGTTACCTTGTGCCTGCTCTTTGTGCCTCGATGGGGTATCGCGGGAGCGGCCGGTGCCGCTGCGATCGGGAACGTAGTTTCTAATGTGTGGTGCCTTTTCGAAGTCAAGACGCATTTGAAGCTGTTTCCTTACAATCGCAGCTATTGGACTCTTGGCGTGCCCGCCGCGGTCACTTTAGCCGTAGCGGTCGGCCTCAGAGTCGGGTTGCGATCAGTCCGGGCGGACATCCCGGTCTTGGTGTTCAGCACGGTTTTCGTCTATGTCATCTTCGTCGGGACGGTTCTTCTTTTGGGCCTTGATGCAGACGACCGTCTAATCGCAAACGCAATCTGGTCCCGGATTTGCAATTGGTTCCCTGGGATTGCGGAGCGCGCTTCCTGAATTGCTCAGGCGTCACCTTGAGGATTAATGAAAGACCAATACTCGGTCGCTGAATTGCTGAAGATTGCCGATGCGAGGCTCTATCCCTCCATCACGCATGCGAGTTATCTGGTCCTACGCCGACGCCGGTTGATTTTCAGCAAATGGTTGGAGGGTATTCCCGGAGACCGCCTTGCGGTGTTGGATGTCGGAGGACGGTATCAGCCCTACCGCCCGTTGATCCAGCACCGTGTCCAGCGCTACCTCGCTCTGGATATCCAGAGGACGCCGCTTGTGGACGTGATGGGAAAAGGGGAAGAACTTCCCTTCAGGGCCGATACATTTGACCTGGTGTTTGCCACTCAAGTTTTCGAACTTTTTCCGGAACCTCGCGTCGTGGCCGCTCAAATCCACCGGGTCTTGAAACCTGGCGGACACCTGATGCTGAGTGTTGCCTCCATGTACCCACGTGTAGCGGATGAGGAGCATTGGCGATACCTGCCCGCGGGGCTGAAGTTTGCTTTGGGGCCATTCTCCAAAATCGAAATCGTCTCCGAGGTTACAAGCATCGGGGGCGCCTTGCGATTGAACGCCGCGGCCATCAGCATTTTCGCGAAGTATGAATTCGTCCGGCAGATTCTGCACCATACGGTTGTGCCAGTGCTGAATCTGGTTGGGCTGGTACTAGAGAACGCCGGACTTTCGACGAACGATCAGGTCGCGGGCAACTACAGCGCCCTGGCACAAAAATGATACGGGCAGACTGCCGCTTCGCGGGCAACTGGTAAACTGCAGAGGCTTCCCGGTAAGCTATTTTCATTTTCGTTGTCGTATGAAGACTGCTAGTCAAAGTAGAGGCTGTTATGGCAATTGTGATGGTCGATCCGATCGTGGCGTTGGGTCCGTCGCCTTGGGGCGTGGTCGGACCGGACGGCGCCCCCATCGCCGGGTTACTGCCGTGACGGAGATGCGCGAAGTTCGCCTGCCCGCGGAATTGTGCGCGGCTGCCGAAAAGAAATTCTCCCAGAGATTCGGCACCGTGGAAGAATTGCTGACTTTCATTCTCCGCGATTTGTCGCGCGACGAGGCATTGCAGCTCGACCACGCCGAGCAGCGCATCATCGAAGAGCGGCTGCGTGAACTCGGCTATATCTGAGGCGACCCCAGCCTCGCACCGATAAACTGCAGGCAACCGGCAGCTACAGCTCCTGCGCAGAAATGAATATCCTCCGAAACCTTTGGCACCGCGGCCTGGACCTGCTTCCCGTTGAAGGATTTCAGTTCGACCGACCCATCGTTGTCCTTCAGAGCGACGATTGGGGTCGAGCCGGATTGCGCGACCAGGAGGGGCTCGAGCAACTTGCCGCATCGGGTGTGGTTCTGGGCGAACGACCTTACGATTTTTACACTCTTGAGACCGCCGAGGACCTTGCCGCGTTGCGTGCGGTGCTGCGGGGCCATCACGACTCCGTCGGACGTTCTCCCGGCCTTGAAATGAATTTCATGGTGGCGAACCTCGATCTGCAGAAGATGGTTCTGGAGAATATGGACTTTGGGAAGTTGTCAGCCGGGGGATTCCAGCAGATTCATCTCCTTCCCCTCGCCGAAGGTCTTCCTGCCGGGTGGAACCGCCCGGGTCTGCTAGAAGCCTACCGCGAAGGCGTTCAGGAAGGACTCTTCTATCCCGCTTTGCACGGCACGACGCATTTCTGCCTCTCAGCGGTCGAGCGTGATCTTGCCGATTCCGCTGAACGCGGACACCTTCTGCGAACCCTATGGAAAGCCGGTACGCCTTACATCCACTGGCGCATGCCCTGGATTGGCTATGAATACTGGGATGCCGAAGCTCCGCCGGACGATCGATTCCTTCCCGCCAACACTCAACGGGATCTGATTGGCAAGGCCGTGGGCGACTTCGCCAAACTTTTCTCCACACTGCCGCGCTCGGCGTGCGCACCCGGCTATCGAGCGAACCACGATACGCACCGGGCGTGGGCGCAAATCGGAATCCGCGTGGCTCAGAACGGTCCGGGAGTCGCGATCCCACCTCATTTCGATCGTCACGGACTACTGCAGCTCTATCGCACGGTGGAATTCGAGCCGGCTGTAATCCGAGACTTCTCTCTCGATACTTGCCTCCGCAGCGCGGAAGCTTGTTTCGAGCGCAAGATACCGGCGATCGTGTCCGTGCACTCCATCAACTTCCATTCTTCCGTGCAAGATTTTCGCAGCCGCACGCTTCAACTCCTGGATCAATTTCTTGCAGCATTGGAGTTAGCTCATCCCGACGTGCTGTATCTTCATGGTGGGGAGATCTACGAAGTCGCGAACAAAGGCTCATGTGAAACAGCGCAAGGGGCGGTCTGTGTTAACGTCACTCGCAAATCTTTCACCAGGTCGCGAGTTGCGCCCCTTCAGGAATCCTGACTGGTCACGCTTGGACGGATTATGCAGAAATCAATCGTGCTGATCACAGTGGACTGCCTGCGAGCCGATCACGTCGGCTTCATGGGATATGACCGCCCCACCACGCCTTTCCTCGATTCTCTGGCCAGGGAAGCATTCGTTTTCCCCTCCGCCATTGTCGCGGGCGCACCCACCTACTATTCGTTCCCGGCGATCATGGCTTCGCGCTATCCGCTCGCGCTGGGTCGCGACGTGTTGGGCCTGGCGCCCGGAGAGACCAGCCTGGCTTCTGTCCTCAAGGGAGTTGGATACGCAACCGCGTCATTCGGCGCTGCCAATCCGTATATCTCGGCTCAGTTCGACTACGAGGAGGGCTTTGATACCTTCCGCGACTTCTTGGACGCCAAGGCGACGGCTCTGGTTGAGACGATGCCCATTCCGAACGGCAACGGTTGGGCGAGCCGAATGAACCGCAAGCTGCAGGAGCTTCGTCCACGCATGGGGCCGCTGGGCTCTGTCTATGATTCATTGTACTTTCAATACTGTCAGCGGTTAGCGACGCCTGCTCCCGGTTCGCTCGACGCGCTGCGCCGCTTTCCTGCCGCCGACGTGATCATCGACCATGCCCTGTCGTGGCTGGAGTCCATCGGGAAGCGCCCGTTTTTTCTTTGGTTGCACCTCATGGATCCGCACGCGCCTTACTACCCGAAAGAAAAGGCGCTGGAGCTCATGGGTTGCGATCCAATCACTCCTTTTCGTGCGCGGTATTTGAATTCTTACTGGAATCGGAGCGATCTCGGGCCCAAGAAACTGGGAGGTCACCGCGATTACATTGTCGCCCTCTATGACGCTGGCATCCGCTGGGTCGACGAGCAGATGGCCCGCCTCGTTACTGCGCTCCGCGTGTCCCAGCGCTGGCCTGATTGCATCTTGGCTGTTACCGCCGATCATGGGGAAGAGTTTCTCGACCACGGAGGCCGCTTTCACCCTCCCTCGCGGCTTAGCGAAGAATTGATTCATGTGCCCTTGCTCTTGCGCGTTCCAGGCTCCGAAAAAAGGGAACTGCCCAGGACTCCATTCAGCTTGCTGAACCTCGCCCCAACCCTGTTGGACGCAGCGAGGCTACCGATCCCGTCGGCGTTTCGCGGACGCAGCTCTTGGGCGCGGGTACGGGAGGGTGTTCTTCGAGACGAGGCAGCCGTCTCCGAATGCGTTGCGGGCTGCACCAACCCTTTTCAAAAAGAGGATCGTCTGGGACCTCGCGTGTTGGCGGTGCGAGAAGCCCGCTACAAACTCGTGCTCGAGTTCGATCCCCCGGCCGATCGTCTCTATGACCTGGAAGCGGATCCCGGCGAACACCAGCCGTTGCCCGCAAGCGCAGAGAAACCGGTGCGGCGCCGTCTTTTGCAACAAGCCCTGGAACACCTTCGGATCTCCGTCCGCGAGCGAGACGTAGGCTCGGGCCTGCAAGCAATGCTGCGCGAACTTCGGCTAGAATGGGCGCGGTCGTCTCCAGAACATTCCGAAGCGTGATGTTCCAAGTATGACGCTGTGACTATCAGAAACCAATGAGCCCCAAGCCGGAATACTGCAATTTTCGTGTGCTTGTGACTGGAGCTGGCGGTTTCATCGGAAGCCATATGGTAGAAGCCTTGGTGGGCGCGGGTGCGCACGGGAAGGCGTTAGTCCGTTACATCCGTCGCGGAAGCTGGGCGTTCTTCTGGAGCAGGTTGCGCCCGAGGTTCGTGACGCGGTGCCCTGCGGCCTGCCTGTGATCGCTCGCACCGATTACCGGCCAGAGACTGTCCTCGACGGACAAACCGGATATCTGGGCCGAAGTTCAGACGAGCTTCGGGCTCATGTGGAGAGGCTGATTGCCAGCCCCGAGCTCTGGAAGACTATGGGGCGCGCGGCTCGCATTCACATCGAGAAGTTCGATTGGGATCCCATCACTCGCCAATGGGAAGACATATTTCTGAGGCTCACACCGCGCAAACGGGCTGCGGAATGATGAGTTCACCGGGGGAGAGCATACCGCGCGGTGCGAGAGCACTCCACGTTCTGACGCTGACACCTTTCTATCCAACGGATCAAGACGATGCGGCGGGCTGCTTTATCTCAGAGCCGCTGGCATGGCTGGCAAGAGCGTGCATTCACAACACAGTCGTTGCGGTGCAACCGGTCTACCGAGGGGCCGTGCGCGCGCGCGAGTCTGCTATCACAGCGCGTTGGCTGCGCTATTTTTCTTTCCCGGGGGGCTTTGGGTTACCCAGCGCTGGAGCTTTTCTGTTCGCGCGCATAGTCAGCCAGGTTCGCAAGCTACACGCGTCGCAGCACATCGACTTAATTCACGCCCACGGGCCATTGCCTTGCGGCCACGCCGCCATGCTGCTAAGCACCGAGCTGAATATTCCGTACGTCGTTTCGGTTCACGGCCTGGATGCCTTCTCCACGGTGCAGGTCAGCGGACGAGCGGGCGAGTGGTGCCGCCGTATTTCTCAGCGCGTCTATCGCTCATCGCGGCGCGCCATCTGCATCAGCGAGCACGTGCGTGAGGCGGTGCTGGAGGGTTCCGGAGGGAGTTGCCGAACGTCGGTGGTTTATAACGGCGTCGATCCCGAGCTATTTGCTCCCGTCCCTGATCGAACGGCCGCCGCGCCTGTGATCCTCAGCGTTGGCAACTTGATTCCAATCAAAGGGCATGCTGCGCTCATTTGCGCGGCCGCCGCGCTGGCTGGCGAGTTTCCTGAGTTGAGCTGGGAGATCATCGGCGACGGCCCAGAACGTGCCCGCCTGCAAACGCTGTGTGCGCAACTGCAGGTCACGGAAAAAGTGCAATTCCTGGGAAGGCAGTCGCGCAAGCAAGTCGCGGCCGCTATGCAGAGCTGCACACTATTTGCGTTGCCCAGTCGTTACGAAGGACTGGGCTGCGTTTACCTGGAAGCCATGTCCACGGGCAAGCCCGCGATCGGTTGCCGTGGGCAGGGCATCGCCGAGGTCATTCAACACGGCTCGAATGGTTTCCTGGTCGGACCTGACAACGACAAGGAACTAAGGTTGGCCATCGCGATGCTCTTGAAAGATGAAACGCGCCGGCGCAACATCTCGATCGCTGCGCGCGATACGATTCTCGATCGCTTCACTCTTGCCCACCAGGCCGAGAGTCTCTTGCGAATCTACCGCGAGGCCGCGGAATGACGCGCCGTCTTGTCATCCTCACTGAAATCGTCGCTCCGTACCGCATCCCGGTATTCAATGCGCTGGCGGCACGCGGCGATGTTCAGCTCCACGTAATCTTTCTTTCGGAAAATGATCCCAGTCTTCGTCAATGGCACGTCTACAGGGAGGAAATTAGGTTCTCTTACGAAGTGTTGCCAGCCTGGCGGCGTCGCATCGGCAAATACAATGCGCTGTTGAACTGGGGTTTAAGCACTGCACTGCGCCGCGCCCAGCCTGACGCGCTCCTGTGCGGCGGGTACGCTTACGTAGCTTCGTGGCAGGCTGCTTTCTGGGCGAAGCGTCACGGTGTGCCCTTGCTACTGTGGTCGGAAAGCACTGCCCTCGATATTCGTCGTGGTCATCGTGTTGTTGAGTTCATCAAGCGAAAGTTTCGCCAGCGCTGTCAGGCCTTTGTGGCGGCGGGGAAGACTTCGCGGGACTACCTTCTCGCATTGGGTGCATCGAGCGATTCCATATTCATTGCTCCGGATGCCGTCGACGTGCATTTTTTTGCAGCCGGTGCCGAAGAAGCACGCGAGCGGGAGCGAGAAATTCGCAACCGCAACAACCTGCCTCCACGCTATTTCCTCTGTGTTGGGAGGTTGATCAGGGAAAAAGGGGTCTATGAACTTCTCGACGCGTATGCCAAACTGGATGCCTCGGTCCGCTCCCGGATAGGTTTGGTCGTTGTCGGGGAAGGGGCAGCGCGCCAGGAACTCGAACGGCTGGCGGCGGGAATCCAGCCCGGCGTGGTAAGGTTTTGTGGCTGGGTGCATCGCGAACAGATACCGGAAATCTATGCGCTCGCGGAGGCGTTCATGTTCCCCACTTACAGCGATCCATGGGGGCTGGTGGTCAACGAAGCGATGGCGTGTAGCCTGCCGATCGTGGCTTCGCAGGTCGCGGGATGTGTTCCCGATCTGTTGCGGGATGGCTGGAATGGCTTCGCGGTCCAGCCGCGCGACGTTGAAGGATTGGTGCGCTCGATGCAGTCGCTGTTCGATGATCCGGAATCGGCGCAGCGGATGGGCAGCCGGAGCTTTCAGCGGATTCAGGACTACACGCCGGAAAAATGCGCCGCCGGCATCGGTCAGGCCCTGGCATCGTCTCTGGTGAACCAGCATGACAAGTGAGCGCATCCTTGGGGTGCTGGCCATCCCCGTTCTGTTCCTGGCTTTGCTTTATGCTGCGGAAACTCGTCCAGGATACTTCACCAACTTCACTTATCTGGGTGCCATCCTCCTGCTTGAAATCCTGGTGGTTACGATCTGGCATTACGAAAAATGGTTCTTTGCCGTCTTGATGCTGACGTTTCTTTGGGCGGGCAGCGCCTTGCCGCTGTGGAGCTCGGGAAACGTGGTGCGCTGGTTTTTTCTGGGCTTCGGAGCGCTGGTGGGGATTGTCAAGTGGGGGAAGCTCGATCGGCGACGCCACTTTTCCGCCCTACAGCTCGTCGCGCTGCTCTGCGTTTTGTCGGCTGCGGTTTCCTCGATGGTCTCGACCCGCCCCGAGATGGCGCTCCTGAAGTCGTTAAGTCTCTTCTTATTGTTTCTATACGGTTCTTTCGGAGCCCGAGTCGCTCTGGCGGGCCGCGAGCCCGCCTTTTTTCGCGGATTACTGACGGCTTGTGAGGTGGTGAGTTATCTCTCGGGCTTTTTCTATCTGGTGGTGCGTTTCGAAGTTTTTGGCAATCCCAATTCTCTTGGGGCGATCATGGGAGTGGTCATCATCCCAGTTTTGCTGTGGGGCGTTTTGATCACGGAAGATCGCAATATCCGGCAGAGGCGAACCATCGCTTTGTGCCTCGCAACTTATCTGCTCTTTTTTTCCGTTTGCCGGGCCGGCATTCTGGCCTGCGCTGTGGCTGCTACCGTCCTTTGTGTCTTATTGCGTCGCCAACAACTGTTCCTCAAAGGCGCCTTTATTCTGGTTTTCCTTTTGACGGCCGTTGCTGTGGTGCAGCCCGCTTACTTCAATTCGTTGGTTTCGAGCTTTACCGAAGATCTAATTTACAAGGGCAAGCCCCGCGAACTGGGAGTGTTCGGATCGCGCAAGTCTCCCTGGGCCGAAACTGCCGACGTGATCCGAGAAAGCCCGTGGTTTGGCAGCGGCTTTGGCACTGATATCGTCGATGCTCCCACGGCCTGGGATTCGAACTTTCGCACCATTGAAGAGGGCAACCGCGAACACGGCAACAGTTACCTCGCCTTGGTCCAGTACGTTGGGCTTGTGGGAGTGATCCCGTTTGCGGTATTGCTCTTGCTGGTGTTGGGCCTAATCGTTCGCTCGTGTCGCTGGATCCGGCGTTCGCCGGATCCGCGCAATTACGCTCTTCCCCTGGTGCTGGTCTGCATCGCGGGGCTGGTGCATGCCGTCTTTGAGGATTGGCTCTTCGCGGTCGGCTACTACCTCACCGTCTTTTTCTGGACCTTCGTGTTCCTGCTTTATGACCTCCAGCCTCAGCCGGCGGAAGAGGCCGTTATATACGTGAGTGGTGGGAACCGTGCTTCGTTGGCTGCCCGCCCTGCTCCGCTGACGGCCAATCAATTGACTGCCAATCAGTTGACTGTCAATTCATTCGACGATAATCAATGATCCACCTTTTCGTGAATGCCCTGGCTGCCACTGCCGGCGGGGGGCTCACATACATGCGCAACGTGATCCCTCAGATCGCCGCCCGCAACGATGCGATGGCGACCATTTTGCTCGATGCAGGATTGCGCCGGGAATTTCAGATTCGATCCAACATCGAGTTTCTGGAGTGGGAAGGGACTTCCCGACCTGCTCTGCGTTTTTGGCTGGAGCAGCGCATGGTGCGGAGGCTTGCTCTCCACAGCGGTGCCGGTGTTTTGCTTTCCGCCGGAAACTTTGCCGTCTGGAATTCTCCCCTGCCGCAACTTCTGTTGAGCAGGAACTCCCTCTACACTTCCGGCGATTTCGACCGCGACCTTCGCGGGCGTGGGCAAACTCGCCTCTGGCTCGAAACTCGTCTGAAAGCCGAGTTCGCGAAATGGTCGATCCTCGCCGCCGACCGGGTTGTGGCTCCCAGCCAATCCTTTGCAGAAGAGCTGCAATGCTGGACCGGTGCGCCCATCTCTGCCGTTCACCATGGTTTCGATCGTGACACCTTTGTGCACGATCAATCGCCTCTTCCCGATGCCGTGCGTCAAAAGCTCGAATGCGCCGGCGGCGCGCTTCGGCTGTTGTTTGTCAGCCACTACAACTACTACCGCAATTTCGAGACGTTGATCCGCGCACTGCCCGCGATCCGGCGGCAACTGGCGCCGCGCCCGGTTCGTCTTTTTCTGACCTGCAAGCTTGCGCCGGGCGCCAATCCAGGGGCCTATCGCCCAGAGCGAGCGGCGGCCCTGGTGCGTCAACTGGACCTCTCGGAAGAAGTAGTCGAACTTGGTTCGGTTCCGTATTCGCTCCTGCACCACGTGTATCGATCGGCAGATGTCTACGTGACCCCCGCGTATGCCGAATCCTTTGCCCACCCCCTGGTGGAGGCCATGTCGAGTGCTCTGCCGGTTGTAGCTTCCGATCTGCCTGTCCATCGGGAGATTTGCGGCGACGCGGGCGTGTACTTCGAGCGCTTCTCACCGGAAGATCTGGCGCAACGGATTATCGCAGTTGCAGGTTCTTCGGAGTTGGCTAGTCAGTTGGCTCGGGCTGGCGTCGTTCGTTCCACCGCTTTCAGCTGGAAGCGGCACGTAGATCAGATCCTGTCACTCGCCAGCGAACTCGGCTCCCAATCAACGCTACACCGCGCGCCGGGCGCTGACGTAAAGACTATCGGCAACCTTCATTAATGCGGGAACCTTGTTGCTGAGACGGCGCAAGACCTCTGATGTGCGCACCAAGGCGCGATATCGGGCAGGGAGCAAATGAATGTCGTTTGGCTGCACGTTGAGAGAGAAGAAACCATCCACGCTCAGTTCGGACGGCCCAATGCTCGAGCTGAATGCCGCGAGCAATTCCGCCGGCTTCCAATAGCGAACTTCAAAATCCCGTTCTAAACGGAATCCGCGGCGCGCCTGATGGTACAAGCACCGCACCCCGAACATATTGGGCATCTGCACCAGAACGCCCCCATCGACGTTGAGAACGCGCCGCATCTCGGCCAGACTCGTGGCAACGTTTTCCCGCGAGATATGCTGCAGAACGCTGTAAGAAAAAATCTGATCAAATGTGTTTTCGCGAAAGGGCAGATAGCGCCCGTCGGCCACAGCATACTCGGCCTTGATGCCCAACTGTCTGGCAACACGATTCGCAGCCCGTATCGCTTTCAACGACGGATCAATCCCGATGGGCCGGAATCCCGCCCGCGCCGCGGCAATGCACCAACGTCCCCAATTGCAGCCAACTTCCAACAGAAGTCTGCCGTTTCCCGGCGGAAGCCTGAGACCGGGAATGGGATATTCCTTCAGGTTTCCCACCAGATGCCGGTACAGGCTGCCGTTGGTGGCGGAGATCACGTTCTTCACAAACGGATCAATTTCGCCAGGCTGTACGTTGAATTTCGGCAGGGAAGAGGCATCCCCCAACTCCGCCACGGCCAGTGCTCGGGCGCCCTCGATATGCGTTTGTTCGGCTTCGGAAACCAGGAGAATCGGAACATCGTCAATCACGGCATAGCGGTGTCCCTGCCCGCAGACCAGGCTCGCTCCGTCCCGTTGCAGCCCTTCCTTGTCACGCGGGCATACCAGCAATTCCCGCATCCGCGGGCCTGGATCGCCGGCGGATGGGCCCTCCAAACCGTGATGCGACGGGTTCACACTAAGCCCTTCTCTTGAAAAGAATCAGAGTTCCGACGTTGCCCTTTATGGGGTCGCTGATGCTGCTCGTAGACGCATCCGGGTGGGCGTGTTGTAGCCTGCTCACGACGCCGGGGTATTTCGCGTGCGCGGGCGCATCCCAGACCAGCACCGCGTCTGGATCCAGTTTCTCTACATCGGTGACCACGGAGTCTGCATCAACATTGCCCGGGCCACCCCGTGCGCCACACCTAACGTCCGCCATTTCCCAAAACTCTCCGGCTGTTCGAGGCATCGCATAAGCAGAATGAAATAGGACAGCAAGCAGGCGGTTAACAGAAAATCCGCCCCGATAAAGCAAACCGAGAACGCAGCCACTTCACGAGTCGCGGTAAACCATAGAACTACCATTGCTCCCGGCACTCGCGAACCCTATAACCGGTAAGTGCCGAGCGGTTTGTTGAGAAAGGGGCGCTCGCAAAAGAACCAGAAGATCGTCGCCACGGCGCAGCTGAAAATCAATCGTAGGAAAAATTCGGAGAATTGCGGAAGGCCCAGGTGGATCAGTCGCGAGGCCACGATGGACGAGGCCCTCAAATTAAACTGATGTGTCAAATACAGACTGTACGAGATCAGACCGAGAGTACCTAAAGCTACCCCGAACCGACTGTCCCTGAATTGCGTGTCCCAAGAACGCAGGTAGATGAGCATCAATGCAAAAGTGCAAGTCAAGATCCACTCAGTGTAGAGCCACCGCGCGGACCATGTATTCGAAGAGTAGTAGCGATAGGATGAAAAGAGCAGAAGCGCTAGGATGCCGAGGTCGATTGATGCCGAGACTCTGCGATTTTGTATCTTACAAAGGCGATTAAACACGAGCGCGCCTAAAGCGAAGGGGATCCAGTACTCCCAGAAGAATCCGTGATAAGTGAAGGGGTGAGTGAGATTCCAGACGAAGGAACCCAGCATCAGGGCAACAATCGGCGCAAGCATGCTTTTCTTGAAGTAGGTGGCGCTGAACACGATGATTCCCATCACCAGGTAAAACTGCTCCTCGTAGTTCAAAGACCAGTATCCCGCGACAAAGAGCGACGGATTGTCAAAGGGATGCCGAGCGGGGTGAAATACCAGGTTCAACCATTGTGTCATGGTGAGATTGTTGATCCAGGTAACTGGAGAGGTTGAGAGTTGGGATCCCAATCCAACCTCAAACTTGACAAGCCGAGTTGCAGCGAAGAAACAAAGGGAAAAAAAATAAGGCGGATAGATTCGACGAACACGCCGCCACATATAAGCACGGGGGCCAACTTGGTTGCGCTGGCACGAGTCTGTGCTGGCCGCGATGCAATATCCCGAGATCACGAAGAACACCATGACGCAGGCGTGACCGAGATCGAAATCGGAGCCCACGCGAAGTCCGAGGTGGTAGCACACAACGCCAAGTGCCGCCAGGCCACGCCACGCATCAACCATCGCATAGCGCGCTTCCCATTGTTTTCGAAGGGAAGGCTGCACCTTTATCTGCAGGGGCATGGTCACGGCGGCGGACAATGGATTGCTCCGAGAAAAACGATATTCAGCTATATCACACAATTCCGTTCTCGTGCTATCACTTTAGGCAAGCACAACAAATCCCGTCGGAGGAAAAATGCGTACCACACTTGCCTTCAAGTTCTTGGCACTTGGAACATTAGCGGCAGCGAGTGCTCTGACTCTCAGGTCCTATCACTCCAGCGCGGCTGAGAAAGCCGGGCAGGAAGCTGCGGGGCCTACCTTGGCGTCAGCGACGATTAAGAACGCGTCTAACTTCATGTGGTCGGTTCTTCCCGGCGAGGATCTTGGCCTTCCCGGTGTGCACAAGCTGAATATTTCTTGCGCTGCCGGTGTCCGCAGTGCTGAGCCTGCATATTACATCTTGATCTCGGGAATGGGGACTGCTGAGGCGGTAAAGGTGACAGGGGGTACTTGTGCTGCGAACGGGAGTTCGGGGACTCTGGAGTTCAAGACTCGGTACGGACATCCGCCTGGCTATCGAGTGGGCAGCGCTTCAGGTGGGCTGCAGGAAGCTCTTGTGGCCGCGCGCTTCACCCCCAGCAATCCAGACGGTGCGCCGCAGTCGGGACACGTGGGTGTGCCGCCGGGTGAGCTCAGAGCGTACGCTCCGGTATCGATTCGCGCGTCCAATATCACGGTCGACTTCTCCGGTTCGATTGTTGAATGTTGGATGGAGGATACTTGCATTCTCGTTGGTGATGCGGCGAATTCAGGACTGTTTTCCGACATTACGTTGATCAATCCCCGCGGGCGTGCGATGGCGGCAGGAGGGGAGAAGCCCTTTATTGAAGTGAACGCGCAGAAGACACGAGTTTTCAATGTCTCGACGCGTGTGAGCCTAAAGGGCGCCTATTTCAGTTCTTTTGTGCAGGTGGACGACGATCAGGCATTTCTTCTCGATGGGTTAGATACGGAACTCGGAGGAACATATTCTAACTACGGCGTTCGCTGTGATAAAACCGCGTGCGACCCGGTTGTATCGGCGCCAGGTCCATTCAACAAGTACTCAGCCGTAGGCTGGCTGAAGCATTTGAACATCTCCATGCAATGCCGGGGAAACGGGATTGATTGGCAAAGCGGCAATACGCTTAGAGTGTCGGACAGCGTAATTCAAGGCTATGCACAATACGGCGTTCGCGCCGGCACCCGGAGGGGCGGGTATGGCGGTGTCGAACTGGAGAATGTTTACGAGGAGGTCGGTAATTGCTCCGCTGCCAACCCTTTGGGAAAAGTTGGTCAGGCGGGCGTGATTGCACAGGGTGGCAGGGTGAAAGTGGAGGGTGGAGAGGCCCCAACCGGAGCAATCCCTCAGTTTGCGAACACTGGAAAAACAGACTATCGCTACTACATTGCGGCCCATCATCCCCGATTCGGTAACTCCAATCCCTTGTACGCAGGGAATGCCTTGTCGAACGGATCTGGAAATATCATGGTCACGGTACCCGATATTCCCGGAGCCAGCACATTAGATCTGCTTCGAGTAACGCTCTCGCCAGGTGACCCCGAACAAGCTCCTTTCGGCACCGGAAATTATGCCGTCGCGGTGGGAGTGCCGAGAACTTCTGTTTGTGCCAATGGCGTGTGCCTATTCACCGATCCACAGACACTTCTGCATACGTACACGGTTGCTGCTCCTACATATTTCCCGCTGCTCAATTTCTGGCCTGGAAATCTCGTGCTGGGATCGAACCAGGACTCTAGCGACCCATTCACAGCCGCTAAGGCCATAGTCGATGCCCTTCCATCGGGCGTGGTGGGACTTCTAGGGAGTGTTGCTCCGGCGGTTTCGGCCCTGAACTGTGGGGCGTCAGTTTCTTGGACGCCTCTCTGGGCAACTTGTATCGGTTCTACGAACCCTCCTTCGAGCTTTCCGTTGCAGGGGGCACTTGTACTGGCTGTGAAACCGAACGCTGATGCAGGCCACGGACTGAACTGGAAAGGACGGGTCAACTTCTCAAGTCTGGGGACAGCGCCCGGGCACATTATCACGCTTTCGGATTCGAATTTCCAAAAAACCGTCGCGTCCGGGAACAACCGCCCGACAAACGATCCCCAGGATGCTTTTATCGGGTATGACCAGGGCGATGGAAGCCCGCTCAACATAGGGATTAGTCTGGGAGCACCAAAGTCGCTCTCGAACTATATCGGCAATGTTGGAGACGGGACAAATTGGAAAGAGCGGCTGACAGCGACTGAAAAGACATTCGCGGTGCCCATCGCAATCAGAAGCGGGAACACCCTGACAGTCGGTTCGGGTTCGCCGATTTCCCAGATCAAGATCTACACCACAAAAAAGGTTACCGCGACCGTACGAGCTCAGTCTTGCGCCGACGTAAAAGAACAGGTTGCCGGCATAGTGAACTCGGATCGAGTAGCAGGAGTCACTCCGCCAGGAAGGTTGGGCAACCTTTCTCTAAACCTGTACGTTAGTGACAAGGACACGATCATTCTTCACTTTTGCAACGCAAGCTCCTCAGCAGCGGATGCTCCGTCGGGGGTGTACTCTTTCTTGGCGGTACACTGACATCCAACTCACCCCTACTCAACCTCCTACGAAGAGCTGCGAAACGAAAGCAGTAGCGTCTCTCGATTGACGTTGTCGAAGTTCGCCCCGCCAGCAAGTCTGCACTGCGGGTGACCAGTCAACGGTAACACAGTGAACTTCATTGCTCGACGCTCCGGACAACGCACAGCCGTCTCGGCGTAGGACTGGTTGACGAAGTTGTTCATGCGATTCCGGATCGAGCCGCTGGAGAAAGTGTTCTACTGAAACTCGATCCACAAAGAGTTCGTGGTGATGCGGTGCAGAAACTCATCTCTTTGTTCGCAGGCGGGATACGGGGTAGGAGGTTTCCAAACGGGTCTCCGCTCGTGGCATACATATAAACATCGAGGGTGGAGAGGCCCCGCCCCGTGAGCCCCGGGGGTGGGCGTGCAGAATGAGCGGGTAGGCTGTGTATGGTTGGCGTCCGAAAAATGTGCAGAGAAAAGAAGGCACTTGTGGGGAGCCATCTATGTCCCAGTGCGCTCCACTTCCTTGATCATCGCCAGTGCTATGATGCAACGCAATGAAATGCCTGCCGATAGGCTTCTGACTGTCTATGGGTTCCACTCCTCAAGCATCTTTGCCGACGATGCGTTCAGGCTATCTGGCTACGCTGGATGGTTGGCGTGCGATTGCAATCGCGGGAGTACTGCTCGATCACGCGACTGTCGGGACTTTTAGGGGTTCGCACTGGTACCCGTTTCTGCGAACGGGCCCGGACGGCGTGAGCGTGTTCTTCGCGGTGAGCGGATTTCTGATCTGCTCGCGGCTGCTTGAGGAAGAGCAACTAACCGGGACCATTTGTCTAAGAGGCTTTTATATCCGCCGAGCGTGCCGGATTCTGCCCGCGGCATTTCTTTATCTGGGGGTCATCGCCGTGCTTGGAGCGTTCCGAATCGTGGCGGTCACGCCGTTAGAGTGGATGAGTTGCGTTCTGTTTTTCCGAAACTATGTATCGCCGGATTGGATCCATGTGGGCTGGGGCGGGTACACCATTCACTATTGGTCATTGGCGGTGGAAGAACATTTTTATTTCTTGTGGCCGGCTCTGCTGGCGTTTTCGGGGCGGGTATGGGCAAGGTACGTGGCTGCAGGGCTGGCTTTGGCAGTTGCGGTGTGGCGATGGTGGGATTTTCACTATCAGTGGATGGAGCGGCACGTGCCGGGGTTGCTGTTTGGAACCCGCACGGACGTGCGGCTCGATGGACTTTTGCTCGGTTGCCTGGCCGCGCTGATTCTGGCAGAACCGGCCGGGCGCGCATGGATCGAGCGGCACTTTACAGCGGGTCCGTGGTGGACATGCCTCGCTGTGTACGTGCTGTTGCAGGCGCTGTGGAGGAAGCACACATACAGCCTTTGGGAGTCGATGCTGCTGGCTGCCGTGGTCGCTGGTACGGCATTGCGCCCAGAGAGCGCGATTGGGCGACTACTTGAAAACCGCGTGGCGAAGTGGATCGGGCGAATCTCATACAGTCTCTACTTGTGGCAGCAGCTGTTTCTGATTCCGGGAGCGACGCACACGTTCTCGCTCTTGCAGCGCTTCCCACTCAACTTAGCGGTTCTCCTCCTGACGGGTATGTTGAGCTACGAACTCTTGGAGAAACCGCTGATCCGGCTGGGTCACCGGCTCGCTCCGCCACCGACCCCGGGAAGAACTGATCTGGGGACCGGTCAGCCGTTCGGCGTAGTGCTTTAGCGAGCGTTGAGCAGGTGGGATGACAGTCATCGAGCAGCGACAGAACCAGTTTGCGTACCCCAGCGGAATCAGTCGGCGATGTCCGGGAATTTCTTTCGAAGGTCTCTGCTTCAACGGATTCTAAATCGATAGGCGACGCTGGTGGCCAAACGTAGATTGTTTTGGTGCTGCAATGCGCCGGTCGAGTTGACGAATCTCGTGCGCTGGTAGTCAGCTCTGGCCCGCAGGGTGAGCGGGCCGAAGAGCGAGTGCTCGAATCCGCCGCCAGGCGGGAGGGAAAACATGAAGCGACAAACTTCATTCGTGACACGCTTCGCACTTGCGCTAGTGTAATTCCTTTCGAAGATTTCTCCTTCAACGGCTTCTAAATTGATGGGCGACACTTATTGCTCTGTTTGTCCTTTGTGACCGGCGCTTCCGCGGGAGAAGAACGAAGCGTGCTCTTGCGCGAAGAACTGCTTCTGCTGTTTCTGCGCGCGCGAGCAGGATCTTTCAGAATCTGCAGGGAAGGTGTTGAGATCGGCGGAGTCCTTGGTGAGCGCGAGCAACGGCGCTCCCTGCCGTGGAATTCCGTGAAGCGTCTGTCACAGATTGATGCAGAAAGCCGCAGGTGCTTCCTGCACGCTGCGCACGACTAAGTTGGCATAGAGCGGACATTGGATTTCGATCTGGCGAACTATCCCGAAGCGCAGCACCATTCTTGTCTGATCACGCGACCCGAGCTGCAACAACTTGCAGCGGCCGGAATAACCATAGGCGCCCACTCCTTCAGTCATCCGGTTCTGTCGCAGATGTCGCGGGAACTGGCCTGGACCGAAAGTACGCAGAGCCGCGCGCAACTCGAGGCGGCGCTAGGCAAGCCAATTTGGGCGTTTGCCTACCCCCTTCGGTGACGCCGGCTGGGTGACGCCGCGCGTGGCAGCAATGGCGAAGCGGGCGGGCTTCGACGCCGCGTTCATGAACATAGGCGGGGGACTAGGGACGAGCTTCCTCCACATGCGATCCCTCGCATCCATGTCAATGCTGGAATGACTTTGTCGGAATTCGAAAGCTCATGTATCGGGTTTCTACGAGTCCCTACAGCGCAGGGTCAGGCGTGGGGCGCAACCTGAAGTGCCCGGGCTTGAGGCGGTGAGCACCCGATTTTTATCCAAGCGCAAACCAATCCGACGCTGCGACACTCCCCGCTAGTTCTTAATCAGAAATCAGAAATCGCCTAAAGCCTCACCCTACTCGCATCCCAGATTCGGAAGATCGCGAATCCGTTCCCCGGCACCCGGAACTCCCTTGCGTGCTGCTGCGTCCAGCAGTAGCCGTGCTTGATCGCAATTCCGCGGAACGCCGTCTCCGGTCACGTAAAGATCAGACAGCAACAAAGCCGCCGCCGCGTTCTGCTTGCCCAGCGCCTTCCATAGCCACTGCGCGGCCGCGCTGCTGTCGCGAGCCTTGCCCTGCGTGGCGCTGAGATAGCTTTCTGCAATCGCCAGTTCTTCTGCGCCGTGTCCTCCATGATCGGCGAGCGGGTTCAACTTCTCGTCCGCCGCATTCGTGGGAGCGATCGACTTCTCAGTTGAAGCGCCGGCTCCGGAACCGTTAGATTCCGCGGGATTTCCCTTGTCCTCCCGTCGCGTGGGAGAGTATCCCGCTGGCGCCGGCGACAACGCGTGAACGACGGCCGCCGAACTCACATCGTCTCGTTTTGCCGTCTGAGCGGGCAGCGATGATCCAGGCAGCGACGCGCCGCCCGATGCGCCGCTCAAGGACGGGGACGTTCGCCCCGCAGCCGAGTCAACTTTCGGAGTCGCGTTTTGCGCCACATCGTGAGCGTGCAACCATGCTGCTGTCCCTCGCGCACCCACATAGAACAAAGTCCCCACCAGAATCGCCAGCGCTGTACCCATCAGGACGTGAGAGCGGCGATGACGAGCTCGTTGCTGCTCCAGAAAAAGTCTGGGAACGTCGTCGGTAATCGGCTTCGCCCCCTGCGTCCAAATGAGCCGCCGGTCGTGGAGGAACGACTCCGCCGGTCTCGGGAGCAGATCGAGTTCCTGATTGGCTCTCTGATCGTCAAACTTCTCTTCGCGGATTCTTGCTTCTTCTACAAATGACTCTTCCGCGACGCGATCCGATTGAGCCACGAGTTCCAGCCCCGGCTCCGGGATTGCCGAAATTTGCGCGCTGTTCCCATTCCGCGGTGTTGCCTCCGGCACACTCTCTCGCACCGGCAAACCGGAACCGCAAGCTCCGCAGAACTTTTGTTCCACCAGCGCCAGTCGACCGCACGAGCGGCACTGGATGAATTCTTCCCGCAGGGGCACCCCCAGCCCGGGAGACCCTTCGAAAGTTGTTCTGGAAGTCTTTGCGGCAGTCTCCGGGTTGGTCGCAGCGGAATTTTCCAGGAAACTTGCGGGCAGATGCGCGGAAGGAAATGTGTGGCTTGGCTCCGGTGCGTTGCCCGGCTCGCTCGCAACGGCCGTCGCCTGCGCCGAGACTTCCCCGGCAGAGGAGTCACGCTCCAGTTCACGCAGCAACTCCTGCACCGCCTGTTCTCGTTTTTCCGGTGGGCTGGTGAAGTACACCTCCGCCCACCGTCCCATGTTCCTTCCCAGCACCGGGTTAGTCAGAGGATTCAGTTCCGGCGACGGCAGCGTCTTGGGGTAGTCCTGGTTGTCGTCAAAATTCGACACGCGCAGCTTCTCCGGGGGGCGGGATGGGACTGCACTACAATTCCACTCTGGCCCACCCAGATTGTCAAACCCGAAGGGGCCACCCCGGCCACCCCCCACTGCTGTTAAACCCGGCCAGTCCGCAAAGGTTGTCAGAGAAAGGCGGTTAGAGCAATTAGCGGACACGCTTGACTTCGGAATTGCTGATTGTTGATTTTTGACGGCTGATTGAAAATCAAAACCGAAATCGGCCGCCCTGGCTGTTCCATCAGCAATCGACAATCAGCAATTTCACTTCAATTGCACGGCTTGCGATAGGCCGGCTCGAACTGGCCCAGTTGCGCGTCCCGCTGGCTGGAGTATTTGCCTTGCGGAGTCTTGCCGTAGAGATCAGCTCCCGGACAGTAGTAAAGAGCCGAGTGCAAGTCCACCCACACCTGCGTGTCGGGATTTCCCTTGTCTTCCACCGGATCAGGCGGGTCGGCCACGCCGAGACTGATCAACAGTTTGTCGAACATGGAAAGATCGGCGTCGGGAGCCGGACGGCGATGGCTGACCTTCGCCGCACTGCCGTTCGCCCCGAACGAATGCTCCGACCAGATACTCCACCGAATGACCGCGGCTACCAGCACAACGGCTACCGCCAGGTAAACGTCGCCTCGACGCGCATTCCAGAAGCGCACAAATGAATTCTGGTTTCTGGAGGCTGCGAGCTGCTCGAACGCTTCCTTCGCTTTGGCCGCGGAAGTCCAGGCAAGCGGATGCGCGGTCGCGAGCGCAGCGGTGGCGGTCCCGCTCGCGGCAGTTTTTTCCGCTTCTTCCTCAGCGTCTCCATCTGCTTCGAGTTCAGCTTCCGCATCCGCCTCGAACGAATCCAGTTTGAAGGGATCTGTTTCGAGCGAATCTGGTGCAGGCAATTCTGGTTCGGACAACACTGGTTCGGACAATTCCTGCTCCATCGCTTCGTGATCGATTGATTTTGCGTCGACTGATTTTCCGCCGACTAACTTCTCTTTCATCGACTCCGCCCGCACAGATTTCTGCTCGACGGAGGCGCCCAGGCCGCCGCCAAATTCTCTCGCTGCCGCTGAAATCTCAACCACTTCCTTCCGCCGCGGTGCCGCCGGTTCCGTTTTTGATCCCGGCTTCCATTCCGCCCCCAGTTCTTGCGTCGCCTCCGGTTCCGGATCTCCGAAGGGGTCCTCCAACTCCGATAAGACTGCTTCCCAAGGCTGTATTTCCACCGGCACGCCGGGATTGATTCTCCGCTCCTGTGGTCGCACGCTGCCATTCGCCTGAGCGGGCACAGCATTCTGCTTGCTCGCCTGTTGCATCTGCCAGAGCGAAGCCAGCTTGCTTTGCATGGTAGGAGGCTGATATTCGCTGCTGCGCGGCGAGCCACACTTTCCGCAGAACATTTCTTCGCCCACCAGCTCGTGGCCACACTTGCGGCAGAAAAACGTAGCCCCCGCAGGCTTTTTCGGAATGGCTGCTGCAGGCACGCTCGCGGGAACACTGGCCGCAGGAGAATTCGCTACCGCCGGACTCACCGCAGCAAGACTCGCCGCAGAAACGCCCGCCACAGCAGGCGTCACCATGGGAACGATCGCATTGGGCGCGGTTGCCACCGCGGATGCCGCGTTCCTGGCCGCGGATTCTTTCAGCGCCGGAGTCTCCATCAAGGCCGCCAGATTGGGCCGCAGTTTTTCCAGAGCTTCCAGCATGGTGGCGCGCTCCGCCGCCAGCGACTTGCGCGAGGAGGCGCCGGCATCGCGGCCCAGCGCTTCCGTCACCAATCCAGCCATCAACTGGCAGCTGTGCACGTCCTGCTCGCGAAAGGCGTTGGCGCCGGCGAAATAAAGCTCCAGCGCGCCCGCAATTCCACTGTCGCGATAGATCGGGACCGCGATCAGCGATCCGATCCCGCGCCGCCGGCACTCCTCGGCGTCGAGCAGAAAATCTGAATTCACATCGGCGCCGCGAATCACCTCACCCGAGCGCAGACAGTTAAAGCAAAGCGCTTTTTCCATTGCCACTTCGCTTCCGCGCGCCAGAGTCAGCAGTCCACTCACGGCCCGGTATTGCAGCTTCTTCCCGTCAGTCTTGCTTTCGACAATTCCAATGGCCGAGCCGGCAGCGCCTGTGATCTCGGCCGCGCGCTGCGCCACCAGCGCCATGGCATTCTCCAGTTCGAGATGGCGAGTCAGAATCTGCTGCTGGGTTTCGACGATCTGCGCCAGCGTAAGAGTGTAGGCGTCTTTGCTGACGCTAGCCGGGCTGATACTGGTGGGTCCCGTCGCGACGGTTCCCGCGGCGGAAGATCTTTCAGCGGCAGATTCTTTCGAGACAGGTTTTTCGCCAGCAGCTTTCTCGGCGACGCCTTTTTCAGCGCCAATCTTTTCGACGACGGAACTTCGTGTTGCCGCGGCGGAACTCGAGGCGATCAGGGTCGCCGGAACTTTATTCGTCGAGAACTGAGCGGGCGGGATCTGATCTGCCGTGGCTGGATGCCGCGTCTGCTTCTGCAGATCGCCTTGCTCTTGAATCACAAAAGCCGCTTCCAGCAGCCTATCCAGCGTCTGCTCGTCGAGGACTGGTTTTTTTGGGTCGGACACGGTTCGTTTTGCCATCGCCAACCACGCTCGGATGCGCGGACACAGAAGCTGCCCGACCCGAGGATAGGGCTATTTTAATGCAACTTCCATACCAATTTTTGCGGGAAGCGGCCGTCCAACCCCTCGCGCAACCTTCGCGGGGTGCAGCCGTCGCATTGCAGGAGCCTCAAGGGCGACGCAACAAGCCCATTTCTTTCAAGACATTGCGGTCCCGATTGGCGCCATCCAGATCTTGGCGCAGAGAAACGCCGCTTGTCTTCCGTTCGCATTTGCGAGGATGGCCGGAGGTGACCAAGGTAATCCGCAACAAAATGCACACAAGAGGACCGCGGAGGTGTCCAGGCTTTTGATCTCGCTGCCACCCTCAGCATGGCGCAGACGAACATCATCAAAAGGCCGGCTCCCCGCCTTCGACACGGGTCGATCACGCCGCAGGCGCTCGAAGACGCAGTGAGAAATATATCCCGCGCAGCGCTCCATCTCACTTGTAGGATTTCGGCGGCAGCAGAATTTGAATCCCGAAATAGCCTAGGAAATAAGCTTGATTGCTGCGCGTGGCTTCCAGGCTGCGTCCGGCCATGAGCAGGAAAATGATGGGGCTGTGGATTTTGTAGCGCCCGCCGAAGTCGATGGTCGGCTGGTGGCCGGAAGGATGAAACGTTCCCTGGTCGTAGAACTCGACGTCCCCTTCGAGTTTTGGACTGAAGTCGTGGCCCACGACTAAACCCGTGATCCAGCCGTCCGGTCCTTTGTGGACCGCCTGATAACCGATTTCGTAATCCACATCCACCGGGCCAACTTTTTTCGAAAATTCGAACGGCAGGAGGAAACTCTGGCTCGTCGAAGTGATGCCGCGGCGTACCGCGTCGTTGGGGTTGTTGAGAAAGAACTGGGGAAACACCGAAACTGAAAGTCCGTCTTCCCCAGCGTCGTAGAAACGCCACTTCACGCCAGGATTCGATTGACCCATCCCGAATTGCGTCCTGCCAAATTGCGGGGCGGTAGACGGATTCTGAACCCGCAGCCAGGCATTTTCGTAGGTGAGCTGAATCCGATCCCCAATGCCGAAATTGATGTCGACGTCGGGAGTATGGGAGACCGACTGGTTGCGGTAGAAAAAAGGCATGTAGCCGAGATTGATTTCCCAGTTGAAAGGGCCGGGCGTGCCCGGATCGTTGGTGTAGTAGGGCGGTCCGCCCTGGGCAAATGCCGAGGGCCCAGAAGAAAAAAGCAAGAACAAGAGAAGACCGAAAAAGACGAGGAGAGAGACGACCGAGCCGGCGGCGGTCCGCCGCCGCAGCATCACGCCGCAGCCGGGGACGATGGGCGCTTCACCGCTGCAAACGCCGCCAATCGTCTGGGCTGTCATCTGCTGTGCGCCGGTGCAAAACTGGCGGCCGCGCCGGACACCAAGACCGAAATGAAACTGCAAACTAACCGCCCCACACCGATATGGGAATCGCCCATTCCCCAGCGCCTGTGAAACTCCCCGCGCACTCCTCACGCGCCCCCTCGAGAACCAGATCGAAATTCTTCGCGCTCGCGAAACTGCATGACAGCAAAGGCAGTTACGAGTGCTCGGACCATGGATTCAAGCCGTCGACTTGTACCGCTTTAACGCCCAGCGTCTAACCCCGAAATCCGAATCATCGGTCGAGTGGTAGGACCATTATGGAACTCGTTTAGCCTACCATAGCCTCCCTGAAGCTCTCCTGAAAACGCGGGCTAGCGCCCCCAGGGTGTACGTCTCCTGCCGTGGCGGCAAAAGCTGGAATGCCAAGCCCGGCGCGTCTGCCGCCGGGGTCTCTTCTGCCGCTTCGGCAGGCTAGGGGCTTTTCACTTCAGAGACAGCTTTTCACCACGGAGTCACGGAGCCACAGAGAAACCACTATCAGTGCAAAGCCCGTTCTGGGTGGGTCTTTTACCCGGTTTCGGTTTTCTCCCGAGCCTCCGTGTCTCCGTGGTGAAAATGAGATTTGAAAATGACGCTGCACTGCGTCGCGGATGGCTTCTTCGTGCGGGTTCGCGTGCAAACTGCTGCAAAAGCTTTCACGAGAGGCCTTTCGGCAGCGGATTCCTACGAGCTAACCCTTTGTTGCTCAAAGGATTGCCGGAAAGCCACCGCGGTCTCAAAATTGCACTGATGGGCCCGATACCTGGTGCACGCGATGCGCGATGCACCTTATCATCGAAGCAACCGATCGTCGACGTACCCGATACTCGAGAGTTGGCTCGCTGTTGGCAAGAGCTGGTCTCGCGTCCCTCAGCGAGGCAGGGGAATGAACTACCAGGAAACGTTTTGGATGGCGTGCGACTCCACCGAGCAGTTGCGGGCCGAGTATGGCCCGTTTCACACCCGCGCCGAAGCTGAAACCGAGGCTCGCAGGCTTGGATTCGGCTATCTTTTGCGCTACGAGCACCTGCTCGGAGAAAACGAAGAGATTCAGGAAGTCCGCTGCATTTTCATCGAGTTACCGGGCGCGGCACCGTCAACTGCCGAGCCGGTTCGAACCACCCTGCACACCCGCTGCGCCACCTGCGGAGAATCCGCCGTCCACGACAAGGGCTGGGAGGCGGAAGTTTGGGCGGACATCCACGAATTCGAGCATTCCCGCCATCGCGTACGCCTGTTTAAACACGCCCGCGGCACAGGGTTGAAGGAAATCAGCGGCTGGCGCGGGTAAGAAGCTGTCGGCTCTCAGCCATCAGCTACCCCTAAATCCTCTACGCGGGTGGGCCCGTTCAAGCCCCGATTTTGGCTTGCGTGGGGCAGTTCCATCGCTGGACGTATCCCGCTGCGGTGAACGCGCGTTAGTCCCCATGGCATGAAGACAAACTAGTTCGCCAATCAGGGCTAGGTTTGTGACGTGCGAACATCTCCACCCAAGCCAACACCGGGCTTGGGCGGGCCACCCGTTCTTCCTTTTTTGCCCAATCGTTATTCAGCTTTGGTGGACAACTCGCTGGCTGCGGCCTTGTCCAGGAACCAGATTAGCTTTCCGTCGGTGGGGTGAACCAACTTGGCGGGATAGCGCTCGGCGGGCGCGGTCTCGTCTTCCAGAACTGCGTGCAGCGCGGGGGCTTTATCGGTGCCGCTTACCAGGAAGGCTACGCTGCGGGCGGCGTTCAGTAAGGGGTGGGTGAAGGTGATGCGGTCGGTCTTGAATTTTTCTACCCAGTTGGCGACGACCAGGCGCGATTTTTCCTGCAACGCCGCGGTTTCCGGAAATAGCGAGGCGGTGTGGCCGTCGGGGCCCAGGCCCAATAAGATCAGATCGAAGCGCGGGAACTCGCCCGGTTTCGTCTCAAAAAACTTCTGCAGGGTCAGATCGTAGGCTTGCGCGGCTGCTGCGGCGTCCGGGTTCTCTGCGGGAACTCGAAAAATGTTGGCTGCGGCCACGGGAATCTTCGACAGCATGGACTCGTCGGCCATGCGGTAGTTGCTGTCCGGGTCGGTGGGCGGGACATGACGTTCGTCGCTCCAGAAGAAAAACATCTTGTCCCAGGCCAAGGCTGTACGGGCATTCGTCGCCAGCAGATTGAAGAGGCTCCTGGGAGTGGAACCGCCCGACAGCGCGATGGTGAAGCGTCCGCGCTTGGTCACCGCTTCGGTGCTGGCGCGGATTACTTCTTCGGCGGCCGCGGCGAAGAGTTCCTGCGGGGTAGTGAGGGTTCGTATTTCGGTAGAGGAAGTCACGGGATTCGCACAGTTCTTTTTCTTTAAGTTCTCTTAGCGACCAGCCCTTAGCGGCCAACGGGGGCTGAAGCCCCTATTCATTTTGCTCGCCTTACGCGGCGCTCGAAGCGCCGCTCTTCGAAGGTGCTGCATGCGCTGGTTGTGCACGCGTGCACGAGTCTTTCATCATCCTACCGAAGCCGCGCGCTTTCGAAACTGGTATTTCACGGCCAAGAACTATCTGCGCCCGTCCGCCGCGACGTCAAAATCCCCACGCTAAACGCAGAAGGCGCGTTTAGGATGGCGCACCCGCCTCTTCCACGATCGCGCACGCGGTAACAAGTCTTTCAGCGGGCTGATTCGGAATCAGCCTTTGCCTCTGGCGGCGGCGCAGCGTGCTGCGCCCAGCAGTCCCGCTTTATCGTTGGTGATGACTTGTACCGGGATCGCCTCGACCAGCGACCTCAGGCGGCCTTTCTCGAGGAAGGCTTGCATGAATATCGGGCCGGTCAGCTTGGCCATGACTTTTGGTGAAATTCCGCCGGCGAGAAAAAGGCCGCCAGTGGCCATGATTTTGAGCGCGAGATTTCCGGCTTCGGCTCCGTAGACTGCGACCCAGATGTCCAAAGCTTTTTCCGCGAGGACATTCTTGCCGAACAGAGCGGCGCGGGAAATGGCGGCTGCGCCATCGCCATCGCTCATCTCCGCGGCGAGCGCGGGATCCTCTTTGGCGCATCCGCTTTCTTTCAGAAATTCGTAGACGTTGACCAGGCCGGGGCCGGAGAGAATGCGCTCGTTGCTGACGTGTCCGAAACGGCGTTGCAGGAAGCGCAGCAAGTCGATCTGCAGATCGCCTTGCGGGGCAAAATCGGTGTGCCCGCCTTCGCAGGCGAAGACGTGGTGACGGGTGCCGTCCCAGAACAAGCCAGCTTCTCCCAGGCCGGTTCCAGGCGCGATGACGGCTTGATTGCCGATGGCGCGTCCGGTCACGCGGTTGAGGGCGACGAGGTCGCCGGCGGCGAGGCCGCCCACTCCCCACGCGCTGGCTTCGAGGTCATTGATGAGCCAGGTGGAGGGCAGGTGAATCTGCTTGGCGAGGTGCGATTGTTCGATGATCCACGGCAGGTTGGAGGCTTCGACGCGCCCGTTGCGCACCGGGCCGGCGATTCCGAAGCAGGCTACATCCGGACGAGTGGATGAGCCTTCCAGAAATTGTTCGACAATTTCGCCGAACTCGTGATGCTCGCGGCTGGGAAATACGCGCTCGGAAACCAGACGGAGATGCCCGTTCTGGGGTTGAAAATAGGCCAGCCTAGCGTTGGTTCCCCCGATGTCGCCGGCCAGAATCATTTCTCGAAATTCCTCCAGCGGCGGCCGTCGCGTTCGAGCAACTCGTCGGCGTCTTTCGGTCCCCAACTGCCCGAGGCGTAGTTGGGAAAGTTGCGGGGGGGCAGCGCCTTCCAGATATCGAGCACCGGGTTGACGATGGACCATCCGGCTTCGACCATGTCGGCGCGCTGGAACAAGGTTTGATCACCGATCATGCAATCGTGCAGCAGGCGCTCGTAGCCGGTGCTGGGCTGCTTGCCGAAATATTCCTGATATTCGAAATTCATGTCGACGGTGCCCAGGCGCATGACCGGGCCGGGAACTTTCGCGGCGAACTGCAGCGAGATGCCTTCTTCGGGTTGGATGTGAAGCACGAGCTGGTTGGGCATGAGATGGTCGACGGGTGTGTCGCGAAACAGCACGAACGGCGCCCGTCGGAACTGTATCACGATCTGGGTGCTGCGGGCCGTCATGCGCTTGCCGGTGCGCAGGTAGAAAGGAACGTCGGCCCAGCGCCAGTTATCGATGAGCAGCTTCATGGCTACGAAAGTTTCGGTGCGCGAATCGGGAGCGACGTCGGGTTCGGCACGATAGGCCGTAACCCGCGCGCCGCTTTCGGTTCCGTCGCCATACTGGCCGCGAACCGAGCGGCTGAGCACGTCTTCGTCGCTGATAGGCTGGATGGCGTGAAGAATTTTTGCCTGCTCGTCGCGCACGGCGTTGGCGTCGAAGGAAATGGGAGGCTCCATGGCGGTCAGGCTGATGAGCTGCATGATGTGGTTGGGCACCATGTCGCGCAGGGAGCCGGCATGATCGAAATAAGTGCCGCGGCCTTCGACGCCGACGGTTTCGGAAACGGAAATCTGCACGTGGTCGATGTAGCGGCGGTTCCACACGGGCTCGAAGATTCCATTGGCGAAACGGAAGGCCATGATGTTCTGGACGGTTTCTTTGCCCAGATAGTGGTCGATGCGGTAAATCTGCTTTTCGTCGGCGACTTTGAGCAGTTGCTGGTTCAGGGTTTTAGCCGACTCCAGGTCGTGACCGAAAGGCTTTTCGATAATCACGCGACGCCAGTGGTCGTTGTTTTGTTCCATCAATCCGGTGGCGGCGAGTTTTTCGACGATGGGGCCGAAGAAGCTGGGAGCGGTCGCCAGGTAATAGAAAACATTTTGATGGGTCGAGTGATCGCGATCGATCTGGGTGAGGCGATCTTTGATTTGCGCGTAGAGCTTGTCGTCGCCGAAATCGCCGGCGAAATAGTAGAAGCGTTTTGAAAACGTGTCCCAGGTGGCGGGGTCGATGCAGTCGCCGCAATATTGTTTTACGTCGTCGTAGATGCGCTTGCGGAAATCTTCGTCGGTCATCTGGCTGCGGGCCACGCCCAGCACCGCAAATTCTTTCGAGAGCAGATCGGCGCGGGCGAGATTGTGCAGGGCGGGGATCAGCATGCGGGCCGTGAGATCGCCGGCCGCGCCGAAGATGGTCATGATGCAGGGATCGCTTTGTTTGCCGACGCGCGGCGGCGGGGTTAGAGCGGGTTGTTCAACTAACTGAGCCATGAAATCGAAACCTCGGGAATTCTGGTTTGTTCTACGCTGTTTTTTTCGTTTTGGCGGCGCCGGCTTCGATGTGGCCGCCGAATTTCTGGCGCATGGCGGAGAGCATTTTTTCCGCGAACGTATGTTGCTGGCGCGAGCGGAAACGGACGTAGAGCGCGGCGGTCAGCACATCCGCGGGGACGGCTTCTTCGAGCGCGGCCTGAATCGTCCAGCGTCCCTCGCCGGAATCCTGCACGTAGCCTTCGTACTCCGAGAGCGTAGGATTTTCCGTGAGCGCCATCGCGGTCAGATCGAGCAGCCACGAACTGACCACGCTGCCGCGCCGCCAGACTTCGGCGATGTCGGGCAGGTTCAGGTCATAGCGCAGATCTTGCTGCAACTCTTTGCTGGTGGCATTTTTGAAAATGTCGAAACCCTCGGCGTAGGCCTGCATGATGCCGTACTCGATGCCGTTGTGCACCATCTTGACGAAGTGGCCGGAGCCGGACGGACCGCAATGGATGTAGCCCTCTTCGGCGGTGCCGGGAAGTTTTTCGCGGCCGGGAGTGCGCGGGATATCGCCTTTGCCGGGAGCGAGGGTTTTGAAAATCGGATCGAGGCGCTGCACGGCTTCGTCAGGGCCGCCGATCATCATGCAGTAGCCGCGGTCGAGTCCCCAGACGCCGCCGCTGGTGCCGACGTCGATGTAGTGAATGCCCTTAGCTTTAAGCTGATTGGCGCGGCGCGCGTCGTCTTTGTAGTAGGAATTGCCGCCGTCGATGATGGCGTCCCCGGCTTGCATGTGCTGCGCCAGCTTCTGCACGGTTTGTTCGGTGGGGCCGCCGGCAGGAACCATGACCCACGCGGCGCGCGGGGGCTTCAGTTTGCCGACGAAATCTTCGAGTGAGGTTGAGGCGCCCGCGCCTTCGCCAGCAAGTTCTTTGACCGTGTCGGCGCTGAGATCGGAAACCACGAGCTGATGTCCGCCGCGCATCAGGCGCCGCGTCATGTTCGCGCCCATGCGGCCCAGACCTACCATTCCCAATTGCATGCTTCACTCCTTGCTGTGCGAAACGCGTTACGGTTCGAGACTCACAAAACTCTGGGACGAAATTTCGGGATTCCGATTCGGGTGATGCCGGATCCACGCTATGCCTTGCGTTGCGTGCTTTTCGCGACCGCGGCCAGCAGCTTGTCGAAGGCGTCGGCGAATAGTTTGACGCCATCGTCGGTCAGCTTGTCGGTGACTTCTTTGATCGACACGCCCGCCTTGGCCAGATCGTCCATGGTTTTCTGCGCCGCGGGGACATCTTCGGTGAGGCTGTTGCGCAGGCGGCCGTGATCGCGGAACGCATCAATCGTGGCGGGCGGCATGGTGTCGACCGTGTCGGGACCGATGAGCTCTTCGGCGTAGAGCACGTCGCGATACGCGGGATTCTTGGTGCTGGTGCTGGCCCATAGGACGCGCTGGGTCTGGGCTCCCTTGGCCGCCAGCGCCTGCCAGCGCGGGCCGCTGAAAATTTTCTGGTAACGCTGGTAGGTGAGTTTGCCATTGGCGATGGCAACTTTGCCCAGCAGACTTTTCAGAACGGCTTGCTGTTGAGAGTCGGTCGTGGTTTTCAATTTCGCGTCGATCATGCCATCGACCAGCGAGTCGATGCGGCTGATGAAGAAGCTGGCCACGCCCGCTTCTTTTTTCAAGTTGCCGCCGCGCGCGGCCAGGTCTTCCAGGCCTGCGATGTAAGCTTCGGCCACTTCCACGTACACTTCCTGCGCGAACAGCAGCGTCACGTTGATGTTGATGCCTTCGCCGATCGCCGTGCGGATTGCAGGCAGACCTTCCGCGGTGCCGGGAATCTTGATCATCACGTTTTCGCGATTTACGGTTTTCCACAGGCGGCGGGCTTCGGCGATGGTTTCCGGCGTCTTGCGCGCGAGATAGGGAGAAACTTCCAGGCTGACGTAGCCATCGCGAAACTGCGAGCTGTCATACACCGGGCGCAGGGTGTCGGCGGCATCCTGAATGTCGCGAATGGCGATCTGCTCGAAGCGCGCGGTGGTGTCGAGGTCGGCGCGCGAAGCCAGCGACTTCAACATGTCGTCATAGAGCGAGCTCTCGGCGATCGCCTTTTCGAAGATCGCGGGGTTCGAGGTCATGCCGCGCAGGCCGTCGTCGGCGATCATTTGCTTCAGCTTTCCCGTGGTGAACAAATCGCGGCGGATGTAGTCGAGCCACATCGATTGGCCGTAGTTGAGCAATTCCTTCAGCGGATTGGCTTTCGCGGTTTCGAGTACTCCAGTGGGTTGCATAGGTAATCTCCAAATCTCACTTCGTATCTCACATTTAGGAGACGTAGCTGGCTACGTCTGTTTGGCGCCGCACGCAGAGACATAACCAGTTCCGCCTCTACGATTTGGTTATTGCTGCTCGGGCTTCCGCCACGACTGCGTCCACGGTGAAGCCGAACTTTTTCAGCAAATCTTTCAACGGGGCGGAGGCTCCGAAACGGTGCATGCCGATGCTTCGCCCCTTCAGGCCGACGTAACGCTCCCAACCGAAGGTGGAGGCCATCTCGACCGATACCCGCGCCGTGACCGCAGCGGGGAACACGCTCTCTTGGTAAGCCGCGTCCTGCTCCGCAAAAACTTCCCACGACGGCATGCTCACCACGCGCGCGTTGATGCCTTCGGTCTTTAGCTTTTCGTAGGCGTCCACGCACAAGGACAACTCGCTGCCAGTGCCCATCAGAATCACATCCGGCTTCCCGCCCGGCGCGTCGGCGAGAACGTAGGCGCCTTTGGCTACGCCGGCTGCCGGCGCGTATTTTGTGCGGTCGAAAGTGGGCATCGCTTGCCGAGTCAAGACCAGCGTGGCTGGCCGGTGTGTCTGCTGGATCGCGATCTTCCAGACTTCGACCACCTCATTCGCATCCCCGGGACGCAGCACCAGCATGTTGGGCATGGCCCGCAACGAGGCGATCTGTTCGATGGGCTCATGCGTGGGCCCGTCTTCGCCTACGCCGATGGAATCGTGGGTCATCACGTAGAGCGCGGGAATTTCCATCAGCGCGGCCAGCCGCATGCTGGGACGCATGTAATCGGTGAAGTTGAAAAATGTTGCGCCGAACGCGCGCAGGTTTGACAAGACCATCCCGCTCACGGCTGCGCCCATCGCGTGTTCGCGCACGCCGAAGTGCAGGTTGCGTCCGCCGTAGTGGAAGGACTGGAAATCACCCGCGCCCTCCACCGTGAGGGTTACTTTGTTGGACTTGGCCAGGTCGGCCGAGCCGCCGATGAGCCACGGAATATTCTGCGCCAGCGCATTCAGAACTTTGCCACCACTTTCGCGCGTGGCCATGCCTTTGGCGTCCGCCGGGAAGGTTGGCAGGTTCTTGTCCCAGCCGCTCGGCAGTTCACGATGCTGCATCTGGTCGAGTCTCAGCGCGAGATCGGGATATTGCTTCGCATAGTCCGCAAAGGTTCGATCCCACTGGGTGCGCAGGTCACGTCCACGTTTGCCGATGCCTTCCTGGAAGTGCTCGTAGACGCCTTCGGGAACCAGGAACTTGGCATCCTCGGGCCAGCCGTAGAATTTCTTGACGAGGCGGACTTCCTGCTCGCCCAGCGGTTCGCCGTGCGCTTCGAAGGTGTCCTGTTTATGCGGAGAGCCGTATCCGATGTGGCTGTCGACGACGATGAGCGTGGGCCGGGTTTTTGTATTGAGGAAAGTGCCGTAGGCCTTCGCCAGCGCGTCGAGATCGTTGGCGTCGGCGACGTGCGTGATGTTCCAGCCATAGCCCAGGAAGCGGCTCGCCACGTCTTCGCTGAACGACCAATCGGCGGGGCCGTCGAGGGTGACGCGATTGTTGTCGTAGATCCAGCACAGATTCGAAAGCTTGAGATGTCCCGCCAACGACGCGGCTTCGCTGGCGACGCCCTCCATGAAGTCGCCGTCTCCGCAAATGGCGTAGACGTTGAAGTTGAACAGATCGAATCCGGGACGATTAAAGTGCTCGCCCAGCCACCTGCTGGCGATGGCCATGCCGACACTGTTTCCCGCGCCCTGGCCCAGCGGACCGGTGGTGGTCTCCACGCCGGTGGTGATGTGCGATTCGGGATGCCCGGGGGTACGGCTGCCCAGCTGGCGGAAACGTTTGATTTCATCCAGGGAGACGGTGGGGCCTGGCAAAACTTCGCCCTGGGAATTTGCCGCCCGCACTCCGGTTAAGTGGAGCAGGGCGTAGAGCAACATGGAAGCGTGTCCGGCCGAGAGCACGAAGCGATCGCGATTCGGCCACAGAGGAGCTTGCGGATCGTAGCGCAGGAAATCCTGCCAGAGCGCGTAACCGACGGCGGCCAGACCCATGGGCGCGCCAGGATGGCCGGAGTTGGCCTGCTGCACTGCGTCAATGGCCAGAGTTCGAATCGTGTTGATGGACAGCGTGTCCAGTTGCTTTCCCGTCACCAACGTTTGTTCACTGGCTACCATGCGAGTTGGCTCCTCTCGCCGAACCGTTCGCCGCTGTAGGATGGCGCCCGCCGGCCCTGGGTATGATTGCTTAGAGTTCCGGGCTGGGAGAAAGGTTCAGTACGAAAGAAGTGTATCAATTTCCGCGGAGGCGCGGGTGGGACGGGATTGTGAAAATCAATTAATGCGGGATTCCGGAATGCGATTGCTCAGTGCAGGAGACTGCTACTTCAGCATCTGGAGGTAAGTGCTTTCACTGCGCGAATGCCGCGTGGCTTCCATGGCGTACTTCAGGAACTGGCGAAGGCTCTCGCGTTCGGTTGGCTCCATGCTGCCAAAGCGTACGCGGACTCCGGCAGAAGCGCTGCGGGTGACGACTCCGCTGAGGGCAAAGCCCTTGACCCAGATCTTGCCGTTGGCCACCCACAGTCCGATCTCGACTTTGGCGCCGGCTCGAATCGGGCTCGCGGTTTCGACCAGGCACCCGCCCACGCTGGTATTGCTGAGGTTGCCCCAGACCGGAGTGGTCGCTTCGTCTACCCGCAGTTCTACGGCAACAAAACATTTGATGCGGGGATGGCGGCGGCGGTCGTCGGCCGAGCTGGGACGGAACACGTCGGGCTCAAACGGCGGGCTGGCCGAGGCCGGTGTGGGCACTGGGTGCGATTCTTCGAAGGAGTGAAGGCTCGAAGCGGGCGCGGATTTTCGTTCGGTCGCGGCCTGCGCTTTGATCTGGCGCATGGTCTTGAGCAGGGTCTCTTCGCGCTTGTCGGCGGGTGCTTCGCGGTAGGCCTGCAACAGTTTTCCAACGTGCCGCACCAGGTCGGGGTCAGACAGTAGCTTGGTCCAGTCCGTTCCCATGGCTTCTGACTTCGCAGTACTCATAAACGATCAAGGCCACTTTCCTGAAATTTGCCTTAAATGCCCGATTCCATGCTGACGCGAAAGTCACCTCTGTTCAAGATGACCGAAGTTACCTGTTGATCTTTGAATCCTGAATGCTGGCGGACCTAGTCAAAATCGGCGCGTTCCAATCGCAGAATGAGTTGTTTGAGGGTGCCGGTTTGCTCGCGGGTGAGCGAAAAAAACTCGAAACCGTAGTGATATCCCCGGCGATGACGGAGGATTCCGCGTACATCCCAGGGTGCGGGCAGACCGGGAAGCGTAAAGTTCAGGGACACGACCTCGCCGGAAGCCAGTTCGGCGGCCAGCAGCACCCCAATGCCGGCCTCAGACAGGTCTTTGCAATGAGCCTGCAGGCTCTCGTAGCGGCCCGCGGCCAGCAGCGTCACCAGCACCGGGAAGCTGGAGCGGTAGCGCGGGTTCCGTCGGAGTCGACGGCCCGGCGTGTTGGTGAAGGCTCTCCCCGGCTTGGCGGACATGCTTTTCGCTTTCTGAATGCGGTGATTTGGGGCTGGCTAGGGCTGGAATGTGAGTTGTATGATCTCCACCGTTTCGCCTGGTGAAACCTCAAACTTCCACTTCGAAACAGCATCGGCTGCGGCCTGGACCAGCACCGGATTTCCGCCGATCACGCGGGTCGACTTCACGGCGCCATCGGCCTTGACCCCGACCTCCAGCTTAACCGCCCCCTGGAGGTGCATTCGTTTGGCCAGTGCGGGATAATCCGGTGTGACTCTGGTGATCACCCTGCGATCCGGATGTGGCTGAGCGGAAGCCCGCTGCGCCGGAACAAGCGCGAACCCGGTAATCGCTACCGCGGCCAGAAATGCAGTGACTCCTCGATGCATCGAAACCTACCCCCGTAATTCGGTTATGGTCAGTCTATGGAGTGCAGAGATGGGAATAAAGTGCCGAAAGTGCTTGGTAGAAGGTGTATGGCACAATAGTGGGGCAGACTCGACGGACCACCCTGGCGAAGGCTTAGCAAACCGACTTGAGGGCACTCTTGGACAACCATCTTGCTTGCCGAACAACGCCGAACAACATAAGTCCGGCTCCGCGCTGATCGCGTTGACGCGAGGGCGAGGAGAGTGCCTGCGGCAAATGGTTTTGCATCGCAAGGCGGCTCAATGGAATCAAAATTTTATTGTTTGGGCACACCACCAGAGAAAAAAGCGTCCAGGGGTCCAGCCTCGAACGGGACGCTTCCACGGCTAAGATGCTGCGATCCAAGAGTTTAAGAGGAATTTTCTTCGTCCTAACGATGTCGCTGGCGGCTGCTCCCGGGCTTTTTTCGCAGGCGGCTCCGGGAACACCTTCGCCGAATGTTTCTGTTCCCGGCTCTCAGCAACCGTTTCTGGGCAGCGAACCCGAAGGCAAAGCCAGCGGCACCGTCCTGCAAATTGACCTTCGGGACGCCATTGACCGCGGCTTGCGCAATAATTTGGGCCTGCTGCTGGCCGGCGACCAGACCATGCAAGCGAACGGCGAAAGGTGGAAAGAACTCAGCAATCTTTTGCCGAACCTCTCGGCGGGCGTCATTGAGGATGTTCAAACCACGAGCCTTACCGCGTTGGGATTTAAGGGCAATCTGTTTCCTTTTCCGCTGCCGCGAGTGCTTGGGCCGTTCAACTATTTCGACGTGCGAGCTAACTTCAGCCAGTCGCTGTTCAACTACAAGGATCTCGAAAAAGAGCGCGCGGCCGCCGAGAGCCTGAAGGCGTCGAAGTTCAGCTACAAAGATGCGCGCGAGTTCGTGGTTCTGGCGGTGGGAAACGCCTACCTGTTGTCGATTGCTTCGGCAGCTCGCGTTGAAACCGCCCAGGCGCAGGTGAAGAATGCGCAGGCGCTTTACGACAAGGCGGACGATCAGCGGAAGGCGGGGTTGAGTCCGGCCATTGACAAGCTCCGCGCCCAGGTTGAATTGCAAACCCGCCAGCAGCAGTTGATCGCGGCCAGCAACGACCTGGCGAAGCAGAAGCTGAGTCTGGCACGGATCATCGGTTTGCCTCCGGGGCAGGAGTTTTTGCTCACGGAAAGCGCTCCCTACCAGGAGCTGACGCCGTTACCGCTCGAGACCTATCTGCAACATGCATACGCTTCGCGCCCGGATTATCAGGCGGCGCTGGCGCAAGTCCGAGCCGCGGAATTGTCGCGGCGCTCGGCGACCGCCGGGCATTATCCTTCGCTGGACATGAATGCGAACCTCGGAGATATCGGTGTGACGCCGGCGCATTCCAATGGAACCTGGCAAGTGCAGGGCGGGGTTACGATCCCTATTTTTGCCGGAGGAAAAACTCACAGCGACGTGCTGGAAGCGGAAGCGCAGCTGAAGCAGGCTCGTTCGCAGCTCGGCGATCTAGGCGGCCGCATCGATTATGAAGTGCGCACCGCGCTGCTTGATCTGCACTCCGCTGCGGAACAGGTGGAAGTGGCTCGCAGTTCCGTGGACCTTGCCGAGCAGACGCTGGCGCAATCCCAGGACCGTTTCACGGCCGGCGTGGCCGACAATCTGGAAGTGGTGCAGGCGCAGGAATCCGTTGCCACCGCGCACGAGAATTACATCCAGAGCCTGTATGGTCACAATCTGGCCAAGATTGAGTTGGCGCGCGCCATCGGCGATGCGGAAGAGGGCGTCAAACGATATTTGAAAGGCAATTAATAGCTTATGGAACAAACCACTCAAAGTCCTCCCGCGGCGGAAAAGACCGCTGCTTCGGCGAGCGGGACCCAGACGACGCCCCCCTTGCCGGCGACGGAAAAAGATTTTCAAAGGTGGCCACGGGCGAGAGACGGCGCCGCGTTTCGTGTCGGTGGGGGAGTCGCAGTAGTGGTTCTGCTGGTGGCGGCGTTCTTTGTCTACCGCCACGTGAGCAGTTATGAAAACACCGATGACGCCCAGGTGGACGGGCACTTGAACTCCATCAGCGCGCGCATTTCCGGTCACGTGATCAAACTCAATGTGCAGGATAACCAATATGTGGAAGCCGGCACGGTTCTGGTCGAAATCGATCCCGCGGATTATCAGGTAGCCTATGACCGAGCCAAAGCTGATTTCGAAGATGCCCAGGCCGCTGCGATCGCAGCCGGCGTCAATGTGCCCATTACCTCGGTGAACACCACCAGCCAAGTCTCTGTCACCGGCGCCGACGTGGAAAATGCGCGCGCTGGAATCCTGGCCGCGAAACAGCAATTCGAAGCTGCGAAGGCACAGTTGCAGGAAGCCGAAGCCAACAACGTGAAGGCGCAAAACGACCTGGTGCGCTACAAACAACTGGTCGACAAGGAGGAAATTTCTCAGCAGCAATATGACCAGGCAACCGCCGCCGCAAAAGCCAGCGCGGCCGCCGTGGAAGGCGCGCGGGCCACGGCCGAAGCCGCCCAGCAGCAGGTTACCGAAGCTCAGGGAAAGCTGGTGCAGGCAGAAGCCAGTTCGCGCTACGCCCAGACCGCGCCCCAGCAAGTGCAGATCGTACGAGCCCGGGCCACCTCCGCGTTAGCTGAGGCGCAACGCAAGAAAGCCGACCTCGATCAGGCGGCGTTGAACCTGCAATATACCAAGATCGTCGCACCGGTGAGTGGAGGCGTGAGCAGCCGCACGGTCGAGGTTGGACAAAACGTGGCCCCGGGCCAGGAACTGATGAAACTCATCCCGCTCGACGATGTTTGGATCACCGCCAACTTCAAAGAAACCCAGCTCCGCGACATGAAAGTCGGCCAGCCGGTCTCTATCGACGTGGATGCGAATGGCCGAACTTATACTGGCAAGGTCGATAGCGTTGCCGACGCCAGCGGCTCCCGCTTCAGTCTTCTGCCTCCCGAAAATGCCACGGGAAACTACGTGAAAGTCGTGCAACGCATCCCGGTGAAGATCGTGCTGGATCCGGGAGAAAACAAAGACCATCTCCTGCGACCGGGCATGTCGGTGACTCCCAAGGTGTGGACTCGGAGATGAGCGCGGCGGCGGCAACGCTGGACCACGACGCCTGGCGTCCGGCGGTGAATCCCTGGATTATCGCTCTGGCCGTCACGCTGGCGACGTTCATGGAAGTGCTCGACACTTCCATCGCCAACGTGGCCCTGCCCCACATCGCGGGCAGTCTGTCCGCGGGTCAGGACGAGAGCACCTGGGTTCTCACTTCATATCTGGTATCGAACGCCATCGTGCTGCCGCTGAGCGGATGGCTCTCGTCGATCATCGGCCGCAAGAATTTTTACATGAGCTGTGTCGCGCTGTTCACCGTGAGTTCCTTCCTGTGCGGACTGGCGCCGAATCTGACCGTGCTGATCATTTGCCGCGTCCTGCAGGGGGTTGGCGGCGGCGGCCTGCAACCGAGCGAGCAGGCCATTCTGGCCGACACATTTCCGCCGGCCAAGCGCGGCATGGCTTTCGCCGTCTACGGCATCGCGGTGGTTACGGCTCCCGCGATTGGCCCCACGCTCGGCGGATGGATTACCGATAACTTCACCTGGCGCTGGATTTTTTTCATCAACATTCCCGTCGGCATTCTTTCTCTGCTGCTGACTTCGCGGCTTATCCAGGATCCGCCGTATTTCAAGCGCCGCAAACTCAAGGAGACGCGGATCGACTACATCGGCCTCGGCCTGGTGGCCCTGGGTCTGGGCACTCTGCAAGTGATCCTCGACAAAGGGCAGCGCGAAGACTGGTTCGAATCGCACTTCATCGTGATTCTCTCCGTGATTAGCGCGGCTGCCCTGATCTTCGTAGTCTTCTGGGAATGGAAACATAAAGATCCCATCATTGACCTGCATTTGTTCCGCGACCGCACGTTCGCGGTCTCCAACCTGCTGATGTTCATGCTGGGATTTGCGCTGCTGGGCAGCACGCTTCTGCTGCCGCTGTTCATGCAGACACTGCTCGGCTATTCCGCGGAACAAGCGGGCCTGGCCTTGATGCCGGGCGGATTCTGCATCATGCTGCTGTTGCCGTTGGTGGGGTTCTTGCTTTCGCGCTACAATCCGCGCTGGCTGCTCGTGTTCGGACTCACCGTGTTATCGCTTTCTCTGTTCCACATGACCGGTTTTGATCTGGAGCTGGACTTCCGGACTGCAGTCGCGGCGCGCATGTTTCAGGCCGTGGGCATGGCTTTTCTTTTTGTTCCGATCAATACCGCGGCTTACGCGTTTCTGCCGCGAGACAAAAACAATGCGGCTTCCGGACTCATGAACCTGGCTCGAAACATCGGCGGAAGTGTCGGAATTTCCGTGGTCACGACCATGCTCGACCGGCGAGCGCAGGTGCACCAGAATTTTCTCGTCAGTCATCTCAGCGCCAGTAATCCCGCGCTGCAAGCGAGGCTGAAGGCTCTGGGTACGCTGATGCAGTCACACGGCGGCGGCCCGCCCGGATCTTCTCCCGCACCCTTTGCATTCATTCAGGCGCTCGTGCAGCGACAGGCGGCGATGCTGGCCTACGTGGACTGTTTCGCGCTGCTCGGGGTCTGCATCCTGGTGATGATTCCCGCCGTATTCCTGATGAAAAACGCGAAAGCTGGCGGGGGAATGGCGGTACACTAAGGGCGGAAGTATGTTCCGCCTGATTACCATCGAGCGCGAGTACGGCTGCGGCGCTGGCGCCATCGCGGAGCAACTGGCCCGGCATTTAGGCTGGAAGGTGTGGGACCAGTTGCTCACCGAAGAGATTGCCCGCGAAGCTCACGTCTCCGCGTCGGCGGTGAAGCGCTGCGACGAAAAAGTGGACGGACGCCTCTACCGCCTGGCGAAGTCTTTCTGGCGGGGAAGTTACGATCGTGGCGCCCCTGCCGGCACCCAGGCCTTCGATGCCGATTGCATGATGGAGATGGTGGAAGACATCCTGAACCGGGTTACCGCCGAAGGGAATGCTGTGGTGGTGGGGCGAGGCGCGCCTTACCTGTTACGCGAACGCCCCGATGCGTTTCACATTTTTCTTTATGCGCCCCGCGCCGAGAAGATCCGCCGCCTACGGGAAGAAAACCATACCCTGGAAGAAGCCGAGGATCTCGTCGATACTATCGACCGCGAGCGCATGGCCTACGTGAAGCACTACTTCAATGCCGACTGGCCGACGCGGTCGCTGTACCATGTCATGCTGAACACTGCCGTGGGCAATGAACCGGTTATCTCGACCATTCTGGCCACCATGCATCTGGTCGAAGGCCGTCCCAAAGCCACGGCGTACGAGCCTACCCGCGTATCTGCGACTCACTAATCCCTTAGCTTTAGCGGGCGACGATCAGCACAACTCGCGCGGCCACCGGCGCCTCGCCCGTGCGGTTTTCAATCCGGTCCGCCGTGTGTGTCGTCACTCCGCTCCTAGACTCATCCGGTCCCAGGCCGAACCATCCGCCGCGGTGCAGGACAGCAATCCTCCGCGCAAACGTTCGCCCGCGGCCCGAGCGCTCCCACAGCTCGTCTCTCCCCGGAAGGATCCATCCGCTCCATGATCAGCTCGCGAATCATCGCAACAAATTTCGGATGCACGCCCACCGTCTTCGCCCGCGTCATCCGCAAGGGCAGAGAATCGCAAAGCTGGCGCGCTTCCACGTCCAGATCGTAGAGGATTTCCATGTGATCGGAGATGAAGCCGATCGGTGCGAGCACCACGGCACTTGCCAGATTCTGTGTTTTCACCGCGCGCAGGTAATCCAGAATATCGGGCTCGAGCCACGGCTGGCCCGGAGCTCCGCTGCGGCTTTGATAAACCAGAGCATCGTTGCGGACGCCCAGTTTCTGCGAGACCAGCCGCCGCACTTCCTCCAACTGCCGCACGTAATCACTGGTGGCGGCCATGGAAACGGGAATGCTATGCGCGACGTAGGCCACTTGGACGTTCTGCTGGGCATCCTGCTGCACGCCGGACGGCAGCGCTGCCAGTGCCTCCTGGACGCGCTCTGCCGTCGCGTCGATGAATTCCGGATGGTTGAAGAACACGCGCAGCTTATCGACTTCGGGTGCGCCCTCGCCAACTTCTCGCTGGGCCTGGGTGAGGTTCTCGCGGTACTGGCGGCATCCGGAGTAGGAACTGTAAGCCGAGGTCACGAAACCGAGCGCTCGCCGGACGCCGTCTTTCTTCATTTGAAGCAAAGTCTCCGGCAGCAGCGGATGCCAGTTGCGGTTCCCCCAGTAAACCGGCAGTTTCGGACCGTGTGCCGCGAGTTCTGCTTCCAGCGCCGCAATGAGTTCCCGCGTCTGCTGGTTGATGGGGCTTTTGCCTCCGAAATGGTAGTAATGTTCCGCGACCGTCAGCAGACGCTCGCGCGGCACATTGCGTCCACGCAACACGGTTTCGAGGAAGGGAATCACATCGTCCGTCGATTCGGGTCCGCCGAAAGAGACAACGAGGATGGCGTCGTAATGCATGCGTTTGGCTGAGGAATGACTTGTGGATATCTTACGAAAAAACGTTCGCGGATGGGCTTTGGAGACGAGGTTCGAGCGAGGTTCGTTTGCGGAGAATTACGGCTTGAGGAGGGTAGCCGCCCTCCCCCCGCCCTCTGCTAGGCTTGAGGGGCGCGGCTTTTGCAAACGGCGTGCCGCTCGCGGCCATTCCGCCGGCCCCCGCATTGCCATGATGCAGCATCGGTGCACTTTTCCTCCGCCGTGCTAACGGAATCGCGGGGAGAAGTCGGTTAAGCTCATGAAGGTGGAGTCAACTTTCTCCACGAGTTTTCCGTTCGCTTCCGATTGGTCGCGCACCGTCTTCCACTCCGGGTCGTCCTGGAAGGATTTCCAGTTGGCCGTTGCCGCTTCCCGGCTTGGGTGCTGAAGAATGTAGATGAGCGTGTTGCTCTTGTCGGGCTCATCGAGGGGAGTCCAGTAAGCGACACTTTTCATTCCGTGGCGGTCAAATATTTTTATGGTGTGTTCGCGGAAGCGTGCCAGCAAGTCGCTCAATTTTCCTGGGGCTGCATGATAGACGCGGAGTTCGTAGACACCCGTCGTGGCCAGCGTCGGATTGGCGTCGTCGCGCTGAGAAGCGGCCCAAAGTGATGCCGGAAGCAACGTCGGAAACAATGTTGCCGCAGGAAGCGCCTGGAGTAATGTTCGTCTTTTCACGGGAGGCATTCTAGCAGAAGGTGAAATATCATTGCGATGGCGATGAAGACGGGCAATGGCTCAATTTGAAGTTGAGCACTTACGGCTTTCCCCGACCGATGTCCTCCCGCAGGAGCGTTCCCAGCGCTCCGCAGGGACCTTACGAAACCCAGACATCGGTGGTAGTGATGCGAGAAGCGTGAGACTGCGTGAAGCGAATAGCACTCCCATCCACAGCGTCGGCCGGCGTAAGGTCCCTCGCCCGGCCGTCGCCGCGCTCAGAATGGCATCGCGCGGCTAGAATAATTTTGAAATTGAGCCATTCTCGAAGATGGCTTCACGTTGACGCAAAAAGGAGGTTGGTGCGCCCGGAGAGATTCGAACTCCCGGCCTGTTGCTCCGGAGGCAACCGCTCTATCCAGCTGAGCTACGGGCGCACGACACAAGGCTAGTTTACACGGGCGGGTCGAAGGGCTTCAATGTTCGGTCTGGGTGACCTGGGTGACCATGGGATGAGAGAACCGGCTACCACGAAGGATTCGAAGCGTCGCCCAGGATTTTGTTCGCGATCTATTTCGCGGAGCTTTTGTACCGCACACCCCCGTCAAGATTGACCACTACCAAACCCCGCGAAAACGGGCGTGTTTTCTCCAGCGCGTCCGCACTTGAAACGCGGCGTCTGAACGCCAGGGATTCCCAGGTTGGAGTCTTAATAGCGGCCGCGTCCGCCGCCGCCACCACCGCGTCCGCCGCGGTCACCACCGCGATCTCCGCCACGGTCGCGTCCACCGCCTCCGGCGCGCTCGGTCTTGGGCCGAGCTTCGTTCACGTTCAAGGTGCGCCCGCCGATCTGCGAGCCGTTGAGCG